>Ga0315902_10000182_pt1 | contig 106425 bp, 109 predicted proteins | sample LakEriMetagenome_9_FD_203523 | JGI IMG/M metagenome (GOLD analysis project Ga0315902, IMG submission 203523) | Freshwater fungal communities from buoy surface, Lake Erie, Ohio, United States - Buoy 12 MA117 | ecosystem: Environmental > Aquatic > Freshwater > Lake > Lake biofilm | place: USA...
TTTTAGTCTTTTGTTGATCACTAAAACTATTTTTATTTACACTAAAAAACGAAAAAACCCATAGAAAAATTATTTTTCTATGGGTTTTTTGTTATTAATTAATATTAATTCTGTTCAACAAACTTATAAAGTTCATTTGCTCTAGAAATAATATCTTCTGATTTTGGGTATAGATCATCAATTAAATTTTGATCTATACTTCCGCTTCCGTTCTCAACAGCCAAACGATGGTTATTCAATGTTTCAAGATAATGATTGAAACAATCTGAATGAGCCATTTTTAGTACTTCCATTCTGATTTCATATGCATTCATGTGTGTATGTGTCCTCCTTTCTAATAAAGTTTTTTTTGTTAAATTCCGGTAGAACCAAACCCACCTTCTCCACGATTTGTTTCTTCTAATGAAGCCACCAAATTAAAATCAAATGTATAATACTTTTCAAAAATAATTTGAGCAATTCTATCACCAGCCTTAATAGTAAAGATTTGTTCTTTATGTGTATTCAAAAGAATAACACCAATCTCTCCTCTGTAATCGGAGTCTATAACACCAGCTAATGTGTCTATACCATTCTTATAAGCAAGACCAGACCTTGGAGCAATTCTACCATAGTAACCAGAAGGTATTTCCATTACTACTCCAGTTTTAACCATTGTTCTTTCTTGTGGATAAACATAATAATCATACAAAGAATATAAGTCATATCCAGCTGCGTGTTCGGTTCCTCTTGTTGGTAATTTTGAGTTGTTATCTATAAACTTAATTTTCATTAAGCTTATATAATATTACTTTTTTTTAAAAAAGTAAAGAAAATATTATAATCTAGGCTGAGGTTTTCTTACTCCACCAGTTAACATAGGAGCTATTTGATCAGGTGTTGGTTTTGTTTCTTCCTTTTTAGAAGGAATGAGACTTTGAAATTTTGATATCAATGATTGATTTTGTTTAATTTGATTTAATTTTTCTTTTATTTCTGGATACATTCCAGAAAGTTTCTCAAAAACAAAAGGAAGTCCAAATGCAACAACATAAATAAGAGCAGCACCTAAACTTTCGTTTGCATCTTCGGAAATCAATTCCTTTTCTTTGTTATTTATTGATTCATAAACCTGTTCTAAACTTTTTAAATCTTCGTTTTTCATTTTATATACTTATCTTTAAGATTCACAAGATTTACATGTTAGAATAGAACGAGCCAATTCTTGTGCGGGATTTGCACTACGCTGATAATATAATGATTTAATTCCTTGTTCCCATGCAAAAATCATAAGCTCATTTACTTCTTTTGGTTTTGTATTTGGTGGGATCATAATATTCAAACTCTGACCTTGATCAATATATTTTTGTCTTTGTGCGGCTTGAATTATAATTTCTTTTTGCGAAATTTCACCAAATGTTTTAAATACATCTTTTTCTTCTTTAGAAAGAAATTCCAAATGTTGAACACTTCCACCTTTTACAAGAATAGACTTCCATGTATCATCGTCGTCTTTTCCTTTTTCCTTTAGAAGTTTTTTAAGATATGGGTTCTTATATGTAAATTTACCTTTCGCCAAATCCTTTACGAAATAGTTACTATTAAGCGGCTCTATGCTTGGTGAAACTTGACCGAGAATAAAAGAGCTGGATGTCGTAGGAGCAACGGCTAACGTTGTAACATTGCGTCTATTATATTCTAATTTATTATCATTGTTGTGATAAATTGGCGCAGATCCAAATATATTTGCTAATTCTAGGGTAGCTTTATCTGCTTTTTCTCTAATGATCTTCCAAACTTGATTGTTTAACATTTTTGCTTCCATTGATTCAAACCCAATCATCTTGGATTGTAATAACGAATGCCAACCAAGAACACCAACTCCCAATGCTCTCTGATTCATAGCAAACTTTCTAGGAGCTTCCATGAATTTCATTCCCTCAGTTTTTTCAATAAATTCCGACATTACGGCATCTAAAAAGTAAACCAAAACTTCTGTTGCGTCTGTAGCTTTCCATTCTTCCCATGTTTCCAAATTTAGAGAAGAGAGATCACACACGAAAGATTCATCCTCAGAATTAGAAAGCATAATTTCTGAACACAAGTTGGAATTATTAATTTTAATTCCTTTGTCTTTATAAATTTGAGGTGCTTGGTTGTTAGCATTATCACTAAAGAAAATATATGGGTATCCGGATTCAAATCGTTTCTTGATAACAAGACCCCAAATTTTTCGAGCTTCTTTGTCACCTTCAATCATTTTTTTCATCCATTCATCAGAAACTGAAACTCCAATCGACATATCTTGAATTTCACTTCCTTCTGACTTAATCTTCAAGAACTCTTCTATATCTGTATGATCAATTGGAAGATATGCGGCAAATGATCCTCTACGAACATTTCCTTGCGAAACAACATTCATTAGTTTATCATACAATTCCATGAAATGTACAGAACCTGTAGATTCTCCACCGGATGAAATTGGAGTTCCTCTTCCTCTAACACTACCAAAATAAGCAGATGTACCACCACCATGTTTAGTCATAACAGCAGTTTCCGAAACCTTTTCCATGATTCCTTCCATTGTATCGGGAATATAAGAACCAAAGCAAGAGATCGGAAGACCTCTTTTACGTCCGAAATTTGACCAGATTGGACTAGACAAGGAAAAAAATCCCCTAGACATATAATCTTCAAACTTATCAGCAAAGCCTTCACAATTTAAATATTTTTCTGCTGCTTCTGCAATGTCTCTAATTCTTTGTTCTGCTGTTTCTCCCTCTAACAAATAACCTCTTTCGAGAAATTTTCGTGAGTCTTTGTTTAGCCATTCGTATTTGTTTGTCATATATTTTTTAATTTTAATTCTTTAATAACTTCGTCTCTAATATCAAGTTGTTCTTCAAGATATTTTATTTTTTTTAATAGATCTTCGATCGTTTCATGCATTGCACATCTATAAGATGATGCTAATTCATCAGCAGTTTTATCTGAAGTAAAATGTTCCATAATTAACCAAATAATGCATCTTCGTCAAAACATTGTGATTTTTTAGAGTACTCGACTGGTCTAGAACTGAAAAAATCAACCATATTATTTCCCAATAATTCTTCCTCAAACCAAATTGTAGAAGAAATAAGTTCTTTGTCAATCTCAAAAGCAGGAGGAAAACCAATCATTTTAAGGGATTCATTTATTCTATTCTTAACAAATTCTTTAAGAATAACAGCACTAAGACCTTCTTCTTTAATTCCATTTACCATCCAGTCAATAATTTTTGCTTCTGATTCATATGCTTCCTTAGCTTCGGAGACAACTCTTTCTACAAATTCATCATCAAAAAGATCTGGATATTCTTCTCTGATTGTGTTGATTATTTTAGCACCAACAAGAGCATGGATATTTTCCTCATTACGAGTATATTTTACTTGTTGATCTGTGTCTTTAAGAACGTTTTTAAAACGAGCGAACCAATTGATTACATAAAATTGAGAAAACAATGAAACGTTTTCAACAAACAAAGTAAAAAGAGTTAATGCGTATACATATTGCTTCTTAGAATCCTTATAATAACGGTGTGTATATTTTTTGAGATATTTTACACGACCTTGTATCCAGTCGAGTTTTAAATTTTTCTCAAAAACATCTTCTAACCCTAGTGTAGTAATCAATCTTTCGTATGCATTATTGTGAATTACTTCCACATTAGCCATAACAAAACCTAAATCGGCAAGAGATGGGTGAGGTAAATTCTCTCCCAACTTAGACCAAAACGTTTTAACTGCAATTTCGATTTGTCCAATAGCAGAAAGGGTTCTTACTATAATTTCTTTTTCTTGATCTGTTAATTTTACCTTGAATTGTTGAACATCAGATTTAAATGAAAATTCTTTATCCGTCCAAAAGCCATTGTGCATAGCTTCAATAAATTCATCTGTCCAAGGGTAAAGGTTAGGTTTGCGAGAAATCTGTTCATCAAAAATCATAGTATTATAATTATCCTTTAAAAGTCTTGTAAAGGCAAGATTATTCTTTCCAAATTTTATATCCACATTTTTCGTCAAATTTTACGGATAAACTCATAAATTTTGAATATAGAATATAAGAATAATAGTATGGAATTTTAGAAAAAATGTCACCTAAAAAATAAAAGAGATAAGCTAAACATAAATTATAAATTTTCATATTGACTATTTGATATATTATATCATAATGTTATGGTATGTCCAGTTTAAAAATTAAAATTTATCCTACTGAAAATGAATATTTCGAGTATCTAGAAAAACCATATCCTTGTTCTAGTAGAAACCCAGAATGGATAAAAAAAATTCCAACTTATTATACAGAAAATAAACAGATAGATGAATTAAACATGCCTACATCTACAATAAAAAATTGTATGCCTGTTAGGGATATGATTGGTTGTGGTTTTACAATTCCTCTACCTTGTGATGTTTGGGTTGAAAAGCTTAAAACGGAAGAAGGCGATGAATTAACTAATTTTAGATGGGCATTAGGGAGTTTACCTCTTATAACTCCACATGTTATGAAACAGTCTAACGGAATTCCTGTACCTAAAGGATTCTGTGAGCAGACTTATAGGTTTAATAATTTTTGGATAATAGAAACACCTAAAAATTGGTCATGTATATTCAAACATCCGTCATATTATGATGATCTTCCTTTTAAAGTTCTTGAAGGATTTGTTGATACAGACAAGTATCCTTTGTCTGTAAATTTTCCCTTCTTTATAAAAGAAGAATTTACTGGACTTATTGAAAAAGGAACACCAATTGCTCAAGTTATACCATTTAAAAGAGAAAATTTTGATGTTAAGTTTTACAAATATAATTCAAATCTTTTGTTTAAGTGGTATAAGGCGTCTTCGAATTTTTTCAACATATATAAAAGACATTTTAGAACAAAGAAAAATTTTAAGATTTCAAAGTGTCCCTTTCATTGATCAGTTCACTTTTATAAATTTTTTTAGATATTTCCCTTAAAAACAAAGCCGTTTGTAAGGGTGATATATGATTTATAAGTCTTTTTTCTGCTATAAGTACTTTTGTTTCTGACCACTTAGGATATATGAAATGTATACATTCATGAAACATAGTTGGAATGATATCTTTTCTGTAATCAAACTCCAAAAGATCATCGTAGCACAATCCCATAACTCCTTTCATCTTTCTTATTGAGAAAAATTCAGGTTTTTTTGTTTTTACCAAATCCAAACAATTGTTGTATATTTTAGTTAATTGTCTTTTTGTAAATTTCATTATTGCTTTTATATTATAAAAACTATATTCTCTGTGGATGGCAAAATCAATAAAAAGTTTTGACGATTTCATTTTTTTAACTGAAAAATTTAAAAATGTTAGGTTTTTTGAAAAAGATCACAAATATAAAATAAATGGAATTTTATCAAAATATTCTGTAACTTCTCTTTTAAAAAAATATACTTTAGAATTTGAATCTGAGAAAATAGCTAAAAATGTAGCATTCAAGCAAAATAAAAAAGTAGAAGATGTTCTTAAAGAATGGGATTTTAAAAAAAATTATTCTTGTTTTAAAGGTACAGAATTTCATAAATACGTAGAAAATTTTTTAAATAGAAAATTTAATTCTATTGATGACAAATCATTTGAAGAATTTTTATTATTAGAAAATCACAAAAATATAAATCAAAAAAAAGAGGAGTATATTCAAACCTTTAAAAAAATGATAATTCAATTTTTAAATTTTTATAAATGGTATGATGAAAATTATTATTTTTTAAAGTCTGAATTTGTTATTGGTGATGAAGAAAGTGGTATTTGTGGAACAATAGATAATCTATCATACCATAAAAAAGATAAAACATTGGCTATATTGGATTATAAAACAAATCAAAATATTAAAGAAAAAGGATTCAAAGGACAAAAAATGATTAATGATCTTTCACATTTACAAGATTGTGAGTTGGTTAAATATTCGTTACAGCTTCATATATATAAACATATTTTAGAGAAACATACAGGTTTTGAAGTAAGTAAGTTACATATTATTTGGTTTCCTGAAGACAAAAATTATGAGATTATAAATCCGCTTTGTTTGGAGGACGAGGCCAAAATGTTGCTAAATAAAGAAATATTATTTAATGAAAATGTATCTTGATAGAGTAAATATTATTACAAACTAAAATTATGATTGATCCATTAACACAAAAATATTTAGAAGTTATTAATGAAAAATGTGCCGATAAAGGCATTGTAAAAACAAACCTTAAAACAGGTTCTCCTGCTTTTGGTGATTTAAAAACAGCAAATGAACCACAAGAAAATGTTTCTCTGAAGAAACCAGTAAAGGGTGAGCATAATTCAGATGATGATAATGGAGAAATGGAAAAAACCAAACCTTATAAAGATATGAAAGAAAATAAACAATTAAATCCGTTTGAAACTCTTTATAATAAGATATTATCAGAAGAAGATTCTTTTGGATGGTCTATGGATAAAGATGAAGACGAAGATGAAGAAAAAACAGGAGATGTTGATAACTTTGAATTGTCGGATGAATCAGAATCTGATGAAATGGATGATGAAATGGATGATGAAATGGGTGATGAAGGTGATTCTGAGGAAGTGACGTTTACTCTTGATAAAGAAACCGCTCAAAAATTAATTGAAGTTCTTCAAGCTGCTATTGGTAATGAAGATGAAGAAATGGGTGAAGATGAAGAAATGGGTGAAGATGAAGATATGGGTGAAGATGAAGATATCTTCTCATCTGAAGATGAAGACGAAGAAGATTCTTTAGCTAAAGAAGCAGTTGATGCCGAGATTGTTGGTCATTCATTAGTTGATCAAGAAAAACTTTTAAAAGGAATGAATAATCCTAAAAATAATGTAGTTAAAGGATCTCTTTCTGCAAAGAAAAAGAAAGCAAATGTTCCTAATACCGGAAAAGGTTTTAAAGGTGAATTAACCAAACATAAAGAATCTGCTGGTAAATCATTACAAGGTAAAAATAATAAAGTAAATGCAGTAAATGCAAAAAACAAAACACTTGTTGATAATAAGTAAGTAAAAATAAAAAAATACATAAAAAACTCCACCTGTTTAGGTGGAGTTTTTTTATAAATACATATATGAATTTTAAACAGTATGTTAAAGAGTCTTTATCTATTTCTTTATTAAAACCAACAAAAAGATCTAGAGAACATCAACAATCTATCAATAGAGGAATTAATAGAAGTAAACAAAATTGGGTTCCTTATTCAAGGAGAACAAAAGCAGCACATCCTATTATAAAATTAATGATTGATAACAATTTAAATGAATATAATCTTAAAAATATAAGAGATGTTTTTTCTTTAGCAAAGGCATATAATCATAATATAGAAAAAGAACAAAAAGATTTTGTTAAAAGTTTAATGAGAACTCCGTTTTTTCTTATAAAAAGAGGAAATACATATAAAGTAATTAGAAAAAAATAAAATGGAATCTGTAAGGTTTTTAAATAAAAAAATAAATCTGAACGAAAGATCCAATTTTGATAATTGGAACAAAGAACAGATCAAAATGTATGGACAGGAAATAAAATTCTTTTCTAATCTTACATCATTGTCCTCTGTTCATACATTATATGGAGAAGATACTGTTAGTGGTTTTGGTGAAGGAAAAGAACTTATTGTTTTATTGAATTTAAATAATGATAGTTATCTTCTTTCTAAGTTTGGTATTGTTGCTGATAGTGATTTAAATGGTGTTATACATCCTAAGATGTATGAAGATGTTTTTGGTGTTGGTTCTGAGCCAAAGGCTGGTGATGTGGTTGAATTATCAGAATTTGGTTCTGATAGAATACATTTTCCAAAAAGAGGCGCAACAGTCTATGAATTAACGGAAGTCATAGATGAGTTTCAAATAAACCCATTAGGAGGTCATTATTTATGGTTCTTCAAGGCTAGAAGATATGAGTATAGCTATGAAACGGGAGGACCAGGTGCTGGTCAAGGAAATACTCAAAGAGATGATAATGATTCTTTAGAAGAAGCCTCTCAACAAAATTTTGATTATTTAAATAATCCCTGTTCTAATGATAGTGTATATGGAGATTATTAAATGCTTTTAGCATTTAAATCTTCACCAACCAATCTTCTTTGTATTTGATCTTCAACGCTAGATATATATTTTTTAATCTTAATAGGACTTAATTTGATATTTTCAAATTTTTTCTTCCTCTGTTCAGCTTCTTCTGCAATCATATTAATTGCTTCATATAAAGCTATCCAACGAGCATAATATAATGATTTATCAAATACATTTTGGTTATTTGATAAATTTAATTTATTTTTCTTTATTGTCTTCATCATCTTTTAAAAGTGAACTAATTTGGATTGTTTCATTTTGTTTAATAACAGTAAATTGTAGAATTACAGAATTTAACTTGTTACAAGAAGAACAATTAAATTCTAACTTTTCATTTTGATCAGGAATAAATGTTAGAATATTTTTTTCTGAACAATAAGCGCATTCAAGAATCGTTGAAAGGTTCTCAAGTTTATCCAATTCTTTTTGCCTGGTTCTTTCTTTAAAGAAAGAAATTATAATTTTGGCTATTACAGAATAAAGAACATATAATACCAAAAAAGAGAATAAGAAAACATATAAAAATTGTCCTCCTGAAAGAACAGAAATAAGACCAAACAAAGAGGACAATAACAGAATGGATACTATAAACTTTAATACATCTTTCATGTATTAAATATAAAAAGAATATATTCTAAAGTCAATAAAAATTTTAATTTATTTTTGAATCATCTAATACTTTTGACCCCATCAATTTAATGTGGTCAAGTATTCTTTTTATATCTCTTAAATATTTTTTAAGATTGGTCTTTTGTTCTTTGGTTAATGTTTTATTATTGTTAATACAATAATTAATTTTTTGACCAATTTCATAAAATGTAATATATCCATTGGTAAAATCTTCTATTATATTTTCCAATGGCCAAGGTATAGAACCTTTTATGGGTGGTTCTGGTAATCTTTCTCCACCCGGTCTTATATTTTGTTGATATGAATAATTGTAATCTGCTTGGTTTGACGGGACGAAATCTTTACGAGCAGGAGTTTCATATGCCGAATATGTTCTAATATTGGCAGAATTTCCTATCATTTCCTCGATGATTTCGTCTAATTTCATATATTTCCTACTTTAACAAGTTGATTACATCTAGGACAAACCCACTTAATCTGATTTCCTTGTGGCTTTCCATAAGCGGTTGCTCCACAATAAAAACATCCGATAGGTTTATTTGTAACTTTATTATAGTCTACTGTTTTTTGTTGTTTAATGTCCATTATATTATTTACTTACCTTCTGATGGTTTCCAATCATATTTTTGTGAATCGTTTGTTTGTAATTCTTTAAATTTATGAGTTATATATTTGCATAATTCAGAACGAACTATATCGTTTTCTGTTAATTCCATACAAAAAATACCATGTTCTCTTCCTTCTTCATTATTAAAAAGATCATATATTTTATTAAACCCAGATTTTCCTGTTGGCAAATCGCTTTGTTCTGGATCTCCACATAGAAATACTTTAGAAAATTCACCTATACGACTCATAATAGTATGAATTTCCCTTTTTGAAAAATTCTGTATTTCGTCAGCACATATAAATTTTGCAGAAAAATGTAAACCTCTTGCAAAGTTAATAGGACAAATTGTTAATCTGTTATCTTTTTGTAATCTATCTATATTTTGTTTACTTAAAAGTTCAGAGAACTTATCATGGAATGGTGTTAAGTAGACATTAAATTTCTCCATAATATCACCTGGTAAAAACCCTAATTTGGAATCAGATGATTCTACAGCAGATCTTACAAGAACTAAATCAGAAACTCTTTTTTTATTTAAAAGTGTTAATCCACAATACATTGCAAGAGTTGTTTTACTAGTTCCTGCTGGGCCTTTTAACAATAAAACTTTTGTTTTCTTATCTAGGAAAGTATCTATAATTTCTTTTTGTTTATTTGTCCAAGGTAAATCTTTTATAAATAAATCGAAATTTATTTTTTCTCTTTGAAAAACATAAGGAGAATTATCTTTATTAATTTCTGGTTCATGAACAGTTTCAAAAGAAATGTTCCCTGTCTTTTTAGTTTTTTTAGAACTCATTTAAAATATTTTTAATTTTAATATAATTTGTTTAAATTAAACAAATTACCAATTTTTGCAACTCAGGTATTTGGCTGTGCCTGGTTTTGCTTTTGAACATCCGTGTCTTGCACGAAAACTTTTTTTTCTTTTTGTATTTCCTGATTTCCCAGTAACTTTAACACCCTTTTGTCCAAAATGTACTCTTTTATATCCTTTGCCATTTGGATTTTTTACACACTGCATATATTTTTTACCTTTTCTATCACTAGACGCTTTCTTTGTTGGACCTGTACATTTAGCAGCTTCTTCCAATAAAGAAGAAACCAAATTATCAAAATTTTGTGGTATCATATTATTATTATTTACTCTAAGTTTTTATTTTTTTTTTAAATTGGTATTATTGAAAGATAAATATTTCTATAAAATATGGCTACAAAAATCATACAATCACCTAGAAGAATACAATCACCAGGCGTTCAAATCACTGAAATTGACCTAACAAGAAGACCAGCCGGACTAGCACCAAGAAGACCAGCCGCTATGGTTGCTGGCTTCGCTCCTCAAGGTCCAACTGATGAAATTGTTAGAATAACAAGTATGGCTCAATTTAATACTGTTTTTGGTTTACCAGAAACAGCTGCTGAAAGATATTTGTCACACACTGTTGAACAGTTAGCTTCTACTGGATCAGATGTTCTTGTTACAAGACTTCCTTATGGTAAAAATGCTGGAGAAGGGATTCAAAACTATTATAGTGCATTATTTTTCCCTATTATTCCTCACGGAAAAACATATGGTGAAGCCGAGACATATTATGTGCTTCCACCAAAATCTGTTCTTTTAAGTGAAGATGCATATGAAAACCAAATTAAAGATAGAAACATTGCATGGACAAATGGTTTTCAAGTTTCATCAGTAGCAAACAAAACATTTAGTTTAACATGGGATCAAGCAAGTGCTATATTTTTAGATATAGTTAATGATTTGAGTGTTACTGATGTTTCATTTGTAAACAGTTATTTTGGTCCATCGGAGACTGTTTATACTGGACCTGTTGTTTTACCAACACAATTAAATTTATCCAGACCATTGACGTCATTTAATCTTCAGAGATTATTTGAACAAAGAATAAACGACAAAATTGATAGTTTGGCATATGAATCAAACAACGAAACAAATCAATTGAAAAAAGAAGCATTTGGTGTTCCTACTGCTTGGGCTTCTGTGACTACTAATTTATCACTTACAAGCTATGCTGAACAGCTTTCCGCAAAAAGTTCAACCAGAAATAATTTTAATATTCCTATTAATTATACTTTAAATTATTTAACAGATTACGCTGATAACGTTGATAAATTCACAATTAATAGCATAGATGATATTAATAAAGCAGGAATAATAATTGTTAATAGTGATAAAGTAAGAAACAATGATTTATTCGAAGGATTTTATATTGGATTAACAGATAATTCTGATGATACTCCTTATACAGATTTTAATGCAGTTACTTCATTACAGGCTGTTAATTCTATTTCTGCTATTGATGGAATGCCTCTTTCAGATTCAAACAAAGCTATTCAAACATTCTTCACAGTTCCAGAAGAAAGATTAAATTTCACTTTATCAGAACCTTATTCCAGTATTAATTTTCAGAGTGTTTCTGAAAGAATGGCAAGATGGCCCTCATATGATTTCTCACAAGATTCATTTAATGATTGCTTGAAACTGTTTGTATTCAGAATTAATACATCAACAAATTTACAAGATGCTATTACATTAAATACTCCATCAACAGTAGAAGCTTATGTTGGTTCTTTATATTCACAAAGAAAACAGAATAATCCTAATGGTGGTAGACTTGTTAATTTCTTTATCGAAAATAAAGTTGAAAATAATTCAAATTCAAGAATTAGAATGGTAGTAAATCCAAATATTTCTGAATCTGGAACATGGACTGATTCTTTTGCTATGCCAACAAAGAGAGTAATAATCTCTGATGCAGCAAAATCGCTTTGGGCTACTGGTATATATACACCAAGTACTGTAACTAGTCAAAATAAACGAATTGGAAATTTAATGTTAAAATTAGATAGAACATTCCAAATGTATGAATTAACCGAAAATGAGACAAAAAATCTTGATATTGTTTGTGAAGCAGGATTAGGAACAATTCATGCTGGTGTTAAATATCAAGAAAATATTACAGGAAATATAGATCAAGAAACATTTGATGATACAATTCCTGTTGATATTTCTAACTTAAAAATTATTCCAAAAAATTATAGAGAATATCTACAAACACCGGATATTGTCAGAGATTCTTATGTAGATATTGTTAGAAGATTTAGAACTGTTGCTCAACAAAGAAAAAATCACGTCTTTATATCAGATCCTTTAAGATATATCTTTGTAAAAGGAATTAACTCAAAAACTTCAGATAGAAAAGCATTTAATTTTGTTGATGATATTTTTAGACCATTACAAAATTCTTATGCAAGAATTGGAAGATCAACATATATGTCTGTATATGCAAACTGGATGAGAAGGTATGATGCTTCTTCTGATGAATTTGCATGGGTTCCTCCTTCTGGTTTTGTTGGAAGAATTATGCTTAATGCAAAGAAGAGAGCACCTTGGACTGCACCAGCAGGATTTAATTATGGAAGACTTTCTGGCGTTGCTGATTTGGCCGTAAACCCAAATCAAAGACAAAGAGATATTCTTTACAGGTCTGCATACAACCCTGTTGTAAACTTCCCAAGAGAAGGTATGGTTGTTTATGGTCAAAAAACATTTATCAATTATCAAACAGCATTTGATAGATTAAATGTTAGAAATCTGTTCTTACATTTGGAAAAAGAATCAACTAGAATATTGGATAGATTTGTATTTGAACCAAATACAATACCAACAAGAAACAGAGTTATTTTAAGATTAACACCTCTTTTCGAAAGAGCAAAAACACGTCAAGGTATCTATGATTATAGACTAATATGTGATGAAAGAAATAATACACCAGATGTAATTGATAGGAATGAATTAAGATTAGCTGTTTATATACAGCCTGTGAGAACAGCAGAATTCATATTAGCTGACTTCATTGCTACAAGAACTGGCGTAGATCTTGATGATCTTATAGGATAATTTAATATAGAAAGGTAAATATAAATATATGTCAATATTAACACAACAAGGTATTAGAAACTTTCACGAAGTCGCTGGTAGAAAAGATTTTTTTAGACAAAATCTTTTTAGAATTATAAATTTTGGTGGAAATGTCCTAGATCAAGATGAATTAATTTATATAGAATCAGCAACCCTCCCTAGTAAAACAATTAATAATATAGCAGTTCCTTATATGGGATTACAGTTTAATGTTCCTGGTACTGTACAGTATCCAAATAGTAATGCCTGGTCTATTAATATAAGAATGGATGCTGGTTTGGAAATAAGGGAAAAACTAGAAGGCTGGATGACTAATATTTTTGATGATAGAGATAGCACCGGAGATTATAGTATTCCTGATGGAGATGATGGAATTACCACCCTTCTTCTTTTGGATAAAAAAGGAAACACACTAAGAACATATGATTTATTCGGTTGTTATTTAACAAATTTAGGAGAATTTACCTTAAACATAGGTACTGCTGGCGATATAGTAACCGCTCCAGCCACTATTGCTTACCAATATTGGAGAGTAAGAGGAAACTAATATCTGTATTGTTTGATAAATATATCATATGGCGGATGAATTATCTAGTCCCTATGAAAACTACCTAAGAACATTATCTGAATGGCCTACAGCTTTAGGTTCTTCTAATCAATGGTTTTTGTGGTTTGATATAGCCAGTGTAAATGCTCTTAAAAACAAATTAAGTGAAACTCTTTATAAGTTTGAAGGCAATTTTGGTTTAGGGGAAGGTTGGTATGTGAATGACGAAACAATTTCCAAACTTACAGATTATGAGTATCATTTTAAAAAAAATGTGGGTTGTGTTTTCGCAAAACAGGTAAATTTGCCTACTGAATCATTTGAGGCCGGTAATGATGGGTTAAGTTATGGTGGATGGCTTCCTCCAGCAACATCAAATACTAGAACAAAATATAATAAGCTAAGTGTTACGTTTTTAGAAACAAATGCTTCGTTTGTAGATTTTGTTATTAAACCTTGGTTGGTTTTAGCATCATATTATGGAATGATGTCTAGAAGACAAGATAGCGAGAAAAATATTAAATGTACATTTTGTGATGTGCATTTTTTAGCAAGAACAGGATCAAAAAACCCACAAGATTCTAGGAAATCTTATAGATTTCAAAATATCGTTCCTATTAGTATAAACGGAGAACAATATTCATATTTATCAGATGATATGAAGACCACATCAGTTGACTTTGTATATGATCAATACTATGTAAGAGATACGCACTCTTATGCAAATTTAGAAAGAACATATTACAATTCCTGATAAATTATGTCTTATTATATTCATACACTTCAATTTCCATTTACAAATACAGTATTAAATTTTAAAGAATTAACATGTGAGCAATGTCATTCATTAATAAAAATAAATAATATTTTTCCAGCTTCTTCTGAAAATAGATCAGAGTATCATATTCAACTCGTTAATATACTAAAAGATTGTATAAAGGAAAAGGATAATATATACAATCTTAATATTTTAGAATTTTTAATGTTTTGTATAAGATTAAGATCATTGTCTATATCAGCAAATGTTGAACTGGAAGCTGGAAAAAAAAATGATCAAAATGTAAAAATAAATATAAATTTTTATGATTTAATGGCAAATGTTTTTGAATCAACAAATATAATACAAAATTATAAAAATATAAAATTAGATGATATTGAATTGTCATTATGTTGGCCATTATTAAATCATGAGATTTTTTTTCTAAATTCAATAGAAGATGATCAATTCAACAAATTTATTAATTCTATTCCTTTATTTGTTGATAATATTGTTATAAAAAATAAAACTTTTGATTTTAAAAATCTTAATTTTGAACAAAAAAAAGAATTGATAGATTCTTTACCTATTTCTATTCAAAATATTTTACAAACAAACATATTATCTCTTTTAAAAGAATTGTCAGAAATGACTTTGTTTGGTTTAGAAGATTTTAATCAATACAAGTTAGAATTTTATAATGCAACAATACAAGATATTATAAGATTTTTATTTGCTGGAAGTGAAGACTCGGAAATAGCAGAGGTTTGTTTTCTTAAAAAGTTTAATTTTGATATGAATGAAATATATAATATGACACCTCGACAAAAAAATAATTACATAAATTATCTTATACAATCAGCAAAAGAACAATCTACTTGATTTTCAAGTTTTTTTATTAATTAAATAATAAAATGAGCGATAATACAAATATTTCATTCAACGAATTACTAAATGAATTAACATCTTTAACTAATACATTTGTAATAGATGTAAAAATACCTTCTTTGAATCAAAATGTACAATTTAAAGAACTTAATACAAGACAACAAAAAAAATTACTAGAAACAGTAACAGATACTTCTGTTTATAAAACTGAATTTTCAAGAGTTTTTTTAGATATTATAAAAGAAAATTTAATAACAGAAAATATTAATGCAGATAATTTTACTATATATGATAAAATTGCTATTGGTCTTTTTTTAAGGTCAAAAATATCAAAAAGTTTAAATGTTATTTTTAATGAAAATCCTGTATATACGGAAAATATAGATATTTCACCTATTATAGAAAAAATTAAAACATATAATCATCCTGTATCTGAAAGTTTTAATATAGTTAAAAATGATTCTATTCTAAATGTTGAATTAACTGTTCCTAGTATGTCTTTGGAAGCAAAATACGAATCAGAAATCACTAAAACAACCAAAAAAATGGAAAATATCAAGAATATCAACGAAATGGGAACTGTTTTGTCTGATGTCTTTATTGGTGAAGTATCAAAATTTATTAGTAAAATTACTTTTAATTCACAAGAAATTGATTTTAAAAACTTTACAATTAATCAAAGAATTAAAATTTGCGAGGTTTTAACAGCAGATTTAACACAAAACATATTAGAAAAGATATCTGATTGGAAAAAAACATTAGATAATATCTTAGAAGTTCCATCTAAAGAAGGAAATTACAAGAAAACAATAACATTAGACAACTTATTGTTCTTAATGTAATTGTTTAATTTTAATATTTAGCCATAAATAGTATTATGGCAACAGATGTAGCAGGAGTAGTTTCTGAAATTCAAAAGGTTTTTGGTGATAATTTAAAAAATCCATCAACCATTCTTAACTCATTTTTTGATTTTTTAACAAAAAATGATCCAGAAGTTTTATCTATTCAAAAGGAATTTAAAAGAAAATATTTGATACCATTATTAAAATCTTGGGAAAAATTAAGCAAAGATATTGATAAAAATGCATTAAAAACCTCAGATGTTTTTAATAAAATTGATAAATTTTTCTCTGCTTTTGAAGAAGAAACAAAAAATATTGTTAACAACAACAACAAAAAGTTTAATAATACTATAGAAGAAATTAAAAATGTTTATTCTAATCAAAATAAATCTGAAAATATTCGACAAAATCCAATTACTCAAAACAATAATGACCAGTTAAGCTATCAAAATGTTTTAAGTGAATCTGATTCTCCCACAGAAGAGAAATTAATAGAGAAAAAAACACCAGAAACTATTATTTCTTTCAGTTTACCAACTATAAGTTTGATAGAAAAATGGATAAACAAATTATCAAATGATAATGCAGAGAATTTAAAAAAATTAAACATTGGACAAACAAAACAAGGCAGTTTTTTAGATAATATACTAGATTTGGCCAAGTCTTTGCCTCTTATGTTCGCTGCTATTGGTGGCGCATCTGCACTTGCTGGTATGTTTTGGCCTGAAATTAAGAAATATATAGGTGAAAAATTCGGTGATAAAGCAGCAGAAGTATTTGACCAATTTCAAGGTACTATAAATGCATTAGGAAAATTTTTATCAGTCGGTGGTCTTCAAGTAACCGTAGGGAAAACCTTTCAAACGTTGGGGTCTTTGCTTGGTAAAGTTGCTGATGATTTTGCTAGTGGTGCTATAAAAATATTTGGTGGTATATTTGATAATCTTTTGGGTATAGGTGCTAGTGCCGCTGATAACGCAGTAGGAAGCACTATAGGAAAGGGTTTAGGGAATGCATTAAAAACCGGAGGATCTCTTTTATTTAAGGGATTATCAAAAACAGCATTGAAAGCAATTCCCTTAATTGGTTCTATTATTAGTTTTTCAGATGCATGGGGTCGTTTCAAGGAGGGTGAATATGCTCAGGGTATTATTGATATTGGTGCAGGATTGGCTGCTTTTGTTCCAGGTATAGGAACGGGGCTTTCCATAGGTCTTAGTGTTATGAATGCTATTATAGACTTTAAAAGTCCTGAAGAAAAAAAAGAATTAATACAGAAAACATTAAATGTGGCGGGAATGTTAACAAAAGCTGTTGGTGTTTATGCTAAATTAATGGGTGGACCGGTTTTAAAACGAATTCCATTTATAGGATCTTTATTTAATTTTTCTAATGCATGGGAAAAATATCAACAAAATAATATTTTAGGTGGTACATTGGATCTTGCTTCTGGTATTGCTGCTTTTGTACCTGGTGTTGGATTACCTATATCCATAGGTTTAGATATTTTAAGTTCTATTATTGGAACACAAGAAGCAAAAGAAAGTGGAGTTCAACAGACCGGATTTGATTTTGCTAAAATGGCACTCAAAGCCTTAAAATTTACTACAAAACTTGGTAAACCATTCTTTAAAAGATTACCTTTACTTGGAAGTTTATTAAGTTTTGCCGATGCATGGGATAATTTTAATAATGGTAATATAATGTCAGGTTCTTTAGATCTTGTTTCTGGTATTGCTAATTTGTTTCCCGGTGTTGGAACTGGGCTTTCTATAGGTGTGGATTTGTTAAACACTTTAATGTCTACAAAAACAGAATCAGGAAAAACAAGATTTGAAGCTGTTGGTGATTGGTTCTCTAAAGTTTGGGAATGGGTTAAAGAAACACCTGTTATGAAAGCTTTTTTTGATTTATATGATGGTATAGAAGCTGTTTTTATGGGTGATATGCCTAGAGCATTTAAAACATTATCAAATATTCCTTTAATTGGTGGAATGTTTGAATCAATAGGAAAAGCATTAAATTTAGATACAAAAAATAGTCCAACATTAGACGCATCTAAATCATTTAAGACTCCTAACACACAAAAAATAATAGAAAATCTTCCAACAAAATATAATAAGGAAGAAGAAGACAAATTAATAGAACAAGATAAAGATATTATGTCTAGGAGAAAAAAAATAGAAGCTGATAAGGCTTCTGTTGAACAACTACCAGTTAGAGATAGGTCAGAAGCAAGTTCAAAAAATAAAAAAATAGAAGAACTAAATAAAAGTTTAGAAGATCTTGATAAAGAAAGACATGATTTACAACTTCAAATCGATAGACAAAAAGAATTAAGAGAAGGAAAACCAATTCAAAATTCAACTGGTGATGATACATCAGAGAAAGATATTTTATCAACTGGTGATGATACATCAGAGAAAGATATTTTAAAATCAAAATTACAAGAGAAGGTAGCAGAACTTTCAGAAATACAAAATCAAAGATCAAGAGATCCAAAAAGATTAGAAAAAATAACATCTTTAAAAAAGGAGATAGAACAATTAACAAACTCTGTTCATGCGAATGATTTTGATGAAAATAATATGTTTAATTTACCAATAAAACAAAAAGACTTTTCTTATCAACCAAGTCCCTCTCCTAATTTTGATTCTGGTAAATTTGTTTTTCTTCCAAAAGACGATAAAATAACATCTTTTAATGAAAAGGGACCAATAAATGATACATTTAATAAACTTAATAAAAATATAGAAAAATTAACAGAAAAAATGTTAGGTGTTACAAATGAAATATCTGCATTGGCACTAAAACAACAAAACATGAGTAACAACAACCAATCACCTACAATTATAAATAATAACAATACGTCTCAATCAACAAACAAATTGGATATGTCTTCTACCAGAGATCAAAACATGTTGGCAAGGTATGATTACATTAGAAACAATTCATATAATAGAACTTCATATACATGAAAAAAATAGAATTAAAAACTATATCATATTTAAAAGATAGTGAACTTTTTTCTGTTGATGATGATACTGTAAGTACTTCGGAGACTGATAAGGTTTCAGTATCTAGTATATTAAAAAGAACAAGACTTTTCCCTAAAAAAGCAATAGATATTGTAAATGATTTTGATTGGAAAAACAGAGGTTTGGATACCTCAGAAGTTCCTACTATTACTTTAGAAGAAAGAACCTTGTCTATGTCTGGAGTTGCTAAAACTCTTGAAAACATATATGACACCGCTAGTAGAATTATAAATACTGGTAATTTTAAAGAAGCATTATCTGATCCATATGGTGTAATGTATCAAGTTGAAGATTCATCCAATGGAAAAAATTTTTTATATCATTTACCTTGGTTATTGGGTTCTGGTGGAACTATAAGAGCTATTAGAAATACTTGGAATGATATGAATGGAAATAGCGCAACTAGTTCATCCAATAGTGGCAATCCTAGTTCTTCTGAAAAACTTATTGGTCTTGCTGCTGGTTTGGTTGCTGGTTCAGTATCTCCAGGTTGGGGAATGGAACCAATTTATACATTTTCAAAAACAGAACAATACTCTATAACAATAAAATTTCCTTTATATAACACGGTTGATGTTTCTTCTACCAGAAGAAATTTTGATTTTGTAAATCTAATAACATTTCAAAATTTAAAAAACAGAACATCTATGGTTACATATGTTCCTCCTTCTGTTTATACTGTAACATGTAAAGATACTGTTGGTGGGTTTTATATGCCTATTGCGGTTGTTGAAGATCTTAAAATAGAAAGTATAGGAACTGTTAGAAAAACAGATGAAATAGTTTTAGGACAAAATTTGCTAATACCCGAAGCATATTCTGTTACAATAACACTTAGAGAACTAATATCACAATCTACAAACATTTTTGAACAAGTTATGGGTGGTAATAAAGTTGAAGTAATAAGTAGAGATGAATCCGCTTTAAGATCAGTTGTAAATAGAGTAACAACACCAATAGTAGATACTGGTAAGTTTTAATATAAAAAAAAATTATGAAAAAAACAGATATATTAGAAATATCAGATAGTTCATTTAAGTTTGAAAATTTTTTCAATATATACGAAACTGATAAAGGTTATAGATTTTTTAATTTATTAAAAAATATATCTATATTTCCATCAAATAATAGTGAGGTAGAGGAGGAATATATAACAGATGGAACAGATACTTGGTATTCTATTTCTCATAAAAAATATGGTACATTAAATCTTTGGTGGTTAGTTTGTTTATATAATGAAACAATAAATCCATTCACACCATTAAAATCAAAAACCGTATTGAAAGTATTAAAAGGCGAGTATGTAGGTTTAGTATTAAATGAAATAAAAAAGCAAATACTTTAATATGCCTAAAAAAATAATACCTCCTATAGAAATAACCAATGAAGAGATGGTTGTTGATGGTGATTTTTTTAAAGGAAATGAGAATCTTTTAAGAGGAAATGCTACATTAAAATGGACAAAAGAGATGGAGGAGGATTTAAAGCTTTGTAGAAAAAGTATTCTACATTTTGCTGAAAGTCATTTTTATATTGTTACTCTTGATGAAGGAAAAAGAAAAATAGAATTATATAAATTTCAAAAAAGATTATTAAAGTCTTTTAAAACAAATAGATTTAATGTTGTTTGTGCTAGTAGACAAGTTGGAAAAAGTACTTGTATAACAATGTATGCACTTTGGTTAGTTTGTTTTTTTGATGATAAAAGAATAACAATTGTTGCAAATAAAGCTGATACTGCTGAAGAAATATTTGGAAGAATAAGATTGGCATTTGAAGGATTACCGCTTTATTTAAAACCTTCGGTTAAATCTTGGAGAAAAAATGGATTTAATTTGGCTAATGGATCGGCAATACAGGTTAGTACAACTTCATCTGCTGGTCCTCGTGGTTCTACAAGTAACCTCTTATTAATAGACGAAATGGCTCACTGTCCAAATGAGGTTATGAAAGAACTTTGGAAGTCAGCTATTCCTATTATTTCATCTTCTAAAAATTCTCAAATAATTGTTATTAGTACTCCTAACGGAACTGACAATAAATTTTATGAATTATATAAGGAGGCACAAAAACCAAACAGTGAATGGAATCTAGAAATGGTTCATTGGCAGGATGTTCCTGGTAGAGATGAATCTTGGAAAGTTTCTACTATACAACAACTTGGGTCAGAAGCTGATTTTGAGCAAGAATTTGGTAATCAATTTTTTACAAAAGGAAAAACTATAGTTGATCCAAGACTTTTAGAGGAATTAAAAACAAAATGTAAAGAACCTGTTTTAGTTTTAGATGAAGGTTGTTATAAAATATTTGATTTTCCTAAAGAAAATGATTTTTTTGTTGTAGGTGTGGATGTTGGGGAAGGAATCGGTAGGTCAAATACTGTTGTTCAGATAATGAATGTTTCTGATTTAACATCCATAAAACAAGCTGCTATATATGTTAATAATCAAATAAGTCCATATCATTTTGGAACAAGATTGATGGGTATATTGGATGATTGGGGTAGACCTCCTGTCTTGATCGAAAATAATAATAGCGGTCAACAAGTATTAGATGTTTTAGGTAAGATTCATAACTATGAAAATATAGTTTCATACTATAGTGAAGGTATGAGCAAACAATATAAAAATGAAAATAGATTGGGTATTCATAACCATACAAATACAAAATATAGAGGAACATCAAATTTTAGATATTGGGTTAATTCTTTAAATGCAATTTCCTTTTATGATCTAGATACATTACTAGAAATAAATGATTTTATCCAACATCCAAATTATACATATAGTAAAAGAACAAATGAAGATTTTGATGATAGAGTATTTGCGTTGATTTGGGCAATGTTTATTTTGGAACCATCTGTTGTTGAAAAGTATTTTTATGTTAATAATTTAGATGAGCAAGGAAGACCTTTATTAATAAAACCTTTTGTTAATAATTCAGATTTATTAAAGAAAAGTCCTCTTTTTTCTGGTAAAGGAAGTGTTTATAGAAAAACAGAAAGCAATCATAGACCTATGAATTATATAGGTATGGATGAAGATGGTGGTGTAGATACTAACGAATCATTAGATCTTATGTTTTGGCTTAACAATCTATGGGAAAGGAATCCAAGTATAAATAGTACAGGAGACAATAAAAATAAAGATTCTGATGAATCACAAAATCCTATATGCCTTTTTTAAGAAATGAACCAATCTATTTTAAATAAATCAAGAAATGATAAATTCGCACTTTTGTTTGGATTACCTGTTGGTATAAAACAAAAGATTGATCCTGTTTTAATGAGTGATTTTAATGATAATAAAGTGGAATTAAGTATATTCGGTTTATCTGTTCCTGATGTAATAATTCCACCAATTTCACTAGGGTTTAGTGGTCAAACATATAAAACTAGTTCATTTTCAAGACCAGATTATAGTCCATTGGAAGTAAAATTTTTTATAGATAATGGATATCACAATTATTATATATTGTGGTCATGGTTAAATCAATTTAATGATTCAAAATACTCAGTAAGCGACATTGTTACAACACAAGAAATTCCACATATTGGTGAATCCGATATGAAAAATATGTTCTCAGATTATGTAACTAATTTAAATTTAATTATAATGGACGAATATAATAATAAATTAATGAATATATCTTATGAAGATGCGTTTATAACAAATTTAGGAGGAATAAGCTATTCACATCAAGATGGAGCAGAGATAATTGGGTCTGTTTCCTTTGCTTATAACCAACTTCATATTGAAATGGTTCATAATGTAAATGATTGTAAGGTAGATTGTCATGACAAAATATGATAAAATTAATGGTGAATTGGTTACTTTAAGAAATCAATTATACCAAATAAGAATAACAATGTATAATAACATGGATAAACCTGTTTTTATACCATATAAAGTTGTAATGGGGTTAGTTATAGAAGAAACTATGATTAATTGGTGGACTAAAGGATGGATTATTCTTCAAAATGATTTTGAGGTTTTGGAGAAAGGAGCTAATCTTGATCTGTTTTCGGATCAAGAAAAAAATTCTTCTAAATCACAAAGTTATATTTATAAATTTAGACATGATGGTAGAAATAAAATAAACATAAGAATATCAACGATATCTGATGGTATTAATGATGAAAAACTTTGGACGATGGATTATGATTTTGTTGTTTATGATGTAGAAGACATGGAATCAATAAATTCCATTAAAAAATCAAAGAAATTTTATTTTATTGATGAAAGATATCAAATTTTTTCTGAAAGAAATATTCCGTGGTCAACATCTACTCATGGGGATGCTGCGAAGTCTGGGAGTCCTGTTTGGTCTTTACCCGATAGTCAAAGGAAAATGAATCCATGTGATGCAATAAAATCAATAATAAATACAGCGTCTTGCAACACTTTCACAAATTCCATAAATGAAGGTGAAATAAAGGTAGGTTATGATTATGAATTTGGATCTATAGATAAACCGGACATTCCTTTAAACAGTATAAACAATGATTTGTGGAATAAAGGAAATTCTTCTCCTGATTATAATGTTTTTTATACTTCTCCATCCAATTCAACAGTAATAGATGATCTAGATTTTATGCTAAATCATGCTGTTGGTGACAAAAAAGATCCTATTTTTTTAAAATTCGGTAGATATGATAAAAACTGGGAATTATTATCATTAAAAGATTACTTTAAACAAGCTAAACAATTAGAACAATTGCTTTTAAATGATGGTGTTGCTCCTACATCAACTGCATATGTTGGTAGAGCACCGATACAAAAAGATGATAAAAAAATAATAAATTTTACCTCTCCTAGAGCCTCATTAATAAATAACTATAAATTTTCTCAAATGGCCCCAGTTGATGATTTTAGATTCACAAACAGACCAATACATATGTTTGATTTTTCTACAGGAACATATAATATTCATGCTAAAGATAATAAATTAGAAAGTTTTTATGAAAATCTTAAAGAAATATGCTCCTCTGGTGAACTTTATTCATTCTCCTCTACTGGCGGAAAAGCTCAAGTTTGGATGAATATAAATAAAACCAAAAGAGAAGGAATTTCTGTAGAAAATACACTATTAACACAGGGTTCACCTTTGTTAAATTCTGTCAGAATGACAAAAGACATGTTGTTCTTAAATCAAAGTTTATATTTTCAAAATGAAGGATTAACATTAAGAACTCCTGGTAACTTTATATTTGTGGATAAATTAGATGCAAGTGATAAAAATTTATTTAATGATAAATTTTTAGGACAATGGTTTATAACAAAGGTAATACATTATTTTGACCAGAATATGTATGTTACTGATGTTTATTCAAATAAATTTGATGGAATTCAACCACATTGGGATGTTTTAGATAAAAAGTATTAAGTATTATTAATATGAATTCTGATTTTTTAAAAAGAAGACTAGAAGAAACAAGACAAAGACAACTTCAATCATCAAATAAAAATCTTTCCATGCCTTCTGCTGGTCAAATGGCAAGAAATTTAGGAAGAAGTGTTGTTAACAATGCTGTTAGTGTTGTTCAAGGAAATGATTTTAGATTAACACCAGAAGAAGCAAATAGAAGGCTTTCTATTTGTAAAGGATGTCCTTTTTTCGAGTCTTTATCACAAAGATGTTCTAAATGTGGATGTTTTCTTTCTGTAAAGACATACTTAAAAGCAGAAAAATGTCCTGTTGGTAAGTGGTAAAATCGTTACTCAAGGCTAATTATTAATATAATATGGCTTTATCTAATAATCCAACAGAATCTACTAATAAAAGTACAGTTCCCTCTTCTCCAAATACTGAAAAGGATACTATATATGAACCAAAAAGACTAAAGGATACTGGTGGTTTTGTTCCTCTACCGGATGATTATTATTCTCCTTTTAAATCAACAGATGTGCTTAAATATGTTAATCCACTAACACCTCAACAATTTGGTTTAGATCCAAATGCAAAAATAACAGCAGGATTAGGTTCTGGTGGGGAAAAAGATAAAAAAGTAAATAGCGATCCTAAAACAGTAGACGCTATAGCAAATAAAACATCAGATCCTACAAAAGAAAAACAAATTGGTGGTAGTGCTGGTAATGTTTCAATAAACATTGTGGATGTAGGTAAAGCTGCAAGACTTAATTTAAACGATCTTCTTGCTCTTTCAACATATGTTTCTGGTCCTACTAATTTGAATTTGTTAGCAGCATGGGTTTATCTTTTGTATAATGGTTCTGGTGCTGTTAATAAGACGGTTAGTATGGAAAATAATCCAAATATAAACGATCAACCTATTACTATTTCTGGAAATATGTTGATGTATATGTGGACAAAAGGAAATTCTATTGTAAAAGGATATTTTCACAAGGGAATTACAAAAATTTTTAAAAAAACTCCAGCATTTAAAGATAAATTTTTTGAAGATATTGGAGAAGCTGGAACAACAATTCTTGCAAATAGCGAAAGATTGCCAAGTAATCCATTGTCGGGTTCTTCAAAACACACTCCTTCGTTGGTTGAACGAATGTTAAATAAAATTCATCCTAAATTTTCACAAGAATTGGAAAAATATGTAAATGTTTTAAAGGGAAAGGTATATTTGGCACTTCCATCTGGGTTTTTAGGTTCAATTCAATATGCCATAAGCTATATAAATGGAATTGTTACAGCTGTTGCACAACAGATAAATGAAATTTATCAAGGTGCCTTAAAAGCTATAAGGGAATTTATTGCAGCAATTGATTCTATTATGGGAATGATAATGCAAACTCTGTTATCATTGCTTGATAGGATTATTCCTTTAGAAATAATTTGTTTGATTTTAGATATTATATCTTTATTTGCAGGTGATTTAACATTTATAACAAATTTCTTTTCTCATTCTTTAAAAATATCTGATGTTTTGAAAGCATTTAATATAGGTGATCCTGGTATTGCAAATTTTTTGAGTGATCCTGTAAATTCATTAAAGTCTTTTCTTCCAGATGATATTAAAAACATAGTTGATATAGCAGAAAGTGTTGCAAATGACCCTATGGGTTATTTGGGAGACGTTTTAACTGAATATGGGTATTCTTATATGGCAAAATATTTAGAGGGAGATATAATGGGTGGAGTTCTTGATCAGTTTGGATCTCAAGCACCTATTTTATATCCAATATCAGGTATTATGAAAAAATATGGATTTTCTGGAAAAATACAACTAACAGATCCTAATGAACCTTCACCAAATGTTGTTTTACCCGCAATTATTACAGAGACTAGAAAGAATGTTAAAAAAACATTTGATAGTTTGGGTAGATCAACAGAAAAATTAACCAACACAATAGATCAAGGAGTTTATGATGTTGGTCAGGGTGTTTCTGATACCTTTGGTCTTGGTTCTTTAAATCAAAGAACAAATAATCTAGGATTTGGTGATGGAGAAAGAAATCCAAACACATCAGGTTAATTTATTATGAGTTATGTAAAAGATCCAATTTATGGAAATCATCTAGGAATTGTCGTAAACGATGCAAGTTTTGATCCTGAACAAAGAGGAAGAGTTCAGGTATGGATTCCTTATTTATCAAATACATTACATTCTGGTTGGAATGATAAACTTGAAGACAAAACATTTAAACATGTACATGAATCTGGTGCTTTAACTCCTGAATTAGTAGAAGAATTAAAAAATGTTTTGCCTTGGGCAGAATGTGCTGGACCAATTATGGGTGGCGGAACATCTGCAACATATAATCCATCAACGGGGATAACAGATACAAATCCTCATAGGACTTTTGCAGGAAGAACCCAAGATTATGGTGATACATTATTAATACCAACCGATCCTGGTGATGAATTTGATATTAATAGAAATTTAAATCCAGAATTTGCTAATAGATTAAATGGTTTTTATTCTGATTTAAAAAAAGCTGGTTATAATGTTACTATAACATCTGGTACAAGGGCAGACGCTGGTGACAAAACAGGATCTGCACATTATAGTGGAATAGCAGCTGATTTAAAAATTACAGGAAATGGTGCTTATGGAGAAGTTAATATTACTACAATGAATCCAGGTAAGGATAAAGTAGAAAATAAAGACACACAAGCATTTAGAGACTTAGCAGAGAGTCATGGATTATGGCAACCTATGCATCCAGATACAGGAGAAGTAGAAAGCATAAGTGAAAAATGGCACTTTGAACCTGTTGAAACTCGCGGAGGAAATAGAGGATATAATAAATTTGCTAATTTAGAATTAAAAAAAGGATTATCACCAAATGAAGTTACACAAACAGCAGTTGATGCAGCAGAAGTTGCTGGAGCAACAGTAAATACAGCAAAAAACCCAAAATCATCTGATTTTGAACCTACTGACATAAGCACATCTTCATATACACCAATAAAACAAATACAACCAAAATTAACCGCATATAGTCCTAAATTTGGCGGAGATTCTATGGAGGGAGGGTATGAGAGTGCAAAAAAAGGACCAGACGGAAAAAATCAAGTTAGAACATTACAAGATTTTTATGATGGAAGTTCAAAATACATTACATTAGCTGCGGATGATAATATTTCAGGAAAAACATATATAATACCAGAAATAACATGGAAAAATAAAAACGGAGAAACTATAGTTTCAAAAAACGTTCCTGCTGCTGTTCATGATAGAGGTGGTGCTTTTGTGGGGAAAGGAGAATCAAGATTCGATATCCCGTTTGATAGAGATGTAAATGATGGAGGATCATCTCAGCCATATTCTCAAAAAAATTTAGTTTTAAATGAAGTTGATAAAAATACTTTTGAAAAAACATCAGGTCAATCTTATATTTCAAATGATCCAAATTCTCCGATGGTGAATCCTATACCAAATTTTAATTCATCAGTAATTCCTGCTGGTGTTGCTGGAGCGCAACCATCTGGATTTATTTCTACACCAAAAATAGGTGCAAAGGTTTTTGTTTTCTTTTTGGCTGGTGATATTCAAAAACCAATTTATTTTGCTGGTTTGTTGGAGAAGGAATCATATCAAAAAGCTCAATCTGTATCTAGTCCAGAAGTTCAAGTAACAGGTAAAGAAATACATAGAACAAATGAGGTACACGGCCCTGTTAATACAACAAACATGTTTGGAAACATTAACGGAGTTCCTGTGGAGGAACAAATGGCTGCATTTAGTAAACAAGGATCATTGTATCAGGTAGGAGCCATTGTTCACGAAATAGCTGCTGCGGGTAAATCATCTACCTGTTACGGAGATAGTCATAGCCAATCTCTTGGTCATGAAATTAGAAACGTAAAAATGGATTACAAATTATCATCGGAAGATCTTAATTTTAGTGCTGGACTAAATGGGACAGAAAAAGAAATAAATGAAAAAATAAAAGCTCAAGAAGATATTCATAAAATTTCAAAAGAAATTCAAGAAGAAAAAATAAAAGATATTGAAGCTAATGCAAAAAACGGAGAAAAGGTTCCATGTCCTTTGTGTTCTACTTCACACGCTGTTGATAGAGCAAGTGCATTTGCTAAAAAAGTTATTACTTTTTTAAGTAGAATATTAAAAATTCCTTATTTTTCTTATGTAGTTGATGTTGTAAATTTTATAACAAATGTTTTGGTTGTTCCTTTTTGTTCAATCGTGCCTGGTAGTGCATTAGGCAAATGTGGAAACGAAGAATGTGAAAATGGTATGATTCCTTCTCCACAAAAACCAATAGAAGATGCAAATAAAAAGGCAGCAGAAAAATTAGTTTCAAAACAAAAAGAAATAGGTGAATTAGAAAAAAAACTAGGAAGTGGTGGATGTTATTCTGTTACAGCATTAAAAGATGTTGTTATTTCTGCTGGTGGACCAATGAATGATGCGAAATGCTTTGCAAAAACAACAAATATTTCAGAACCAATTGGTGGACAGACAAAGGGAGAAGACGGAAAAGGAAGTACACAGACAATAAGAGCAAGATCTGCAAAGGACTTAAAAACTGTTCCATATATACCTCCCGTAGAATATCCTGGTGGTAATATACTTCTTAAAGGTGGTAATTCTGTAAAAATAATTGCTGGAGCACCTGGTATAGAATTGGATACTATAGGAAAAATTTCATTAAATTGTGGTTCCATAGAAATATTATCATCTGATGGTCAGTTATTATTAGGATCTAAAAATCACACAACATTAAGTGGTAAGGTTGTTACAATATCGGCAAATGATAAAACAAAATCTGGTGGTGTTAATATAAATTCTCCTCATATGATATGTAAAGGATTTACTGCAACAGGTGATGTTGGTATAAAAGGAGGAGCTAGGATTGATGGTGAGTTATCAATTCCCTATTTAAATACAGTTTCTCAAAGGATGCAGTGTGATGATGGTATGTCACCTGATCAACGTATTCCTTTCGCTAATTGGGCAATTGGTTCTTGTCAATCAAATGATACTGCAAATTCAACTAGACTTGTATTAACACACTATCTTATGCCTGGTGCTCTTTTATTGCTTTCTAATATTATAAAATATGTAATGGAATTATATAATACAATTCTTACAAATACAATTATTGAACCAAGTATTACAGGAATTTATTATGGGTTTTGTCTTAATTCAGCTGGACCAGGTACATCGTGGGGATATGTTCAAAATTTCCATCACAATCATACGGAAGATCCTAAACCGCATCACCATGACTATATTATGCCCAAAGGAACCTATTATGATGATATTGCTGGTGTTAATGACTCCGCGGTTGAACCCAATGAGGTTCCTACAAGGGCAAGAAAACATGGATTAGGACCAGAAGGTGGACCAAAATCATTAGCTGGTTGCGGTGGTTTTGGTGGTTGGGGAGGTTCTTCTGGTGGAAGAAAAGCAAAATTAAATTCTTTTGGTTTGGATAATGAGTTAGATAACTTTTATGGTAATGTTATAAATAAAAACAACACCAAAATAACATACAACAAAGACGGATCTGTTAATATAAAATTAAACGAAAATCCTTGTGATTAATCTATGATTTTCGGCCAAAAAGGACCAGAAAGAGCATCAACTAAATCCATATCAAATGATGATCTTAAATCTTTAACATTTTTAATTTGTAATTTTAAATTAAGTTTGGTTGCAACAATATTTCTTGAATCAAAATAATATTTAAAATACTTTATTTGTTTTTTTGATATTTCTTCAACTCGAACTACAAATAATGCAAGCTCTCTTCCATATTTGATTTTTTCCAAATTACCTGTACTGTATGATATTAGTTCTACCTTCCAACCTTTAAGTAAATAATTATTTTTTATAAATTCTGCAAAATCTTCAGAAGATTTATTTACTTTTTCGTTCCAAATGTCGTATGTGAATTTTTTTAAACTTTCTAGTGTTATATCTTCAGTGATATCAGAAACATCAAATCCACCTTGTCCACAAATTTGTTTTACATTATAAACTTCTTTTCCCGAAGGATCACATATTATGTCTTCCTGCAATCTACAACCGTCTTGTAAAATGGAAAGTTTTACTTCAAGAAGCGGCTTATATTTATCTAATGTCTTTTTCATTAGCTCACCTAAACTTAATCTTGGATCTCCAACCTCTGTTATGCTTGTTAACGACTCAATCCAAGGACTTATGTCAAAAGCAGACGGACCTGGTATTAAAACAGGATCAATATCATCTCTTTTGGCTAACTTTATAACTTCACAAAGAAAGGGAGTTATGTTTTCTACTGTAAGATTTTGTGGTTTTGTTAAATTTGGTAATGGTGGAATCTCACATGTATCTGGATTTAATGGTTTACTAGAATTACTCATATATTTAATTATATATTATTCAATTTCACCTTGATGTTGTTGTATAAAAACATTTTTAAGAAATTCCATTATTGCGTCTTTATCTTTCGGTGAAGAAAACCCTTGTAAAATAACTCTCTCACCATCCATAGTATACCCCAAAAGAAGAAAGCTATTTAAATATTCTTCAATAAGACCTTTTAAAATCGTTAAATCTCTAATAACAACAGAATTTTTTCCTTCATTTGATTTTAACCATTTATCCATACTTCTTTTTAATTCAACAGTATTCAGTGCATCGTATATTTTATTTTCAATATCATCGATTGTTGCTGGTGATGATGATAAATTTGGCATTGTTGATTGTATTTGCTTTGGATTTTTAGTCCTTTTTTTATTTGGAGGCATTATTAATTTCCTTTGTATGTTGATGATTTATTATTAATGTTAAATTTAACCAAATATTCAACAACAATTTCTATTGACGATGTTTTAATTCTAAAATTTTCAGGAATATATTGCCCCCCATCATAAATTTCAAAAAATTCTTCTCCCAAATAACTTTTATTATTAAAACAAGTTATGAATATTGATGTATTTGCTGGGTCAACTATTACAGTCCAGCTTCTAGAATCACTTTCTTTATAATCAGTATATAGCTTATCGGCTACATAACCACTATCCCTTAGTCTTTTAAGAAAATAACCTACCGTTGTTATCTTAGTTTTTGCCATATTAATATATAATTATTACAATTATTTCACTTAACAAGTGCTGATGTTATATATTTCACATCAATAAATTCATCTTCTTTAACATTAAATACAAAAACTTTATATTCGTTATTTATTTTTACATTTATATTGCTATTTTTAGTATAAATTAAGTTTTTAAATAATTCTATGCTTATTGGTGTTGGTTGTTTAATTAAATCACCGATATATTTGTCAGATACTTTAAATTCAACACTATCTTTATTGTATTGTGTTAGATCATTTATTTCTGCAAATATAGAACCGTTATTTTCTTTAAAATATATTTTAGAGACATCTGGTGAAAATGAATAAGCAGACATTATTTTATTCTGACACGGTAATGGTATAGAAAATTCTGTGTCAAATTTTAAATTTGATATCTTTTTAAGACTAAATGGTGTTTTTGACATCACACTATCATCAACCAAGTGATATTTAAAGTGTGTTTTATCTGGAATATCCTTTGTTTGACATTTTAAATAATTTTCATTGATTATTAATTCTATAAAAGCAGAATCTAAACAATCAAGACCACACAAAAACCTTTGAATATCTATAATATTCAATTTATATGGCTGTTCTTGCTTTTCTGGTAGAATTCCTTTTATATAAAGAATAACTATGTTATCAGAAGATGAACTTATTGAATAAATTTGATCATCTTCTATTTTTACAGTACAACTATCACATAATCTTCCAATAGTCTTTAAAAATCTTTGAAGAAAAGACTTTTCAACAGTAATATTTATCATTTTTGATTTGATTTATTCATGTTTTGGAAAACTTTTCCAAACATTCCTGTTAATTTTGTTAAATTATTATTAATTTTTTCCAAATTTGTATTAATATTCTTAATATCAGACTCTAAACCATCATATGAGCTTATAGTATTTTGTGTTTGAGTTGGAAAATTATTCTGAATTTGATTATTCTGAACAGGTGGGATAGTGTGAATTTGATAATTTTGATGTGTCTGTTCTGTATTAGTTGGTATTGATTGATTTTGCTTTGCTCCTCTTACAAATTCATGTAAATTTATCCTATCAGCTGGAACATCTGGTCTAGATTCCATCATAGAATCTATGTTTCTCATTTTACTTTTAACCATACCGGCTAAAAGTGCTGCTTCCATTGCTTCTTCTTGATCAGATATCATTGTGTTTTCCTCCATATTCTATTTTTACAAATGTTTCGTATGTGTTTATGCTTTCCTTTTGAGAAAGCTCTACCAAATAATTCTTAATATGTTTTTCTTTAATGTGTTTTTGTAACTTTTCATCCATATTCTTTACTATTTCTTCTATAAAGAGTGCATTTTCATACATTAATTCTGTTTGGTATGCCTCATCTTGTAGATTTGTCATGTTAAATACAGGACTTGAACAAGAGTTATCCACTAAACTTATCAAATCCTCAATCCAAAATGCTTTTTTATTATTAATATTGTCAAATTCTAATTTAAAATAAGCATTTCCTCTCTGATTATGAGCACCGTAATCAGATATTTCCTTTGATGCTGGACAAAGAGATGAGTATGGCAGGTTTGTTTCTAGAAAATAGGTTTTTTGTTGTTCTGTTACACATAAAGTAACAGAAGAATTATATTTATATAAACACTTTTTTAACGAAACAGGTGTTTGTTTTGTACAAAAATATGAAAAATCTACCTTTAATTTTAAATTCTGCGACTCAAAATCATTAATAAAATTATTTTCTACATCATTAAACAACTCATCTATATTTAGAGATGTTCTTGCTAAGAAATAATCAGAGATCTTGTTCAAATTGGCACCATTTGTTTTATTATTAAGTGAAGATTCTATCCTTATATGACATGGAGATGTATATGATTCTCCAGATTTGTTTAAAATCTTTACGGGTATGAATAAGTCTCCACACCCAATAGAAACTGGATGTGGAGATTTACCTGATACGTTTTTGGAAACGTATAAAATATCACTTTCTTTCTTTCTTTCAGGCATGATATTAAAGATCTTTAAGAATTTCTTCAATTTTAGCATCTGCATCATCAAAGTTATCCAATTCTTCTTTAAGAACTTTCTGTTCTGCTACCTTTTTCTTTTCAAAGATACCAGCATTTGATTCGATTTCAACCATACTGTCATAATTTTCATCTTCATTAGTAGATAAAGGTTCTTGTGTGTCTTGTGAACCCTTTTCAAGACCTAAAAAATGAAAATCTAATAATTCTTTAATCTCTCCATATGTTTTATGGTTAAAAATCTTGTCCAAATCTTTAACTTGTGTGTAAATTTCATCAATATCATCAATTCCTTCAAGCTTTGAAGGGGACATAAATTTGGAACTAACATACGTTGGGTATCCTCCCTCATTTTGTTCAACTTTGATCTTGAAACTGCAACCGTTTTCGGACAGATCAAATACCTTTGCACCAAATTCATCAGATTCATCACCAGAAATCGCATCAGTAATGATTTTACTTAGTTGTTTTCCATATCTGAGGATTTTTACCTTTCCTTCGTTTTCTGGATTGGTTGGATCTTTCACAACATATACATTTGCGAGCCAAGACTCGTTTCTTTTGATTGGTCTTGTCTTATCAATCTCTGCCTCGTTCTTTGAGCGATAAATTCTGGAACGATATTCTTCAATAGGACATTTCTCGCCATATGTTGTGGGGCATAGGAAAGAAATCATATTATTTGAAACAATACTCTTCCACATATGGTGATAATAATGGAAAAATGTCCTATCTGGTGCTTCAACGTTTGGAAGAAGCCTAACAACATACGTTTTTCCTGTTTCCATTTTCATAAAGTCCTTGAAATTACTTTCAGTTGGAGCTTTTTTGTTGAGTGCATCCTTGATGGATTCGAATAGATTACTAGTGTATTTGTTCATAATTTTCAGACTGTGATATTAGTTTATTTTTTTTGTTATGTCAAATTCTTTTTGACAAAATCTTTTGTTTTATCAACCCAAAGTAATATTTTTGTCTTTGATTGACAATTATTAAATCTTATTTTGTAAGATTCTATGTTTTTTAATAGATTTGGAACCCAAATGTCTCTTTCATCTTCTTGAAGCATAAATAACTCTGATGAAATACCTAATGCTATTAAAGAATATATATTTATTTTACCTTCTTTATAGTGTTTAACCCATGTAGGCATACAAAGAGTTTTGTGTTTAATATATTTTTCTATATTAATTTTCTCTCGTAGGCAGAAAGAACCTAAAAATATAATACTGTTCTTTATTTCGTCTAATTGAGAATCAGGTGAAGAGTTCTCTTTGTGTTCTTTATACAGAGAAAAACATTTTATTGCTTTTCTTGATGTAAAAAATGAAAGAGGAGGATATTTTTCATTAGGGTATACAAAATAAAAAGATTCAAAGAAAAAATTTAAATTTATATGTTTAAATTTATTAAAAAAGTTCTCTAATTTATACAATTCAATTCTAGTAGATGAATTGGTATTATCAAAGTTTTTTCTTGGATTATATGGTTCACCATTCCTAGAAAATTTCAAATAACAATTGTATATTTGTTTTTGTTTTTCGGTTATGTCGGTCACTTGTTAAATTTTGAACGAAATATTTTTTTGTAAAACCCAGGTATATTGTCTATATATGTTTTAATAACATATTGTAGATTATATTCACCCAAAAGATCACAGTATAGTTTTTGGATTTCTTTATCTTCAATAATTAATTTAAGTAAATTTAAAAAATTTAATTTTTTATTCTGACAAATGCTTATATACGCTCCAAATTTAAGCGTTATTTCTTCAAATTCATTAACATCCAACGAATTTGATGGATTTATTAATTTTTCTATTTGTTGATACGATGTTATAATCATTCTGGTTTCAAGTTTTTCATCATTTCCATAAAAACAGGTGTCAATTTTCCTCCTGCGGAATTTGAATTACCACCACCTTCGCAAAATTTTTCTGCAAAATCACTAATATTAAAATCTTTGATACTTGGTTTTTTTCTCATGTTTACTTTTTCTGTTTTTATGTTTATAAAAAAGAACATATCTGGATCATACTTATTGATAAGGCAATCAATAGCAAGTAAATTATACTTTTCTCCAATAACAGCAATAGTATTATAACTTTGACCTTTTATCTTTAATTCACCAAAAAATTTTTGATAAGATTCAGCTAATTTACATCCCAAGTACTTTTCATTTTCAATTAATCTTCTTTGAGATTCTGTGAATGGTTTAAATCCTAATTTATAATCTTCTATAAATTTACAAAAATTACCTCTATATTCTGACCAAAATAAAACATTTAGATCATAAGAGTCTTTAAGTTTTAATTCATAACAATCAAAATCATTAGCCAATGCTATTAAGTATTTTTGATCTTTTGTTAAATTATTATTTTCCTTTAAGAATGTATTATACATCAATGCGGTATTTGATGTTGTTTCTTTAAAAACTACTTTTGAGTTTTTGAATTGTTTAACAAAAATTTCTGATCTTTTGTGGTGATCTATAAAAACAAATTCTGGAATATCGAAATTTAAAAAAGTTTCTCTTAAAGAAAAATCCATAACAAGAGTTGTTGGTTTGTTTATGGTTTTTTCTTTATACAAAACCAATCTATCCTCAATAGTATTATTAAATAATTCCTCATACTCTATTGTTGCATCTGGTCTTGTCCAGAGAAAACAAAGAAGACTTACTGCCCCATCGAGATCACCATGAGTGAAAACTTTATACAATTTATTTGACATTAATATACTTATATCCATATCAATCAATATCATCCCCCAATGATTCCAATAATCCTATTGTGTCAGAAACTTCACTTTTTTCATTTTTGTTTGTTTTTTTACTAGGAACAATAAATGAAGTAGAAACGTTATCTGGATCTTTTAATGTTAAAGTTGGATAATCTATCTCCAATACAGTATGACAATCTCTAGGTCCAAATCTGTTTTTTGTAATTCCTAGATGAATTATTCCTAATTCAACATCTTCTTCCTCTGTCCAGATAGAAAATTGGGCATCCGCTGTATGTGAAAGACCCATAGATTCACTTGTAGTTTCAAGACCTGGATTTTGTTGGTTATAACCAGATCTGTTGGTCTGCGTTGCTGTTACTACAGGACATTCGAATTGATAAGACATCGCTCTAACCATCTCTGTTATTTCCTTAACAGCCTCATAAGACGAGACACCTTTCTCGCTTGGAGCAATTAGGTTTAAGTAATCCAAAATAATAACATCTGGTTTAATTCCTGATGCAATTAATTTTTCTATATATGTTTTTATATGAAAACAAGAAACTGTTTTAGGTGGAAATTCTTTGATTATAAGTTTTGAATTTTTATGTTTTATTTTATAAGTGTTTAATTTGTCCTTTAACAGAGTAATCTGAGAAGAAAGATCATCCATACAAATTTGTGAAAGTTGTGAACTTATTCTTTTTGCATAAACTTGTTCAGACATCTCCATAGAAATCAAAACAACATTTTTATTTTGATTTAAAATATTCGTTGCAATGTTTCCTAAAAATATTGATTTTCCTACGTTTGTTACACCATAAAAGACATATAATGCTCTTCCAGTAGCAAGAAAACCTCCACCAATTCTTTCATCCAACCATTTCCAACCAGAAGGTATATATGTAAACGTTTTTTGAAGTTCTTCGCAATGTGTATCTATGTTTTCAAGATAATCAAATCCATTATCACTTACAAGAGATATAGAACATGCTTTTTCAAAAGACTTTAAAATTTCAGAAGTGTTTATGTTTCCACTTTGAATATTTAAGCTTGTTTTTAAAACAGTATTAAAAACAGCTTTTTCTTTTAAAAATTTTTCCGTGTTCTTTGTGAGAAGATCTTTGTTATATTTTTTATCAATATCTGAAAAACTTAAAAAAACTTCTTTTACAATTTTTCTTTTAGACTCATCTAGAACATTTAATTTTAATTCAGTAATGTTCGGTATCTTTTTGTGATTTCTATAAAAATCACATAGTATAGATATAAACGTTCTATTCTTTTCATCAGAAAAGAATGATGGATTTAAATGTTCATATATTGATTCAAAATAAGAACTATCAAAAAAACAGTTATATGCCACAACCTTTTCAAAAAGGTCATAGTCAAAGTCAATAGAATCTCCCATAATTATTCTTCAAGAAGAACTTTTTCTGATTTTTGTTTTAAAACAATATTTGCTTCATTTTTAAATTTAAGTTCATATTTTAATTTTTCCTCTAATTGTGGTAAAATTTTTGATTCCCAAATAGAATCATCATCCTTCCAGTCTTTATAAAAACCTAAAACTTCCTCACCAACTGCATATCTATGTCCTTGTTTATGGATAATTCCGTAACCTTCTGCCATCTCTAAGAGTCCAGAATACTTCGACAACCCTGTTCTAAAATTAAGATACATTTCACATTCTAAAAAGGGCGGAACAAATCTATTCTTGGTTGTTAATGCTCTCATGGTTAATCCGTTTACATCTTTTGACAGAGGAGTGACATCATCACTAGCATTTTTATTATCAGATTTTCCTACTCTTTCTTGTTTGGTAGCCATTTGAACTAGAACAGACGACATATAAAGAGGACCAGAACCACCGCTTTGGTTCTTTACTAGAGTTGGATACATGGCACCTGGATTGTCATAAATATGATTTGTAAAAACCACAGGACAGTTTGCTTTTGCTGATGCATGTGTAATTGCTCTCAACATAGATTTCAAAGCTACAGCCCTAGCACCCATATCAGCAGAATCCTTTCCATCCTCAATTACCTTTGCTTCTCTTGCTGAGATTAAATTACCCAAAGAATCAATTGCAAGAAGAACCTTTCCTTGTAGTCCCTTTTCAATAATTGTTTTTAAGAACTTAACGATTTGATTTCTGCAATCTTCTATAATTTCTGTTGGACAGTGTTTAATTTTCTTTGGATCGCAACCAAGACTTATTGCTGTTTCTGGATCAAGAGCATTTTCGGTATCAAAGTAAACAACATGCATACCCTTCTTCTGTGCATTAGCCATAATTTTATTAACCATCAATGTCTTTCCACATGCTTGAGGTCCAGCAAACCCTGTAATTCTTCCTACAGGAATTCCTCCATAAAGAGAACCAGAAATAATAGCATTAAGTGCCATGCAACCAGTATCAATCCATTCTTTAACTGTTGATAATGTATTTTCATTTAAAAATGCAGCATCTGGATTGAGATCATCCAAAACTTTGAATGCATCTTCAATGTATCCTGTGTGTTCATTTTCTTGATTTGTTTCTTTTTTTGTTTTTGCCATAGTTGTGTAACATTATAAAGTTTTTTTTAGTAAAAGCAAGAAACAAAAAACCCGACTTTTACATCGGGTTTTTTGTTACCTATTTTATCAACACTAAATTCTACTCATCGAACAACTTAATGACGTCGGGTCCTTTATTTTCAGGAGTTGAGATTCCTTGACCAGACGGAACATAAATATTATTCTTATTGAAAATTTGAGCATACTGAGCCTGTAATCTAAAATCTAATGCCTCAATATCTGTAGTTGTTATTGTATTCTTATTATAAGAAATAACAACATCAGCTTCTTTTTCTGCTAAGAATTCTCTAAAGAACAATGGAAACAATTGAATTGACATTCTATTATCTGGTGTTGGAACCGTGGATAATACCACAGGATTCTTAACATTTATTTTTATTTCATCCTCAGATGAAAGTTCTCCAAGAATTGTTCTTCCTACATAATCGAGAAAGACTGTTAGTTTTTTATTTGTATCACTCATATTAGACTTTATATCTTATATAAGTTTATAAAAAAATCAACAATTTTTTTTATAATTCATCAGAATCTTCTAAAAAAAGAGATGTTATATCTGTTTCATAATTACAAGTAAGAGAAGGGAAATTCCATCCTATACATGAATAAATTCTTTCTAATGGAGGAGATACAGTTTTTTTAAACATCTTTTCGTAATCAGGAACAATATCTTTTTTTATCTCTTCTGGAAATATTTCATTATAAGAAATAACATTTATGTTATATTTGTTTTTAGAAACATAAAAAATTTTAACCTTGTTTCCACTAGAAATTTTTTCATATAAATGTTCTATATTGTAATTTTTCAAAAGATTATTGAAAAATATTGATGCTTTTACATGATTAGGTGTTCCTTTTGGTGTTTTAAAACCAACTGTTCTAGATTCATACTTTGTAATATCTGTAATTTTTTTTCTTGTAGATATTAAATTAGTATCCATTTCTAAAAATTTTTTATATGAATCTATAAAAATGTTATCGGATTCTTTTTTATCTTCTGATAAAATAATAGACTCAACAACATTTCTGATCAAATCCTTAACTTCACCCGACATTGTTGATTTCGCTAATTCGACGCCTTTATAAACAAAAGGTTTTTTTGGTACTGTCCCCTCCTTGTCAATTACATGAAGAATGTACATTTTTTTCTCAAGAAATAATCCTTTATCACAAATTGTTTCTCTTTTAAACACAAACCTTGGATCTATTGAATTATGTTTCTGTTTTGACCAATCAATAATTTCTTTGTTTAAATTTTGATCTATTTCGTCTATTATTTTTTTTGCAATTGGTGTTACATTGTTTTTATTGTCCAGGAGTGATGCGTTTTGATTTTTTAACAGAGGATCTATTGTAAAAAAAATACTATCTGTATCAGAATAAAGATAGACACCGCTTTTTTCACCAGTAAATCCATTTTCTTTCATGTAATCATAAACAATATCAGATGCCTTTTTAATTACAGATTGACCAGTCATTGTTACACTGGCTGAATGATCTATATCATAAAGTGGTGAAAATTTTTGAGCAAAAGTTCCATAAATAGAGTTCAAAACAAGTTTGTAAACATTTTGTTGAGTATCCAAATCTTGGATTTTTTGTTTAATTTTTTGCTTTTCACCCTTTTCGGTTACATCAGAAAGTTTTTTCTGATATTTTTGCATTTCATTTTTGGCATCTACTCTTTGTTTATATAATTTATCAATATAAGAAGGCACTACTCCTTTTGTTTTTTGTGTATATAAAACATCATAATCTGAAATACAAATTTTTTCTTTATCAACTAGTTTTAAAAATTTTTCCTTTGATAAAGAAATTATTTTTCCATTTATTAAATATAATTTGTATTCATTTTCTGTCTTTTCTAAAATTTTTCCTATTTTAGTTTCGGGTGATATATTTAAAGTTATAATAGTGTTTGGATATAGACTATTAGCATCATAACTAACTAATGACTTTTGTAATCCTCTTTCTGGATCATGTACATAACCCCCCACATATTCTTGTTTTTCATGATCTGATTTAAATGTAGGAATCATTTTGCCTTGTAATAATGCTTCGTGCGCGATTGCTCCTGTAATCATCGAAACCTTTCCTGTTGCTTTCTCAAAAGGAATAAATCCTTTATATGACAAGTTTCTAACCAAGTCCAAGTATTTTAATGTTTCTTCGAGTTTTACAAGAAGTCTTACGTCTTGGATGTTGTATCTTACAAAGGTATCCCAATCAGAATTAGCTAATTCTGCTAAATTTCCTGTTCCAAAGTCAATTTTTCCTTCTTTTAATTCTTTTTCTGCAATAAAATTAAGACTATATGATTCAGAATCTCCTCTTGAGAATGCTTTATATATAATCATGTAGTCCAAATTTGAAACTCCTGATATATACCACTTGTCAAATGGCTTGTTATATTTGTTTATAACAACACCTTCTCTACAATACACATTCTGAATAGGAGAAAGTCTGGTATATTCATCTCCTTTAAATTGTTTTATTCTGTTTATTAGATAAGGAACATCGAAAGTTTCTGTATTCCATCCACACATTATATCTGGTGGATCTTTTTCCCAAAATTGAAGAAATTTTTCTAGTAATTCATATTCATTTTCACAAAAGTAATAAATTTCATTTGATTCTTTTGAAGAATATTTCTTTGTACCCCAACTATAATATTTTTTCTTTAATGAATCATAAATTGTTATTAAATTTATAGGGTCTTCTGCCTTAGAAGGTTCTGGAAATCCATTTGGGCTGTAAGTTTCAATGTCCCAAAAGTAGATTTTTAAAGGAAATCCTGATAAATCATTCTTTTTTTCATCCTCTCTGAATGTATTAATTAAAAAATCCTGTTCTACATTCAAATTTTGAAAAATTCTTTTTATAGGGGTTTCATTTACAAACTTATTCCTGTAATAATTGTTTTTAAATGTAAGTTTTTTTAACTGTGTGTTAAAAATAGAAAGTGCATCGTTTTTTTCATTACTTTCAATATATAAACTGGGTTCGTAACTTGTTTCATATTTTACTCTATTGCCGTCTTCATCCCAAGTCCATAAATGAATACAACCTTCTTGGTTATTATATGCTATATTTCGATAAGCCATGATTTGGCTTACATTATCTGATCTTTATTTAGTAAAATCAAGTTCGGATATTGTTCATTTCTTTCTTTTGAACCCCAACCAGTCAAGTAAAGACCTTCGTATAGATCCATATGGTCTTCTAACCACATTGTTTCTGCAAATTCTCTGGCTTTTTTGGATTCTTTCATATAAATGTTCACATCTGATGTCATATGCTCCAAAAGACCAATCAAATCTTTTCCTGACTTAAATTTATTCGGTGACAATTCATACGTACACATGTCTTGGTATGCACCAGGCATTCCAAGAGCACCCGATTCTATCATTTTAATATTACTCTTTGATTTGTTAAAGATGTTATCAATCAATGGTGCAAATGTAACATTGCAATTAGCATCAACCAACCCCTGTGGGTATTCTGGTAACACAGACCAGTCCAAATATTCCATTTCTCCGTTATCTATGAACGGTTTTACTGCTAATGGGTAACAACCCTTCCATACAAACTTAAATTTTTTCCTTGCTTTGATGATTTCGTCCACTACATGATTAAAATCATCTTTCATTCCTGTTCTATTCAATACATCTATATGTGTACCTGATCCAGAATAAAGAACTCTTGGTCTTTTTTTATTTTTCTCAAAGTTTTTAAGAAGTTTTTCTGCATTATATAGCTTATCAAGCCAAAATTTTGGTGCATAATTAGGAATAACTGTTATATTTTTGTTTCCTGTTTTTTCTATATAATAATCTTTCATGAACTGACACGTAACGGTCATTTCATCCATCATTCCTATGATTTCTAGAATATTTTTTACAATCTTATCATCATTAAACGCATCTTTACATCTGTTGTAATCAGGAATGTCTTCTCTGAAGACAATATCATCAACTTCATATAACAATCTAAGACCAAAATCTTTTTTAATCTTATTAAGTTCTTTAATAAAGGCCAATTGATGTTCTGTTGCCTGTCTTTGAAATCTAACAGCCTTTAAAGATTGATAAAACCTAACATCAAGGATCATTTGTGTCATACCAGAGCAAACAGCCTTTTGATAAAAATTTAAAAGATACTCAGGCCATATCATTCTCCAATATCCACAACCACCATAGTCGGCATAATAATTTAAGACTCTAGGAAGATTTGCTTCTGGCATTTCGATAGGTGCTGGTGCTGGAATGTTTACCGGAAAAAGATGGATATAAAAATAATTTAATAAATTATGATTTGTTCCTACAGGCGGGAGTGGAATTTCTTTTCTAACAACAGAAAACCCGTATGTAACTCTTTTATTTAAGTTTTCTTCTTTTTTTATTTTCAATGCCATATTTATATATTATATCAAATATTTTATAAAAATCAAATTACTATTGTTGTTTTACCTTGATTTTTTTGTAGCTGAATTGTGTTATCTATGTTATTCTTAGATACAGCAGAATTATGTGATATAATATACACGGATTCATTGTATTTTTCTGTTTTTTCTCTCAATATTTCTAAAACTTTATTTGCTCCTGCTTCATCCAGAGCAGAATCAAACAATTCATCATACATATTAAGTGAATAATATATACCGGACTGTGATTTTAGTATGTCTTGAAATGTAAAAAGAATAGCTAGGTCTATTCTTTTCCGTTCTCCTCCACTAAAATTAAAATAAGAACATTCTTTTTTGTTCTCATTTGTAATTGTTTCGTCAAAATATTCATCAAAGGTACATGTACAAGGTGCTTCTAATTTTTTAAGATAAAAATTCAATTTATTATTGAAGAAAACAAGAAGTTTTTTAATAATATGTGTCTTAACACCCTCTTCTGAAACAATTAATTTGGAATTTTCTAAAATATTGAGTTGTTTTTGCTGATTTGTTAACTTTTCTTCGAGAGTTTTGATTTCTTTTTCAAATTCTTCTATTTTTTCGATATAGGAAGACTTTTCATTTTGGATTTCGGTTATTGAAATGTTTAGTTCTTCTATTTTTTGACTTAAATTGTTGTTTTCTTGTATAGAAATTTGTAATTTATTAATTTTTGTCTTCAAATCATTGCAAAGAAGTGTTAATTCTGTTTTTTTCTTTGAAGTATTTGTTCTTTCTGTAACTATTTTGTTTTTTTCAGAAATTGCATTGTTAAATTCTTCTTCTTTTTGTTTTATTTGGATTTGTAATTCTTCTATGTGAGTTTTGATTGATTCATCATTCTCATCAGACAATTTCCTTTTACATGTTGGACAATTACCTGTTTTATTTTTAAAAGATTTGATATTTTTTTCAAATGTTTCAATTTCATTTTGGATTCTTGTTTCTACCTTCGTTTTTTCCAATAAAGAATCAGATATTTCTGTTATTTTTTTCTCGATCTTTTGAATTGCTTCATCTGTTTTAGTCAAAGAACTCTCTAATTTTGTTTTTTGGTTTAATAATTCAGTACTTTTGTTTTCTTTGAGTTTATTTTCTGTTTCTTTTATCTTTTCTTGAATTAAATTTATCTTGTTTTGTTTGTTTTCTATTTCTTTTTGCTGTTGTTCTTTTAAAAAAGAAATAGTTCTTTGCTTGTCTGTAAATTGGTTTGTAAAAATATCATATTCTTTCTTAGAATCATTGTAATCTTGTCTAACTTTTGAAAGCATTTCACTAAAAACATTTATTTGAAGAATACTTTCAATAAATTTTCTTTTTTCTACTTTCTTTTGAGCCATAAAAGGAAGAGTGTTGTCCAATGACATTACGATAGAGTTTCTAAACAACTCTTCGTTTGCTCCTATAAGCTCTCTAATAGCTTCGTCTGTTTTTTGAATAGTAGAATATGTTGTGTCTTCTTCTTTCTTGAATAAAGACACCTTGCTTGGATTTAAAGACCTTTCAATCTTATATTCAATTTCATTTTTATCATTATCCGATATAGAAAAAAACAAATCAACTTTACATTTTGAATCGGAATGATTATGTACTATTTTATCTTTTTTAATATCTCTAATAGTATTTCCAAAGATAGACCAATATAAAGCATCTAGAATTGTCGTTTTACCACATCCATTTTTACTGTCTTTGTCATTATTGATACCTGTAATTAAATTAATTCCTTGTTGAAAATTTAAATTTAATTTTTCTTCACCAACTGACAAAAAATTTTGAATCGAAAGATTTTTAAATTTAATTTTTTTCACTAAAAATTATTTTTTTAGAATACCCCAACAAAGTTCCTGTTGTATATACAAACTATAATTCTTTTCTTTCAAAAAAGTATTAACCGCATGTACAACTTCGTGCCAAGCACTACTATAATCATGTCCAGCCAATACACCACCGGATTTTACTTTTGGATACCATGCATCTATATCGTTTTTTACATTTTCATAATCATGTGCTGCGTCTAAAAAAACAAAATCTAAACTATTATCTTCATATAATTTAGAAGCCTCGATAGAGGTATTTCTTATAGGATTTACTACACTTTTTACAGGTTCTATATTTGATAGAAAATTTTCATATAAAGTGTCTTGTAAAATAACTTTTTCGTTTATATGTTCTTCGCTACCTTTCCAAGTATCTACACAGTCAAATTTTATATTCTTATTAGAATTAATAATCTCTACTGCCATATATGCAGCACTTTGACCAAGCCAAGTTCCAACTTCTACGAAATGTGAATTATTAGGATAAAGTAAAACTATATTTCGATATAGTTCTGGAAAAGTAAACCAACCGCTTATATTTTCATATATATGTTTCATAAATTATTTTTTCTTAAAAACTGAAGTGACTGATGTTTTATCATTGGTATAATATATTTTTACATCTAAAATATTTTCTTGAATTGTATGTAAATCTTTTATAAAAAAACTATGATTATTTGAATCATGGATGTTTAATTTTTCCAACAAACACAATGTTGTAGAATCATTCTCTGAACCGTAACCATATGAATAACTAGTATGTAAATCTTCGAGAATGTATATTCCATCTGACTTAAGTCTTGGTAATAAAGTTTCAAGTGATATTTGCTGTTGAGGCATAGTGTGACCTCCATCATCTATAATAATATCAAAGTTTACATTTGAGAATACATTATTAAGAAAATTAATATCTGTTTGATCTCCACATTCTGATAATATTCTATCTTCTGAAAAGCATTTAGATCTATCAAAGTCTATTCCATATATATTGGAATTATAAAAATAATCTTTTAAAGTTCTCAAGGAACCTCCATTAAAAATTCCAATCTCTAAAATATTTAATTTTTTTTCTTTTAATGTAGAAAAATATGTTTCATAAATTTCTGTAAAATGGTGGTATGTTGCTTTATCTGTATTGTAATATAAACCTAGTTCTGTTAATGTTTTCATTTTTTATTTATTTTCTAAGATATTTATGCATTTTTTTATAAAATTATGTGTATTTAATCGTATTTCAAATTGATGATATAATACATCTTGATTTTTGTAAGAGTATGTAGAACCTATTCCAAATTCTCTATCATACCCCAATCTCCACTTTGGACTTTCCACATGTGAAATTTTTAAAAATTTTACTGGTATAGCTCTCTCCTCACAACACCAAGTAATTTCTTCCCCAATATCACTTCTAAATGTTTGATTCAAACAAGGATAATTAATCTCTGAGTATAAAGACACGGGCATGGCTAAACATGCTGGACCAGCATAAATATGATATCGAGGCATACCTGTTTGTTCCATTCCAATTATACACTTTTCTTTTTCTAACTCTTCTAATACTATATTGTAAAAATTTTTAGTTAAGGGGATAGCATCAGCATCAAAAAACATAACATATTTTGACTTGGATGTGTTGAGAATATGTGTTAAAAATTGCCCATGGTTTAAATTATCTTGAATCTGTATTATGGGTAAATCAAATTTATCAAAAATTTGTTTTTGATAAATTAAAACATCTTTTGATAAAGAATTATAAGCGTAAGAATAAGCTTCTATCATATTTTTTTATTTAATATAAAATACAATAATAAAAAGAAAAAGTCAAATTTATTATTATCTAATAGAAGAGTTCCAAATCCCGTCTACGGTTTTTTGTGAAAGAAATGGAGAAGTCCATCCTGATATTAAATTAGTTTTTTTTATTATTTCGTTGTATAAATGGTCTACTGGTAAATTATAATGATAATTTTTTAAAACAATATTAGCAGCTTTTAAAGATATCATATAAGCATGTGTACATCTACTAGTAAATTTGGAGGAAAAATAACAATATTTTCCATTTTCAATCATGCTACTGGGAACATCAAGTAATTTTGTTCCTCCCAACCATAATATATCTGCTTTATTTTCTTTAAACTCTGAAAAACATTTATTAAGATATTCTTGCAAATTATCTATGCTGTTTACATCTATATCATCTTCAAAAATAATAATAGTTTCTATATTCTGTTCAAGCTGATTAATCAATGTATTTTCATGTTTTAATGATAAAGACATTTCTTTTAAAGAAATATTAAAATTTTTGGATGTGTTTAAAATTTCTTCGGGCAAAAATCTTTCTTCCCAGTGTATAGGAAATGTTAATTTATTTTTATCAAAAAAATCTAAAAGAAAAGTTTTTCTGTATTTTAACAAGTTATGATGCAATATATATATTGGTAATTTCATTGATTATAATTAAGTTTTTTTATTATAAAATATATGTCATGCTGTATTCAAAAGTTCCGTTTTTATGGTTTAGGTATTTTATATTTATTTTTTTTTATTAGTTAATAAAATTTTTTCAATATTATATTTTTTTTCTATTGGGTTTTTTGTAAAAAGGTAATGCCATGTATATTCAAATATTCTACTAGTTATATAATTGGATAAATCCGTTTGTTTTATCCAATTATATAAGTATTTATAATAAGACTTATCATATTGCAAAATCAATTCTTTGTTTATTACAAATTGCGCTCCACTATAAAAACCAAATTCATTCTGTTTTGGTAAGTGGTTTTCAAAAAGATACCAATTTTCGTTTATCCAATTTATTCCGTTTGGTTCTATTTTAGAAAATTTATTCATGGTCTGATACCAATCTCTTTTATTAACCGAGAAATAATCATCTAAATCCCAATTAACATTATTTATAATAAAGACGGAATCGAAATCTTGATGAGGCGAATTTAAATGATCATGATAAAATAAAATTTTATCTGGTAATTTATCATACCAATCTATAATAAATTTTAAATACATTGGAATTTCTTGTCCTTTATTAAAATCTATAAAATTTTCATTTTTTATAGATTTAGAATAAACAACAAACGGTACATTTATTTGATTTAACCAATTAATATTTGAATCAAAATGAGATATTAAAACTATTTTTTCCATTGTTTTTTTTAACTATAACAGAATCATCTACCCAAGGCAAATATTTATTTAGTTTACATGGTAAATCTGTTTCATTTTGTAATTTTTTCCAACATTCCAAAGCCCCACTATAATTATAGAAAATTTCTTTAAACTTTAATTGTGATTCTAAAACATAAGCATAATGATTAAATATCCAGTTTTTTTGTTTAGTAAAATTTTTTGTTAAAAAATTTAAACATCCTTTAATTCTCGGTGGTTCGTGGCTTATCCAAAAACTTTTATTTTTTATTTTCCACAATCTGCACCATTCATTTGAGTTGTCTCCATAACAATTTTCTCCAACAGTTAATAGATCAGGACCAACAAAATAATTGCATTTAAAAAGCATTCCATCAAAATCATCATTAGAATCAGAATATTCTAAAACACTTCTTAATGTATCAATATCCCATATTTCATCAACATCAAATTGCATTAAAATACAATCTTCAATTTCATTCATAAATGAATTACACATTTCTACTTTACCATCCCAAAAATTATCTTTTCTTATAACTGTAATATTTTTATCATTACATATTTTGTTTAAAAATTCAAAAGTTCCGTCTACAGATGTATATTCATCAGAATAAAAATCCTTAGATATATTTTTACACCAACCAGTATCTAGTATTGGTTTAGTAACTCCTTCTATTATATACCAATGATCAAATACTTTAGGTATAATATTATATTGCCTTTCTATAAAAGGCATACCATTTAGAACTATAGTAAATGCTATTTTTTTCACTGTATTGTCCAATTATTTTTTAAAACAGGAGTTCTTAATTTATCTGATCTTAATAAGAAGATTTTTTTATTATGCAAATTTAATTGTTCAACTAAATTTGCAAAACAACTATCAAACATCACAAGTTTTTTTGCGTTTTGTAATATTTTTATCCAATCAAATATGGAGTCTGTCTTTTGTGTAATATCTATTATTTGATAATCAAACGGATTTTCTATTGTGATTTCTTTCCTTCCATCTGAACCTTCCAAGTGCATTGCTACATAATCTTTTTTTACTAGTTGTTGATATAATATATCTTCGTTTATATAGTTTCTTTGAATTTCCAATGTCCATTTTTTTGAAAATGGAACATTTGCTAATTCATATCTAAATTCATCGAAAGGGTTATTTTGATTTAAAAATCTTCTAGTATTTTCGTTATGCCAACTATTAGGACTCGTAAAAGATAAATCTATTATTTCACAGTTTAAATTATTTAAAATATGAATACTGTTTTGTATACAATTGTTTATAGATATTGGTATAAAATTTACATAATTTACATAATTTGTAAAATTTTTTATGTAAAAATCGTATATTGGCCAATATATCTCATAACCCATATCAAAATAATGCTTTGCGATAGGCAAACATATTATTATGTCACCTATTTTACCTGGTAAAATAATCCCCCCTTTCTTCATTTTTTATAATTTCCGTATTCGTCTCGTATATTTAAGAATGCACTATTATATTTTCCAGTCTCTGACCCTTGTTTTAATTCTAAACCAGACCATAAACATCTAATATTAAGATATGGAATAATTTGATTAAAAATAATATCAATAGCATGAAAATTTATCATACAGTCTATTAATTTCTGTGTACATTTTATATTAACAATATAAGCATTGCAACTCTTAGTTCCATAAGTTTTATCGTAATATAAAAGAGTTGGAGGTTTTAAATCTTTAGGTTTTAATTCACAACAAGAACCCAAGAAAGCTATGTCTCCATTTAAATTAACAAATTCTTCTGATGCTTGATTTAAATATTTAATTAAATGTGTATATTCTAAATCCAAGTCATCCTCTAAAATTAAAATATTATTATAATTATTTTTTAACTGTTGCTCGAAACAATAAACATGAGACATATTAACTGCTAAAACCCTTTTATTTATATTAAAAGGGTTTTTTAATTTTTTCATACTTTCTTCGTCTTGATATAATTCAACCCATTCTACTTTATCTGTTAAATTAAATTCATCAAACTTTGAAATTAAATATTGTTTTCTTTCAGTTAAAGTTTTTAAATGAATTACATATATTTTTTCATAAAAATATGATAATTTCATGACATCATATATTTTCCAAAATGTTCTTTTTCTATTTGTTTTTCGTTTGGATATAATTCAAACATATCAAATCCACTTGGTCTTTTTATTAAAATATTGTGATAATACCATCCCCAAGGTTCTGTTATTTCTTTCGGTTCTGATTCGTATAATTTTGTATTATACGAATTTTCTGGAGAAGGATGTCCAGAACCCCAACCATGATGTATATGAGCTATTTGAACAGGGTAATGGTTAATTATAGGATCGTTTTGACCATACTGTTTTAATATACATGTTAATGCAGTATCATACCAAATAGATCCAATTAAATATTCTTTAAATAAATGTCTATTTTTTATATACCAATCCTTCTTTATAACAAAAACATCCTGACCAGCAACCTCGTATCTATAAGGGATTATTTTATCATTCAAGCTTTGAATTGGGTGAATATCCATTCTTGAACAGGCATATCCAATATAATTTCCGTTTAATAAATATTTTATAAAATTTTCACTAAACAAAATATCACTATTTGTATAAACAATATAATCACAGTCTGTTTCTGCTAATCCATCAAAAATATCTTTTACACATAAACTTGTCTTTTTCCCTGCTTCAACAAAGTCTCTACTATCTCTATTAACAAGTTTTTTTGTATGTGAATATGGGACAGTTTCTTCTTCATATCTTTGAAATGCATACAAAAATACATTATCTGGGTATAAATTTTTAAGTTTTACTTGAGTTTGTATACCCAAGTTTTGTTTTAAGTCATTACCGAATATATTTGTTCCTATAGATATTTTCATACATATAAAATTCCTATTCCTTTTTCCTTTTTATCAGAAAATAAAATTTCTTTGTGTTTGAAGTTGTTTTTAATTTCATTCCAAAATTTATGCCCTCCACCTTCTTCATTTTCTGCTATATCATGAAATGCAATAATTCCACCTTTCCTTACTAAAGCAGAATACCATAAATAATCATTTTTAATAGCTTCATACCTATGATCTCCGTCTATAAAAACAAAATCAAGTTCTTTCACCAAAGATTTAACTTGATTTAATGTATTCGGATCAAATGATGAAAACGGAATGACTGATAAATTAATATTTTGTTCTTTAGCCCATCTTTTCCATAATATCAAATGACCATATTCTTGTTGATCAACTCTATAATCAGAAGATCCAACAAAATCTCTAACTGGATAGTCGATAGATATTACATTGCCACCTTCCTGTGTATTTTTAATAAACTTTTTTAAGGACCAACCTAACAAAGAGCCTATTTCTAATACATTTTTTGGATTTAATTCTTTGTATATTTTTAATAACTCATCAAACTCTTCTATAATTTGAGAATTATCAGGAAGATTATCATTTAATTCTCTCTTTTTTTCTTTATCTAATAAAACAGGCTTCCTTTTTAGTCTTTTTATAACTTTAATAACATCTTGTTTTGATAAAATTGGTGGATTGTTTGGGTAATGTCCGTGTTTTTGTTTATATATTTCCATTCCACCATACACGTTCTTTTTCCATTGTTCACTATCTTTTGCAATTGAACTTTTTTCTATTGCTTCTGGTGCAACATCTATCAATTTATCACTATTTGCTACATCAGCAAACCACCAAAATGGCGTATGATGACCAGCCTTTATTATTCTATATGTCAAATCTACATGTTCCCATGCATTATAAAAATTTTCATCATGAACACCTATTTCTTCCAACACAGAACGATGGAAATATGAAAGCATGGCTACTGTGTGTTCATAAAACCATATCTCCACACCTTCAGGATACTCTACTTTTAACTTTGGATTTAATTCGGTATCTGTTTTACATTGATGTCTATTATGAAGGTCAAACTGAAAGTCTTGTTTTCTATTAAACGGAGAACCTGGTCCAAAATTTAAATGATAAATTCCTGATTTTTCTGCTGATTTTATATAAATGTTAAAAACATCAGGATTTTTAACCAACATATCATCTTCTAATAGGAAAATGTGGTCTATATCTGGATTGGCTAATGCAAATCGTAATAGATCATTTTTGCTAATTCCGACGCCTTTATTTTTTTCGTGTTTTATATAAATTGTTTCATTGTCTAATGAAACATCTTCTTTTCCATCATTACATACAGCAATAATATCAACATTATTTGATTTTTTTACTGATTCGTAACATTTATAGAAAAAATCAGGTCTATCACATGTAACTATTCCTACAAAAGTTTTACTTTTATTTTTTTGCATAATTGTTTTGAAGAAATTCTATTGTTTTTAGTGTATTCTCGTCACTTTCTGGTGTGTAATTTACCTTTTCTTGGTTTGGTATATATTTGTTTTTGTGTAAAAAGTATCCATAAGCATATCTAACTTCTTTTTCTTCAGATGGAAAGTCTTGGATGTATGGGTTTGTCATCTTTTTCTTATTTTCTTTCATTTCCAAGGAAATCGAAGGATAATATCCCTCTTTTGGATAAAGGTTCTTTGATCTTAGTCTTTGGATATAATCATAAACATCCAAATCATGAGAGTTGATGATTTGTTCATCAAAAAATCCAAAGTTTTTAATAATTCCTTTAAACGTAAAAATGAATTTTGTGTTTATTTTCTTTGAAATTTTTAAAACAATACCGTTATCATCTTCAATATTCAATGTGTCATTATTAACATGACCCAATAGAAACCAAGTACCAAAAGTTTCCGACAATTTTTGAACTTTTTCAAAAATAGAAGAGTCTTCTATAATTTGATCTGTGTGGATAAGAAAATAATGATCTAAATCATTAATTCTAAAGTCATGTAAAATAAGATTTCTCATGTGTGCCAAAGAAACCTTATCAACAATTATGTGGTTTTGTATTTTTTTGTTTTTAACAGATGTTTTTCTGTTGCTAACAACACAAACATGTGCATTTTCGGGTATATTTTTTAATGACTCCTCTAAAGAATCATCATCGTATAAATCAAGTAATCCTATTCCAATTTTCATGTGGTTTTATTGTAAATTTCAGTCAGATATTTAATTGTTTCCTCTTTACAGTCAATATCAAGTGTCTCTATATATTCGCATATATTTTTAAGAATGTCAACAGAGTCATATGTTTTTGTTTCATTTCCTGTTGTATCTTGTTTTTCTGTGTATTCTGTTTTTAAATTTAATGGAGCATATTGCATAACTTTCATTAAAAGATTGTTTGCATCCTCTTGTTTTAATGAAGAATCAAGATTCAAAGAAACAAAATTATTTTTAATTTTGTTTTCTATTGTTTTTTTGGTCAAATCTTCTGATTTTAGTTTAATAAACTTTGGAGAAAACTGGTTTTCGATAAATTTAAAAGAAGAATTATCAAGATCAATTATATAATAACCTCTTTCATCACCAGTATCTCCAAAATTGTGTTGATAAGGACTTCCCAGATACAGAATTTGTCCTTTTTCATAAACCCTATGATCTTTTTTATGAAAATGACCTGATATTATGAATGGGCTTTTATCCAATAAATTTTTGGAATCCTCACCTTTTTCACATGTCCTATAACTATTCATGTAAAAGGTATTAATCTCAAAATGACCAAAACAAATATCGGTTTTTGGTATATCTTTACATTCCAACCCCCAAGGAATAAAAGAAACAGATGTATTTTGTTTTGTTTTTAACACCAATGATGTTTCATCAACTATTTTGATATTAGTCCAACCATCTAAAATAGAAATTGAGTTTATTTCTGCTTTGTCCTTTAAAAAACAATCATGATTTCCGGCAGAAACAATGATCTGAAAGTCTTTAAAACAATCAAAAAACTTTTTTGCGGCATGAATTGTTCTTACTGATATTTCCGATCTATTATGGAACACATCACCAGCAATAACTATTGTTTTTATTTGATTTTTTTTATAAAATTCGGATGCTATCTTTGCAAAATTCAAAGATATATCGTGCCATTCTGGACTGTCTTGAGATAATCCTATATGAACATCAGAAAAGCAACCAACTTTTGAGTCTAAAACATCAATCATTATCAAATGGATTTAAATCTTTTGTTATTTTTGTTTGATTGTTTTTTAAAAGGTTTGAATATCCCTCTGTCATTAAGATATATTCTTGTTGATATCTCTCTTGTGCTTCGTGAATTGTTTTTTCCTTCTTAATTCTATTTCTAAATGCATTGAATGCTATTCTTGTAAAATACGAAAAGGGATTTGTTCCCTTGTCTCTGTCATATTTTTTGGAAATAAGTGCTTTAAACATTCTGACAATTCCATCACCAACCATTTCTTCTCTATATGTATATCCAGCAAAATTTGACGAATAACTTAACTTATTTGCAATTTTATTTAACATCTCTGCCAAGTCATTTGATATATTACCGCTGTTATAATACTTTACGATTTCATCATCAAACTTCTTAGGATCAACATAAAACTTTTCCTTCGGAATTTTAGGTCTATTCTGTCTTTTCTTTTTTTCTAATTCATCATAATCAATATCTTCCGAATATTCATTGTCTTCGTCATTGTCTTCGTCATAATCTTCTGGATAAATTTCATTTTCCGGATTATATGCCAGATATTCCTCATCATCAAATTCTTTAAATCTCTTTTTCGATAATTTTGTATTTTTCTTCATCATATAGTTTTTTTCTTTCTTTCAAATGTTTAATAGCATATTTTGTGTTGTCTGTTATGTCAAAAATTGTTGCAATTTTCTTTGTTGGATGAAGCCTCAATGCTCTTCCTATTGATTGCATGATCTTTATTTTTGCTTTTCCTGCTGATGCAAAAATTATATTATGTAAATTTGGTATATTAATACCAGTACTGAATATCTTTGACATGGCAACAACTATAACATCATTACTTTTTTCCATTAATGTTCTTATGGTTTCTCTTTCTTCAACTTCTGTCGAACCTCTTATAAAATAAATCTGTTTTTTGCTTTTATTTTTCAAATAATCATATAAAAACTGACCATGATCTATTCTATCAACCATTATAATAGTGTTGTTTTCAATTTTTTCCGATAAATTACAAATAATTTTATTTCTTTCTAAATTATTTGTAAGAAATTCAAATTCTTTGTTATAAAGATCCATTGATGGGTCTGTGGAATAAAGATATGATGGTATATTTTTGTGTTTAATTTTTAAAATTATAATTTGAAATGAAGAGATATAATCTTGTTTTTCCAAGTTTACTGTTTTTTCTTCGTATGTTATTGGCCCAAATTTTCCTATGATATTCCATTGATCTATCAACGAAGGAGGCATTGTTCCAGTAAATCCAAATGTGTATGGAGTTGTTAAAAGTGAGAAAATCTTATTAATTGTATTTTGTTTTCTTATTCCATGAACCTCGTCGCATATAAAAATATCCAATTCTGATAAAATAGACAAATCACTTGATTTACTTAAAAGAATCTGAGTTCCTGCAATGATTATATTTGAATTTTCAAAATCAGGCTTGTTCTTTCCAGACCATTTAGTTACTTTATTAAGTCCATATTGTAAAAAATCATTTGATGTCTGTTCTACAAGTTGAATAGATGGAACCAAAACCAAAACTTTTGCATCTGGTTTGTTTAAAATTTGTCTTATGTTTTTTATTAAACAAGCCATTACATAAGTTTTTCCTCCTGCTGTTGGAAGGACTGTTATTCCTCTTCCTTGTAGTAAACTTTTTTCTATTGCCTTTTCTTGATAAGATCTAAAATCCATAGTTAATTTTTGAATCTCAAAGTCTTTTATATCTTTTATAGGATTGTAAAGATTCCTTATTTCTTCATCTATTTGAACAAATATTCCTTTTTTAAAAAGGAAATCAATTACTTCTCCCAACATTCCAATTTCAAATTTTCCAGAAGGAGTTATACAATAAAGTCTTTTTTGAACAAATGGTGAATTACTTTTAGCTGCTGGATTTTGAACGGAAAAATATTCTCTTGCCAAAGATACCATAGAAGCATCTCCTTCCAACTGTAATAAGTTTTTCTTTTTTCCGCTAAATTTTATATTCATTATGTTGTTTCGAGTTTATTAATGTCTATAATGTTTTTCAAATCATAACTCATTGTTTTGAATATTTGTTCAACTTTCTCCAGATATTCAATCATGATATTGGTTTCTTGTATTTCTTCATCTATTGTAATAATTTGTTCGGTTGAATCTATTTTTAAATCAAGGCTTTTTCTAGGTATTCCTTTTGGAATATCTTGTAATTTTGAAAGGACAGATTCTTTTATTTCTTTTCTTTTTTTATTTAAAATGTTTAGTTTTCTTTTATGAGAAATTAATCTTGCAATCCACTTGTGTTTTACACCGGGTAATTGTAATTGCTTCTCTAAAAGATTAAGTTCATCTATTCTAGTATCTAATGTTATTTCATTTTCATACTCTTCGAACAAATTTTTCATAAATATATAATAATATATTATGAATAAATTACAACAAATAATTTTAAGTGTTATAGAGGAAATGGACTGGGGTGGTGTATATGGTTCAGCATCAGGACCATCTGCTGAACAAGGAACGCAATTATATAATACAGATTCATATGCAACTGGATCAAATATTATTACAAATAATAATTTTCCTATGCAGAAAAGAACATTTCCTGAACTAATTAATCAAAAGAAAAAGAAAAAAAATGGCAAACAAAAACAAAAACAAAGGAAAAGCATTCGAAAGACAAATTTGTGAAATATTAACTAATTGCTTTGGAATAAACTTCCAGCGCATTCCAAATTCCGGTGCTTATGTTGGTGGAAAAAACATAGTTAGATATGATGGTTTAACAGAAGAACAAAAACTTTTGGCTGATGGGGATATTATTGTTCCTTCTGAATTAAGTCATATTTCAATGGAATGTAAATCATATAAAGATTTTTCATTTAGTGGTCTTTTTTTAGGGAAAAATGCATTATTGGATGGTTGGATTGAGCAGGTATCTAATACAAAAAAATCTAAATGGCTTTTGTTTTTTAAAATAAATAACAAGGGTATATTTGTTGTTTATGACACTTCAAAATTTCCTACAAATATGCAAAAGGAAAATTATCATATATACAAAAACCAATATGTTATACAGGATATAAACGAATTTTTGGAAAAAAATAAAAACAAATTATATGAAAAATAAAACAGAATGCATATATTGTGGATCAACAAGTTATGGAAAAACTTGTTATTTATCTCCTAATAAAGTACATGTACATACTGGTGATCCAACTGTTTGTATATATTGTGGTTCTAAGGCAATAGGATCTGGGTGTTATAATAATCCATATGGAAAAATTCATGTAAGAGGACCAGAATTTTTAAATAGATTCACAGAACAAGCTGAAAAATCTGTTTTGTTAAAATATTTTTTAGAAAAAATTAATAAAGATGATGAAAAACAATCTAATTCATTTTTAGATAAATTTTATTCTAAGGTTCGTTCAATGATAACAAATTTAAGTAGTCCTTTATTGGAATCATTTTTCTTAATGGAAAAACCAACATACAAAAACTTGAATAAAGAACAAATGGTTATTGCAATTCAATCAAAAAAACTTGTTTCAAGCAAATTATCTGAAATGAAAGATATTTTGTCTGAAATAAATTTGGTTTTGCCTACAGAAATAGTTGAAGAAATTATAGTTGATGCTATTATTTCTTCTAGATGACCGATCATTTTCTTTTTTCTTTAAAAAATCGCTTGACAATTTTTAATTATACCTTATATTTAAATATAATTGAAGAAACCATTATAAAATACATAGAAGAATGGAATTTATTAGATATAAATTATAAAGTTCCTAATAAAATACCATATTATTATGATTTTTTATATAAGGTATTAAAAGAAGAGACAAAAAACCTTCAAAATATTCAAAAAAGTACCAATACTAAATCGATTGTATTAATAAACTTAGAAAAACATGGAAAATTTGCAAAATACTTCGATAACTATGATGTTTTTATAAAACAAAATACAAAAATTTTAAAAAAACTTCAAAAAAACGTATTTTTTACAAATTTAGATTTTTTAAAAACAAATGGAATGTTTAAAAATATAAAATGTTTAGAATTATTAGGTGAAGAAGAAGAATTTTTAAAAAAACTAACAATTGTTTGATTTTTTCTCTAATTCATAAAGTTCTTTCAATGCATCTTCAAACGAATAAGTTTTTAAACTGATAGAAGTTTCTGGTTTTATTGTGGGATTTATTTTTTCCTCTTCTGATAATACAGAATTAAAGGTATTGATTAAATCATTTTCTAATTTTTGATTTTGTGGGTCTTTTTCAAAAAAAGGAGTAAATGAAGGACCAGATGAAGGAGTTAAAAGTATTGAATTTTTACCCCTTACTTGTGATGAATATATATTTTCAAGACTTTTATGCACAACTTTCAATTAATTTTGCTTCTGTTTCTCTTCTTTCAAGAAGTCCATCAAGACCTTTTCCGATCCAAATCCTTTTCATCTTTCTTACTTCTTTTGCAATCCCTTTATAATCTTTAGAGGGTATCAATTCTTTAATATTTCTCATTTCCAGTCTTGATGGACCTTTTAAACTTGTTCCTCTATTAAACACAATTGATACAATAGCACCATAGGCATCTTCTTTTAGCTCTGTAGCTCCTATAAACGTTTTATTTGTTAATCTGGTGAACTTGGGCCATGTTGTGCTATAAAAAATTTCTAGAGCCTTATTCCACTCAACAGTTATTCCTGCATTTCTTAAAACTCTCGTATAGTCTTTTCCATTTTCACCAGTTTTACCAACTGAACCCTGTATTAATTCAATTTGATTACTTGGAAGAAAATTAAATATTTTTGCAAGTTCTATTTTAGTATAATATGCACAATCAACACCTATTGCTATTGTTGGACCGGAAGCTCCACCAGGCCATGTAAATTTTGATAAGAACTTGTCATAATAAGATTTTCCACCACCTACTTCGTATTTTAAAAGTAAATCCAATGTTTTTGAGGAAGGTTTATCGTAATTCATAGTCATCTTCTTTAGAATTACTTGTAATTACAGTTAATTCCTCAATTTTTTCTGTTATATTCTCAGATTTAAATTCAGTATTTGAATCTGACTTGTATTTAAAATCTAATAATGTCTGAACACCTAGATAGCTTCCTATTATAACTGCTAATATTTTAATTGTTTCTACAAATATTGTAACAAAAGCAGATGTAATTGTTGTTGACATTGTTGATGTCAAAAAAAGAACAAAAATACTTACTGCATAAAAAACAGAAAGTATAATAACAGAACAAAATACAACAAAAAACTTTTTTGATGCTAAAAAATTAACTTTACTTAAATCACTTTGATATTCAGGTGGTGTATTTGGAGGAATATCACCAGAATGAAGCATCGAACTTGCTGTTTTTGCAATATCTACAATTTTTTGCCACATATTACAAAATTCCTTTCATTCTTAGATAGATACCACCAGCAATAACAAGAATTAAAATAACAGTAATAATATTTCTTTTTAAAATAGCAAAATCTTTTTCTACAAGTTTTTTTTGCATCAAGTTATTGTCATTAACAAGCTTTTCTGCATTTTTTTGTTCTTTAATAATTTGTTGATCAACTTTTTCCTGTAATTCTTTTAAGTTTTTATAATCTTTTTGTAATTGTAAAAAGATTTCTTTATCTTTTAAGAGTTGAGAATATTCATCAGAGTTTACAACAACAACAGTCATTCCTTTAAATTTTTCAGGAACTATTAATACTCTTTGATTTTTATGATTAGTTTTTCCACTATCAGAAGCTATAACATCTAATCTGATAGATGTAGAATTTGATGTTATTTTTTGAGAAATTTCATCAACAGGAATTCTTTTTTCTGGAGGTCTTACAATTCTAACAGCCTCGTCCAATGATTTGTCTGTTAAATCAAATCGTCCTTTATCAAAGGAGTCATTAGCATGATAAACCGATTGAGAAAGTATCTCTGACTGTTTTATTGTATAAACAGTACATGAAGCAAGAAAAAAACAAATTGTAATTATATATATAAACTTTAAAGCGTTCATATATATAATTACAATTTATAATGTTTTTAAGATTCGGTCTTCTCTGATTCTGTCTTTCCTTTTAACGTTTTATTCTCTTCAGATAGAGCTTGAAGTATAGAATCCAATTTTAATAATTCAGTTTCTAAAACAGAAACTTTGTCCAATGCATCATTTCTTTGAATAATTAATCTATCAAATAATACTTGTAAATAAGCTTCGTCTTTTATATTATTTTTAATAATGTCTTTCATTTATTTTATTTAATTTTATTTTCTAATTTTTCAAGTCTTTCTGATAATTCTTTTACTGCATTTATTAGAGGAAGAATAAATGGCTCTAAGCTAATACCCTGCAAACCGCTACTTTCTTTAGACCATCCAGAAAAATAATCAGCACCTTCTTCATCCATTGCTTTTTTCACATTCTGTGCAATTAAACCTAAAACTAGAGACGTTGAATCTTTCTCATTTTCTTCTCTGTAATGAGGATTTGATTTGTCAAGCTTGTTATTTTCTATCCAGTTGTATGTTACAGGATTTATTTTTTTAATAAAATTCAAACCTAAATTGTTTTCATTTATATTTTTCTTTAAACTTATGTCTGAAACTCTTGTCCATGAGGCAGATCCAGCTGTGCCTGTTATAGTTGCGTGTATGTATGTTGTTCCTGCACCTATTGTAACAGTATTGTCACCTACACCAGCAAGAGTATTACCTATAACAATTTGATTTGTTCCAGTTGCCACACTTGGTCTAGAATAATACCCAATCATTATGTTGTTTGTACCTGATGTTAATGAGGCTCCACCAGAACCAGTTAATCTTCCTGCACTTGAACCTATACCTATATTATTAGCACCAGTGCATTCATAAAGAGCATTAACACCTACTGCAACACAATTAGAGCTTGATAACATATTATATAAAGATTGGGTTCCTATGGCTGTATTGTTACTTCCTGTTGTATTAGTATATAAAGATTTTGAACCAACAGCCGTATGGTTATCACCAGTATCATTATAAGTTCCACTATCTAAACCTATAAAAGTTAAATTTGTTGCTGATCCACTATTTCCTGAACTAGACCCAGCTCCATATCCAATACCAATATTACCATTATCTCTATTTCTAAAAAGAGCATAAGTTCCAATAGAAACACTATTTGAAACATTGTTATTACCCTGTGTGGCACCACCAATACAAACATTGTTACTACCAGTTGTTATACCTCCCCCAGAAGCTGTACCAATTAGAACATTTTCACCTCCAAGAGTTAAACTAGGAGCAGCCAAAGCACCAATACATATGTTATAAATTCCTGTGGTAAGAATGTTCGCAGCATTATGTCCAAAAATACAATTTCCGCTACCACTAGTTAATTCTCTAGCAGCAAAATATCCAAAAACAGAATTTGCGCCACCATTAGTCAACTTCTCTAAAGATGAGCTACCAACTGCTGTATTTTCAGATGCACCAGCACCTACTCCTAAACCCATTGAGCTATAACCAATAGCTGTATTATTAGAACCAGCAGTAATTTTTTGAAATGAATTACATCCTACCGCAGTGTTATTGTTAGAAATTTCATCGTTTAACGAGTCTATCGAATTAGAACCAACAGCTGTATTATAATTTGCTTTATTATTTCTTAATGCGTCAGAACCAATAGCAGTGTTTTGTTCTCCTACTAAATTTTCATATAAACTTGCATAACCTAATGAAGTATTATATTGACCCGTAGGAGATTTCTGTTGCGAAGCATATCCAACAGCTGAATTAAAACGCCCAATTGTTACTGATGATAAAGCATATACACCTAAAGAAGTATTATAAGAACCAAAACTTGATGATGTTCCATTAGTAAATTGTCCACCATTTCCTATGTAAATATTTCTTCCTCCACTACCTGCACCATAGTTAGTTGCTATTAGCCATTCTTGACCACTGGAATTTACATAAAAATCTTTAAGCCTAGAAGTGCCTTCAACTTTAAATACTTCGGTAGAAGTACTTGTTGTGTTTACCAGTAATTTGGGTGTATATGTCCATACATTAGAAACCCTCAATCTTTCCGCACCAGCAATTGATGTTGAAACTTGATTTGTTGCAAAGTAAAACCCAGTATTTGTGCTTCCTGTAAAGTTTATCGAAGGGGTAGCAAGAGCACCGTTTGGGAATGTAGTATTTCCGCTAAATGTTTTAACACCAGCAATAGTTTGATTACCAGCATTCATTACAAAATCTGCATTCGCACCAGCATCAGGAATTGTGTATGTTCTTGCTGTATTGGTTGTGTATGTTAATGTGGCTTTATTTGTTTGAGTACCAAATTCAATTGTACCAGCACCAATAATATTTCCACTTATATTTGCACTTCCATTAAAATTTTGTCCCCAAATTGTTCTTGTAGTCTGAAGAGTTGTTGCAGTTGAAGAATTTCCAGAAGCACTAATAGGCCATGTTCCTGTTGCATTTGTACCATCTGTAAATGCTATATCTTTATATGTAGAAAATGCACTATTTGAACCATAAGGAGCTTGCCACAATCTCATTCCTATGGTTGTTTTATTGAATGATAACATGTTATCATTTCCACCAGCAGAAGTTGCAAATGTTCTAAATGCAATATAATCAGCCCAAACACCAGTATTATTATTATTCCAAGAACCAAATCCTACTGTGGCATATCCTGCTCTAAATGCAGAAGGAGCAGCAGTTCTATTGTCTATTGATTTAATTGCTGAGATGCTTATATTTGATGTTCCATCAAAAGGAAGGTCATTTATTGTTCTTGCTGTTTGTAATTTTGTTGCAGTTGCAGAATTTCCTGTAATTGAACCAGCTATATCAGAACTAAATGTTTTTGTACCAGCAATAGTTTGATTACCAGCATTCATTACAAAATCTGCATTCGCACCAGCATCAGGAATTGTGTATGTTCTTGCTGTATTGGTTGTGTATGTTAATGTGGCTTTATTAGTCTGAGTACCAAATTTAATATTTCCAAGAACAGTTAATTTTTCGTCTGGTGTAATAATCCCAATACCAACATTACCAATACCATTAGTACTACTAGAAGTTCTGGTTAAAGTTAATAATGCATTTCCGGTTCCAGCAGTGTCTTGTGGTCCTATTTGTAAAGGATTTCCGATTGTTGGTGTAGTAGAAGTACTTAGCCACATCCCCCATCTGTTGTTATTAGAAACATCACTTCTTAAAAGATATTGAGGAAAAGAACTATTGGTAACAAATATAGCATTAGAGTTTGAAAAAATATTTCCATCTACTGTAAAATTATCATTTGTTCTTAGATTATTTGCTCCATCTCTATAAAGATTAACATCTCCTCCAAGAACAATAGCATCTCCAGAAGAAGTAGCATTAGGAAAGTTTACTGGACCTCCATTAAATGTTAATGTGTCAAGAGCATCTGAACCTAAAACAACATCACCATTAACTGTTAAATTTCCAGTAGCAGAAACATTACCACTAACAGTTAGTTTTTCATTTGGAATAGTTGTATTAATACCAACATTTCCAGATGTTACTATAGCTACTGCGGTAATATTAGCTACTCCCTTATCTCTAAAAAATCTTAATTGTCTTTGATTATTGTCTATTTCCCATGCACCTACTCCGGTAGCGTCCATTATAGTTAATTGTCCCCCTTCATTTGTTCCCCCTTGAGGACCAGCATGAAATACACCTGATGAACAACTAATATCACCAACTACAGTTAATCTTGCATTTGGAGTAGATGTATTAATACCAACATTAGTTCCATTATCAAATATCTGAGAATTTGTAATAGTATCAGCATCTGTCCATTTAGAAATAAAATTACCAGTTCCTCCACTTCCATCAACTAAAGAAGAACCCCAAACTCTTGAGTTAATTGTTCTTTGTTGTAATGTATTTGAACTATGAATTACAACTGTATCTGTTGTTCCATCGGATAATGTAGTCGGAACAGTTACATTGCCGACAACAAATGTATCATCGGTTTTTAGTGTATTAGTAGAAGAACGATATAAATTAGTATCTGTTCCAAATAAAATACCATTAGAATTTGTTGTTCCACCAGTAACTTTTATTGTATCCTTTGCACTAATACTACCAGAAACAGTTAATGTTTCATTTGGTGTGGTTGTTAGTATACCAGTTCTATTGTTTGTAGAATCTACATATAAGGTATTACTGTCAACATTAAGATTTCCTGTAACAGAAATAGTTGATCCATTATCACTTATATTAGAATTTCCGATAGTATTTGGTCCTGTTGTTTTTAATATAGTGTTTGTAGTTCCAGAACCACTTAAAAACGTTGCAGCAGTATCCCAAACTCTTGAATTGATTGTTCTTTGTTGTAATGTATTTGAACTATGAGTTACAATTGTATCTGTTGTTCCTGTTACTAAAGAAGTCGGAACAGTTACATTGCCGACAACAAATGTATCATCGGTTTTTAGTGTATTAGTAGAAGAACGATATAAATTAGTATCTGTTCCTATTAATAATGTATTATCAACTTTTAAATCTCCTGTAGCGGAAACATTACCAGATACAGTAAGTGCTTGGCTTGGTCCATAAGAACTTGTATTTATAGATACACCTGTATTATTTACATACAATCTAGGTTGCCCGAAGTAATTGAATCTTGCAGTATCCAATGTACCTACAAGTGGAGTTCTGTTTTGATCCACCGTCAATGATACTATATCATAGAGATAATTATTAAGATTAAAAGCAGAGACGTTTCCTGTTGTTGTGTTTACATTTGTAATAGATCCACCAGCACTAATATTTCCAGATATAGTCAGGTTTCCTTGTGCTCTTATTTCTGGGAGATAAACAATATTATTTCTATCAACAACTATATTGTCTCTACCTAAAATAACTACATTTGAAAAATTTCCGGTATTATTTCCACTACCACCTACTACAATAGATTTATTTTGTACTAAATTGTTATTTCCACCAATAACAACAGAATTACTTCCAACTTTATTATTATTACCTCCAATTATAAAAGAATTGTCTCCTTTATTAGAACCATTCGGAATATTAGCAGCAGCATTATTTTGTCCACCCAAAAATACAGAATTTGATGAATTGAAATTATTATTTAATCCACCAATTGATTGAGAGTTTTGACCAATTATTTGTGTATTAATGGAACCTATTGCAACTGCGCTTAATAATGCGGTATTCCCCTTTCCTCCTATAACAGAACTTTCTGAATAAGCTTTACTTGCACTTGAAGAAACAACAAATGAAAAATCATTAACTATATTTGATGTTCCACCTAAAACAACAGAATTCCCGGTTACACTGCTGTTATTTGTATTAAATGCCAAACTATTTGTTAATATTGTATTGTTTAAACCATTTAACAAAACAGATCTATTGTTTAATACGTTATTATTTCCTAAAATACCAATAGAACTTAATTGTGCATTTGTATTAATATTATTTATTAATATTGAATTGGTTGATACACCAGAATTAAGTGTGTTTATTGCAAGAGAACCTGTTCTTAAATTTGAATCTGAGGAATTTATTGCAACAGAATTTGATGAAATTAAGTTATTAAAACCATCAATATTTAAAGAATTATCATAAACTTTATTATTATCATAACCAATGTTTATTGATGAATTTGTTACAAAATTAGAACTTCCTTGAATAGAAATGCTTTTGTTATCAACAAAATTATTACTTCCGTTAAATTGCACAGAATTTGATGAAATTGTGCTATAAGAAGAGTTAAATACAGATGAATTTTTATTTGATATTATATTATTTGATAATACTGAAAATACGTTATCTGACAAATCACTATTATTAGTTTGTATTGCAGTTGAATTATTTTTTAGTTTATTATTATTACCAAAAAACACTAGAGATGAACTAATTTCAGAATTTGTTGTATTAAATGTTAATGAACTTAATGATTTAGTATTATTACTATTATAATCAAAAGAAGAACTTAATGAAGAATTTTTTGAATTTATACCAAAAGAACTTAATGATAAAACAGAATTAGTGGAATAAAGTCCTACTGACTTATCTCTTAAATTAGAAGATACTGTATTAAATGAGGTATAATTGTTTAATGTATTCTGAGTTCCACCGATTGCTAAAGAACTTAATAATAAAACAGAATTAGTGGAATAAAGTCCTACTGACTTATCTGTTAAATTAGAAGATACTGTATTAAATGAGGTAGAATTGTTTAATGTATTCTGAGTTCCACCAATTGATACTGATTTATTCGAAGCTGTCAAAGAATTAGACAATACACTTATAGAGGACAGAGAAAGTTTATTAGAATTACTCAAAACCGAAAACGAATTATCAATATCTTCGTTTAAACCACCCAACAAAACAGAATTATTTTTTGATATTGAATTTTTTGAATTTATAGATAAAGAATTTGAAGAAATTGTAGAGTTTAATGTATTTATAGATACAGATTTATCTAAAGTATTACTTCCTGTATTTAATAATCCAATACAATTTTTGTCTACAACACCATTATCAAATATTTTAAATTGATTTGCATCTGATTCAGCACTTAATGTAAAAACCCCATTTAGAAAATTAAAAGTTTTTTTATCAGCATCTACAGTTAAACCATCACCATTAAATAAACTAAATTGTTTTGTATTTGAACTTAATGAAATAGCATCGGTTAAGACTGAAAATTCTTTTTTATCGGTATCTATTAAAAGACCTTGGGTTTTTATGTATTGCATATAATAATTTATTTATATTTATTCAAAAAATTGTTCATAAAACACTAAATATAAAATATGAGTAGTTTTATAAAAGTATATAACAATATTAGAAAAGAATTATTGTCTGAACAAGAAAATGTTGAGCAAAATCAAATCCAAACACAACCTATTGAAGGATTGGATGACACACAAGACGATACAGCATCACAAGATCAAGAAAATGCAACAGTCTCTACTAAACTTGATCCAGATGAAGAAATATCAGCACTCAAAGAAGATGAAAAAGGACTTATAGATAAAAATTGGATAGATAAAATAATAAAATTATTAAACTTTTTAGATAAAGAAGATGATAATGTAAAAGACATTATTAGTAAATTATCAGAAGATGTGGATAATATAAAAGGTCAAAAAACAAAAATAGAAGAATTATTAAATTCTATACCGCCAGAAAAAACATCTTGACTTTTATAAGAAAATTCCATAGATTATAACTTCTAATATATGGAAAATTTAAATTTTACAGAAAAAGAACTTTTATACATTACTGAAAGTTTGTTATTCTCGTTAGGTTGTGATGTTTGTGCTAATTGGGACAAAAATGACATAGATAGTCTTTTTGAAATTGCACAAAAAATTAAAAATTCTACTCCAAATTTGAGTTTGAATAATATTTTTATCCACAACCCATTACTCGAAAATGGAAATACATACTTTGATGAGATAACACCAAAAATTATTTTAAACTTTCCAGAAATTTTAAAGGAGGATATTGTATGAAAATAGCTGTTTGTGGTACATCTTGTGTAGGAAAAAGCACTTATATAAAGGATTTTTGTAATGAATGGACTAATTATGAAACTCCATCAAATACATATAGAGATTTGATTAAATCAAAAAACCTAAACCATTCATCCAATGGAGACGAAAACTCTCAAAGAGAAATATTGAACTGCTTAATAGATCAAGCAACACAATTCACGAAAAAAGAAAATGTTATTTTTGATAGATGTGTATTAGACAATATGGCATATACAAGTTGGTTGTTTTTAAAGGATAAAGTATCAGAAAAATTTTTAGATGAAACAAGAGTTTTAGTTAGAGAAACATTAAAACTTTATGATATTATATTTTTTATACCATTAACAAAAGTATCTCCTGTTGAGATGACCGAATCTGAACAGAGGGATAACGATCCGGTTTACAGAGAAGAAATTGATAATATATTTAAAACATTTGTTGCATCCTACCATAAATCCGAGGGAAAAATATTTCCATCCGAGGATTGTCCTGCCGTTATTGAGATTTTTGGTTCTCCGAAAGAAAGAGTACAGATGACTAAACTATACTTAACAGAACAAGGAACTCCCTATGGGGAAAATGAAAGTTTATTAACTGGAATAATTTGAGATAAATAATATTATATTTTATGAAAAAACTTAAATTCGATACATTGTTTGAATCCTTGATGATGTCAGAAGGAACAATATCAAAACAACAAAGATTTGGAAACGTTAATTTTAACGTAGAAAAACTTATAAATAAATTAGAAGATTCTGAATCAGATGACTACAAATCAATAATAGATCCAGCAATAGAACGTTGGAAAGGTCAGGGCTATTTAGGAAACTTGACTACAGATAATATTAAATCTATGTTAGATGAAATAGCAACTCATTTAGAAGAAACTAAAAATGACGGAATTGATTATTTGAGATATTCTGATATAAACTCACTGGTGGATAAAATAACCAGAGAAAGATTTAAAGGAAATAAAGAAGGGATGTCTACTTTAGCTACTAGATGGAGTTCTAAATTACAGGGGTTAATTCAAAAAATGAAAGATACTCATGAACAAAGCTCATCAGAACAAGAAATCTCTGATGAAAGTGATGATGAGTTTTCACCAGAATTTAAAGATAATCCATTTAAAAACGAAGGTATAAAAGAAAAAGTTTTACAGACTGTCCAAGCATCGGATTCTATGTCAAAAGAAGAAATACTTCGCTATCTTATAGGAAGAATGGGTAGAAATGAAATGACAGCTGAAAGTATAGTAGATTCTTTGATTTCTACCGGAGAACTAGTTCAAAATGAAGAAGGAAACTTTGAAGTCAGTAAAGAAACAAAAACAGTAGAAACTTTAGGAACTGTAACAGATGATGATTTTGATATTCCAGAAACAGGTATACCATTTAAAGAAGACGATTTGAGAGACGAAGATGAAGATGTTGATGCTGCTTTTAGAGATGCTATTGAAAGCGACCCATATAAGAACAGAGACTATTAATAATTGACATTACATTAAAAAAATGATAAAAGAGTCTGGTGTGAAAATACCAGACTCTTTTCTTTTAAAGAAATTTTATAATTATAGTCATAATCCAAGTTTTAAAAAGACTGAAGGCGTTTACAACGCAGGATGTCCTGTTTGTAAAGAGGGTAAAAGTTTTGGGAAACGAAAAAGATTGTTTTTTTATCCAAAAACTCAAAGTTTTTATTGTTTTAATTGTTCTAGATCATGGAATGCATTTTCTTGGATATTAGAAGTATCTGATTCATCAGTTGACGAATTAAAAAATGAAATTTTACAAGAATCAACATCAGAAGAGGTTATTTTTACACAAAATATAAAACAAAAATCTGTTAAATATAATGATTTGCCATTAGATAGTATAAATTTACAAGACAACTCTCAAATTTTTTATTATAAAGACAATTTTATACTTAAAAAATGTCTTTCGTATATAAAAGAAAGGAAAATAGATACAGCGATAAACAAATGTGAATCATTTTACATAAGTTTTAAAGATTATATTCACAAAAACCGTTTATGTATACCATTTTTTGATAAAAATAAAGTTTTGTTCTATCAAACAAGATGTTTAGATGGTTCTTCTCCAAAATATTTAAGTAAAAGTGGAGGCGAAAAAAGTTTATTTAACATAAACAATATTGATGAAGAATTTGACTATATCTTCTTAACAGAAGGTCCAATAGACTCTATGTTTATTAAAAATGGCGTTGGTGTAGCTGGATTAAACTTAACAGAATTACAGAAACAACAATTATCAAGATACCCGTTCCATAAAAAAATATGGATTTTAGATAATCCATATGTTGATCAAACTGCTAAAGAGAAAATTAAAGAATTTGTATACAACAAAGAAAATGTTTATATGTGGCCGCTAGGATGTAAGTTTAAAGACTTGAATGAATGGTGCATTAAACAAAATTTGAATGGTATAGATTATAAATTTATTATAAACAACATTTATCCTACAAATTAACCACCACCACTTATTGGTTCTTGATCTCTGAGTTTCTTTGGAGCAAGAATAATAAATGAATTTAAAACTTCTTTTAATTTTTCAATTTCACCAGCAACTCTTGTTATGCCATCAGAGGTTTTTCTGGTTATACCACGAAGAAGTGATCCTGGTTTATCGTTATCTGATAAAATTTTATGTAAACTTTCAGTACTATGAGGATCATTTAAATAAGCAGCAAAGTCATTCAATTTATCTGAAAATTCTTTAATTTTCTTAATGTTTTCTATATGAACTTCAATAGAAACTCCATCTACATCAAATTGCTTTTCAGAAGTTTCCGGTTGTAAAGATTTTTCAAAATCTTTCTTGTTTTTTTCTGGTGTAAAGCTTTCTGGATTTTGTGGTTGTTCATCTTGTTCTTTTAAAATGTTTAAAAGGAATGTTTTAGCAAAAAGATTATTTGACTCAAATAATCCTTTTCCTGAATTTTTTTTAATAATTTTTTCTACTTTTAATTTTGTTTTTGATGAAGTCTTCATTTATATAGAATAATATTTATATTTACTCTTTTTTAATGTAAAAACTTGATTTTTTATTTTTTATAATATAATATATTGAAAACAATGAAAAAAATAATAGCTATTGTTTGTACTTTAAGTAAAACGATTGATGAATTTCAAAACAAACCAATATATAGAACATTAGAAAAACTACACAAATTATATACAGATTCTGAATTTGATGTTAGAATAGTAAAAGATAACAAAAAAGGATTATCAGAAGTATATAACTCATATCTTATAGAAGAATACAAAAATGATATTTTGGTCTTTATGCACGATGACCTTGAAATAAATGATTTGTTTTTAGTTGAAAAACTAAATGAATCTCCTTATGTTGTTACAGGTTTGGCTGGATCAAAAACATGTGATTTGTCAAAAAACAAATTAGCATGGCACTTATGTTGTGACAGAGGTGATATGATGGGTGAGGTTTCTCATAAAAAAGATAATTTTATATGGACATCTGTGTTTGGTCCAACCAGTGGAAGAGTACTGATTATAGATGGATTATTTATTTCTGTGAATGTTTCAGAATTATTAAAAACAGAAGCCAGATTTAATGAAAAATTTAAATTTCACCATTATGATATGGCTTTTTGTTTAAATTGTAATAAACACAAAGTTAAAGTGGGAGTTTTACCAATAAATGTTGTTCATCACGGATTGGGTGATAGTATGATGACACAAGAATGGGAAAACAGTAACATTATATTTAAAGAAGAATACAAACTATGATATATAAACAAAACAAAATAACATTTAATGGCTCATTACTAAAACAAAAATTTGGTTATGATTTCTATGAGAAAGATTACAAACCAAATGGAGTTGTTGTAATATTTAGAGGAGATATGAATATCCAGTTTGATAAAGATTATTTCTTTCATGATTACCCAACATTCAATGATTCTATAAATATATGTTGGGAAATTCCAAATTTAGGACAACTTGGAAATATATGTTTTAAGAAATTATTTTTAAATAAAATTAAAAATAACTTGCAAGATTTAAATGTATATACTAAAGTTGAGTTAAATGAAAATGATTCAATATTCGTTTATCAAGAAAATAAAAAAACAAAAGAAGTAAATTTTTCAATGTTAAAACAACCAGATAATGTTTTCTCGCTAGGATATATTGGATTAAATAACGGAAAACTTTTACTAAATGATAAACAAATAGATGACTTGAGTAAAAAAATAGATGAGTCTTTTTATGAAATCATCAAATCAATTTCTCTAGAACTGGTAAAACCATCATGAGTCAATCTATATTTGATTTAATTAATTGGATTTTAAAAAAACCAAAAACAGGTCTTAATTTACAAGAAAAAAGCTCTACCTACCTATTAAATAGGTGGTTAAGTATGGTTGGTCCAGACCACTCAAATATCGTTAATGAAACGCTAAACAGGTGGTATTATATAAATTCAATATATACAGACAATGAACGTGTAGCAAAATTATACAGAGTAATAATTCCAAAAAATACAAAAAAAATAGATTATATAAAAAAGAATAAAGAAAAGAAACAAAAGAACAATTCGAGTGTATGTTTTGAACATGTACAGAGAGAAATATCAAAAAGAGAAGTAGAACAACAAAAAATAATAGTTGAAGAATTAAATTCATCACATAAATAAAAGTATATATGATACAAAGACCAACAAACCTAGAAGACAGAATCGGTGGAACAGTACAGTTAGAGCAATACCAAGGTCATGCCTTGGAATTAGACGGCTGGAAACTTACAAATGTATTGGATGATATATTAATGGTGCAATACATAGATGTAAATGAAGACGGAACAGAGATTAAAAGAGGGTCTTTATGGGTTCCTATAAATACAGTAAATTTTGTTTGGCGTGTAGGTAAGGTTATTTTAGCTGGACCTAATTGTAAAACAGTTAAAGTTGGTCATCATATTGTATTTCCAAACGACAAAGGAATTCAGGCAGCTAATATAAATGATATTAAAAATATTGTTTTCTTAAGTGAAAGTAGAATTTTTGGTGTATGTGAACCAAAATTCATCGAAAAATGAATAAACTTACTTTGAATGGACTTAAATCTTTGTGTGAAACACATCTAGTTGAATTAAAGTTTATAAGAAGAAATAAAACAATTTCTAATATACCAACAAGAAGAATGTTATGCACAAGAGATATGAGAATTTTGAATTCAGAAATTGGAAAACTGACATTCAACTTCGTAGTTCCTTCAAAGTCAGCACCATATAATACAACTTCAAAAAACCTTTTGACTGTTTTTGATATTATTTTCCAAGATTGGAGAAATATACCAGTGGAAAATACAATGGTTGTTATGGCTGTTCCAACAAATCCACAAAAAACTTTTTGGGAATATTTTGATAAGGTATTGAGGAATATGACCAGAAAACAAAAACAAAATTTTATAATAAAATGAATATTTCATCTTCTTTTTTGGAAAAAACATGCAGTTCTTTGTTACAAAGAACTGTTAATTTTATTATTAAAAACAAAGTAATTAAAAAAGGTAAAATTGAACTATTTGTACAAAGAAATTTTTATTTAGTTTTTCATATTTTAACAGAAAACAATAAAAAAGAAAAGTTTGAAATACCAATACCATATTCATTAGAAAATCACGAAGAAGATGGTTTGATTTATTTTGATTATAGATTTAAAACAATTTCAAAATATTATCCAGAAAGTTTGAATATTTTACAAAAAATATTTGAAAAAAATAAAAAAAATAATAAATTCGGAGATTCTATTTTAATGATAGAAACAATAAAAAATGAATAAAGAGACTTTAATTTGTTATAATTTGTTCAACGCAAATTATTATAATATTCTATTGAATGATTTTAATTTATTACCAGAAGGCCAGATTCCTTTAAATAAAAAACCATCAACTTCTTGTAAGAAGTGTTATGGTAGAGGATATTCAGGAAAAAATACAACAGATTTTACATATATACCATGTTTGTGCTTGAAGAAACAGATAAATGTTGATATCCTCCTACAAAGGAATGCAAACATTTAAAGAACCAACATTTTTAAAATTTTTCCCAAAAGATTCTAAACCAAGACAATCTCAAATTGATGCATTTGAGAAAATAGAAAAAGCATGGAATTCTGGTAAAAAATATATTATAGCCTGTTTACCTACAGGTATAGGTAAAAGTCATATAGCAACATCAATAGCTAGTTCATCAAAAAACATAGATGAACTAAGAAAGGACGACATAAAAAATTATGAGTTATATAGAATGGATTCCAACGGAAATTATGTATATGACCAAAAATATTCCGAATATGAAAATTATGGTTCTTATATATTAACGATAACAAAGTCTTTACAAGACCAATATCAAAACATTTTTAATGATATTCATGTTTTTAAGGGTAAAAACAATTATCAATGTCAGGTAGATTTATCACAAACGGCTGAATTTGCTCCGTGTGTATATTCTAGAAAAGTAAAAGATTCGTGTTTTGATTCTTGTATTTGTCCATATTATGAAGCAAAAAATAAAGCAATATATTTTAATACTTCTATTTTAAATTATAAAAGTTTTTTTAATTTAAGGTCATTTTTACAAAAAAGAGAATATTTTATATGTGACGAGGCAGATGGAATAGAAAATGAATTAGTATCTCATTTTACATTAGAAATAAATTACTCCTTTTTAAAAAGCTGTGGAATTTCTTTCACAAAAATAAAAGAAGATAATATAGAAAAGGTTAGGGTTTGGATTATTGATATTTTTTCTCAAGTAGAAAATGAAATAGACAAATTAAAGAAGAAATCATTAAATTTATCTAAAAAATCTGAAACAGGTGATTTGTATTTACAACAGCTTAATCAAATAAGTAAACTGTCAAAAATTTATTCATCATTAAAAAATACTATAGAAAACTGGTATGAGTGCAATTATTTGATAGAAGAGATGAAGGCTGATAAAATTATTCTTGTTCCCTATAACATAAAACAACTTTTTAATTATATATTCGGATCTTCTGATAAAGTTTTATTAATGTCAGCAACATTAAGCAATCACAGACAATTTGCTAAAACGATGGGTATAGATGAATCTGAGTATGAATACATAGAACTTCAATCCCCATTCGATTCTAAAAAATCTCCAATATATTGTTCAAGTATTTTTAATCTTTCGTATAAAAATAATAACAAAGATCTAGATAAAATTTTAAATGTATGTCAGGAGATATGTAATTCACACAAAGATTACAAAGGATTAATCCATACTCATACCAATGAAATTACTAAAAAATTATATTCTATTTTAAAAGATGATCCAAGATTTCTATTTAAAATAGAAGGCATATCGAATGAAGACATATTAAAACTCCATAAAGAGAATAAAAACTCATCTGTATTAGTTAGTCCATCATTAGATACCGGAATAAGTTTAGATGGAGATTTGGGCAGGTTTCAGATTATTTTGAAAGCACCATTTTTACCATTAAGCTCAAAAAGAATAAAAAGAAAATTTGAATCTGATCCAGATCAATATATGTTTTATATGCTTAATACATTAATACAAATGTCTGGTAGATGCACAAGGTCTAAAGATGATTATTCAATCACCTATATATTAGATGGAAATGCCACAAAAGCCATAAAAAAGTATAAAAACACTTTACCCAAACACTTTTTAAGTAGAATACACTAAATATATAAGTGAAAAGTTGGTCTTATAATAAAGAAATTCAAACCCTTGTTGAACAGTTTGCCGGAGCTTTTAATGATATAATTATTAAAAGATTTGATAAAGATGAAAATTTTAGCAATCAACAAAAGGTTAAATTTGTATATGCTCCAAAACAAAGAGTATTAGAAAGCCTAAGAACACCAGCTCCAGGCGGTTTAACGGTTCCAGCAATAGCTATAAACATAGCATCTCTACAGAGAGACGGAACAAGAACCTTTAATAAAAATAACGGGTTTGAACTTGAGGCAAAATCTTTATATGGAAGAGATTTGGATTTTATAAAATATATAAGACAACCAGTTCCTATTAATATAGGAATAAACATGTCTATAATAACGAAATATCAAACAGACATGGATCAAATTCTATCAAATTTTATTCCATATTGCGACCAATATATTATTATTTCATGGAAAATGCCTGTGGGATACAATAAAGATTATGAGATAAGAACAGAAATACTTTGGTCTGGAACAGTAAATCTAGTTTATCCAACAGACTTACCACCTTCACAATCATTTAGAATAACAGCAGACACATCATTTACAATAAAAGGTTGGCTTTTTAAAAGTACACAATACAATGAAACATACAAGAAAATTTATTATATAAATAGTGATTTTGTAGTAGCAGATGATTCTGACATTAATGGTTGTGGTCTTATAACAGATTTAGACCAATACGAAACATCTACAATCAACATATCAGCAAGACCACATGTTCAATGGGTAAGTCCATTAAATATAACAAAAAATAATATAGAATTTTATTCCAATAACAGAGCGATCTATGTTGTTGGTAAATTTTTATCATTTACCAGAGCAGTATATATAAGCGCATCCAATAGTAGTTTTATGGGATATGAACCACAGTTATTAAGCCCGTTCGCTGGCTTAACAGCATTAGAACCACACTATCCTAGCTTTTATGGATACCCTGTATCATCATTTGAAATTTTGGATGATGAGACACTAACATTTTCTCTTCCATTCTCATCAATAAATACAGGAGGTTCGATAGATGTATTTATTGAAAATGAAGCTGGCTATAGAAGTTTTATAAAAGAATCAACAGAAAAATATTTAACTTATAGTAACGGAGTTTCTTCTTCTCTTTATTCACCAATATCTTTAAGCGGTATAAGATTGGTTTTTTGATCAGTTTTTTCTAACATAGAAACTAAATACCTTACTTTGTTACACAAAGATAATAGTTCCTCTATTAAATTATTTATTCCATTATATGATGATTTTGTGAAATTCTCCATTTCATTACTTTTTATAGTTTTCTCTAAATTTTCTATCATATAGAAAAGATCATCTATTTGACCAATCAAACATTTTGAATCATTATCTTTTTTTAAAACAACTTCTGGAGAATACACAGAAAAAGATATATTTTTACTATTACAAACTCCTATTATTTCTTCCATCAAAGAATCAAATAAATAATCAAATTCTTGATAAAATTTACCAACAAGTTTATGAAAGTTATAATCAGTAGAATACCAATGAAGAATTTTAAGTGAACTTAAAAAGTTACAAAGATATGATGAAAAATTATTTATATTATTTTTTTCTACTTCAATATTTTGTGATATATATGTGTTTATCATTGTTTCTTGTAAATTATTGTTTTAATTATATAATCATCAATTTCAGTAGAAGACTCGCTCAATATTTTATATTCTGGAATAGACTTTTCTTTTTCTTCTAATATTATAACGTCTTTTATAACCTCTTCAGCTTGTATTATTATATTATTATCTTGTTCTTTTTTTTCTTCTTCCAAAATAAAATATTTTTGAAAATCTTCTATTTTTTTATCATAATTTTCAAAAAAAATTTTCCAAAAAGGAATTGGAAAAATATAATTCAGTGATTGTCTTCTTTTATTACAAGCAAGGCATATTTCTTCAGAACCAGTTAATAACTTTGTTAATGGTAAAATAAATTTACTATGAAGTGTACAGGCAATCAAATCACCTAATCCTTCAGAATGTCTATATTGCAGATAAGGGTTTTTGTTCATGTAATTTTTCTATTTCCGGTGATATCGGCCAAACAACTTCAGTAGGAACCCTAAATGTTTTTGTTATATCTCTCAATCTCAATCTGTATTCTTTCCATTTATTTTTTTCTTGATCAGACATACCGACATCATCAAATTGTGTCCAATCAGATTGTTTTAAAAAATAATTTCTTATTTCTCTTATTGTGTTCCATGATATATTATTATTCATAATAGTTTATTATTGTGTTTCTAAAAGCCAAAGGTCTGAATTTATCTGACATGATGACTGAATAGTTTGAGTAAATCTGACACTTAATGTAAAATTACCAGAAGAAGTAGGGATAAATGGAGGTATGAATAAACAAGTATTATTAGTAACACTACTAGGATTATTTGATATAACAAGATTTTGGTTCTCAAATATAGTTACGTTTAACTTGTTTTTTGCAGCAGGCTTCCACACCAAATCAAATAAACAAACAACACTATTTTCTATTGGTGTGTTACCGTTTCTATTACAAGATATTTGTAAAATTCCATAAACGTTTTTTGAATCGTCTTTAAATGTTATCAATTCATTTTTATCTGTTCTAATGTCCAAAGTATTGTTTTTTATGGTAACATTAACCTTTTTATCTGTATTATATACAGCATTTTTTACGATCAAGCCATTATGAATGGTTTTTTTTAAAATATCAAATGAAATTCTCCCCTCTGGTGAAGGATCTTGTTTATCTCTATTAGTTATGAAAAAATCATCCGTAGTTATATTACTTCTTACTGGTAAATCTCCAAAAGTTTTATTAGCCATACGATTATTTATTTAAAAAAACAAAAAAACAAGTTATCCTAAAAGATAAGTATCTCCCTTTTTTGTTGTTAAAATGTCACCAGAATCTGTTAACATAGTTGTAGCAAATTGTTTTATTTGGAAGGAAGTAGGAACGGTTTTTATATATACAGGAGCATCATCCACTGTTTTTTTAGTTGTATTTCCTTTTTGATAAGGTTTTCCTATAGATGCATTTACAAATTCCCAAAAACTTTCTTTTTTTATTTTAGGTATAGAAGAATTGGGTTTTTCAATAAATAGCGTTTTTGTTTTTTTAATATATTTTACAGTTACAATTTTTTCAATATAAGTATCTTTTTTTGTAAATTCGATATTAAATGTAGTATTTGGACTAATTGCTGATAAATTTAAAGTTGATGATTTTATGATTTGAGTATTTTTTAAAGGTTTAATTAAATCTGGTTCTTCCCAATAATCAGTAACGATTTTAGCTGAACCAGTATCATACCCTACTGCATTATATAAAAAGAAAACAACATTCACAATAGTATCATCTTGATAATTTGCTGGTTTATAATTTTTATTTAAAAAAGTTAAAGAAATATTGTTTAATTTTGGATTACTTAAATAACTTTCTAAAAACGTGTCATTTACTTTTTTTATTTTTGAACTAAATTCTTTATTATTAAATGTAATTATATCAGATAATTTTTTTATACTTGGTTTATATCTAGTAACATCTAGTGGTTGATTTGTTTGAGATAATTCTCTTTTTGTTTTTACTGTATAAATTATAATATTATTATTTATTAAATTATTTTTATCAGAAACAAAAATTTTTCCAGAAATAGAATAATTTTTATTGTTAAAATCAATAGACAAATTTTTTGTTGATATATCAACAGTTGTTGGAGCTATTACACTATAATAATCTATCTTATATATATCAACTAAATTTCCATTCAAATAAAAATTTCCAGCTATATCAATTGATATAGAAAAAAGAGAAGAATAGTCAAATAAATTCCAAGAAACAAAATCACCAGAATCATTTCTTTTTACATATATAAGTTCTCTGTTAGTTAATGCATTTTTTGCATCAACTTTATTATCATAAATTTTATTAAGAATCAATGCATCTGCTATTATATTTTTTTGTGTATTTTCATCAGTTGAAGAATTTAAATTACCTAATTCTCCAGCAGAAACCAAAGTACTAATAAAACCATTTGTTGAATTAAATGGATAATTTACAGTAAATTCAAATTTATTCCAATAAGAACTCAATAAAACAACAGTAGTCTCCATTTTTTCAAGAAAGTCGTAATTTATACCATCTATCAAATCATCCAAACTTAACATTAAACTTTCAAAACCATCTAAAAATTTTTGATTTTCAATTTTTTTACGTTGTAATTCACAATTTTCCGAATTAATACTTAAAAAGTTATAGTTTATTTTTGCTAAACCATCACCAACATTATCTTCTAAATTTAAAGGAATTATATTCATTTTTTTTTTATGATTTATCAACTTTCCAAATACAATCTTCTACTATAAATTTTACAAATTCGAAATTAGTTTCACTATATTCATCAAATATCAATGAGGTTTTTGATTTCAAATATCTATTTGTTGTTTTACTAGAAATACCATTATCAGTAAAAACACATTCTATTTCTTCTGTAAAATCACAAGTGACTGAACCCGCACAATTTACACAACCACATCCACGAATACAAACTTGACCAGATCTTTTTGACTCACAACTAACAGTCACATCCTTATTAGCCGTTACGCATGGTACAACTTCACTATTCCCCACTTCGTTCATTTTTCTAATATCTTCTGAACATTTTATATAATAAATAATAGCTTTTTGACCCTCGACATAATTTGGTTTATCTATTTTCTTTGGTTTTATTATATATGTTTTAGTTATCCAATCATGAATTATATTTTCTATATAAGTTGAAGAAAAAGTTTTTGATAAATCACCTCTAAATTTTTCAGGATATATTGTTATTATAGGCTTTACATAATGTTCCCTTTTATTTAAGATATCTTCCCATGTTTCCATATAAACGGGATTTCTTTTTTTCATAAAATCATTTGCAAATTTTAAATTATCAAAATCTAATAAAATAGAACTTTTAAAGTCGTTATATTCATCCAAAGAGTCATTTTGTTTTTCTATTTCTTTTTTTAAAAAATCGAAAGATTTATTCAGTGTTTTAAGTGAATCACCTATGTTTTCACTTTTAAAAAATCGTGGAAGTTCTAATTTTGGCATATGTTATATTTGTTTCCAAGCATTATTATTTATTGATAAGTTTATTTTATTATACCCAATAAAGAATCTATCATTAGGATAAATTATTTCTCTAGAAATTTTTAAATCTCTTCCTTTCCATGTTTTTGGGTCTGCATCAGAGGACCAACCTGCACAAAATCCAGTAACACAATTTTGACTATTATAATAATTAGCAGGACACATTGTAAACATGTTTCCACAACTATCACCGCCCCCCATTCTGTTACATGGTTGAAATCCACCAACATTACAAGGTTTGCAACAAACTTTTGTATTTTTTCCACCAGCCGTGCATTTTTCATTATATGATGCAGTCATTTTATATGTTATGGGTATCTCTATATAAAAATAAATTCTTACTGTTATATTTTTGTATATACCATACTCACTTTCTGGAAATTTACCATTAACCCAAGTTTCTACATTTTTAATAGTATTTAATGTGGCAACAGAATTAACCTTCGTTATTTCTCCTGTTTTGATATCAAAAGTACCCCATTTTTCTATTGGTAGTATGTTTGGATAAAAAATTTCCATAGGAGTAGATATAACCGCCCATATATCTTTATATTGATCATATACCTTTTGAATATTTTCTAATGAAGAACTGAATTGAGAAACAAATGTTAAAAATTTTCTATATTTGTCTTTGTTTTTTTCGTATTTTTGTTTTAATATTTCAAATCTATCAATTTGGTCATCTGTCATTCCTAAATCAGTACTAAAAACATCAAAATTTTGTTTTATAATATCAAAAGATTTATCCAAACAATAATCCTCAGATATTAATATTGCTTTTTGACAAGATGTATTTAAAAGATCAAAGTTCATAACCAGTTTATTTTATTTAAAAATGTATTATAAGGTGATATTGTGTTTATATTGTTTTGTATTGATTCTTCTATTAGTTTTTTTATTCTACCAGATACTTTTAAATTATGTATATTAATATTATAATAATTAGACTTACTACCTGGTAATTGATACTTAAAGAAATGATTTATTTTTTCCACATAATTCCTTTCACCTACAGAAATATTCCAATTTAAATTACCCCTGTTTATAGATTTACTATTTGAAAAATACAATTGTTCTATTTCTGATTGAATGAAACTTTTATTATAAATTCTTAAATCAGAAACTTTTCCAACAAATTTATAACCATCCTCTATACCGACTAAATCATTTAATGAGGTATTTTTTATTGTTGTTGCTCCTAATAATAAAGGAGACATATATTCATAATAAAGTAAACTATTTTTTGAAATATTTTTTTCATTTACTTTTATAGAATCTATATAATAAATAACTTTTCCAGCTAAACCATCAAATACAAAAGAAAAATTATGCCAACCTGGTGGTAATTGAGAAACATCGTAATCTAATGTTAAATTTTCAAACTTTTCTTCTAGGTGATCTGATGTTTTAAGTTTCCAACTTAAAGTTTTTTGAAAAGGATTTGAGTATTTTCTAATATAATCAAATCCAGTAAAATCTCCTTTTGCTGAAAATTTCCAATAAGTTTCAAATCTTATATTTTCATCTTGTATATAAGATCTTAAATCAGTTCTTTTTATTAATTGTCCAGATGTTTGAAAGAAATATAATTTGAAGTTAATTGTATCAACAACACAAATAACATCATACAGTTCTTTCTGAAGTTCTTTACAGTTTTTGTAAAACTCAGAAGCAGATGTTCTTATTATACCTATATGACAATATGGATATGAATCATCAGTCATATTATCTTTATCTACAAAGTCATCCAACAATTTTTTATTAACATCAAATGTATCAGTTGTTGTATTATATTTTATAAGAGTATTATCTTTTGTTATAAACCAAAGATTATTTTCACTATCACATGTTATACTTTGACATTTTCCAATATGTCCTTTTATTTGTTTATCAGAATAATAGTTACTATTCCCACCGATATAATTAGTGCATATATATAAATTTTCTCCAACTATTTCCCATAAATTATCATTATTATCTATTATCGATATATTAGAATCACATTTTACAAGATTACCATTCGATCTAAAATCTATCCTTGGTTTTCTTATAGCTTCTGTTAAAGATACATATTTTCCTAAAGAATTTATTTTTAACATAATTGATTCTTCTGAATCAAAAATAACTAAATTCATATCCTTGTCCAACAAAACCTGATTTATACTTTTTATTGTTTTTTTAATATTACCATCGTCTGTGTTTAATATTGTTCCGTTGCTATCAACTCTATATGCAATAACATTTGAAGTATCTATCAACCAATAACTAAAATCAGGAAGTCTTAAAACCCATTCAAAAAAACAATTTTTTGGATTAACAAATCCTTTAGATGTTAATTGATAAGAATCAGTTAAACCAGACCTATAATTTATATTATAAGATCTTTTTCCTTCATTTTCTATAATTGTTAAAAGAGGTGATATTTGACCACTATCGTTTATTAAACCCCAACCTCCATTGTAATAATTTCCAAAAATTTGCCATCCATATATTTTTGACCAGTTATCAACATTTATCCAAAGAGATACAGTAATCTTTTGAGTTTCTAATAAATCCGAAGTTGAAGGAAATATTATATGGTTAGAACCATATAAAGTATATGACGACTTATCTGATTGTATAGTATCTCGGTTTATTACAATACCATTGTTGGCATATTTAGAGGAATCTTCTGCTTGGTTTGAATTCCATGTGTTTATATGAAGTGTTTTAGATCCGTTTTTTGTTTCTGATGTATAATCTAAATAATTAATAAATTCTCTAGAACTTTTTATACCTTGTCTAAAATACTTGTATCTAGCACCAGGTTCTAAAGAAAGCGTAGATGGGGTATCATATATATATGGCTTAGAAGGATCGAGTCTTTCGTTATATTTAAGATAACCACTAGATAAAGCCTCATTTGTTGTTAGATAAGCAGAATTGTAATATCTATCCATCCATTGTTTTGAACCATTCTGTGAACCCTTTAACCAAGAACAAAGCCATGTTCCAGTTTCTCTAAAAAAAGATACCGGCTGAGATATTTCGGGCAATGTATTTTTGTAACTTACAGATAATCCATAAATCCTGTCAGAAGTTAAAGGATGTTCACCAGCTATTGATCCAGATTCTATTAAATTAGAGGAACTCAAAGGAATTCTTTGTGATGCAGGAGAGTATTGAAACTCAGTTTCCCTATCTGATACAAGAACTAATTTTGTACTATTTGAGGTATATCCCAAATAAATTTCATCATATCCATTTTCTTGATTTGAACCACTATATATCTGCCAATATATTCTTCTTATATAAGGATTATCTTCAGCGAAAAATGGTCCCTTTACATAGTCATAATCAGGATTTTGGTAATTTTTAAGACCATTATAATCAGAAATATACACCGCTTCATCATCAATTATGATAGGGTTTTCTGTTGGAAACATGAAAAGAAAGTTTTGTAAATATGGTTTATTAAATATAGTTGAGTCTTTATACAGAGAATCTATTGGATCTATTGGTTTATTATTATATTCAGCAATTTTACTATCAACAATATAATTTTCGTTAGAATTAATTTTATTATAACAATCTAATTTAAAAATCACTTCATTTGGTATTCTAAAAAACTGGTCTTTGAAAGAAACAGAGGATAAAACTAAATTATTATTAGAATTTAATGATAAACATTTTGATGCATTTGATCCATCTAAAAATAAACATATCTCTCCATTATTATTCAAAAAGTATTCAAATCTCTGTTTGTTTATTGGTGGAGTTGCTTTTGTTGTAAAAAATGTACCATTATCCAATTCGGAATTACATTGTAAAACTTGACCGGATTGATTCTCTATATATAATAAATTATTATCTTCTTCATCTATAGTAAATTTTAAAAAATCAACATCAGACAATTTTTTTCTTTCTGTTTTGTTTAAAATTGTTATGTCTTTTTTATTTACTTTTAAATTTAATGGAGTTATAACAAATCCGTCTTTATTGGATAGTGTAGAGTTTATTACAGTTAAATCTGTTGATTCTTCTGGTTTATTTTTATTTTTAAAAATTTCAGAAGATGATAGTAAATCTGTTAAAAACAGACTTGTTTGGTTATTATTTTTATAATCCATACCTTCTAATAAGAAAGCATGACCATTGAAAGTCATACCATTATTAAAAATATATTTTTGATATATTGTTTCATAATGATTTCCTTGTAACTCAAACTTCAAAGGATACCAATAAAATGCAGATGCGGTGTTATATATAGTAATCATTATAAATCCATATTTATTGTTAATTTTTTCTGAATAATTGATTCGTAATCAACATCCGTTGTGTCTTGAAATGGAAAAAATGCATTTATTGAATTAACACTTAAATCTTGGTCTTTTAGAACATTTATACTAACAAGACCAAATTCATTTTTTGGTCCTCTACATATATGTGAAATATTAAATGTTTTAGTAAATCTGTTATACGACAATTTTAAAGGTTCAACAATAGGTAATAATTTATAATAATCTTTTATATTAAAATTAAAAAAAACTGTGAAGTAATTTTTTACATCTAATATAGATGTATTCATATCAAACTCTTCTACTATATACCCAAGTTTTAATCCGTTTATATTTTGATACTGTTCGATTTTATTTGATACTATATATATTTTCTTATTATTTTCATCAAAATAATAATCAGGAAAAGTTAATCTTCTTGAAGATAGTGATGTAGTAAAGTTATTATCTTGGTTTCTTGGTAAAATCTGATTATTTTCTACCACTATTTGATCAAATATATTTCCTCTAGGTGTTTCAACAAATAAAACATCCTGAATCATATCAAATCTTAAAAAGAAAGTTCCATCCATCAAATCTTGATAAAAAGTTCTTCCAGAAGAATCTTGTTCTGCTAAATCAGATGAAACATTTTTATATTTTAAAAACACTTTAGACAAAGCTTCTTGTGCAGGAAGTATTAAATTGTTAGGTGTTCTTAACCACAATTCTCCTTCCTGTCTATTTTTTTCGTAAAAAGTTAATGAAAAATATTTTCCCATTTCAAATATTTAGTTGATAAGTGTTATAATCCTCTATAAGAATAGCTGATTCTTGTCCTGATTTTGGCCTCCACTCTGCTATTACAGGAAAAACCCACGAAGGGTCTTTTCCCTCAAATATATATAATATTTTATTATCAGGTCCAAATATCTTAGAATTAATAAGATGAAAATTTTTAAAGAATCCAGTTTTAGATCCATCTAGTTTTGGTGCATTTAAAATAACTCTAAATTTATAAACCAGAGGATTCTTTACACCAAACATATAAATTTTAACATTACCATTTATAACTCTTTTAAATGTATCTATTAAATTATATATATGATTTTTTGAAAAATTTCTAGGATCACCTGTTTCTTTTTGTATTGGATATACTAAAGAAGCGGAAGAATTAAAAGACGAAGGTTCTATTTTTTGTGTTTCCGTAACACCATCACCCCAATCATATACTATTTTATAAATTTTTGATTCAAATTTAAATTGACCCTGACCAGTTTCCGTGTCTTGGTTGCTTAATGGTCTTGCATCGAAAGGATTTACAATAAAATTAAGAGGCGCAAATTGATTTATTACAAGTGTTTTATCAGAACTCAATAAATTAAATGTTGTTTCGTAAAATTTTAAATTCATATTATTATCCTAGAGGTGTTTTAACATTTGAACAACATATACTGGTCGCTTCTTCCCATGTTTTTGTTTGTACATAATTTGTTGGAAATTTACTTTCTAATTCTTTGAAAGAAATTGGATTTGTATTACAAATTCTTATGATTGGTTTTTTTATATTATATGTTGACATTGCCTTCCAAGACCAACAAAAAGGTGATTTACACTTTTCTAAATTTCTTCCAATATCACTTTCTGTTGATATAACTTCTATATCCAAAAATGTTTTAAGTTTTAATAATGCATCATAGATTTTTTGAAGTTCTTTATTTATAACCGATGGCGTATGTAGTTCATTTACACCAACAGCTATTTGATTATTCTCTATTTCCTGACCTAAATTTGGTCTTGTATTAGACTTTATTGGATATGCTCTAAAGTAAGAAATTTCTCCTGCTGGAGTAAATTCTTTTGTTAATTCTAATTTTGATTCCAATGAGTTTCTAAAATTTATAATATTTTGACAAATTCTTGACAAAGATCTATTTAAAACAATATCTTGAACCATCTCATCTTTTTTAATTAAAATTTGATTTAAACTCCAATAATTTAAATCTAAACCGTCACCTGTTTTTAATATATCAGTAATTTCTTGACATTTTATAACAGCATTATTATGGGCTAATAATATGTTTCTATTTTTCCCTTTTTTACCTGCAACATACTTAGCATTAGGAATTTCTAAAAAATCCATATATAAACCAAGTGCTGTATATTTAAAAACTGCACCAAATTCTTCCGTTGTAGAGTTCTCTGTTATTATATAGAAGAATTCACCAGCTTCATCGAAAAATATTTTTTTAGGTATTAGGTTTTGTATATTTTGTATATTGAAAGTGGATTTGGGTGTTTTAGATTTATGACTGAAAACATATACATTTTTCTCTGTTAAAACGTATAAAAACCTAGTAACAGGATGAACTGTTATTGAAATGGGGATATCTGTTTTAAAAATACCAGGATTACATGTATAAACCCATTCTAAATTTTCGCTATATACTTTTACACATTGATTATTATAATCTAAAACATAAATCATTTTATTATTATAAATTAATTGTATTGGATTATTAAATGTAAATGGATCTGTTTCATCTCCATATGATCCTATATTTAAAGTAAACGATAATATAGGATTATAAGATTCGTATAAACTATTAGTAGAATCAAAATCCATATCTATTCTATAAACTTTATTTTGAATAGAATCTAATAAAAATATTTTTTTACCATCATCACTTATATCAAATGAAATTATTTCGGTTAACGTATTTGATATTTCATCTTGGTTATCAAAATTTATTCTTTGTATTTTATTAGAATTTTTAAAAATTCTAAACCCTTTATCATCTAAAACAAATATTAAAGATTCGGTTTCTGCTATATCTTTGATATTTAAAAACCCATTATATTGCCTACCTAAAGCCTTCACAATACTTCTACCAGTAAATTGGTCTGGATATTTATAATACTCTGAATTACCTGATTTATTATTGTAATCTAATGTATGCCATCTTATTCCAGATGATAGAAGAGATGCATTTAAACCCAACCACCCATAATATAATGATGGAGTTTTTGTATTTAAAATTCTCGTGTTAGATTTTAAATACTCTAAACATTCATGTAATTTTTTTAAAAAATCATTATATATAGAACTTACACCAAATTCATTAGGATTTATCCTTATTTGATCAAATGTATAAGGAAGTTGTAATATATTCTCACCCAAGAGTCTTATATTTTCTTGATTAAATTTAGGCCATTCTTTGTATACACGAATAGGAAATTCTAGATAATACATTTTTTTTGTATCATTATTATATGTTATTTCATAACTTATATAATAAGTACCTTGCTCAAGGTATTTATATGTAACATTATCTAGAGTAGGACTATTTGGGTCAAGATCTAATATTATTTCACCAGAAACATTCTGTTCTGGATTTTCTCCAGTAAACAATTGAATTTTTTTTATATTATTTAATGTATCAATGTTTGTAGGTACTTCAAATTTAAAAAATATGGATTTACCCACAATCGTATAATATGATGAGATATACAATCTTGGTTGAGAAGAATTTGATCCTGTTCCAATATTCATTTATTATAATTAGTGTAAAATTATAAATAAAGAGGCATTTTATATATAGTTCCATTAACATCAACATCTATCCAAGAAACAGGATTTGTTGTGTTAATAGGTGCGGAAGATTCAAATTTATATTTTATTTTTCCATCTGTATGAATATCTCCTGTTGCAGATATTTGATTAACAAACATATTTTGTGTTGTTATATTATCTGATATTATGTTAGATGTTAAAAATTCAGTTACACTAGCAGAAAGACCATTTAAAATGTTTAAATTTGTAATTGTAGTTATAGCACTAGTGTTTCCTATAAATGTGTCTGTGTTTAATAATGAATCAGTGTTTATATAAACAGAGTTACCTTTAATATATAATTCATTTTCATTATTGCCCAAAAATAAATGACCAGAAAAATCTTCATTATTTATATATGTATTTTTTTCTGTTCCATCATTTTCGTTATTAATTTGTAAGATAACTCCTTCTATTTTTGTAGAAGACTGATCTCCACCTAGATTTATATTTCCACCCGATAATGTTGTGATATTAATATTATTATTAGAATTTAAATTTAAATTAGAACTTTTTATATTAAATAGGAAGTCATCGTTCCCTAAATTTATTACGTCATCAATCAAGTTTATATTTTGAGCCTCAACTATTTGTAATATTTTATATTCAAAACTTGTTATTTGTGGATTTAAACTATTAACTTGTAATGCACTAACAACAACATTATTATTGAATAAAATATCTTGTATTGTTCCTGTTAATGAATCATAATCTGTAAAATTTACATATATATAATCACTAGTTAATAAAGAATTTACAGAAAAAATATTTGAATTTATTTCGGTTTTATTAAAACTATTTCCTATATACACATTACCCACATTTTCGTTTGTATTAATATATGTATTATTAAAACCACCAGAATTTATGTTTATTTCGCCATCTATAAAATTAGCACCACTTATTAAATTTGTTCCTATAATAACATTAGTAGAATTTTCATTTCCGATTGAAATATTATATAAATCTTCTGTGTTTGTATTTAAATAAATATTTCCAGATGAAGAAATTTCTTTTGTGAACAGATACCCATTTATAAAAACCTCTGATTCAGAATTACCTATCACAGTACTAACACCCGAATACAAAGTATTTAAAGTTATATTACCATTTATGTTAATATTTGAAGATGAATTTCCAAAATTTATCAAAGAATAATCTTTAGTACCTAAATTAACAAAGTCATTAACGTATAGATAATTCGTTTGTAAATTATTTGAACTAGCTGTTTCTATAAAAGAATTTGGTGAATATATTATTGAATTTGAACTAATATTTCCATTTACAGTAAATGCTTCATTTGGTTTTATTGTTTTTACTCCGACATTTCCGGCCCTGACAGATTCACCATCAATATGTAAAGATATATCTGTTCCATCATAAAACTGAGCTATAGGGAAATCAAAAGGTTGTTGGACTGTTAAAACAACACCAGAAGCACCGCTTAAAAGCATGGATGAAGTTTTTATTACATCTGTTGATATAAAAAAAACACCACTTAATGCACTTAATGAACCATTTACCAAAACATTTCCATCAACATATAATTTATGTCCGGTATTTTCAAATATTTGACCAACATTTAAAAAATTTTGAATAATAGCTGAATTTGCTACAGTTAAAGAATTTATTGAAGATTCTTGATTTTCTATATCAACATAGTTGAAAACTTCTTTTAATGTAGTTGCTCTTGTTTCAAATCCGGTATTTTCATCTCCTATTACAATCGGAAAAAGATTGCTTGATAGAAGAGGTTGAACTGTTTGGTCTAAATGTCTAATTTCTATTGGTAAAAAATCACTCATATTGTAAGCAAATAATTGTTTGGTGTTGATAATGCATTATAGGTTGAAATTGTTTCTGTTCCTGATGTAATTGTATTTATCTTAGAAATAAGAATTTCATATTCTGGTTTATCTTCATTTCCGATTGCTACTTGATAAACACTACCCCATAAATCTCTTTCACCAGTATATTCTGAAGAACTATAGTTACTGAATGTGTATGGAGTAATTTTGGTAGAAACCAAGGCAGATGCAGTCAATACTAAAGAACCTACCTCATAATCATCAACAGTTAGGGGAGTAAACGCATCACCAACATTTAGTACAAATAAATCTATATACTCATTAGATGTTGCAGGAACAACAGTAGAAACTGTCCAATATAATGAACTTAATTCATAAACAACGCTTGATTCATTAAACTGTATTAAATTTGGTGCATTTACAGGGTCTACTTCTATTATTTGTTTAACTCTTAATGTTCGTTTTTGATCCAAATCAAATTTAGAAACATCTGGATAAAATCTAAACTTAACAGGTTCATAATCATAAAGTCTAGGATTATAATTTACATAATTTCCTACAAGAAAACCTTCATCATCATACTCCCTAAGATGCGTTTTAGCTGTTATTGGGTAGTTGAAAACACTAATTTCTGTTGAACTTAATTCGTTTATTCCATAATATGTCACACCACCACTTGATGGAAAAAATCTATTAAAGGCTGTAACATAAACAGTCATTCCTCCTTCAGTATACATATCAGAATAACAAGGTAGTTTAAAATCATCAATTAAAATATCATTAGCATTCAGAGAATATTGTTCCGGCCCGTCTATTAATTGTTCATCTAAAAAAACTTGCTCTTCGTTTCCCACAGAAAAAATAATTTCAATTGGATCTTCTGGTTTTATATCTATAAGTTGAGTATCGGTTATAATAATATTAAATTCTTGACAAGATAATCTATTACCATATGTTTTTCCGGTTAAAAAGTATTGATATGTAGTATCGTAACCATCTAAAACTGTAACAAATTTTTCAGTTTTCTTTGACCACGATTCTCCTAAAGTATTAGATCTCCATTTAGGAACCCATATATGTTTAGGTATAGTAAAAATATCAGGATATGTTGTAAATTCTAATTCAGTTGTAATAACTATTTTAGCCTTTGTTTCGAAATCATAAAGATTATTCCAATTTAAAATTGATACATTTTCTGCTTTTAATGTTACATCTGTTTCAAAGTATGCTTCCTTTTGAATATTTTGTTCTAATAATTTATACTCAAAAGATGTTGTTTTATTCGTTGTTGTGTAAAAGCTTAATAAATTTGGGTTTGATACAATATTTATGGAACTAAAATTAGTTATATTAGTTTGATTATCAGAAACTATAATATTTTGACCAGACAACCAAAAATCAGCAATATATACAGTATAACTAGAAGTAAACAAATCTCCATCAATTGTTTCCTGAACATCTACAGAAGATGTATATAAATTATATTTATATAAATTATCTATTTCTTGTAGAAAGAAATAATCACTTTCCGAAAATAATGCTGATGTATAAAAAGATGTACTAGTAATAAATAAAGATGTAGCTAATGGAGATAAATTTTCTACAGAAGATATTGATATTAGTGTTGATGTGAGTGCTGTTAATCTATCAAAATTTAAATATGAACAAAGTAAATCTACATCTGTTTGTGTTAAAATTGCAGAAGTTAATCCATTTATATATTCAAGGTTTTTATATTCGTTTTCCTCATAATAATATGAATTTAAATCTTTAAAAAGTATTGGATTGTATGATCCAGATGAATCTGGAACTAATGTTATAGTTTCATTTATATAGTATGATGAATTTAATGCAGAAGCAGGTGAAACTTTTGTTTCAAAAATCCATTTCAAAGAAGATATAGACGTATTTAATGAGTTTAAATTAGATGCATTAAATGCAAAATAATTTGTACCATTTGGTGGCCTTGTAAATGAATTCAAATTATCATTTGTATTTAACAAAGGAACAGTTTCAAAATTTGGATAATATACTGAAATATTTGTACTAAATATTATAGGATTTGGATACGTATTTATTTGTATTGTTTTATTTCCATTATAAATTTCACCTAAATCATATACTTCAACAGAAACATCAAAAGGTATTGATTCTTCTGTTAATGTATAATCCGTTTCTATCAAAAAATAAACACTGCTTATTAAATTTGAGTTTGAAATTGAATTTTCTTCATATATAGGAAATTCAAAAATTTCATTAAAATAAAAAAAGTCTTCTAAACTATTAATTGTTAATTCTGGAGGAACTATTAGAGCAGTTACCGGGGTAATATCTTCTATATTATTATAAGACCATTTCCAGAAAAGATTTGATCCAGAATTAAGGTCATAAATTTTATTTAAAATAGGAACCTTACAATTTATTTTTAATAGTTTTATTTTATTGTTATTATCTATTTCTTCATGATCAATAAATATTTTATTTTCAATATATAAATCAAAATAATTAGCAGGTATTGTTATTGAATTTATATTTTCATATAAAACAGAAGATAAACTAACAATAAATTCTTTATTAGATACTCCTGTTATTTGTATTTGATTTGTATAATCAAATGGATATTTTTCGTTTTTATTTAAAAAACTAAAAGGACCAATATCAACAGGAGTTACATTTTTTATTACAAAATCGTCGGTATTTTCACCTTGTATATTCCAAACTATTTCACTACCTATTAAATTTAAACCAAACCCAGAACTTTCGCTAGTTAATCTTGCTATCGATAAGGTTACACTAGAAATATTTTGATTTAAAATGGTTATATTTGGAAGTAAAAATGAATTTCTTACAAAATAATTAGATCCAACATCAAAAGTTGTTGCCCAATAAGCATCAAAATCACCTACTTTTGTTAAAACAGATGGTTTTATTGTTAAATTAGTACCACCCGAATCTAAGTCATATCTTATTCTTAGATATGTACCTGAAATAGCTGGAACATATGGAGAATTTATTATATCATACTCTTGTATTACTGTACCATTTTCAGTATTAATTTGACTGTCTGAATAGAGAATAAATGCTTTAATTTTATTTTTATTAAAAGTAGTTCTTTTATTTTCTATACTAAATTTAATATAGTCATTATGACCATAATCTTGTAAAGGAAGTTCTATTATATCATAATCAGAATATATACTTGTATATAAATCTATTTCAGCGAAATGTTCTCTAAAATCTTCACTTGTTAGATTATTAATATTTCTAATAACAGTTGATGATAAATAAAAATTTAAATTATTAACATTTTCATAATTAAAAACATTGGACGAATCTTTATAAGAATTTTTAAATGAATAATAGTATGGAGGATATTTAGTGTGCCAACTTACATAATTATTATGAGTTGAAACTAATATAGGCGAATTTAAATTAATAGAAAAAGAAGATGGACTAGATAATGAGCAAACACTTGACATTATTGTTTCATTATCTGATATGAACGGTGCTTCTGCTATATATCGCAAAGAGATAGACGTATTAGGAATTCCTGATATTGGTGTAAACATATAATCAGGATAATTTAAATCCCTTTTTCCGAAATTTTGATAAATGAAAACTCCTGTATCAAAATTTAATATAGAACTTAAAACACAATTCGCAGAATTTTCTAAAGACAAATTACTATCTAAAGATGATTGAAGTAGTTGAAAGGTTAGTGTTTTGTTTATACTATTTTGGTCTAAAATGTATCCACTAATCAAAGAATTATCTGGATAACTTAAAAAATCATCATATTCTTCACCTATCTCTCTAATAGTGTTATCCGTAGAAAAATAATCTATAAATTTTATAAAATAAGATAATCTACAAGTGTCTGGTCTAATTTTACAACCATTTTTCTCTAATAGACTTCTATAAAAAATTGGATTATAATTATCTGTAAATTTTACAATTTGATTGTTTCCTCTGGTTATGTTTCCAGACAAACTATACATTATATTTGTTATGTTAGAAGAACTAAATGATATAAAATTCTGTGGTGTTTTTGAAATAAATTCACTATGTCCTTGTTTTACCTTTTCACTATAAAAAGGATCTATAAATTGAAAATAATCAGAACTTAGTAAAACTGTTGATGTTTTAAGAACATATGATTTATTTCCATTGTCATTTAAAACCTCACAAGACGTTGGATATAAAAACAATTGAGATGGGTATGAAACTAATCCGAAAAAAATATTCTCAGATGTTTGTAACATAATAGATCCTAAAATATTACCATAATTATTTTTTCTAAATGCAGATGGATTCCAAGAAAATGTTAATATGTTAGATGTTAAATCGGCATTTAGTTCATAATCATTTTGAGTATAAACCAAAGGTTTATTAGAACTAAGACCTATTAAATTTGTATTTAATCCAGCGGGATTGAACGTTATTTTTGTATATGTATTATCTTCGCAATAATAAGGAGAAAAAATAGAATGTATAGGAAGCAAAGAATATCTATAATCAACAACATCTCTATCTATAGTAAACAAATATCGTTCATTTGGCCATGTTCCTGATGTTGTTACGATGTATGGATTCATTTATATTACATTATAATTAGTATTATTAACCTTAAATTATACCCAATCCTTTTTGAAGTTCATAATTTATCATTCTCTCAAATATTCCATTAGTAGAATACCAAGTATTTTGATTAGAATTTACTTTAATTGTTGTTTGTGGATTATCCCAATCCACAAAATTTTCTACCCTATATTTCTCATCTAATTTTATAAATTGTTTATATTTAATTGCTGATAATTTATTAACAATAAATGTATGTTTGTTGTAATCTTTAAATTGTTTTATTTCTATTAATTTTTCATCTAATATATATAAATCCGTTATTGGTACAGAAAGAGCAGATGTCTCTATATAATAAAAAGCAGACGATAAGTTTACACTATAAGAAGAGTTAAAATTTAAAATTGTCTTTGTTTTTAAATCTTCAATATGAATTGACCAATCTTTGAAACTTTCTGTAGAAAATTCATTAAATGATGTTATTGCATAATATATACTAGAAACTAAAGGGACTTCTATTTCATTGACAAATAATTCTGCACTATTGCTATTAACTTTACTATAAAATGCAGTTAATTGTTGAGTGTTAAATGCAGATACGAATCTATTATTTGATATAGAATAATCGTCAGATGTTGGTTTATATTCGTAAAATTCATAATCTACTCTCCATTCCTCCGATAACCCTATAGAAGTAGCTAATTGTGTTATAGAATATATACTTTGGTTATCAATAAAGCCTGTACTTATTTTTCTGTATTTTTTATCTAAATTTTTATATCTTAAAACAATAGGAATACCAGCAGTTACTGTATAGGTTAAGCTATCTATTTTCTTTCCCCTATTTGATTGTTTTTCTTTTCCACAATATGAGCATATACCATATCCATACTCATTAGATTTAAATACATCACCACATCTACACTTTACTCCCATTAATTTAAAAGGAGATATGGATGCATAATCAACAATTCTAGATATTCCTTCAGGAAATCTTAATTTGAAACTTTCGTCTTGAAAATCTATTTTAGACATCATATCATATAAATGTTTTATATCACATGTATCTATATCTGAGGTATTATCAACAAAATTTGCTATTTTTGAAAACGTAGATACACCCAAATCATTTGGTTCATATGGATATGACCCAAAAATAGAACCGATAAATCCTTTTTTATTTGTTCTTGTTAATCTGATTTCGTTCAAATCATCGTATGATTTTTTTATTTCGTCATTTAAATAACTTTCTAATTGTTCGTCTTTGCTAGAAGAATTAATAACGTTATTAAGTTCTTTTTCTAATTCTCTTATTTTTCTATTTGCCTCGGAAGAAACTTCAGAAACAATTTCAGCATCATAAAATTTATTATTATATAAAAAAGGACTTTCTTTTAATGATCTCATAAAACTGAAATCATACATATATTTTCCCATATCAAAATCTTCATTTTTTACAAACAATTTATTACTATTTTTATTTGAGAAAAGTATATTTTTACTTGTTCCTGTTACAGATCCTGTGGCGTTAGTTTCAGTTGAGTATGTGTATTTGTAACACCATTTCCACCCATTTAAATCACCGTTTGCTTTTAATGATTTTGAAAAATTTGAATATTTTATATCATAAGGAACTATTATTTGTCCCTCGGAATCTATGTTATATTCTATATTAGTTGGATTTATATAAAAAAACGATTCTTGTTTTAAATTTGAAGTGTTTAAAACATGAACTTTATTCTCAAGAGAATTTAAGACATATATTCTTTCATTTATATTGTAAGTTATACCATCTATTATTGATTTATTTTTGGTATCATTAGTTTTATTGGTTTTTATTTCAAATTCTTTTAATATGGAATATTTAGAAGATATTTTAGTTATTTTACTATAAGAATGATTAAAATATAAATTTCCCATTTTATCTAAAATCATGTGCTTTAGATAAGGATATATTGGAAGTTTTTTAATTAAATTAAAATTTGTTGTGTTCAAAACTTCTATAAAAGAATTATTTGTGTATATATTTTTTAAATTCTTATCAAGATGACCATGATTAATAACGTATATTTTATTTTCAGGTGAAACTAATATATTTCCTAAAAATATATTATTATATTGTTTTACTAATAATTGAGTTTTTAACTTATTATCATACTTTAATAAAACACTTTTTTTGATTTCATTTTTATATATACCACTAATATATAAATTATTATCTTTATCGGTATCTATACAAATAGGTATGATATTATTTAATTTTAATATACCAATTAAATTTCCATTATCATTAAATTTTAAAATTGTTCCAGCATTAGACAACCCAACAAATAAATTTAAATCTCCATCAACAACCAAATTATCAGGAGTATATTTTATTAAATTTGGTATGTCTAAATTTATTGTTTTTAGATCTATTGTTTTGTAAATTTTACCATCAGAAGTTATTCTATAGATTTTATCCAACTCAACATCTGAAACCCAGGCATGATAAGTTGGAAAATTTAAACAAGCAACAGAATGAAGTCCAGTTAAACTTTTTTTGTTATCATAATTACTAGATATATGAGGATATGTTTTTATATCTGTTTTGATATTCCATAATACGACAGTATCCATGTTTGGATTTTTCTTAACACTTCCCTTTATCGGAATTCTATTTTGTGAAAACAAATCATTATAAGAATCTAGTGTATTGTTATAAAAATATTGAGGAGAATCTATGATAGAATTATTAGTAAAAACATATTGTGCAATATTAACTTCACCATTTGTTGGATTTAATAACCATAAAATTGAATTATAATTGTTAGCTTCAAGATTTGGTTTATTAAAAGTAATAGATGCTGATAAATTAATAGTACTAGCATTTTTTTGTTCGTAGGTAGATTTATAATAACCTCCTGTTAAAAAATTATTAGAATCTTTATATTTTATAAAAGGAACTTCTTTCGGTTTTAAAAAAGAACTGACCGGTAAAAAGTTATTAGAAAAAATAAGATTTAAAGGTATTTCTTCTTCCTTAGATATAGGTATATAATGTGCAAACCCACCATTTCTATCTGCTAATTTTATAGATGCTTCTGTATTATGTGGATCTTTTACTTCAGGGTTTAAGTATCCAACACTTGCAATAAAAGGAATATCTGAACCGTCCCATTGAATAGTTGGTATAGGATTAACTCCATTTCTTGTAAATTTTATAGTTTCTGGTTCTCGCCATAATGTTACATAAGGAACATATGTTTGCGCTGTATTATTTGCATGACTAGGATGAGGACCATCAATATTTGTTTTTGCTTGATTATCTATAACATTAGCACTTCTCAAAGTAGCCCATAAAATAGTATATTGTTCATTATTGATAACTTGATCTTGATTATACCAATCATCAACAAAATAAAACTTTGCTCTACCTCTTGTTCCTACTGTTATACCAGCTTTATATTCCTCTGAATATAGAATTGATACACTTCCATCTGTCATGGGAAGTTCTACTTTTATATTCTTTATTTCTTCACCATATTCATTTACTTTAATCGCATCTATATCCTTTATTACTTTTACTTCTTTTATTACGTCTAATGAATTATTTAAAAATCTCCATTCTGGCCTTAGAAAGGAATATTTTGTAGGTACATCAAGAGGGGGAAGAGATCTTGAAAATTGGGCATATAAATCAATATATCTATCATTACTTGTAATAGAATATGTAACTTCCAATTCAAAAGGAAATCTATTTAAATGTCCTGCGTATGTCGGTGGTGGTACTTTTGAAAACCTTATAGAGTCGTTTATATATTCCTCAACAATTATTATTTCAGAATATTCATATTTTATATTTGCATTTGTATATGCAACCATTTCAACTTTAAAAACACCAGCAGAATCAAAAGTAGCTCCTGACACTATTGATTTATTTGACAATACACCATTACCAAAGTTCCATTGGATATACTTTAAATTTGTTGCATCAATACCAAAAATATCAGAATTAGGAGTGAATGTAAATTTTGTTACTCTTGAATAATTTTTATCACTTTCGTTTCTAACTGTTCTTGTTATTAAAAACTTTTTATCAGGAGTTTTTTTTACATTAATGTTTATATATTCAATTTTATTTAAAGATTTATTTCCTTTTTTATAATAAATGGTAGCTTTTACTTTGTATTTTTTTGCTTCTTTAAAAATCTTTGTAGTTGTGATTGTTTTTACATTATTTTGCGTATTATCCCCCCAAACATAATTTACACTTACAAAAACAGATCCATCGGAAAAATTATCAACTGCAAATGTAAATACAGTATCGTTTATAAAACCTTCATTTGGTAGTAATGAATTTGAAGTTACTGTAACCATATAAAATTAAAATTGTGTTGAATCTATAGTTGATGGTTCTTTATAAATTTCTATCTGAGAATTTATATTTGAAAGACCATTAAACACAGGAAATTTGAATTCATCTAAAAATACATTTTGTGTATAAATTTTCCTATCATTTTGTGGATAATAAAAATTCCATGCTAATAAACTAACACCATCTGTATATGAATTTGTTCTTTTGTTATAAGTTTTTATATCTTCAACATCACCAATAGATAATATAGAAGATACTATTTTATTAATATCAATATATTGACCTAATTTGGAATTTTCTGGAGCAAACTGATCTTTAAAAACACCAGCAATTTGATTTATAATCATAGAATCAGAAAGAGTTGATGATCTAGATTTATAAACTCTCAAAACTGTTGGTGATAAATCATCTAATGATATTGAATTTCCTGCTGCTGGTGGTACAAAGAAATCAAACATAATATATACGGGATCAATTGTAACAAGTTCTGTTGTAACAATTTTCCAAGGTTCAAGTCCACTAATCATTAACTCTTTTTGTGGAGGGTTTAAAAACGATTGATTTATTGTTTTTGGAACAGCACAAATATAAAGATTATTAAAATTACAAGCATTTGAAAATTTAACTTGGTTAAATAAAACATTAAATTCTTTATGAGGATTTTTAAGACCTATATCATAAAGATATTTCATATATTTCAATAGATAATCATTATTATTTAATAATTTAACATCCCTCACAAAAGAAGAATAGTTGTTTTTTATATGAGATTCATAGTCTCTTTTTGTTGCTAATCTATATTGAGATCTAAAAGACTGTGGTGCATTTCTTCTTATCTCATCAACAGATTCTTCTTGTTTAAAGTCCGTTGATGGAAAAGCATTATTTATAAAAACACTTCTAAGTTGAGAATTTTCTAAATAATTTGCATTAACAGAATTTGTGTCATTCAAAACATCACCAAATAAAACAGAATTAAACCTAACAGCAAATTGATTTCCCAATCCACCAGATCCTATAGCAACATCTTCTGGATTTATTCTTAAATAATAAATTAAAACCTCATCTCCGGTGTTTAATTTTTTACCATTAATATCATTACCAAATGTTATTTCATATCTTTTATTTTCATTATACCTTATTTCATAAACAGTTTCATTGGCACTGTGAAGGAATAATTCATTTACAGGAGAATATTTAACCCATTGATTGGAATTTCTTTCTTTTACATAAACATCTATACTATAGTGATCAATAAAAATTAATTCATCCAAACTTAAAAACAAACTTTCGTTATCAAATCCTAATGCAGTATAAACAGGATATTCTTCGTATATACCTTGTTTTAATAAAACTTTATCATTTAATTCTGTTATTGTTTCATCTACACCATTATTAAGTTTTGAAAAAAAGGTATCTTTGGTAAAAGAAAAAACACCAGCACCAATATTTAAGTAACTATATCTAGGAATAGTATAATTATTAACTGGAATAGATGAACCAACAGTCATTCTTATAGGAACAACAGAAGCAGTTTTACCTACTGGTTTATAACCCAGTACTTTAACTATCTTGTTCATGTTTTCATAAAGTTGTGCTTCAGAAAACATACTTTCAGATGATGTTTTGTTTAAATAAAATAAAAGATTACCAAAAACAAGACTTATAACATCTATAACAGCAGAAAGATTAGAACCTTGATAGTTTTGGTCAGTAAAAACTTTACCTTTGTTTAATCTATCAATTATTAATGATTTTAAACTTAAAGCATCAAAGTTTAGGTATGTATTTTTGTCAAAATAGATTTCGTTCATATTTATTATTTAGAATCTTGTACGTTGGATTTTAATACTATATCAGTAGATGTTAGTTTATTTAAACTAGGTATTTCATAAAAAAGTGAAATCCTATAAATGTTTTCATCAAATAAAACATTAACAAGAACTTTTGTTATATTTATTCTTCGTTCTAAAATAGATAATCTATTTAATATATATCTACCAATATAATCACCATTTGTTTCACTCATAGGTTCAAATAAGAATGTTTCAAGATTCATTCCAAAATTTGGATCAAGAACTTTCTCATTTGGTTTTGTATAAATACAATTAAATATTGAATTTGCTATCGCATTCTCATCAAAAGAAATTTTAATATCATTAGATACACCTGACTTTAATTTAGTTCCAACAGCAACAGACATTTTTAAATCTAAATGTAAATCGGTATAAGTACTATTATCATAAGTATCTTCAGATACTTTTGTTTGCTGTGTATTAACCTGTTTTGGTTTTATTAGATTATCTAAACGAACTGTAGCCATACTAGGATAAATATACTTATAGAAAAATTAAATATTATGGCAAAATATAATTCATTCGACGTCATTTATGAAAAAGCATTCGCAAAATATGCTAACGGTGGCGCATTCAGAGAAAACACACCAGTAAAAATAAAAGACGCTTATTTTAATAGCGATTATTTTAAAGAAAGATATTCCGGAGATAATGGATTTACTGACTGGTTAAAAAATATGATTAAACAGGGAATATTCTTTTTTATTCATAAAATAAATGCTAGTGATACAACTGGTGACGCTAAAGATGCAGTAGATTATTCTGGTTCAGAACATTTGTATTTAACAATTAAAACAGATCCAAGATGTCCTGCTTATTCTACCGAATATAATGAGTTCGATATGCCAGCAAATTTTAAATATCTAGAAGTTTTAGACTTTGGTCCAAATCTTCCACCGGTTCAAGGAGTTCCTAATAAGTACGATAAACCTTTTACAGATCATACACCACAGGAAGCACCTGATTTTATGAACCTTGGTAATAGACCAAAAGATCATTCTCTTACTGTAAAAAATATAAAGATAAAGAATTAATCTTTTAAAGTATTTTCTATTGAGTAGACACAACAATAGAAATTAATTTCGTGATCTATTACGAAATTATCTTTATACATATATTCACCAATATCTAACAAAATCATCTTTTTGATTTTTTCTGATAAATCTGATTCATAAAACATTTCAAAGAGAGATTTTAAAAGAGATTGATAATTTGAATTGAAAAGATTTTCAGATTCAATAATATACTTTCTTATCTTCAAGGAAGATTCTTTTTCAATTATCTTTTTATAAACAAAATTGGCAAAATCCAATACTTCATCATTTTGTGAAATGACAAGGTTTCCTGATATAGAGAACTTTTGTAAGTCATTGATTGTCTTTCTTATATCAGGAAACCTAGAAGATACAAAATTAGTTATTTTTTTCTTCTCATCATCACTTATTTGAATTTTTTCTCTTACAAGTATTGATACACACCTTTTAACAATATCATCTATATTGGATTTTAATTCAAACATTAAGCACCTAGACTTAATAGGTTCAATAATCTTATTGATATAATTAGCAGTTAATATAAAACGTGTTGAGTTATGAAATTCTTCCATAACATTACGAAGAGTTTTCTGAGCATCCAATGTCATTCCACAAAACTCATCAAGAATAATAACCTTTTTTCTTCCATCAAAAGATCTGACCTGTGAAAAGGACATTACTTTACCACGAATAGTATCTATTCCATTTTCGTCACTCGCATTAATATAAAGATACTGACAATTTAATACATCATTAACAATAATTTTTGCTAAAGTGGTTTTTCCTGTACCAGAATCACCATAAAACAAAAGGTTAGGAATATCCTCTATTAACGAAAGAAAATATTTCTTATTATCATCATCCAAAATAAGATCATCTAATTTTTTGGGTCTGTACTTTTCTATCCAGAGGTCGTTGTAATGAGATATTTTCATTGTTTTTTAATGATACTATATTATTATTTGAATGTCCATCAAAAATGGAAAAAAAATCAAAGGTAAGTAAGTATATATAATTCATAAACATGGATAATTCAAACGAAATAGATTCTATTATAGATCAGTTGAAGAATGATTCTGTTCAAAATTCAACAAATCCTAAAAAGAAAACACAACCAACAGGTTTAACAGATGACAATGTAAACGATTATGTTTATAATAAAACAGCAGAAGTAATTGAGTCTGGTCTTGATGCTATAAACAACTTAAAAGACTCTGTAATGACTGGACAAGACCCAAAGGAGATTTCGGCACTTGCACAGCTTATAGGGGCAACAACGAAAGCAATTGATGGCTTGAACAAGATAAATCTACAAATTAAGCAACACAAAAACAATATAGAGGTAGCCAAACTTGAATCAGAAGGAATGAAGAACATCCAAGCATCTACAACTAACGTTCTTGCTATTGCAACAAGAGAAGAAGTTATGAAGAAACTTTTTGATAAAGGTTCAAGAACAGAAAAAATTGAACTTATAGAAGATTCTGTGATCGAGGATTAAGAAATTAATACCCTTTACCCATACCTCTATAAAGTTTAGAAAATCTTTCATCAGTAGATGGATATTTTTGCTTAAAAGATTTGAATGCATCATCATGGTTAACCATCTGTTTAATCTCAGTAATGGTTTTCCCGATAAATTGTCTATCACCATATTTAAATCCTGTTGGTGGAGGAGTTGGTTGACCTAACATGGTTCCACCACCTTTTTGAAAGGGTGGAGTTTTTAGGGGAACATTATCTTCTTTTTCTTTCAATGTAGAATATTTTTGAGATTCTATTGGATCAATAGTTACTAATGATCTAAACGGTTCTGTTTCTATTCTAAAACCACCTGGCTCATCCTCGTCTTCTACTTTTACGTTTCCAAAAAAGAAAATTACAGATTTGTCTCTGGATTCAAGACCAGCAATTTGACTCCTCGATGTCTCGCTATCGGTTGAAATATCTGTTTTTGATTTTGGTTTGTAATATTTTACAATTTTTGGTTTAATGAAGTTTCTTTTTGCGACCTCATCCATGTTATAAAAATCCTGTTCTGTAATTCCGAATTGTTCTGGATTTTGAATAATATCAAGTTTTGTTAAAAGAAATGCAATATTAAAATAAAGACCATGCCATTGTTGAAGATTTTGAATAAATTGTTTAGCAATATTTGGTCGTAACTTAGCTTCACTTATCTTCTGTGTATTATAATATTTAAATTGAAGTATATTATTCTCCTTAACCTGATCAAACGAATGATATGGAGAATATGTTGCACTTATAAGACCTTCTACTAACTTTCTTTTTGTTTTTTTGAGTTCTTGATCAGGTAAATTATTAATTAAATTGAATAAATTAATAGCCTTATCAACATCATCATTTCCAGATAAAATCGATTTAGATAATTCAGAAAACACTGCCTTGTCTTTTCCACCAGCAAATACTGCTTTTGCTTTTTTGATAGCATCTTTCTGTGTTATTGATGCTCTTTTAATTCCAGTTTGATCTACATCAGCCATCTTTGTTTTAAGACGACTTCTTGCCATTTCATTTACCAAATCTTTATAATAATCATTAAACAAATTCATATTATATATTTACCAAATTACCAGTACAGGTTGTGATATAAGGCTTCATCAAGAAACCCTTCTTGTTTCAAATAATCTTTAAGAGAACTCAATAAAGACACATCAACAGCACCATTAGAAACCATTTTTATACTAAAATCTTGAAATGTATCGTTATCTATCGTCACCTTAAAATCAATTCCTTTATACGTTAATTCAACTTTATATGGCCCTTTTGGATTTTTAATTTTTTGAATTGATTTTTTATTCATTTAGCATATTTTAAAATTAAAATACTGTATTGTCAAGTGAAAGATTTTTCTTGAAATTACGATACAGGTAATATAATTATAAGATATGGAAACTATTAAAAATTGTGCTTGTGGGTGTGGAGAAATATTAAAGAACCCAAAAAATAAATATGTAGTGGGTCATTCAAATAGAGATCCAGAGGTAAAGGCTAAAAAAGAAAAAGCTTATTTGGAAAAATATGGGGTAACAAATCCTAGCAAATCCAAAGATATTAAAACTAAAAAAGAAGAAACCAATTTAAAAAAATTTGGAACAAAATATGCAGCACAGAGCATAGATGTAAAAAACAAATTAAAAGAAAAATGGTTAGAAAAGTATGGAGTAGATAATCCATCCAAATTATCTCATATTAAATCTATAATATCAGAGAAAGTAAGGGCAACAAGAGAACAAGTTAGAGAAAAATCACAAAGGAATTTTTATAAAACTATTTTAAATAGATTAAAAGAGGAAGGTAAAATGGGAACATTAGAACCATTGTTTAATCTAGATGATTATCAAGGAAGACTTCTTAAATATCCATTTAAATGCAATGTTTGTTCTACTATTTCAGAAACTAATTTAAGATTATCTAATGAATCATTAAGATGTTTTACTTGCAATCCAAAAATAACAACAGGAGGACAATCTTTATTAGAAAAAGATATATGTGATTATATAAGAAAACTAGATCCAAAAATTAAAGAACAAAATAGAGATATCATATCGCCATTAGAATTAGATATAGTTTCAGAAAAACACAAAATAGCAATAGAAATAGATGGATTATATTGGCACTCCGAAATAACAGGAAGAAAAACAAAATTTTATCATTCTTTAAAAAGAAAAAATACTAATAATTGTGGATATAAACTAATACAAATATTTGAAGA
>Ga0315902_10000185_pt1 | contig 105977 bp, 109 predicted proteins | sample LakEriMetagenome_9_FD_203523 | JGI IMG/M metagenome (GOLD analysis project Ga0315902, IMG submission 203523) | Freshwater fungal communities from buoy surface, Lake Erie, Ohio, United States - Buoy 12 MA117 | ecosystem: Environmental > Aquatic > Freshwater > Lake > Lake biofilm | place: USA...
CCTCTGGTAGGGCGGAATCGGCTCCTCGCCCACCAGGGTCACAGGCCCGGCATACCCATACTGGCGCAGCAGGGCCGCCAGGGTCCCGCCGGCGTGGCCGGCGCCGACGATCACGACATGGGCGTCAGGCGAAGTCATGCTGTCCAGATGGAGAAAAGTGACGCGACCGTCAACTTACGGGATTCGCCGGATGTGACGACGGCCGCCGGATCAGACCACCCGCTCCGCCAACATCTTCTTGACCTCGGCGATCGCCTTGGCGGGGTTCAGCCCCTTGGGGCAGACCTGGGCGCAGTTCATGATGGTGTGGCAGCGGTAGAGCTTGAAGGGGTCCTCAAGGGCGTCGAGCCGCTCGCCGGTGGCCTCGTCCCGGCTGTCCGATAGCCAGCGATAGGCGTGCAGGAGGGTGGCGGGGCCCAGATAGCGGTCGCCGTTCCACCAGTAGCTGGGGCAGGAGGTGGTGCAGCACGCGCAGAGGATGCACTCGTAGAGACCATCCAGCTTCTCCCGGTCCTGCGGGCTCTGGACCCACTCGGTCTGGGGCTCCGGCGTGGTGGTGTGCAGCCAGGGCTCTATGGAGGCGTACTGGGCGTAGAAGTGGGTGAGGTCGGGCACCAGGTCCTTGACCACCGGCATCTGCGGCAGGGGGCTGATCTGGCAGGTCGACCCCGGGACCTCCTCGTGGCCGTGGGTGCAGGCCAGGGTATTGCGCCCGCCGACGTTCATGGCGCAGGAACCGCACACCCCCTCACGGCAGGACCGCCGGAAGGTCAGGGTGGGGTCCATGGTGTTCTTGATGTGGATCAGCACGTCCAGAACCATGGGGCCGCAGGCCGCCACGTCCACCTCGTAGGTGTCCCAGCGGGGGTTGCCGGTCCCCTCGGGGTCGTAGCGGTAGATCCGGAAGGTCTTGACCTTCTTCGCGCCGGCGGGCGCCGGATGGTGGCGACCCTTCTGGACCCGGGAGTTCTTCGGCAGGGCGAGTTCGACCATTTGGCGTGCTTTCCTAGAATTCCGTCTGCGTCCGCGGCCTCAGTAGACCCGCGTCTTGGGCGGGATCGGCGCAATGTCGTTGGTCATGGTGTAGTCGTGGACCGGGCGGTAATCGATCACCACCTTGCCCGTCACGTCATCCATCCAGGTCAGGGTATGCTTCATCCAGTTGGCGTCGTCCCGGTCGGGGTGATCCTCGTGGGCGTGCGCCCCGCGGCTCTCGGTGCGGTTGGCGGCGCCGGCGACGGTGACGACGGCCTGGACCACCAGGTTCTCGAACTCGAGGGTCTCCACCAGGTCGGTGTTCCAGATCAGCCCGCGGTCAGACACCTTGATGTCCTTGCGCTTGTCCTGGACCGCCTGCAGGCGCTTGACGCCCGAGGCGAGGCTGTCGCTCGTGCGGAAGACGGCGGCGTCCTCCTGCATGGCCTGCTGCATCTCCAGCCGCAGGGCGGCCGTCGTGGTCGAGCCATCCGCATGACGGAGACGGTCAAAGCGGGCCAGGTGGCCATCGGTCATGGAGGGCTTGAGCTCGGGCTGGGAAGCGCCGGGCTTCAGGATATCCGCCGCCCTGAGGGCTGCGGAGCGTCCGAACACCACCAGGTCGATCAGGCTGTTGGAGCCCAGCCGGTTGGCGCCGTGCACCGAGACGCAGGCCGCCTCGCCCACGGACATCAGGCCGGGGACTACGCGGTCGGGATCATCCCCCACCCGGGTGACCACCTCCGAGTAGAAGTTCGTCGGGATGCCGCCCATGTTGTAGTGGACGGTCGGCAGGACCGGGATGGGCTGCTTGGTCACATCGACGCCGGCGAAGATTCGGGCGCTCTCGGAGATGCCCGGCAGGCGCTCGGCCAGGACCTTGGGGTCCAGGTGGTCGAGGTGCAGGTGGATGTGGTCCTTGTTCGGGCCCACGCCGCGGCCTTCGCGGATCTCGATGGTCATGGCCCGGCTGACCATGTCGCGGGGCGCCAGGTCCTTCACGGTGGGCGCATAGCGCTCCATGAAGCGCTCGCCCTCGGAGTTGGTCAGGTAGCCGCCCTCGCCCCGGGCGCCCTCGGTGATCAGGCAGCCGGCGCCATAGATGCCGGTGGGGTGGAACTGGACGAACTCCATGTCCTGAAGGGGCAGGCCGGCGCGCAGGGTCATGCCGCCGCCGTCGCCGGTGCAGGTATGGGCGCTGGTGGCCGAGAAGTAGGCCCGGCCGTAGCCGCCCGTGGCCAGGATGACCATCTGCCCCTGGAAGCGGTGCAGGGTGCCGTCATCCAGCTTCCAGGCGGTGACCCCCCGGCAGACGCCCTCGTCCATGATCAGGTCGAGGGCGAAGTACTCGATGAAGAACTGGGTGTCGTGGGCCAGGGACTGGCCGTACATGGTGTGCAGCATGGCGTGGCCCGTGCGGTCCGCCGCGGCGCAGGTGCGCTGGATCGGGGCCTCGCCGAAGTTGCGGGTCATGCCGCCAAAGGCGCGCTGGTAGATCTTGCCGTCCGGGGTGCGCGAGAAGGGCACGCCCCAGTGCTCCAGCTCGTACACGGCCGCCGGGGCGTTCCGGCACAGGTACTCGATGGCGTCCTGGTCGCCCAGCCAGTCCGACCCCTTGACGGTGTCGTACATGTGCCAGCGCCAGTCATCCTCGCCCATATTGCCGAGGCTGGCCGAAATGCCGCCCTGGGCCGCCACGGTGTGGGACCGGGTCGGGAAGACCTTGGTGATGCAGGCCGTCTTCAGGCCCGCCTGGGCGCAGCCCAGGGCCGCCCGCAGGCCAGAGCCCCCCGCGCCCACGACGACGACATCAAACTTGTGATCGGTGAATTCGTAGCTGGCCATGACGTCAGAGAGCGCCTCCGAGCGCGACCTTAAGGACGGAGAAGACCGCCAGGGCGGTCAGGAGAACGGCGACGAAGAGGTTGAGGATCAGGAGGGCCGACCGGCCAAGCATCCTGTGCATGTAGTCCTCGATGATCACCCGGGCGCCGGCGTGCATGTGCCAGCCGGAGACCGCCAGGACCAGGACGATCATGACGGCGTTGACCGGATGGGCGACGAAGGCCACGGCGCCCTCGTATCCGGTCCCGGCGATCACCAGGGCGGCGTAGACCATCCAGAGGGTCAGCGGGATGAGGGCGATGGAGCTGACGCGCTCGGCCACCCAGTGCGCTGCGCCATGGCCGGCGGCGCCGCTGCCGCGCGCCCGGGAGAGTGGGGTCCTGAAGTCGGTCATCACGGAGCTCCTGATCCGAGCCCGATGGCCCAGACAATGACTGTGGCCACCACGGAGAAGGCCATGGACATGACCCCGGACCGGAAGGAGGTCGTCACGGAAAGTCCCAGGCCCGCGTCCCAGAACAGGTGCCGGATGCCGTTGGCCAGGTGATAGAAGACCGACAGGGTCAGTCCCACGAGGATGAGGCGGCCGAGGGGCGAGGCCATCAGGGACATGAACCCCTGGTAGGCGTCGGGGCCGGCGCCGAGGGCCAGGGCCCAGGCGGTCACGATGACGGCGCCGCCATACAGCGCCATGCCCGTCACCCGGTGCAGGATCGAGGTGAGCATGGTCAGGTGCCAGCGCCACACCTGCAGGTGGGGCGACAGCGGTCGTTCTCGAGCGGGTGCAGTCATCGGCGTGTCCTGGCGAACCCCGGCGGACGCCCCCGCGTCCCGGGCCGGCTGTCTGCATTTAAGCCTACAGGACCGAGTGTCAACGAAGGCTTTTCAATCTGATAGGGCGCCGTCGCGGCAGGTCAGGACCGGTCGGCGAGCCAGTCTGCGGACCGCATCTCCTGCAGGCGGGAAGCCGTGCGCTCGAACTCGAAGGCGCCGTCGCCGGCGGGATAGAGCCGCACGGGCTCGGCCTCCGCCAGGACGATCACCCGGGTCCGCGCCTCGTAGAGGGCGTCGATCAGGGTGACGAACCGTCGCGCCGCCTCCCGGCGGTCCGGGGTCAGCCGGGGCAGGTCCTCCAGAAAGACCGTGTGGAAGCGCTCGGCAAGGGCCAGGTAGTCGTTCGGGCCGAGGGCGGCGTCGCAGAGCCGGGCGAAGCTGGCCCGCACCAGCCCGCCGGCGGCGTCCGGGAAGTCGAGCCGGCGGCCCATGACCTCGACTGATTCCCCTGCGGCGGCCTCGGTCCCCAGCATGTCCCTCCAGAGGGCGGCAAAGGTGCGGCGATTGTCCGGGTCAATGGGCGAGAACCAGGTCCCCGCCGCCCGGAGCCGGTCCAGGCGATAGTCGTGCAGCCCCGCCACCGACACCACCTCGACCCGCGACTTCAGGAGGTCGATGAAGGGCAGGAAGAGCTGGCGGTTGATCCCGTCCCGGTAGAGGTCGTCCGGCCGCCGGTTTGAGGTGGCGGCCAGGGTGACGCCCCGGGCGAACAGGGCCTCGAACAGCCGGCCCAGGATCATGGCGTCGGCGATGTCCGTGACCTGGAACTCATCGAAGCAGATCAGGCTGGCCTCTCGCGCCACCCGGTCGGCGACAGGGGGAACAGGATCATCCCCACGAACCTGGCCGAACCGCGCCCGCCGGGCCGCCGCATCTCCGGACCGCCAGGCCCCGATCAGGTCGTGGATCTCGCGCATGAAGACGTGGAAGTGGGTGCGGCGCTTGCGTTCAACGGGAACGGTCTCGAAGAACAGGTCCATCAGCATGGACTTGCCCCGCCCCACGGGCCCCCAGAGATAGACGCCCCTCGCCGCCTCGGGCCTGCGGCGGAGAATCCTCGCGAAGGCGCTGCGGGGCGCGCCCACCAGGTCAGCCTCGAGGCGGACCAGCGACTCCAGGCCCGCCGCCTGTGCGGCGTCGGGACGGAGGCGACCATCGCGGACGCGCGCCTCGTATGCGGCCTGGAGAGCGGAGGACATGTCCCTCGCCTAGAGCCTCCGTCTCTCAGAGGGAACCCTCGGATACGCAAAATGAGGCCCCGGTCGTCAGGGCTGGAGGCTCTTCGGCCCGTGGTGCAGTATCGTCGCCGGAGCGCGGGAGATGGAACATGCAGGTCGTCGATCACAGGCTGAAGCCTGGCTGGTACAAGGCCTCGCCCCACCATGGCGGAGCGCTGGAGGCGCCAAGCCTTCTGGTCATGCACTTCACGGTCAGCGGGGCGGGGGCGAAGGGCGTCGCCGACTATTTCGTCTCGCCGGCCGCCAACGCCTCGGCGCACGTGGTGGTCGGACGGGACGGCGACGTGCGGCAGGTCGTTCCCTTCAACGTCAAGGCCTGGCACGCGGGCCGATCGGTCTGGCGGGGTCGGCCCAACTGCAACGACTATGCGATCGGGATCGAGATCGACAACTGGGGCCGGCTGATGCGGACGGCGGACGGGCAGGTGCGCAGTTCGACCTCCCGTATCCTGGATCCGTCCCTGGCGGTCGAGCTGACCCACAAGAACGAGACCCGCCCCTCCCTCTGGGAAGTGTACGGCGAAGCCCAGATGGCCGCCCTGGTGGCGGTCACCCGGACGATCCTCGCAGCCTATCCCACGATCACGGAGATCGTCGGGCATGACGATGTTTCTCCGGGCCGGAAGTCGGACCCCGGACCCGCCTTCCCCATGGGCCGCTTCGTCTCCCTCGTGGGCGGGCGCGGAGACGCCCCGGTCCTGACCCGGACCGTCGTCGCCTCGCGCTTGAACGCCCGGGGCGGCCCGGGCGTGCAGTTCGACACCCTGGGCGTCTTCCTCGCGGGAACGCGGGTGGAGGTGCTCTACGACTCGCCGGGACCCTGGGCGCAGGTGAAGGGGGCCCTCGAAGGGGGCGACCAGGTCACCGCCTGGGTGGCCGACCAGTACCTGGCCTGACCCTACCGCAGGGTCGGGAGGGGCGCTTGCAGGGTCGCCAAAGAGATGGCTTGCATCAGAAAGAAATGCATGTGAATCTTTCATGGAAAAGGTTACGTCCATGAAGTTGCTCCAACCCGCCGCTGCCCATCCCGAAGCCGGCGCAGTTGTGACCAAGGCGGTTCTTCGCGCCGCCGACCGACTGGGAGTGACCGCAAGGGTCCTCGCAGCCGCCATAGGACTCAGCGAGGCGACTGTCTCGCGCATGCGCCGGAATGGATATGCCCTTGCGCCCGGCGACAAGGCGTTCGAGCTGGCGGTGCTCTTCGTGCGCCTGTCCCGGTCGCTGGACGCCATTGCGGGCGGGGACGACAGGGTCGCGGCCAGCTGGCTGGTCAATCCCAATAGCGCCCTCGACGGCCGACCTGTCGAAAAGCTTCAGACCGTCAGTGGACTCATGGATGTCATCGCCTATCTGGACGCGCGTCGCGCTCTCGTCTGAGTTCCGGCGCCTTGAAGGCGCGTGCTGGCGGCTGGTGGAAGCCCAGCATCGGGTCTCGACCCTGAAACTGACCGACACCCTGGCCGAGCAGGCCCTCCTGGAGGACCTGATCGAGGCGACCAAGCCGGGGCTCCAGGACGACGCTCGTGATCTGCACTACCTGTTGGCGACCCCCTTCCGGTACGGCGCAGTCTATCCGTCGGGATCCCGGTTCCGGCGCGCCGGGCGCACGCCGGGGGTCTTCTACGCCGCGGAAGACCCGGTGACCTCCGTTGCAGAGATCGCTTTCTATCGGCTCTTGTTCTTCGCCGAGTCGCCCGCCACCCCCTGGCCGGAGAACGCCGCAGAGTTCACGGCGTTCTCTGCAGCGGTGTCGACAGGCCGGCTCCTCGACCTGACGCATGAACCGTTCCTGCAGGACGGCGCCCTCTGGGAGGATCTGACGGATTACAGCGCCTGCCAGGCCCTGGCCGACGCCGCCCGGGCCGTGGAAACCGAGGTGATCCGCTACCGGTCCGTCCGCGATCCCGGACAGGGCGCGAACCTCGCACTCCTCAAGAGAAGCGCTTTTGCGAGCCCGACGCCCGTCGACCGTCAGACCTGGCGGATTCGCTTGAGCGCCTTCGGGGTCCAGGCGCTGTGTGAATTCCCCGACCGGAGACTTGAGTTCCCCCGCGACGCCTTCGCCGCAGACCCCCGGATCGCGGGCCTGGACTGGGATCGCACGGGGTCCTGAGCCGCCCTACCGCATGGTCGGGATGATAAAGGCGGAGTCTCCGACCTCGCCTTCCGGCCAGCGGGCGGTCACCGTCTTGACCTTGGTGTAGAAGCGCACGCCGTCCATGCCGTGCTGGTTGGCGTCGCCGAAGGCCGACCGCTTCCAGCCGCCGAAGGTGTGATAGGCCAGGGGCACGGGGATGGGCACGTTGATCCCGACCATGCCGACATTGACGCGGGAGGCGAACTCCCGGGCGGCCCGACCGTTGCGGGTGAAGATCGCCGTGCCGTTGCCGTAGGCGTGGCGCGAGGGCAGGGCCAGGGCCTCGTCGAAGCTTTCGGCCCGGACCATCTGCAGGACCGGCCCAAAGATCTCGTCCTGGTAGCTCTTCATTTCCGGCGCGACCCGGTCGAAGAAGGAGGGGCCGATGAAAAAGCCCTTCTCAAAGCCCTGCAGGCGGAAGTCGCGACCGTCCACCACCAGCTCGGCGCCCTCGTCCACGCCCATCTGGATGTAATCGGAGACCTTCTTCCTATGGGCGGCGTTGACCACCGGGCCGTAGTGCGCGCCCTCATCGGTGGAGACGCCGACCTTCAAGGAAGCGATCTCGGCGACCAGCTTTTCCCGCAGGGCCTGCGCGGTGCGCTCGCCCACCGGGACCACCACGGGCAAGGCCATGCAGCGCTCGCCGGCCGAGCCGAAGGCGGCGCCGGAGATGTCGCGCACCACCTGGTCGAGGTCAGCGTCGGGAAGGACGATGCCGTGGTTCTTGGCGCCGCCCATGGCCTGGACGCGCTTCCCGGCTGCAGCCCCCCGCGAATAGACGTACTGGGCGATGTCGGAAGAGCCCACGAAGCTGACGGCGGCGATCTCGGGATGGTCGAGGATGGCGTCGACCATGACCTTGTCGCCCTGGACGACGTTCAGCACGCCCTTCAGATCCAGGCCCTGCTCGGCGCCGGCCTGCATGAACAGCTCCGCGAGGCGGACAGGAACACTGGGATCCCGCTCGGAGGGCTTCAGGATGAAGGCGTTGCCCACGGCGATGGCCACGCCGGACATCCACATCGGGATCATGGCGGGGAAGTTGAACGGCGTGATGCCGGCGGCGATCCCCAGGGGCTGGCGCATGGAATAGACGTCGATGCCGGGGCCGGCCCCCTCGGTGTACTCGCCCTTCAGCAGGTGCGGGACGCCGCAGGCGAACTCGATCACCTCCAGGCCGCGCTGGATGTCGCCCTTGGAGTCAGCGATGACCTTGCCGTGCTCGCTGGAGAGCAGCTCGGCGAGGGCCTGCATGTTGGCCTCGAGCAGACGCTTGAACTCGAACATCACCCGCGCCCGACGCTGGGGATTGACCGCGGCCCAGGCCGGCTGGGCGCGCAGGGCGGACTGCACGGCCAGCTCCAGCTCATCAGGGGTCCCCAGGCCCACCTTCGCCTGCACCTCGCCGGTGTTGGGGTTGAAGACGTCGCCGGTGCGGCCGGAGGCGCTGGCGACCGCGGCGCCGTCGATGAAGTGGGAGATTTGGCGCATGGAACCGTCCTCGTATGCCTGCGGGCCCTCCAATAAGGGCTGGCGGCGGGCGCGCCTAGACCTTGCTTGCGCCCCCCGGGGGCGGGCATGCTGGCGCCATGAGCCCTCCTGACTCGGCCGGCCCCGGCCAGCACATCGTCGACGTGCTGATCGCCGAGCGGGCGCCGCGGCTGGCCTCCAGCCCGGCCTGGCCCCTGGCCCGGCCCCTCCTTTACCGGCTGCTCAACTACCGCCGGGCCCGGCAGATGGCTGACGCCGTCGCCCCGATGGAGGGGCGGGAGGCCCTGGACTTTGTCTCCCGCCTGTTGGAGGTGAAGGTCGAAGTCCGCGGCCTGGAGCGGATTCCCGAGGCTGGCCGGCTGGTCATTGTCGCCAACCACCCCACCGGGATCGCGGACGGGATCGCGGCCTGGGACGCCCTGCACGGGCGTCGGCCGGACCTGTGCTTCTACGCCAACGCCGACGCCCACCGGGTGGTCCCGGGCTTCTCCGACGTCCTGATCCCCGTGGAGTGGGTGGAGGAGAAGCGCACCCGGGATCGTACCCGAACCACTCTGCAGATGACCCGCCAGGCCATGGAGGACGGCCGGGCCCTGGCCATCTTTCCAGCGGGTCGGCTGGCGAGACGAATGCCCGACGGGCGACTTTCGGATCCACCCTGGATGAGCTCGGCCCTGTCCATCGCCCGTCGCCACAAGGCGCCGGTGGCGCCGGTCCACATGACGGGGCCATGGTCGACCCTGTTCCACGCCTTTGACCGGGTCTCAAAGGAACTGCGCGACATTACCCTCTTCCACGAGCTCCTGAACAAGCGCGGCGGCCGGTTCACCCTGACCGTCGGCCCGCTGATTCCACCGGACCGGCTGGACGCTGACGCCGACATCGCCACCGCCGCCGTGAAGGCCTATGTGGAGACCGTCCTGCCCCGCGACCCGGAACGTCCTTTTTGAACCGCCTGCCCGCCCGGATCGACCTGCCCGCCGAGGCCGACACCGAGGTCCTGGGCCGCCGGATCGCGCCCCTGCTGCGCGCGGGCGAGGCCATCTGCCTGAGCGGTGGCCTGGGCGCCGGGAAGTCCTGCCTGGCCCGGGCCCTGATCCGCGCCCTCACCACCCCCGACGAGGAGGCGCCCAGCCCCACCTTCACCCTCGTCCAGACCTACGCCGGACCGGACTTCGAGATCGCCCATTTCGACCTCTACCGGCTGGAGGATCCCGACGAGGCCTGGGAGATCGGCCTGGACGAGGCCCTCGACCACGGGGCGGCCCTGATCGAGTGGCCGGAGCGACTGGAGGGGCGCCTGCCCGCCGACCGACTCGATCTAGCCTTGTCGATGTCCGGGGAGGGGCGGACGGCGCGTCTGACCGGCCACGGATCCTGGCGGGAGAGGGTCGAGTGACGATGGAACGGGACGCCCTGAAGGACGCCTTCCTGGCCCGCGCGGGCCTGGCCGCGGCGCGGCGCGAGCGGCTGGCGGGCGACGCCTCTACCCGCGCCTACGAGCGCCTGTTCCTTCCGGATGGAAGCCGGCGCATCTTCATGGACCAGCCGCCGGTGGAATCCGCCTCCTGCCCGCCAAACGCCGACGCCGGCGCGCGCCGGGCCCTTGGCTACAACGCCATGGCCCGGCTGGCGGCGGGGCGGGTTGACGCCTTCGTGGCCGTCGCCGGATGGCTGACCCAGGCCGGCCTGTCCGCACCGCGGATCGAAGCCTTCGATGTCGACCAGGGCCTGGCGGTCATGGAGGACCTGGGCGACGGCCTCTTCGGGACGCTCATCGCCGGCGGCGCCGACGAAGGCCCCCTGTACGAGGCCGCCCTGGACGCCCTGATCCACATGCAGGACCAGCCCGTCCCCGGCCGGCTGGGCGTCGAGGCCGGGCTGGACTGGCCCCTCCTCACCTACGACGCCCTGGCCCTGGAGACGGCCGCGGACCTGCTTCCGGACTGGCTGCCCGCCCTGCGGCCCGGGGTCCGCGTGGACGCCGCCGCCCGCCGCGACTGGTCGAGCCTCTGGCGCCCGATCCTGGAACGGGGCGAGGCGGGGGCCCGGGCTTTCTGCCATCGCGACTACCACGTCGAGAACCTGATCTGGCTGCCGGACCGGGAGGGCCCCGCCAGGGTCGGAATGGTGGACTTCCAGGACGCAGCCGTGGCCCATCCCGCCTGGGACCTGTCCATGCTCTTGCACGACGCCCGCCGCGACGTCTCCCAGGCCCTCTCCGACAGGATCCTGGAGCGCTACCTCGAACGCTCCCGTCATGCAGGCGAACTGCCTATCGCCGCCGATTTCCACGCCCTTGGCGCCCTGAACATCTGCCGGATCATCGGGGTCTTCGCCCGACTTGTGGTCCGCGATGGCCGGCCGAAGTACGAGGCCTTCCTGCCCCGCATGTGGGGCTATCTCGACGCCTGCCTCGCCGACCCGGGTCTGTCGGACCTGCGCGCCTGGCTCGACGCCTGCGTCCCGCCGGACGCCCGCCGATGACCGGCCCGACAAGCGCCATGGTCCTGGCCGCTGGCCTCGGCACCCGGATGCGGCACCTCACCGACACCCGGCCCAAGGCCCTGGTGGAAGTCGCGGGCCGGACCCTGATCGACCGGGTCCTGGACCGTCTGGTGGAGGCCGGGGTGCATAAGGCCGTGGTCAACGTCCACCATTTCGCCGACCAGATGGAGGCCCACCTCGCCGGGCGAACTGACCTGGAGATCGTCATCGCCGACGAGCGCGCGGCCCTTCTGGATTCCGGCGGCGGCATCCGAAACGCCCTTCCCCTGCTGGGCCGGGATCCCTTCTTCGTGGCCAACATCGACTCTCTCTGGATCGGAGGGACCACCCCACCCCTGGAGCGGATGAAGGCCGCCTGGGACCCCGAGCGGATGGACCTGCTGCTGCTCCTGACCCCCCGGGGCCAGGGGATCGGCTTCGAGGGACCGAGGGGCTTCTTCATGGACGCCAAGGGCCGGCTGACCCACTCGGCGGATGACGCCAACCCGGCGCCCCTCGCCAATATCGGCTTCCAGATTCTCAAGCCCGAGGTCCTGGACGACGAGCCCGAAGGGGCTTTTTCCATCCTTCCCGTCTGGTGGCGGCTGCAGGCGACGGGCCGGCTGGCCGGCGTGGTCATGGACGCCTTCTGGCTGCACGTCGGCGATCCCGCGGCGCGCGACGAGGCCGAGGCCCGGCTGTCCCGATGAGCAGCTGGTTCTTCGAAACGCCCGGTCCCCGCTGGTTCAATGTCGCCGCCGACCGGCCGTTCCTGGATGACCTGGCGACTGGCCTCCTGGACCTGACCCGGGAGGGCGGTCCCGAGGCCCTGGCCGACGCCGTCGTCCTGACCCCCAACCGCCGGGCGGTGCGGCTGCTGACCGAAGCCTTCCTGCGCAGGGCCGGGGACGCCCCCGCCCTCCTGCCGCCCCGGATCCGCCCGCTCGGCGACCTGGAGGCCGGCGAAGCCCCCTTCGAGCCTGGCGACATCGCCCTGGACCTGCCCCCGGCCATCACCCCGGTCCGTCGTCGGTTCGAGCTGCTTCGGATGGTCAGCGAACTTTCGCCGGCCCTCGCCCGCAGCCCGGGACCCACCGAGGCTTTGGGCCTGGCGGACGCCCTGGGCGGCTTCTTCGACAGCCTGCAGATCGAGGAGGTCACCGGCGACAACCTGGCTGGCCTCGCCACCCTGGACATGGCGGAGCACTGGCAGGTCTCCCTCAACTTCCTGGAGGGCGCCCTCGCCCGGTGGCCCCAGCGGCTGCGTGAGCTTGGGCTGCAGGACGTATCGGCCCGCAGGGTCCAGTTGCTCAACGCCTTGGCGGAAAAGTGGTCGGAGACGCCGCCGGAAGGGTTCCTGATCGCCGCCGGATCCACCGGATCGGTCAAGGCCACCGCCCGCCTGCTGAAGGTCATCGCCGAGGCGCCCCGGGGCGCCGTCGTCCTGCCCGGCCTGGACTGCGACCCGATACCCGGGGTCGCCGAACCCGAGGGGATCGACGACCAGCATCCCCAGGCCATGCTGCGGGACCTGCTCCAGCAGGCCGGCGTCGCTGCGCACGACGTGCGGGACTGGCCGGAAACGCCGGATGTCCCGGTCGCCGGCGCGGACCGGCGCAAGGTCATCAGCCTCGCCCTGAGGCCTGCGGACCGGACCTCGGACTGGCGCGCCTCCATCGACGACACGGGCGGCCTGGGCGTCAACGGGATCGAGCGGGGGCTCGCCGGCCTGACCGTGGCGGGCGCCCGGGATGTCGAGGCCTGCGCCCTGTCCGCCGCCCTCCTGCTGCGCGAGACCCTGGAGACCCCTGACCGGACCGCCGCCCTGGTGACGCCGGACGCCGATCTCGCCCGCCGGGTCGCCGCACGCCTGGCCCGCTGGGGGATCGTCGCCGACGCCTCGGCGGGGGAGCCCCTGGCACGGTTCCCCTGTGCGGTCCTGACCCTTCAGGCCGCCCAGGCCCTGGCGGACCCCGCCAAGCCCTCCGTCCTGCTGGCGCTGTTGAAGCATCCGCGGGTCCGGCTGGGACGGACGGAGGCCGACCTCGCCTTCGCCCGCGACGCCCTGGAGCGGGACGCCCTGCGTGGCCCCCGGCCGGACACCCTGGCGCGCATCCGGATCCGGGCGGAGGGCGTGAAGCACCCGGTTCCCGAGGCCATCCGCCTGGCCCAGGATCTCCAGGACCTCTTCCCCGCGCCTGTTGCGGACGTCGACGCACACCTCGACGCCTCTGGCTGGGGCCGGCGTCTCGTGGAGCTGCTGGAAGCCCTTTGCCGGCGCCCCGAAGGCGGGACCGGGGACCTCTGGGCCGGGCCCGGCGGGGACGCCGCAGCCCGCCTTCTGGGCGCCCTGATCGAGGAGGGCGACGCCAGTCCCGCCCTGTCGGTCCGGGCCTTCGGCGAACTGCTGGAGGCGGTGATGGCGGGGGAGAGCGTCCGCGCAAGCCGGGCCACCCACCCTCGCCTGCGGATCCTGGGCGCCATGGAAGCGCGAATGGCGCGCGCCGACCGCCTTATCCTGGCGGGGCTGGAAGAGGGGGTCTGGCCCCAGCCGGCGGCCGTCGACCCCTTCCTGTCCCGGGCCATGCGCACCCGGCTGGGGCTCCCGAAGCCGGAGCGCCGGATCGCCCTGTCGGCGCACGATTTCGCCCAGTCGGCCTGCGCGCCCGAGGTCTTCCTACTGCACGCCCGGCGTCGGCGAGGCGCCCCGGCCCTGGAATCGCGCTGGCTCTGGCGGCTCCGGACCCTGGCCAAGGGGGCGGGCCTGACCCTGCCGACCCGCCCGGACCTGGAGACGATCGCCGAGGCGGCGGATGCGCCCGGCCCCTTCGCCCCAGCCCCCCGGCCAGCGCCCCGCCCCCCCCTTGAGGCGCGTCCCCGCAGGCTCGCGGTGACGCGGATCGAGACCCTGGTGCGGGACCCCTACGCCGTCTGGGCGCGGGACATACTGAGGCTCTACCCGATGGACCGGCCGGACGCTCCCATCGATGTCCGTCTTCGGGGCACGGCCATCCATTCGGCCCTTGAGGCCTTCGTGGAGGCCTATCCCGACACCCTTCCGGACACGGCCGAGGCCCACCTCGACGCCCTCTACCTGAAGGCTCTGGCGGACCAGGGCATGGACCCGTCGGGGCTCGCCCGGGAAACGGCCCTCTCCCGGGAGATCGCCAGCTGGATGGTCGCCACCGAACGCGAGCGCAGGTCGGACGGACGCCGGATCGAGGTCGAGCTGGAAGGCGCCAGCACCTTCATGTCCCCCGGGGGAGCCTTCACCTTCACCGCCAAGGCCGACCGGATCGAGATCGGCCCCGGGGCGGTCGGGCGCATCCTCGACTACAAGACAGGCGCCCCGCCCTCGACCAAGATGGTGGCGGCGGGCTTCTCCCCCCAGCTCACCCTTTCGGGCGCCATCCTGATGTCGGGCGGGTTCGCAAGCCTCGGCGTCCTGCGGCCGGAGGAACTGGCCTACGTCCAGGTGACAGGCCGGCGACCGGCGGGCGTCATCAAGAGCGCCCTGGGCGAGAAGGAGGCGCCATCGGACGCCGTCGCCGCCGCGCTGGAGGGCCTCAAGGCGGTGATCGCCCGCTTCGATGACCCGGCCACGACCTACCTGTCCCGGACCGCGCCCGCGAGCGTGAAGCTCTACGCCAGCGACTATGATCACCTCGCCCGGGTGCGGGAATGGACCTCGATCGGGGGGGAGGCCGAATCATGACGACCGACCCTGTCAGCCCCCAGGCCCGGGCCGCGGACCCCCGTCTCTCGGCCTTCGTGACGGCCAACGCCGGGTCCGGCAAGACCAAGACCCTGATCGACCGGGTGGCGCGCCTCCTGCTTGCGGGCGCCTCGCCGGACGAGATCCTGTGCGTCACCTACACCAAGGCCGCCGCCGCCGAGATGCAGAACCGACTGTTCGGGCTCCTGGGCGACTGGTCGGTCTGCGCGGATCCTGAACTGCGGGTGCAGCTCGCCGACCTCGAGGGCCGGGCGTCGTCGGACTACAAGCCCGGGGAGCTCTCCGCCGCCCGGGCCCTGTTCGCCCGCGCCCTGGAGACCCCCGGCGGCCTGAGGATCCAGACCCTTCACGCCTTCTGCGAAAAGCTGCTTCGGCGCTTTCCCCTGGAGGCGGGGATCTCGCCGGGCTTCGAGGTGCTCGACGACCTGGCCGCCGCCCAGCTCGCGAAGTCGGCGCGGCTGGGCCTGGCCCGGCAGGTCCTGAAGGGTGATGGCCGCATCGCCGAGGCCTATGCCCGGCTGTCGGTCGACATGGCCTTCGACGCCTTCGAGTCCCTGTTCGACGACTTCACCGCCCGGGCGGGCGAGCTGAGGGACGCCATCGACAGCGCCGGGGCGGCCGGGGGGCTGGAAGCCGTCGTCTGGACCACCCTGACCGGATTGCCTCAGCCCCTGGATCCGGATGCGGCCCGGGCCGAGCTGGAAGACATGTCGGCGGGCCCCTCGCCCGAGACCTGGCTGGCGATCGCCGACGGCCTGGACGTCAAGGGCGCCGGCGTGAACGCCGGGAAGCTGAGGGACGTCCTCAGGCAGACCCAGGGCAAGCCTGCCCTCGCGGACCTCCGGTCCATCCTTGTCACCGCCCAGTTCAAGCCCCAGCGGGGCATCGGAGGCGACAAGACCCTGCAGCATGCGCCGGACCTCAAGGCTGAGCTCGATGCCGAGATTGAACGGCTCCACACCGTCTTCATCCGGGAAAAGCAGGCTGCCGCCGGCCGCCGGACCCTGGACATCCTGTTGCTCGCCGAGGCCTGGCTCACCGCCTACGCCATCGAGAAGGCCCATTCCGGGAAGCTGGACTTCGGGGACCTGATCGACAGGACCCTGGCCCTGACCCGGGACTCCCAGATGGCCGCCTGGGTGCTCTACAAGCTCGACCAGGGACTGGCCCATGTGCTCGTGGACGAGGCCCAGGACACCTCTCCGGCCCAGTGGTCCATCCTGCGGCAGCTGACCGAGGATTTCTTCGCCGGCGCCGGACAGGCCGGGAAGGAAGGCGCGCTACGCCGCAGCCTCTTCGTGGTCGGGGACCAGAAGCAGTCAATCTATTCCTTCCAGGGCGCCTCGCCCGAGCGGCTGGAGCTGGAGTTCGGACATCACAGCCAGCGGGCCCTTGCGGCCGGCGCGGCCTTCGAGCGGATCGAACTGGCGGTATCCTGGCGGTCGACCCGGCAGGTCCTGGGCTTTGTCGACGCCGTCTATGCCGACCCGGACTTCAGCCAGGGCCTGATGACCGGAAGGGCGGGCCCGGACGCAACCCTCCGCCATGAGGCCCGGCGCGAGGACGACGGCTGCATCGACCTGTGGGACCTGGTCGAACCCCCCGAGAAGACCGAACGGAAGGCCTGGGAAGCCCCACCGGATACGCCCGACCGGGACTCGGCGACCCGCGAACTGGCGCGGCGTATCGCGCGCGAGATCGCCGGGATCGTCACCCGGGGCGAGGCCGTAGGCGGCAAGAAGTCCGGCGGGAGGCGTCCCGCCCGCTGGGGGGATTTCCTGGTCCTGGTCCGGCGTCGCGGACGACTGTTCGATGAGGTCATCCTGGAGCTCAAGCGCCAGGGCCTGCCCGTCGGCGGCGCCGACCGGCTGAAGCTGGCCGAGCACATCCTGTTCGATGACCTGAGGGCCCTGGTCCGCTTCGCCCTCTATCCGGGCGATGACCTGACCCTGGCCGCCCTGCTGCGCAGCCCCTTCTGCGACGTCAGTGACGAAAGCCTGTTCGCGCTCGCCTACCAGCGCCCGGAGACCCGCCTATGGGATGCGCTGATGGCGCGGACCCAAGCGGGGGCGCCCGACGCCGGCCGGACAGAGTGGGCGCAGGCACGCCAGGTCCTCGCCCCGGTCCTGGCCGCCTCCGGCCAGGCGCCCTACGACTTCATCTTCGGGCGGCTGGAGTCCGCGGGGCCCTGTGGGCGCACCCAGCGCCAGAGGCTGCTGACCCGGCTGGGCCGTGAGGCCGAGGAGGCCCTGGGCGTCTTCCTGGAGAAGACCCTTGAACTCGAGCAAAGCGGCGTCCGAGACTTGGAGGCCTTCGCCGCCGCCCTCGACGGCTTGAAGGTGGACGTGAAGCGGGAGACTGAGGCCGAGGCCGCCGACGAAGTCCGCGTCATGACGGCCCACGGGGCCAAGGGGCTTGAGGCCCCGATCATCATCCTGCCAGACACCACCTTCAGCGACTCCGATGGCGCCGGCCTGGTGCGAGCCGAGGACGGGACCTTCCTCTGGGTGGGGGCGAAGAACGACGACTGCCAGGCCCAGACCGACGCCCGGGCGCTGCGCAAGGCCGCCGCGGACCAGGAGCTCCAGCGGCTCCTCTATGTGGGCCTGACCCGGGCCCGGGACCGGCTGATCGTCTGCGGGGCCATGCCGCGCAACCGTTCTTCTGACAAGCCACCAGGCTGGTGGGGCGTGATGGATGCGGTCTTCGCAGACCGCCTAGCCGGCCAGTTTCGGCGGATCTCGGGCGAGGACTTCGGCTTCAGGCGTTTTGGCGAGGACCCCGATGTGCTGGGGCAGGCCGTGACGACGTCGGACGTGGTCCGGGCCCCTCCTCCCGCCTGGCTGTTCCGGCCGGCCTTGCCCGAGCCCCTCGCCCGACTGGCCTCGCCTTCGGACCTCGGGGATGCGGCCCCCGTCGCGGCCGTCTCACCCTTGGCCGGCGCGCCCGGCATGGGCCGGTTCCGGCGGGGCGAGCTGGTCCACCGGCTGCTGCAGGTTCTGCCCGACCTGCCGGAGGCGACCCGCCACAGCGCCGCCCGCCGGCTCCTCGGAAAGGAGACCGGCCTTTCGGTCGACCAGGTCGAGGAGATGGCGACGGCGGCCCTGGGGGTCCTGGACCATCCGCACTTCGCCTTCCTCTTCGGCCCGGGATCGCGGGCCGAGGCGGCCATCGTCGGCGGCTCCGGGCTGTTGCCGCCGGGCCTGCGGATTTCCGGGCGCATCGACCGCCTGGTGATCCGGCCCGACGAGGTCCTGTTCGCGGACTTCAAGACCAACCGGCCCGCGCCGGCCTCCGTCGAGGCGGTCGATCCCGCCTACCTGCGCCAGCTGGCCATGTATTGGGCGGTGCTCTCGGAGCTCTATCCGGGTCGCCCGGTCCGCGCCGCCCTGGTCTGGACGGACGGCCCCCTGCTGACCCCAGCGCCTGAGGCCCTGCTCCGCGCGACCCTTGACCAGCTCTACAGGGAGGCCTGAGCGCGGGTCCGGCGCAACGGGGGAGTTGATCCCGGCGCGCAGTGCGCCATATCACGTAATCACCTCCGGCCCGTCCCGGACCTACGAATCGAGGAGCCCCGCATGGGTACTGTCGCCGTCACTGACGAATCCTTCGAAGCCGACGTCCTGAAGTCGGGCAAGCCCGTCCTGGTGGACTTCTGGGCGGAGTGGTGCGGGCCCTGCAAGCAGATCGCTCCGGCCCTGGAGCAGATCGCCGCCGAGCTGGGCGCGCAGGTCACCGTGGCCAAGCTGAACATCGAGGACTCCCCGAACACCCCCAGCCGCTACGGCGTGCGCGGCATCCCGACCATGATGCTCTTCAAGGACGGGCAGATGACCGCCATGAAGGTCGGGGCCATGCCCAAGCAGAAGATCGTCGACTGGCTGAACGAGTCCGGCGTCGGCTGAGCCGGCTGGCCCGACCCCCTTTCCGGGGGTCGGACGGGCGGAGGAGACCCCGCCCTGAGCCCTTCAGCGCACTGCAATGGTGGCGACTGGCTGTGGACATTTGAAGCGGTCCCCGGGACGCATTTCCGTCGGAGGGGCTACATTCCCGACGCGCCAGCGCCTCTGCGCCTTCGCGTTGGCCGTGATCCTGGCCACCGGCGCCGGACCCGGAGTCGTGCGCGCCGCCGAGCCCATGCAGGTGAGAAGCTACCCCAGGGAATTCTTCGAGAGTTTCGTTCCCAGCACGGCGTTCGACATGGTGACCCGGGTTCCGGGCTTCACGCTGGATCAGGGCGAAGCCCGCCGCGGTTTTGGCGATACCGGTGGAAGTGTCCTGATCAACGGGGCGAGACCCGGATCGAAGGGCGGAGGACCACGCGAAGCGCTCTCGAGAATTCCGGCCTCCGCCGTCGTGAGGATCGACCTGGTCACAAACCCGACCACCAGCGAGGCGTCGGGTCAGGCCGTGATCGTGAACCTGATTCTTCAGGAAACCAGTCTTTCAGGCTCCTGGGGCGTCTCTGTCTCCCGGAACCAGGACGGGAACATCCGCCCCTATGCGGAGGCGAGCCTGTCCGGCCCGGTCGGCGGATGGCGGGCGTCCGGAAGGATCCAGTTCGACGCCTGGCGCGATCGCGCGGATGGCGAGCGCATTCGGACCGGGCCTAACGGCGAGCCTGTGGTGTTCGAGAGTGAGACCCGAGTCGCAGACGAGGTGGAGATCACGCTGTCCGGAGACGCCCGGCGGGAGGCCTTCGGGGGTGAGATCGTGCTCAATGGCAGGGTGGAAGGGGAGGACTCCGACACCCGCTTCGCCGGACCGGGATACCTGGGTCGCCCGCCTGCGGGCCCGCCGGATCGATTCCGCGGCGTCACCTTCGCCGAGGACGTCATCGAAGCCGAGTTTGGCGGCGAGTGGACGAGACGGCTTCCCAATGTCGGGGCCTTGAAGGTCCTGAGCCTCGCCAGCTGGCGACAGGAAGAGGCCGCCAGCGCCAGTCGAATTGAAGCACCCTCCGGGATCGCGGCCTCCGAAACCCTTGCGAACTCCCAGCGCACCCAGATCGAGTGGGTGGCGCGCGCGACGATTTCGGCGGACGCCGGCGGGCGGCTCCGGCCGGAGGTTGGCGGGGAGGCGGCCTTCAACCGGTTGGACTCCTCCCTTGCCTTCGCGACCCGCATGGCCTCCGGCGCACTGACCCCGATCCTGCTGCCGGCGGCGAACGTCGTGGTCGACGAGCAACGCGCCGAAGCCTTCGCCAACTTCGCCTATGACCTGAACCCGCAATGGACGCTGGATGCGAAGGCGGCGGCCGAATGGTCCGAGATCTCGGTGACAGGCGACGCCCGGAACCGTCAGCAACTGATATTCTTCAAGCCGGCCTTGTCCCTGTCATGGCGTCCGAACGACAGTTCGAGCCTGGATTTTGGCCTGCGGCGCAATGTCGGGCAGCTGGACTTTGACGCCTTCGCCGCCTCCGCCGAGGTGGGGATCGACCGCACCCAGGGCGGGAACGCCCAGTTGAGGCCGCAGACCGAGACGCGGGCGAGTGCGGATCTCGACCTGCGCGGTCGCGACGGATTGGCCATCAACGCCGGGCTCTTCCATGAGTGGCGGGAGGATGTCCTGGAGCCTGTCATTCTGCCAGGCGGCGACTTCGGCATCGGCAACGCCAGGAGCGCCCGCGTGTGGGGAGCCACCTTCGGCGCCTCCGCCTCCCTGTCCTGGCTGGCCCCGGGATTGCGCCTGGACGCGCGGGGCGAGTGGCGGGACTCCGCGTTCGATGACCCTCTGACGGGCCGGACCCGCCCCGTGACGGCCTTCATCCCCTGGACCTACTCCGTCGAGCTTCGACAGGATCTTCCGGAACGAAAACTGTCCTGGAGCATGCAGGTCGATAGGCAGGATGCCGAGGTCGACTATTTCGTGCCGGAGGTGAACGCCTTCGAGCCGGGTCCGGAGGTGCGGATGACGGTCGAAAGCAGCCATCTGAAGAACCTGAAGCTGAGGTTCACCGTCTACAATCCCCTCGGCCGGCGGTTCACCAATGACAGAACCTTCTTCGCACCGACACGGGCGGCGGCGATCGCCGGGCGAGAGGCCCGGCGCTGGGAAGAGGGCCCTTACCTCTGGGTGACGGCGAAAAGCGCCTTCTAGAGCCGCTCGGAACGCCGCCTCCGTCCTTGCGATGAGACCTCTAGGTCGGCCAGGTCTCGGGGCTGAGCGCCAGGACCTCGCCGGCGAAGTGCAGGCCGCCGCAGACCACCACCCGGGGCGGCGGACCGGCGGCTTCCAGCGCCAGGGCGACGGCGGCGGAGACGTCGGGGGCGGTCTCGACCGGGAGCCCCTCGGTCCGCGCCGCCTCGGCGAGGGCCTCCGGCGAGAGCGCCGTCGGCGACTCAAAGGTGGTCGCCACGACCCGCAGGGGCAGGTCCCGGAAGGCGGCGAAAAAGCCCCTTGGATCTTTCCGCGCGAACTGTCCCACCACCAGCACCAGGGGCCGGGGATCCCGGGCCGTCATCTCGGAGCAGGTCCGGGCCAGGGCCTCGGCGCCATGCGGGTTGTGGGCGCCGTCCAGCCAGAGATCCGAGCCCCGTGCAGCGGCCAGCCGGCCCAGGGGGCCGTCCTTCAGCCTCTGGAACCGGCCTGGCCAGGTCGCGGTCTCTGCGCCGCGGCCCAGGGCCGCCTCGGTGATCCGGGGATCGTCCAGGGCCAGAAGGGCAAGGGCGGCGAGGCCGGCGTTGTCGAACTGGTGAGGGCCCGGCAGGGCGGGTGGCGGCAGGTCGAGCAGGCGGTCGGACGCATGGACCATCAGACGGCCCCTCTCACGCCAGATGTCGGCGTCACGTCCCACCAGGGTCAGCGGGGCGCCGACTGCGGCGGCCTCGGCTTCGATCACCGCCAGGGCCTCCTCGCGCTGGCGGGCGCAGACGACCGGCCGGCCGGCCTTGATGATCCCGGCCTTTTCCCAGGCGATGTTGGAGAGCTCCGGCCCCAGCATCTCCACATGGTCGTAATCGACCGGGGTGATGACCGAGACGGCCGGGGCGGGGAAGATGTTGGTGGCGTCGAACCGCCCGCCCAGGCCCACCTCGATGAGGCAGATGTCTGCAGGGGTCTCAGCAAAGGCCGTGAGGGCCAGGACTGTGGTGATCTCGAAGAAGCTGATCGGCTGGCCGGCGTTGACCGCCTCCAGCCGGTCGGCGAGGGCGTCGAGGGCCTCATCCGTGATCAGCCGGCCAGCGATGCGGATGCGCTCGGCAAAGCGGACCAGGTGCGGCGAGGTCAGGACATGGACTGACAGGCCCGCCGCCTCGGCCATGGCCCTCAGGAAGGCCGTGGTGGAGCCCTTGCCATTGGTCCCGGCCACATGGATGACGGGAGGCAGGCGCAGGTCGGGACGGCCGAGGGCCTCAAGCAGCCTCTCGACCCGGCCGGTGGTCAGGTCGATGAGGGAGGGATGGTTGGCCCTCAGTTTCTGGATGACGGCGTCGGACGCCCGGATCGGATCGTACATGGTCCCGGTGGGAGAGGGCTCAGGCGGCGCGGGCCCGGGCGCGCCCCAGCATGAGAGTCTTCAGCACCGAGGCGAGGACGTCGGGCAGCTCGGAGCGGGCGGCCACGAGGTCGACCATGCCGCGCTCGACCAGGAACTCCGCGCGCTGGAAACCCGGCGGCAGGACCTCGCGGATGGTCTGCTCGATGACCCGGCGCCCGGAAAAGGCGATCATGGCGTTGGGCTCGGCGATGTGGATGTCGCCAAGCATGGCGTAGGAGGCCGACACCCCGCCGGTAGTGGGATCGGTCAGCACCACGATGTAGGGCAGGCCCGCCGCCTTGACCTCGTTGAGGGCCAGGGTGGTCCGCGCCATCTGCATGAGGGAGAGGGTCCCCTCCTGCATGCGGGCGCCGCCCGAGGCGGTGAAGATGACCAGGGGGACCTTGCGGCGGACGGCCTCGTCAGCGGCCTTGATGAAGGCCTCGCCGGCGCCCATTCCCAGGGAGCCGCCCATGAAGTTGAAGTCCTGGACGATGACCACCGCTGGCTCGCCCCGGATGTTCCCGAAGGCGATGGCCATGGAGTCCTGCTCGCCGGTGGCCTTGCGCGCCGACTTCAACCGGTCGGCGTAGGGCTTCTCGTCCGGGAACTTCAGGGGGTCGTCCATGACGACAGGCGAGGGAATGCGCTCGAACCGGCCGTCGTCAAAGGTGTAGCGCAGACGCTGGGCGGCGCCGATCCGCATGTGGCTGCCCGACGGTGTGACCCAGAGGGCCGCCTCGAGGTCGGGGCGATAGAGCATCTCGCCGGTATCGGGGCACTTGACCCAGAGGTTGTCGGGCGTCTCACGCTTGGCGACCAGGTTGCGGACGCCGGGGGCGATCTTGGCCAGCCAGCCGCCACGCTCCCGGGGGGGCTGGGGCTGGGCCGGCTTCCCGGATTTGTCGTCCCTGTGGTCCGCCATCGCCATACTGCGCCTATGCCCCGCGACTCGGCGTCCTCGCCGTGTGGACAGATTTAGCCAGAGCGGCGACTTTTGTAAGCACCCGGCCGGTCACGTCTTCGTTTGCCGCCAGGGCGGCCGCGACCTCGTCGACGAGGGCCGAGCCTACGACGACGGCGTCGGCGATGCGCGCGACCTCGGCGGCCCTCTCCTCGGTGCGGACGCCAAAGCCCACGGCGACCGGCAGGCCGGAAGCGGCCCGGACCCGTGCGACATTGGGCGCCACGGCGCCGGCGTCGGCCTCCTTCACGCCGGTCACCCCGGCGACGGAGACGTAGTAGACGAAGCCCGAAGTGCGGCGGACCACCACCGGCAGGCGGCGATCATCGGTGGTGGGGGTGGCCAGGCGGATCAGGGACAGGTCCTCGGCGTCGAGGGCGTCGGCCAGGGGATCGGCCTCCTCTGGCGGGATGTCCACCACGATCAGGCCGTCGACCCCCGCCTCGGCGGCGGCGCGGGCGAAGGCGGTGTAGCCGGGGGTCTCCAGGGGATTGGCGTAGCCCATCAGGATGACCGGGGTCTCGGCATCCTTGCGGCGGAAGGCGGCCACCAGGTCGAGGGTCTTCTGAAGGGTCATGCCCCGGCTCAAGGCGCGCTGGGCGGCGCGCTGGATCGGCGGACCTTCGGCCAGGGGGTCGGAAAAGGGAAAGCCCACCTCGATGAGGTCGGCGCCGGCGGCGGGCAGGCCCTCCAGGATGGCGAGGGCCGTCTCCGGATCAGGATCTCCCGCCATGACGTAGGTGATGAACCCGGCCCTGCCCTCTGCGCGCAGGCGCGCGAAGCGGGCGTCGATCCGGGCGCGACTCAAATCGAGCGCCCCAGGGCCTGGGCGACCGTATTGACGTCCTTGTCTCCGCGGCCCGACAGGTTGACGACGATGATCCCCTCAGGGCCGAGCTCGGCGCAGATTTCGGGCAGGCGGGCCAGGGCGTGGCTGGTCTCCAGGGCGGGGATGATCCCCTCCAGCTCAGCGCAGAGCTGGAAGGCGTCCAGGGCCTCACGGTCGGTGCAGGTGAGGTACTCGGCCCGGCCCACATCGTGCAGGAAGGCGTGCTCGGGCCCGATGCCGGGATAGTCCAGGCCCGCCGAGATGGAATGGGCCTCGGTGATCTGGCCTACCGGATCCTGGATCAGGTAGGTGCGGTTGCCATGCAGGACGCCGGGGCGGCCGCCATTGATGGCGGCGGCGTGGCGATCGGTGTCCATGCCGTCGCCCGAGGCCTCGACCCCGATCAGGCGCACGCCCGCGTCGTTCAGGAAGGGGTGGAACATGCCGATGGCGTTTGAACCCCCGCCGACACAGGCGACCACGGCGTCCGGCAGACGGCCCTCGACCTGGAGGATCTGCTCGCGGGTCTCGCGGCCCATCACCGCCTGGAACTCTCGGACCATCTCGGGATAGGGATGCGGACCCGCCGCCGACCCGATCAGGTAATAGGTGTCGTCGACGTTGGTGACCCAGTCGCGCAGGGCCTCGTTCATGGCGTCCTTGAGGGTCGAGGAGCCCGAGGTGACGGACTCGACCCTGGCCCCCAGGAGGTTCATCCGGAAGACGTTGGGCTTTTGCCGCTCGACGTCCACGGCGCCCATGTAGACCACGCAGGGCAGGCCAAAGCGGGCGCAGACCGTGGCGGTGGCCACGCCGTGCTGGCCGGCGCCGGTCTCGGCGATGATGCGGGTCTTGCCCATCCGCATGGCCAGCAGGATCTGGCCCATGCAGTTGTTGATCTTGTGCGCGCCGGTGTGATTCAGCTCCTCGCGCTTCAGGTAGACCTTGGCTCCGCCGAACTTCCGGGTCAGCCGCTCGGCGAAGTAGAGCGGGCTGGGCCGGCCGACATAGTGCTTGAGATAGCCGTCGAGCTCGCTCCGAAAGGCCGGATCGGCGATCGCGGCCCTGAAGGCGGCCTCCAGTTCATGCACCAGCGGCATGAGGGTCTCCGGCACGTAGCGGCCACCATAGTCGCCGAAACGGCCGGAGGGGTCCGGATAGGCGGTGTAGTCGTTGAGCGGTGCGATCTGGTTCACATCAGGCCTATGGTCGGGCTCGGCGGACAGCGTCGAGGAAGGCCGAGATCAGAGAGGGGTCCTTTAGTCCGGGACCGCGTTCCACGCCAGAGGAAACGTCGGCCATGGGGGCCCTGGAAACCTCGAGGGCCTCGGCGATGTTCCAGGGGTCAAGGCCGCCGGCCAGGAACCAGGGGCGCGGGGGGTGGAACCCCTGGGTCAGGGTCCAGTCAAAGGCGACTCCCAGGCCACCGGTCATGGCCGCGCCCCTGGGGGGACGGGCATCCAGAAGGAGGTGGTCGGCAAGGTCCGCCCAGGAGGCGGCGGCGGCCAGGTCCTCCGGCCCGCCGACCGGCAGGGCGCGGATCAGGCCGGCGCCCGTGCGGGCGGCCACCTCGGCCCCGCGGGCCGGCGGCTCGGCGCCATGAAGCTGAATGAAGTCGGGATCAAGGATGGCCGCGATGCGGTCGACCAGCTCGTCGCCGGCGTCCACCGTGATGGCGCAGATGCGCACCCCGGCGGCGCGAGCGGGGAGGGCGAGGCGGACGGCCGCCTCGGGCGTCACGCAGCGCGGGCTGGAGGGGAAGAAGTTGAATCCCAGGAAGCCGGCGCCTCCGCGCACGGCGGCCTCGACCGCCTCGGGCGTGGACAGGCCGCAGATCTTGGCGGGAAGGCGCATGGCCGCCATTAGGGGCCGCCGCCGCCCGACTTCAAGGGGCGAGGGTCAGCGACCGGACTTTAGGAGATCACGGATCTCGGTCAGGAGGGCCTCCTGGGCCGAGGGGGCGGGGGGCGGGGCCTCGGCGGCCTGGGCCCGGCGCAGGGTGTTTACCGCCTTGACGAGCAGGAAGACCACCCAGGCGACGATCATGAACTGGATGACGGTGTTCAGGAAGGCGCCGTACTGGATGGCGACCATCTCATCGACCTTGGTGGCCGGGTTGTCGGCCTTGAGCACCAGGTTCATGTGGGAGAAGTCGACCCCGCTCATCAGCAGGCCGATCGGCGGCATGACGACGTCCTCCACGAGCCCCGTGACAATCTTTCCGAAGGCCCCTCCGATGATGACGCCGACCGCCAGGTCGACCACGTTGCCGCGGGCGATGAACTCGCGGAACTCGCTGAGAATGGACATGGATTCCCCCCTTGGAATGCCTTTGGGCTCCGACGATCTCAGTCGTCGGCGTTGAGCCTGACCCGCAGCTCCTTGCCGCTCTTGAAGAACGGCACGTGCTTGGCGCGGACGGACACGGATTCCCCGGTCCGCGGATTGCGCCCGGACCTCGCGCCCCGTGAGCGCACGGAGAAGGCGCCGAAGCCCCGGAGCTCCACACGGCCGCCGTCCTCCAGGGCCTGGATCATCCGGTCCAGGATCACCGATACGACGCGCTCGATATCCTTCTGGGTGAGGTGAGGGTTCTCTTCCGCCAGCCTGGCGATGAGTTCGGACTTGATCATGTCCCTGGCCACCCTGGCGTCTGGCCGCCGGATCCCGCTCCGGCGCCCGTTCACTTCAGCGCAAATCCCTTTGACGTCAAGCCCTTGGGCGCCATCGGAGCGCGAAGAGAAACGGCGGACCGGTCACCCGGTCCGCCGCGAATGGCTGGGGCGCGCCAGACGGCGCGCCCCAGGGTCTTTGGTCTAGAAGGCTTAGTCCTTCTGGGCCTTCTCGCGCAGGGCTGCGCCCAGGATGTCGCCGAGGGAGGCGCCGGAGTCGGAGGACCCGAACTTCTCGATGGCTTCCTTCTCTTCGACCATCTCCAGGGCCTTGATGGACAGGGAGACCCGGCGGGCCGCCTTGTCGACCAGGGTGATCTGGGCGTCGACGCGGTCGCCCACGGCGAAGCGCTCCGGGCGCTGGTCGGCGCGGTCGCGGGACAGGTCCGACTTCCGGATAAAGGCCGACATGGGGGCGTCATCCTCACCGAAGCGAACCTCGATGCCGCCCGAAGTGACCTCGGTGACGGTGACGGTCACGGTCTGGCCCTTGCGGAAGACGTCGCCGGACATCGGATCACCCGAGAGCTGCTTGATGCCCAGGGAGATGCGCTCCTTCTCGACGTCGACGTCCAGGACCCGCGCCTTGACCATCTCGCCCTTGTGGTAGCGGGTGATGGCCTCTTCGCCAGAGACGTTCCAGTCCAGGTCGGACAGGTGCACCATGCCGTCGATGTCGTTGTCGAGGCCGAGGAACAGGCCGAACTCCGTGGCGTTCTTGACCTCGCCCTCGACCGTGGAGCCCACGGGATGGGCGGCCAGGAAGGCCTCCCAAGGGTTGTCCATGGCCTGCTTGAGGCCGAGGGACACCCGCCGCTTGGACGGGTCGACGTCGAGCACGACAACGTCGACTTCCTGAGAGGTCGAGACGATCTTGCCCGGGTGGACGTTCTTCTTGGTCCAGGACATTTCCGAGACGTGGACCAGGCCCTCGACACCGGCTTCCAGCTCCACGAAGGCGCCGTAGTCGGTGATGTTGGTGATCCGGCCGGTGAGACGGGCGCCCACGGGATACTTGGCCTCGACGCCGTCCCAGGGGTCCGACTGCAGCTGCTTCATGCCCAGGGAGATGCGCTGGGTGTCGGGATTGATCTTGACGATCTGGACCCGGACCGTGTCGCCCACCGCCAGCACCTGGCTGGGATGGTTGACGCGCTTCCAGCTCATGTCGGTGACATGCAGCAGGCCGTCGATGCCGCCCAGGTCCACGAAGGCGCCGTAGTCGGTGATGTTCTTGACCACGCCTTCGCGGATCTCGCCTTCCTGCAGCTGTCCGACGAGCTCGGTGCGCTGCTCGGCGCGGGCCTCCTCCAGGATGGCGCGGCGGGAGACGACGATATTGCCCCGCGGACGGTCCATCTTGAGGATGGCGAAGGGCTGCTCCTTGCCCATGAGCGGGCCGACGTCCCGGACCGGGCGAATGTCCACCTGCGAACCGGGCAGGAAGGCCGAGGCGCCGCCCAGGTCGACGGTGAAGCCGCCCTTCACGCGGCCCACAATGGCGCCCATGACGGGCTCGTTCCGGGCGTGAACGCCTTCCAGACGGGTCCAGGCTTCCTCGCGGCGGGCCTTCTCGCGGCTGATGACCGCCTCGCCAAGGGCGTTCTCGACGCGCTCGAGGAAGACCTCAACCGTATCGCCGACGGCGAGCTGGGTCTTGCCCTCCTCACCGGCGCCGAATTCCTTGATGGAGACGCGGCCCTCGGTCTTGAGGCCAACGTCAATGATCGCGAAGTCCTTCTCGAGGCCCACGATCGTTCCCTTGACCACCTGGCCTTCCATGAAGTCGCGTCCGCCCAGGGACTCGTTCAGGAGGGCCGCGAAGTCGTCGCGGGAAGGGTTCAGGCCAGCATCATCAGCCATGGTGTTCTTTCATCAGTCGGTATGACCCGGACGCGCCCCGCCGGTCAGGCGGGCTTGGCCCCGGAGTCGGGTTGGAGGTGAAACCGAAGGCGCGGTATCCCGCGCCGGTGAACGCCCGCGGCCTGAGAGGGAAAGACGCGATGGGATTTGCCTTCCGGATCAGGTCCGGTCGGCGCGCGCCGCCTCGACAATGCGGCGGGCCGCATCGGCGGCGAGGTCTATAGTCATTTCAGAGGTGTCCAGCAAGACGGCGTCGACAGCCCGGGCCATGGGGGCGTCGGCGCGGCCGCCGTCCCGGGCGTCCCGCCGGCGGATATCCTCCAGCACGTCCTGGAGCCGGACGGCCTCGCCCTGGTCGGTGAGTTGCCGCCAACGGCGCTCGGCGCGGACCTCGGGGCGGGCGGTGACGAACAGTTTGGCCGGCGCCCAGGGCGCGATGACGGTGCCGATGTCGCGGCCGTCCAGCACCGCCCCCCCCGGGCGGCGGGCGAAGCCGACCTGGGCGGCGTTCAGGGCCGCCCGAACCCCCGGATGCACGGCCACCCGGCTGGCCAGTTCGCCGGCCTCCCGGGTGCGGAAGGCAGGGTCGTCGAGCGCCATGAGGTCGATGCTGGCGGCGACGGCCGCGGCGGCCTGCGGGTCATCCGGGTCAGCACCCGCCCGAGACGCCGCGACACCGACCGCGCGGTAGAGCAGGCCCGTGTCGAGGACGGGAAGTCCATAGGCCTGGCCGAGGCGCGCGGCGACGGTTCCCTTGCCCGAGGCGGCGGGGCCATCGACGGCGATGACCAGGCCGCCGCTCATTCCGGACCGATGTCGGCGCCGAGGCCGCGCATGAGGTCGACGAAGCCGGGGAAGCTGGTGGCGATCATGCCGGGCTCGTCGACCCGTACCGGAGTGTTCGCGGCGAGGCCCAGGACAAGGTGCGACATGGCGATGCGGTGATCCCCCCGGGTCGTCACCGAAGCGCCCCCCACCGGCGGGCGGTTAGCGCCGGCGCCCGTGACGATGAGGCCCTCGGGCTCTTCCTCCACCGCCAGTCCGCAGGCGGCCAGACCCGCGGCCATCAAGGCGATCCGGTCGCTCTCCTTCACACGCATCTCGCCGATGCCCTGCATGCGGGTGACGCCCTCGGCGAAGGCCGCCGCCACCGCCAGGATCGGGTACTCGTCGATCATCGACGGCGCGCGCTCTGGCGGCACGTCGACGCCCCTGAGGGCCGAGTGGCGCGCCGTGACGTCGCCTACCGGCTCGCCGCCCTCATCCCGAACGTCCGTGATGACGAGGTCGGCGCCCATCTCCTGCAGGGTGGCCAGGAGTCCGGTGCGCAGGGGGTTCAGGAGGACACCCTCCACCGTCACTTCAGAGCCGGGGGTGATGAGGGCCGCGACCAGCGGGAAGGCCGCCGAGGACGGGTCGCCCGGCGCCCGGACCCGGGTCCCCGAAAGCGATTGCCCCCCTGCAAGGGTGATCCGCCGGCCATCGGGCAGGTCCTCGACCTCCACCCGGGCGCCGAACCCGCGGAGCATTCGCTCGGTGTGGTCGCGGGTCGGCTCGGGCTCAATCACCACGGTGTCGCCCCGGGCGTTCAGGCCGGCCAGCAGGATGGCCGACTTGACCTGGGCCGACGGCTCTGGGAGCCGGTACTCGATCGCGTCGAGGTCACCGCCCCGGACCGTAAGCGGCAGGCGGCCGCCGGAACGGTGAAGGAAGCGCGCGCCCATCTCGGAAAGGGGCTTCATGACCCGGTTCATGGGGCGACTGCGAAGGGAGGCGTCTCCGGTGAAGGTGGCGGCGAGGTCAAACCCCGCCGCGGCGCCCAGGATGAGCCGCACCCCGGTCCCTGCGTTCCCACAATCGATGACCTGGTCCGGCTCAGAGAACCCGCCGCGGCCCGTGACCCGCCACCGGCCGCCGCCCAGCGCCTCCACGTGCGCGCCGAAGGCGCGCATGGCCTCGGCGGAGCGAAGGACGTCCTCGCCTTCCAGCAACCCCTCCACCTCGGTGACTCCCTCGGCGAGGGCGCCGAAGATCAGGGCCCGGTGGGAGACTGACTTGTCGCCGGGAGCACGGACACGCCCGCGCAGGGGGCCGCTCCGCCGGGCGCTAAGGGCGGCCGATTGGTCGGAGGGGGACATGACTGGGACGGGCTCCGGGGCGGGGTGAAACGGGACAGGTTCGCCTGAAGGGCTTTGCTTTTGACAGTGGCGCCGTCGCGTGGCAAGGGAGCCCGCTTTCCACCTTAACCTGACCAGAGGCCCGCCCATTGGCCCTTCCTGAACTCGGCGCGAAGCAGATTTGCCCCAACTGCCAGGCGAAATTCTACGACCTGAGCCGCCGGCCGGCGCACTGTCCCAAGTGCGGCCACGACTTTGACCCGGACGAAGCCGTGCGCACCCGGCGCGTTCGCGCCCGCGCAGCTCCGGTCGGCCGCGACATCGAGGACGAGGCCGAAGACCAGGTTCTCGACACCGGCGTCGAAGCCGAGGAGGAGGAGGAGGACGAGGCCGTCACCCCGGAACTCGACGCGGCCGTGGACGACCCGGTCCTGGTGGTCGATGACGAGGACGGCGAAGTCATCGCCCCACCCGAAGACGACCTGGCCGCCTTCCAGGAGGAGGACGACCTGGACGATGAGGACGCTGGCGTTCCCTTCCTCGAGGACGAGGAGGACGATTTCGATGACGCCGACCTCGACGGGCTCCCCGGCGAGGGTGGGCCGGACGACTAGGGAGCGGCCGGGTTCGGGCGGCGGCGATTTTTCCCCCTCGCGGGCTTGATCGCCGCGATCCGCCGGACTAGGTTCCGCGCCTTCCCGGACAGGCCCTTCGGCCCGAAAGGGAACCCGAGACCTCGGGGCTATAGCTCAGTTGGTAGAGCGCTTGAATGGCATTCAAGAGGTCAGCGGTTCGACTCCGCTTAGCTCCACCATAAGCCCCCCGCCGCAAAACGGCGGGGGGTTTTCCTTTTCCGGCCGGCGCAAGGCTGTGAATTCCTAAGCCCTGGCGGGGAGCCGCCATCTTCCAGCATACCGCTCATGACCGGATCCGCCTCAGGCGCGCGCCGGTATCCGTCGGCGTCGAGCGGACTTCAGGCAGGCGGTTTCAGATCCACGAGGCCCAGCTTGGCCAACCAGAGAAGGGCGCGGAGCCTGGAACGGCCGCCGCCGCCCGCGGCAGCCAGCAGGTCGCCGACCGTTCGGGGGCCCGCTTCGGCGAGCCGATGGATCGCGCGGATCATGTCGGGTGGCAAACGAACGGGATCGAGGACGTAGGAGGTCATCCGCAGCCGCAGGAGATCCTCGAGCGCCGTCACCCCTCCCGCAGGCGCGCTCACAGTCCAGTCTCCGGCCAGGCGCCGGGTCGGGAAATGGCCGAAGAGGTGGGCGGGATCGGGCCTGAGCGGCCAGGCGGTGGCGGATTCCGCAGCCCCCCGCCTTAGCCTGTCCAGTTCGCACGCCAGGGCCTCGTAGCGCATCAGAATCATGGGCCAGTCATACTCGGCCAGGGCGCGGGCGCGCCCGGAGGCCCCCATGCGGGCGCGCAGGTCGGGGCTATCCGCCAGCTCGCCGATCCGCCGGGCGAGCACCGGCAGGTCCGCCGCAGTCGCCATGCTGTACTGGCCGATGAAGCGATCATAGGTGTCGATATGCAGGGCGTGTCGCAGGGCCAGGTCGATGGCCCCGCCCTCGGGCGGGGTGGTGACAGGGATCCGGAAGCCGTCCAGCCCATCCCGCACCGTGTCGCGGTAGCCGTTCCAGTCCGAGACCAGAACCGGCAGGCCCGAGGCCATGGCCTCGACCGGCGTGATCCCGAAGGTCTCCTGGATATTGTCCGAGATGGAGACAAAGACGTCGGCCGCGCACCAGGCCCGGCGATAGGCGGCGGCGTCGCCGCCTTCGGCGTGGAGAAACCGCACGGAGGGCGCCAGTGTCCGCTGGGCGTCGCGGTAGGACTCGGCGATGGCCTCGTTGTGGAACTGCCCCGCCTCGATGCAGACAAGGCGCCGGCCCGCGGCGGCGCGCTCAAGGGCCAGGTAGACCGGGGCCGGATTGGCCTTGGCGTGGAAGGACAGGCGGCCCGCGAAGAGGAAGACGACCTCCTCGGGCGCCAGGCCAAGGTCCTGTCGGGCCGCGGCGATCTCATCCACCGGGCGGGCCTGGGCGGCGACATCGACCCCGAGGGGGATGACCGGCAGTTCGATCTCGGCGAATCGTGTCGCGCCATAGTGCTCGGCCAGCCAGGCCCGGCGTTCGGACATCAGGGCGCGGACAAGGGTGACCGCCGCCGTGGAGGTGCAGACCAGGGCGTCCCAGGGCTGGAAGGGCGCACCGGCGAGATCCCCGATGCTATCCATGGCTCCCAGGGAGGACAGGGTGTGGGTGACGCCGAACAGGCTGTAGGCCCCCTGTCCCTCCCGGTTCCGGTCATGCGCCAGGGCCACGGGGATGGGACCGGGATGATAGAGCGTCCCCGGGAAGCCGGGGGGTGGGGCGGTGGATCCCTGCTCGCGCCAGACCAGACGGCCGGCGAACCCCTCGCGCTTCAGCTGCTCCATCATGGCGCCTGAGGCGCCCCGGCCGAATCCATAGACATCGGCGCCGGACCATTGCCGGGCGATCGCCCGGAACAGGGACTTACCGACGGCCTGACGGCCCATCAGCTTGGCGTCCGTCGAATAGCCGTCTCCCACATAGTGGATGGCGAAAGGCATGGGTCCTGTCATGCCGTCTTGGTGCGACGTCCAGCGCCGGGGCGCAAGCCCGGCGCGCCCTTCCGCCCGCGCATATTGAAAGCCCGTCGTTGACGCGCCACATGAGGGCGGAGGCGGTCCGGGCCGAAACCGGACGGATCGCCTCAGAGTCGCTTCACCTCAAGGACTCCCATGAACCGGAACCTGCTCTTCGACAGCCCCTTCCTCCTCGGCTTCGAGCATACGCGCAGCCAGATCGAGCGCGCCGCCAAGGCCGCCGCGGAAGGATACCCGCCCTACAATGTCGAGGATCTGGGGGGCGGCGCCCTCAGGATCACCCTCGCCGTGGCGGGCTTCACGCCAGAGACCCTGCAGATCACCCTGGAAGATCGCCAACTGACCATCGCCGGTCGGCGGGAGGAAGGCGGCAAGGGCGACGCCTTCCTGCACAGGGGCATCGCCTCCAGGAGCTTCATCCGCAGCTTCGTCCTGGCCGACGGCGTCGAGGTGGACCGCGCCCTTCTCGAGCACGGACTCCTGCATGTGGACCTCAGTCGACCCGAACCCGAGCGTCAGGTCCGGCGCATACCCATCCAATCGGCCGGCTGAAGGCGGCCAGAGGAGAGTGATCATGACACCTGATTCCAAGAGTCGCCTGAGCGAGGTCCTCACCCCGGAGGCCTTCGCCGCCCTGGGCGCCCCGGACGTGGTCTATGTCCGCCCGATCCGGGCTGCGGAAATCCTGGCGAGCACACCGACCGGGCGCATTGAAGGGATAGAGCTGGACCCCGACCAGGTGCTCTACGCCGTGCACCGGGCCGACGGCGAACGTCTGGCCGTACTGGGCGACCGGGACTCCGCCATGGCCGCTGCGGTGGCGCATGAACTGGCTCCCGTCTCGGTCCACTAGATCATGTTCCGATAGGTGGGAACCGGTTACTGGATCGAAACATGATCCAGATTCATGGACTTAGAGCCTGTCCCGCCCCCTCAGACGCTCCGTCTGAAGGGAACAGGCCCTGACTCCGGGGCTCAGACCGCCGCGGACTCCCCTTGGGCGAGCAGGAACCGAACCGCATCCGCGTCGGCCGCCCGCCTGAGCTGGTCGCGGAGGTCCTCGCGCCGAAGAAGGCGCGAGATCCTGGCCAGGGCGCGAAGATGCTCCACTCCGGAGTCCGCCGGCGAGAGCAGTGCGAAGAACAGGTCCACCGGCAGGCCATCTATGGCGTCGAAGGGTATGGGCTGCTCGAGACGCACGACCACCACCCGACTGCTTTCCAGTCCCCGAACTCGCGCATGAGGCGCGGCGACGCCCCGGCCCAGGCCGGTGGACCCTGCCTGCTCGCGCTCCAGAAGACCGGCAAGGACCACGGCCGGGTCAAGGCCGAAGTTCTGGGCGGCCTTGTCCGCGATGAGGTTCATGACCTGACGGGAGGTCCGGGCGCCGAAGCCGACGGCCACGGCGCTGGGCCCGATCAGATCGGCAATGGAGAGGCGATCCTGCAAGGCTCACTCACTGACGGAAAGGCCTCCTCTCCGTCACAGCGACGAAGGGGAAAGTTCAGCCCGTTTCGTCGCCGGAGCCCCCCTTGCGGGAAGCGGACGTACGCTCGGGATCGATCCAGCCGATATTGCCGTCCGGCCGTCGGTACACGACGGACAATCCGCCATGTGCGGCGTTCCTGAACACGATTGTCTGTGAGTCCGTCAAGTCCAGTTCCAGAACCGCCTGAGAAACAGTCATCGAACGGACAGCGGTCTCGGTTTCAGCAATCACCAGGGCGGCGGGGGGATCGGGGTCGTCGCCGGAGTCCGGCTCCTCGTCCCAGACCTCCTCAGCGGCGTCGTCCGGCGTCCGCAGCACGAAATAGGCCGCGGTCTCCGCCTGTCGCGCCGCCGCGGCCTGGGCGTGGCTCTTGAGCCTTTGCTTGTAGCGGCGGACCCTGCCCTCGATCTTGTGGAGGGCGGCGCTGAAGGCGGCGTGGGCGTCCGCGGCCAGGGCGTGGCTCTCCAGGGGCTGGCCCGACGCGAGGAGGACCGAACAGTCCACCCGGAAGGCGTGACCCTCGCGGCTGACGACGACATCTGCGGAGCCCCCACGGTCAAAGACCCTGCCGATGGACTGGTTGATCTCGTCGACCACCCGCTCCCGCAGGGCAGACCCGACGTCGACATGTTTGCCGGTGACCTGAACTTTCATGACGTCAGCACACCCGCCCGCCCCGAGGAAGTCAACTCCGGGTCAACCCGCTACCGCCATGAGGCGCCGGCGCTCGGTGGAGGAGGGAATTCGCATGGCTTCCCGGTACTTGGCGACGGTCCGACGGGCGATGTCCACGCCCGAGTCCTTGAGGATCTCCACGATCCGGTCGTCAGAGTGGACGTCGTCACCGGGACGTTCGGCCTCGATCAGCTGGCGGATCCTGTGGCGGACGCTCTCGGCGGAGTGCGCCTCCCCGCCGCCCGTCGCGGGGATGGACGCGGTGAAGAAGAACTTCAGCTCAAAGACGCCCCGGGGCGTGGAGATGTACTTGTTGGACGTCACCCGGCTGACAGTGGACTCGTGCATCCCGATGGCGTCGGCAATGGCTCGAAGATTGAGGGGGCGCAGGTGGCTTACGCCGAACGCAAGGAACCCGTCCTGCTGCCGGACGACCTCTGAAGCGACCTTCAGGATCGTCCGGGCCCTTTGGTCCAGGCACCGCAGAAGCCAGTTCGCCTGCGCGTAACAGTCGGCGACAAAGACCTTCTCGGAGTCCGTCCGCGCCCCGGCGGAGACGCGGGCGAAGTAGCGGCGATCGACAAGCAGTCGGGGCAGGGTGTCGCTGTTAAGCTCCACGTTCCAGAGCCCGCCGGGGCCTTCCCGGACGATCACGTCCGGGGTTACCGGCGATACCGGCTCTCCTCCGAAGACGATCCCGGGACGAGGCGTCAGGGCCCGGATCTCGGAGATCATGTCCCTCAGATCCTCGTCATCGACCCCGCAGACACGCCGGAGGGCGGCCAGGTCCCGCCGGGCGAGGAGATCCAGGTGATCAAGGAGGGCGATCATCGCCGGGTCGCAGCGGTCGCGCTCCACGAGTTGCAGGTAGAGGCACTCCCTGAGGTCCCGGGCGAAGACGCCGGTGGGTTCGAACCCCTGCAGCACGCTCAGGACGGACTCCAGGAACGGCGGGTCGCAGGCCAGCCGCTCGGCGGTTTCAGCCATGTCGCAGCGCAGGTACCCGCCCTCATCCACCGAATCTATCAGGACGAGGGCCGCCGCCTGGCGGGCGCCCTCAAGTCCCGCCATTGCGAGCTGCTCCAGCAGGTGCTCCCGCAGGGTCCTGACTTCGGGCAGGCGCTGGGAGATGTCCTCGTCGCCCTCGAAGCCCGACGCGCCCGACCCCGCCCGGCTCCAGTCGACCGCACCTCCCGCCTCTTCATCCGGCGAAAGGTCACCCGTAGCGCGTTCTCCGGGGGAGGCTTCCGACTCATGGCTGATGTCGAGGTCGGGCCCGGCGCCGGAGTCGGGGATCCGGTCCGCGGCGAAGACCTCGTCATTGCGGGGATCGGGGTCCGCGGCGTCGACCTCGGGCTCCACGTCCTCACGGACCAGGAGGGGATTACGTTCGAGCTCCGTCTCGACATAGGCCTCGAGCTCGACGTTGGTCAGCTGCAGAAGCTTGATCGCCTGCTGCAGCTGGGGCGTGATGACCAGCCCCTGTCCCTGACGAACCTCTAGACGCGCGCCGAGCGCCACTCCGACCTCCTTGGCCTGCTTCTTGCTTGCAGGTTAGGGCCGGTTGGCAACTGTTTGGTTAACGCCCGATCATTTCTGCAGGGTCCCCGATGCCGGCAGGGACTCGATGAAGGCCCGGACATCTGCGGCGGAGCGATCGGGAATCTGCTCCATCGGCACATGTCCGGCCTCCGGATAGATGACCAGGCGGGCGCCGGGGATCAACTCTGCGAGCCGGCGTCCCACCTCGGGCGGCACGACCACGTCCTTCTCCCCGTGCATGACGAGGGTCGGGGTGGAGACCCCCTTTACCGCATCGGGGGAGGCGCTGGGCCGGCCCTGGCGCCCGGCGAGGATCATCTCCCGGCGTCCCGGCGCGAGGGCCAGGTCGACATAGCGGTCCACGAGGGCCGGCGTCACGAGGCTCTCGTCGATATAGGCCCTCTTCAGCCCGGGCTCCGCAAGGGGGCGGGGGTTGAGGGAGCGCAAGGCGGCGCGGCCCACGGGATTGGCCATGACCCGGAACACGGCGGGCGGTCCTTCACGCGGCGGCGCGCCTTCCACTTCCGGGGGACGGGGGCCGACCGAGGCCACCAGGATCAACCCCCGGAGCCGGTCCGGGTGGCTCAGGGCGTAGTTCCAGGAAGCGCCTCCACCCATGGAGTTTCCGGCCAGGACAAAGGGGGTCAGCCCCAGCTTGCGGGTCAGCTGGTCGATGACCTCCACCTGCCCCGCGGTGGACATCATGTAACCGGGCGGGGTGACGGTCAGGCCATGCGCGGGAAGATCAAGGCTCACCACCCTGTAGGTATCGCCCAGCCGGGCCACCCAGGGTTCCCAGGTGTCGAGGTTGGCGGCGAAGCCGTGGACCAGGACGAGGGGCGGCCCATCGGCGCGCCCCTGGTCCCGGTAATGGACGTTGACCCCGTTCTCGAGAGTGACGAACTTCGACGTCGGATTGGCGTACTTGGCCTTCAGGGTCTCATAGGGGATGTCGCGGGCGCAGCCGGCGAGGGTCGCCGCGAGAAGGGCGGCCGCCAGGACGGCGAGGGGTTTCAGGGCCATTGGCATCTCCTAATCAGTCCAAACCCAGGCGAACGAACTGCGACTCCGGGGCGTCGATCGCCTTGAGGGCCTGGCTCAGGCGGCGCGCCGCCTCGGCCTCCTGCGCCCCCCCGGCCAGGTTGCGAACTTCTCCGGGATCGGAGGTCCTGTCGAACAGATAGTGTCCCGAAGACCGGGTGCGGGCCCAGAAGGGCAAGGGATCGCCGGCGGCATATGGCTGGTGGATGACCGGGATGTCGGAGCCGGGCATCCGGTCCAGGAAGGCGCGGTGATCCGGTAGCGGCAGGGCGACATGGCGATCGATCAGATGGGTCGGCATGGTCGACCATCGATTCGACATCATGGAGAGGGGTGCGTTGGCCCCGGCGGCGGCCCGGGCGTACTTCCACTCCGGCGTGACCAGATGAACCTCCCGCCCCCAGACCCCGGTCAGGAGATGGTCGCGGACCGAGCCGACCTCGCCGCGCAGCAGGGGAAGCAGGGAGCGGCCATGGGTCCGCTGGCGCACCTGCACCCCGAACAGGTCGGCCAGGGTGGCGAAGAGGTCGACGCTGGTGGTCAGGGCGTCGCAGGCCCCCGGGGCGATCCCCGGATGGCGGACCATGAGGGGAATGTGGCCGAGGGTGTTGTAGATGGGCACGCCGGGCTTTCCCCAGATGTCCTTCTCGCCGAGGTAATGCCCGTGGTCGGTGCAGACCATGACCAGGGTGTCCTCGGCCAGGCCCTTTTCCTCGATGGCCCCAAGGACCCGGCCCAGCCAGTGGTCGATCATCGACAGCTTAGCGCCGTAGCTGGCCCGCAGCCGGCGCGCTGCAGCCGGGCTCAGGACCCCCTTCTCCACCGCACCCTGCATGTAGGGCGGCCAGATCATCGGCGGGCCCTCGTAATCCGGGTCATACATCGAGGCCCAGGGCTCAGGGGTGTCGAAGGGCTCGTGCGGATCGAACTCATCGATGAAGAGGAAGAACCGGTCGTGCCAGCCGGCGTTGTCCTCGATCCACCGGGCGGCGGCCGTCATGGTGCGGGGTCCGGGGAAGTCCGACTCGTCCCGGAACCAGCCCCGGCTGTCGTGGTAGGGCATGTGGTCACGGCCGAAGATCGGCGCCCCGGCCCAGGAGGGATCAGGCCGGGTCTTCCAGGGGTCGCCCTCGTGGCCGCGCTCATAGGCCCAGGCCGTGAAGTCGACATGGTAGTTCTCGCCACCCGTCTCGAAAAGGTGCGGGTGGTCCGAGACCAGCTGCGAGATGACGCCAGCCTTGTGCAACTCGTAGGTGATGGCGTCTTCCCAGATCTCCACCGATCCCCAGGGACGCCAGAGGAAGTCGAGGGCCCCGCACAGGATGTCATGCCGCGCCGGCATGCAGGGCAGGGAACCGGTGTGGTGGTTGTCGAACCGCACGGCCGTCCGGGCGAAGGCGTCCAGGTTCGGCGTGGCGAACTCGGTCCCGCCATAGGCCCCCAGCATGTGCCGGTTCAGGCTGTCGAGCAGGATGACGACGGCGTTTCTCGGCGTGGCGACCATGCTTTCCCCCTCGCCGGCGCCGGAGGGGCGTCAGGCGAACTCTTCCCCGAGATAGACGCGTCGGACCTCGGGATTGTCGACGATCTCGGCAGGCGTGCCCTCGAGCAGGAGCTCACCCGCATGGATGATGGCCGCCCGGTCGATGATGTCCAGAGTCTCCCGGACATTGTGGTCGGTGATCATGATGCCGATGCCGCGCGCCTTCAGGTATCCGATCACCTCGCGGATGTCGGCGATGGCCAGCGGGTCGATGCCGGCGAAGGGCTCGTCCAGGAGCATGTAGGCGGGCTCAGACGCCAGGGCGCGGGCGATCTCCACCCGCCGCCGCTCCCCGCCGGACAGGGAGACCGCCGGCGACTTGCGCAGGTGGTCGATCCGAAGTTCCGCCAGGAGGCCCGCCACCGTCTCCCGGGCCCGGCGCATGTCCGGCTCACGCAACTCGACCACAGACATGACGTTCTCTTCCACCGTCATGCCCCGGAAGATGGAAGGCTCCTGCGGCAGGTAGCCCAGACCCATCCGCGCCCTCTGGTACATGGGCTGGCCCGTGATGTCCTCGCCATCCAGCCAGATGGCGCCCTCGTCGGCGGCCACCAGGCCGGTGATCATATAGAAGCAGGTCGTCTTGCCGGCGCCGTTGGGGCCGAGGAGTCCCTTCACCTCGCCCCGGCCCAGCCGGAGGGACACGCCCTTGACGACCGCGCGGCCGCGGTAGGTCTTGCCGATCCGGTCGACGACCAGTCCATCCTGTTCCGGCGTCGTCATGGGACCCCTATCTCGGCGAATCGGGGCTGGCGCCCGGATAAATGACCGTACGCACGCGCCGGCTGCTGCGGTCTGTCCCGCCCTCCATGCGCGCGTCGCCCGAGACGGTGTTCACCACCAGCCGGCCGCCCTTCATGACGTCCTGCCCCCGGGAGGCGACGACGGATCCGGTGACCGTGAGGGTCTGGGCCTTGGCGTCGTAGAGCGCCTGATCGCCGCGCACCCTTTGCTCGGGGGTGACGTAGAAGACCGAGCCCGTCGCCTCCATGCGCAGCAGGTCGCTGCTGCAGCCGTTCCTCCCCGCACCTTCCGCAGCCGGGGCATAGACGATCTTCAACTGGTCGGCGCGGAGCCGGCTGGTCTCCTGCAGGGCCTCGGCGCCGCCGCGGTAGATGGCCGAGCACTGGCTGTTCACAAGTTCCAGCTGGTCTGCGGTGATATCCACCGGCGCCTTGGAATTCCGGGCCAGCTGGGCCTGCGCGCCCAAGGGCGCCGCCGCCACCAGGGCCAGGGTCGCAGCCGCCAACGCGACGCCTTTCGGATCTCTCATGGTCGATCGTCCCTGCGTTCAGGGCCCGGACCTCGGCTCGAGGCGGGTGCTGACCCCGCCGCCGAACACGAGGCGGTCGCCCCTGTCGTATACGCCATAGGACTTCGCGTTGATTTCTCCAAGCGACCCCACGCCCTGGATGGCGCCATCTCCGACCAGTTCGCCGAGGGCCGTGTCGAAGGTCGAGGCCCCTGTGGCGAAACTGATATCCCCACTGTTCAGGCGGACATCCCCCGCAAGCTTCAGGATGTGGTCGGATTCGTTGAAGTCGCCGGTCCGGGCGGAGACCCGGATGGGCTCTCCCGGGTCACGGCGCAGGACCAGCACGGGCTGGTCCAGGATCACCCGGTCATAGTCGGCGGGGTCGCGGGTCGCAGTCCGGGCTGTCAGCGTGAAGGGCCGCCCCTTCCGGTCCTGGCCGACGAACTTCGGGCTCACCAGCTGGATCGGCGTGTTGGCCTCGACGGGACGGGTCCTCGGCGCAGCGAACATGGCCTGGGCCAGGTAGCCCGCCAACACCAGCAGGATCAGGCCGACCAGCGCGGGAAGAAGCCGACGCAACTGTCGCACCCGGCGCGAACGGCGCCGCCAGGCGTCCGCCTCCCGGGCGCGTCGCACGGTGGGCAGGATCGCCTCGTCCGTCACGACCGCTGTTCCGGGCCGGCGTCAGGCATGGGCGAAGATGTCGGTTTCCTCCCAGCCGGCCAGGTCGAGCAGGGCGCGGTGGGGCAGGAACTGGAAGCAGGCCTCGGCCAGTTCGGCGCGGCCTTCCCGGCGCAGCATGTCGTCCAGCCGCTCGCGCAGGCGATGCAGGTGCAGGACGTCTGAGGCGGCGTAGGCGATCTGCTCGGGAGACAGGGTCGGGGCGCCCCAGTCCGAGCTCTGTTGCACCTTGGACATGTCGACCCCGAGAAGTTCCCGGGACAGGTCCTTCAGGCCATGCTTGTCGGTGTAGGTCCGGGCCAGCTTGGAGGCGATCTTGGTGCAGTAGACCGGCGCGGTGACCACGCCCAGGTGCAGGCGGAACATGGCGATGTCGAAGCGGCCGAAGTGCAGGATCTTGGTCACCGCCAGGTCCGCGAGAAGAGCCTTGAGGTTGGGCGCCTCATAGTCCGGGCGGGAAAGGCGGACGAGGTGGGCGTCGCCGTCGCCGGCCGAGAGCTGGACCACGCAAAGGGGATCCCGGCCCAGCCGCAGGCCCATGGTCTCCGAATCCACGGCGACGGAGGCGACTCCCCCGAAGAGGCCGTCGGGAAGATCGCCTTCATGCAGGTAGTTCGCCACGGTCCGCCGTCTCCGCCGGTTGATTGTGCTTCGTCCCCCGAAAGGGAACGGTGGTGCCCAGGAAAGGACTCGAACCTTCACGGCCGTTAAGCCACTGGCACCTGAAGCCAGCGCGTCTACCAATTCCGCCACCTGGGCCCGATCCGTCGGACCGTGCGAGGGCGCTTCCTTAGGGCCAAGTCCCGGTCGGGTCAACGGGCATGCGCGGCAAGGCGCCGGGCCGATTGCAGGCTGGCCGGCCATCGTCTATCCCCACACTCCTGTCGCGACCCCCGGAGCCTCACCATCATGCCCGATCTCGTCACCGTCTTCGGCGGCTCTGGTTTCATCGGGACCCAGATCGTCCGGGCGCTGGCCCGGCGCGGCGCCCGTATCCGGGTGGCTGTGCGCCAGCCCCACCTGGCCCACGCCATGCGCCTCATGGGTGATGTGGGGCAGGTCGAGGTCGTTCAGGCCAATGTGCGCGACGCCGGCTCCGTGGCCCGGGCCGTGCAGGGCGCCGACGCGGTGATCAACCTCGTGGGACTGCTCTACGAAACCGGCCGCCAGACCTTCCAGGCGGTGCATGTGGACGCCGCGCGGACCCTCGCCCAGGCCGCTTCCGACGCTGGCGCCCGCCTTGTCCAGATGTCGGCCCTTGGAGCGGACCCGACCTCCGCCTCCCGCTACGCCCGGTCGAAGGCTGCAGGAGAAGCCGCCATCCGCGACGTCCTGCCCTCGGCGGTGATCCTCCGCCCCTCCATCGTCTTTGGCCCGGATGACAACTTCTTCAACAAGTTCGGTGAGATGGCCGCCGCCAGCCCCTTCCTGCCCCTGATCGGCGGTGGAAGGACGCGCTTCCAGCCCGTCTACGTCGGCGACCTGGCCCAGGCCGCCGCGACGGTCGCCCTGGACCCGCAGTACGCCGGCCAGACCTTCGAGCTGGGCGGGCCGGGCATCTTCACCTTCCGGGAGATCCTGGACTTGATCCAGAAGGAGACCGGCCGTCGGAGGCTCTATGCGCCCCTGCCCTTTGCGGCGGCGGGCCTGATCGGGACCCTGTGCGCGCCTTTCGCCCTGACTCCGGTGGCCCCGCCCCTGACCGCCGACCAGGTGGAGCTGCTGAAGACCGACAACGTCGTCTCCGGCCAGGCGCCAGGCCTGGCGGAGCTGGGAATCGCACCCGAGACGGTCGAGGCCATCCTGCCGACCTACCTTTATCGTTTCCGCAAGGGCGGCCAGTTCGCCGCCGCCTGAGCCCCGGGCTCAGCCAGCCCCCAGGAGCGCCAAGCCTGCCCCCCCCACCAGGATGCGCCACCAGCCGAACGGGGCGAACCCGCGCCGGCTGACGATCTCCAGCATGACCTTCACCACCGCATAACCGACCACGAAGCTGACGGCGAAACCGAGGGCCAGAAGGCCGATCCGGTCGCCCTGCAAGTCGCCCCGGCTGGACCAGAAGTCGAGGACGAAGGCGCCGGCCATGGTCGGCATGGCCAGGAAGAACGAGAACTCCGCCGCCGCGCGCTTCTCTACTCCCATCAGCATGGCCCCCACGATGGTGCCGCCGGAACGCGAGACACCCGGGATCAGGGCCAGGGTCTGGAAGAGCCCGACCAGCAGGGATGTCCTGAGGCTGAGCGCCATGGCGTCGGTCTCCCGCGGGGCCGGGGCCCGGCGATCGATGACCAGCAGGACCACGCCGCCGATGATGAGGGACCAGCAGATCAGCCGGGGGCTCTCGAAGAGCACCTCCTTAATGACGTCATGCAGGAGGGCGCCGGCCAGCGCGCCCGGCAGGAAGGCCACGAAGACCGACAGGGCGAAGTGGCGAGACCTTTCTGAGACCGGCAGGCTGACCGCGACATCCCAGAGCTTGCGGAAATAGAGGGCGACCACCCCCAGTATGGCCCCCAGCTGGATCAGGACGATGAAGGTGTCCCAGAAGCCCGGGGGCAGGCCCAGGAGGGTCTTGGTCAGTAGCAGGTGCCCGGTGGACGAAACCGGGATGAACTCGGTCAGCCCCTCGACCACGCCGAGGATGATGGCGGAGATCCAGTCGGGCATGGGCGGCTCCTCAGGCGGGGTCCGCCCGGCGGTCGAGCGGATAACTGCGCTCCAGCCGATAGCGTGATCCGTCGGGACCGCGCCAGCTTGAATACAGCCCGAAGCTGTCGACCCGGAATTCCGGCGTCCTCAGGACCTCGGCGAAGCTGAGCCATCCGGCCACAGCCTCCGGCGAAGGACGGTTCAGGTAGGCGAGGGTGACGTGAGGCGTATAGGTCCGGGCGTCGGGCGGCAGACCTGCGCGCCGTCCTGCGATCTCACATGCGCGCGCCAGCCGGGACAGGGGCGCGGAAGGCGCCACCCTGGCCCAGACCGCGTGAATGTCGCGCCCCTCTCCGAAGGCGCCGGCCCCGGCGAGATGAAGGGTCAGGGGCGCGCCGCCGATCCTGGAGAGTTCGGCGTCGAGATCATCGGCAAGGTTCCCGGGCAGGTCTCCTGCGAACTTCAGGGTGATGTGAAGATCCTCACGGGGACGCCAGTCGGCGCCGCGCAGGTTCTGCTGGAAGGGGGCCAACGCCTCAGCGACCTCGTCCGGCAGACTCAGGGCGGCGAACAGACGGATCATGGCGACAGCCTACCTTCGCGATATGCTTGCACAAGACGCGCGCTGCACCGATATTCTCCCCACGCCCGCTCCGGGCGAACGGAAAGGACCCTCGTTCGATGAACGACTTCAACAACAGGTCGGCCCATACCGTTCTGGTGGATCGCGCCGACATGGCCGTCGACGCCGGCCTGCGACAGTTCATGCTCGGCGTCTACAACAAGGTTGCACTGGGCCTGGTGGTTTCCGGCGCCATGGCCTGGTTCACCGGCATGTTCCCGCCGGTGCGCGACCTGATGTACACCGTCTCCGCCGACGGGCGGATGGCGGGCATGACCCCTCTGGGCTTGATCGTCAGCTTCGCGCCCCTCGCCATCATCCTCTTCTCAAGTTTCTCCAAGGGCGGGCAGACCCCCCGGGGCGCGGCCATCGCCTACTGGAGCATCGTCGTCCTGATGGGCGCCTCCCTGGGCGTCCTCACCCTGGTTTACACCGGTCAGGCTCTGGCCTCGACCTTCCTGATCACCGCCATCGCCTTCGCGGCCCTGTCCCTTTACGGCTACGCCACCAAGCGTGACCTCTCAGGCCTTGGCAGCTTCCTGATCGTCGGCCTGATCGGCCTGATCCTGGCCTCTCTGGTCAACATCTTCCTGAAGCTGCCCATGATGAGCTTCGTCATCAGCGTCCTCGGCGTCTTCATCTTCGCGGGCCTGATCGCCTTCGACACCCAGCGCCTGAAGATGATGTACTACGACCTTGGCGGCGATGAAGGCTCAACGGCCGTGGCCACCAACTACGGGGCCCTGAGCCTCTACCTGAACTTCATCAACCTGTTCCAGTTCCTGCTCAGCCTGCTGGGCGAGCGCCGCTGACGAACCAAGACGTTCCGGATCCGGGCCCCGGCGGGAGACCGCCGGGGCCCTTTTCCTTTCGGCTCAGTCGACGACGCGGAACCTGCGGGAGTCGAACACGGTGAGCACCTGGGCCAGGTCATGGCCCCGCTTCAGGATCATGCCGCCTTCGCCAATCACCGCCCAGGCGCCCTGGCGGCGGGCCAGGGCCGGGCGTTTTTCGATCCGGTAGGCAGGGGCCTCGGAAGACCGGCGAAAGACCGAGAACACGCAGGCGTCAGGCAGGGGATCGATGGCGTAGTCCTTCCACTCGCCGGCCGCGACCATGCGTCCGTAAAGGTTCAGGATGCGGGTGAACTCCGCACGCTCGAAGAAGACGCGGCCCGGAGATCCGGCCGCCGGGAAAGAGTCCGCCGACATGCAGGCAGGTTAGCCCCCCCTCGTTGCATCGGGCAATCGCCACGCGGGCACACAACAGGCCGCGAAAAGACCTTATTTCGGTCGCGAGGCCGCCCGATAGCTCCCCGAGGGTGTCTTCGTCGGCTGGCCGGAACCGAATCCCGGGCTTCTGAACAGCCCCCCCAGCCCCCCGTCCGGGGTCGCTTCGAGGTCCAGCCGACACCCCAGCCCGTCCCTTCGAAGCGGCGCGCCTCAGGCGGAAGGCTGGCTTCGTTCTGCAGACAGGATGCGTCCGCCGCGCGGCGCCTGGACGACCACGACGGTGACAAGGCCGGGCTCCGACGCCTCGGGCAGGTTCCAGGCCAGATCTCGGCCTCGCCAGGTTCCCAGTCTCCGGAGTTCCCGGACGGCGTTGACCGCCACGACTGTCTGACCGCGGTTGTCGCCTCGCCTGACCTGGACGCTCCGCGGTCTTGGATCGTACCTCACCATCCAGACCTCTGCGCCGCCTCTCGGGGCCCGACCGGCGGCGACCCTGGCCCGGGCCGCCGTCAGGCTGATCCGGGGTCCCCCGGGGGCCTGGGCCGCCCGGGCGATCAGGGTTTCCAGCAGCTCCGGCTCCAGGGCGCCGCCCTGCCCGCGTCCGTCGACGACAACCTGGGGCGTGTAGGGCTCCCCAAGTTCGAAACGGTCGATGTAGGCCTTCTGGCGTCTTGCGAATTCAGGACGCGCGAGGGTGTCCGTCCACCCCAGATAGTCCCAGTAGTCGACACTGAAGGTCAGGGGCAGCACGTCGCGGCGGGACGACAGCGCTTCCATGACCTCCCCAGCGCCCGTGCAGGAGGCGCAGCCTTGTGCGGTGTAGAGTTCGACGATGACAGGCGCACGCGTCGCCGCCTGGGCCAAGGCGGGCGCAAGAACCAGGAAACAGGCGATAAGGGCTCCTCGCATCGGCCCGCACATAATCCCAGTTGTCAGACGCGCCCGATCAAGAAGACGTGAAGTCCTCCCGCCGCACGCCCTTGGAAAAGGGCTGCGCGGCGGGGAGATTCAGCCCTGGGCGTCGCGCGCCAGGTTCCGAAGAACGTAGTTCAGCACGCCGCCGTTGCGGAAGTACTCCAGCTCGGTCGGCGTATCGATCCGGCAGCGCACCGGGAACCGGGCGATCCGACCGTCGCCGGCGCGATAGAGCTCGACCGTCAGCTGCCGCCGAGGCGACAGGTCAGAGAGGCCGCGGATGGAGACGATCTCCTCGCCGGTCAGGTTCAGCTTCTGCCAGCCGTCCTGGATGAACTGCAGGGGCAGGACGCCCATGCCGACCAGGTTGGACCGATGGATGCGCTCGAAGCTCTCGGCGATGACCGCCCGGACGCCCAGCAGCTTGGTGCCCTTGGCGGCCCAGTCGCGGGACGAGCCCGTGCCGTACTCCTTGCCCGCGAAGATCACCATGGGCCGGCCTTCAGCCTGGTAGCGCATGGCGGCGTCGTAGATCGCCATGGTGTCGCCGGAGGGGAAGTGACGGGTCACGCCGCCCTCGATCTCCGGGGTGATGCGGTTGCGGATGCGGATGTTGGCGAAGGTGCCCCGCATCATCACCTCATGGTTCCCGCGGCGGGCGCCGTAGGAGTTGAACTCGGTGGTCGGCACCTGGCGCTCGCGCAGGTAGACTCCGGCGGGGGAGCTGGCCTTGATCGAACCGGCAGGCGAGATGTGGTCGGTCGTGATGGAGTCGCCGAACACGCCCAGGATCCGGGCCTCGATCACGTCCGTGACCGGCTCGGGCTCCATCTTCATGTCCTGGAAGTAGGGCGGGTTCTGGACGTAGGTGGAGCCCACGTCCCAGGCATAGGTCTGGCCGCCGGCCACCTTGATGCCCTGCCAGTTCTTGTCGCCCTTGAAGACGTCGGAATAGCGGGTGGCGAACATCTTCTGGGTGACGTGCTTGCGCTGCAGTTCGGCGACCTCGGCCGAGGTCGGCCAGATGTCCTTCAGGTAGACAGGCTTGCCGTCCTTGCCCTCGCCGATCGGGTCGTTGGCGAGGTCGATGAGCATGTTCCCGGCCAGGGCGTAGGCCACGACCAGGGGCGGTGAGGCCAGGTAGTTGGCCCGGGTGTCCGGATTGACCCGACCCTCGAAGTTACGGTTCCCCGACAGGACCGAGCAGGCCACCAGGTCCGTGGATTGGATGGTCTCGGAGATGGCCTCGGGCAGGGGCCCGGAATTGCCGATGCAGGTGGTGCAGCCATAGCCGACCAGGTTGAAGCCGAGGGCGTCCAGGCTCTTGGTCAGGCCGGCGGCCTTCAGGTAGTCGGTGACCACCTGGCTTCCGGGGGCGAGGGAGGTCTTCACCCAGGGCTTCACCTTCAGGCCCTTCTCCACCGCCTTCTTGGCCACGAGGCCGGCGGCGATCAGGACGCTGGGGTTGGAGGTGTTGGTGCAGGAGGTGATGGCGGCGATCACCACGTCCCCGTCGCCGAGGTCGTAGGACTCGCCCTTCACTGCGGCGCGCGGGGCGCCGGGTTCACGGCCGAACTCCTTGCCGAGGGCGGCGCGGAACTCGGAGGCGGCGTCGCTTAGCAGGACCCGGTCCTGGGGCCGCTTCGGGCCGGCCAGGGAGGGCAGCACAGAGCCCAGGTCCAGCTCGAGGGTGTCGGTGAAGACGGGTTCGGCGTCGCCGGGCTCGGACCACAGGCCCTGGGCCTTGGCGTAGGCCTCGACCAGGTCGACCCGGGCGGAGTCGCGGCCGGTGGCGCGCAGGTAGTCGACGGTGGCCCTGGTGACCGGGAAGAAGCCGCAGGTGGCGCCGTATTCCGGGGCCATGTTGGCGATGGTCGCCTGGTCCTCGAGGGTCAGGCCGGCGAGGCCTGGACCGAAGAACTCGACGAACTTGCCCACCACGCCCTTCTTGCGGAGCATCTGGGTGACGGTCAGCACCAGGTCGGTGGCCGTGGCGCCCTCGGGCATTTCGCCGTCCAGGCGGAAGCCGATGACCTCGGGGATCAGCATGGGGATGGGCTGGCCGAGCATGGCCGCCTCGGCCTCGATACCGCCCACGCCCCAGCCCAGGACGGCCAGGCCGTTGATCATGGTGGTGTGGGAGTCGGTGCCGACAACCGTGTCGGGGTAGGCCAGGGCGGCGCCGTCCTCGTCGCCGGTCCAGACGGTCTGGGCCAGGTACTCCAGGTTCACCTGGTGGCAGATGCCGGTGCCGGGGGGCACGACGCGGAAGTTGTTGAAGGCCGACGAGCCCCAGCGCAGGAAGCGGTAGCGCTCGATGTTGCGCTCGTACTCGCGCTCGACGTTCTCGCCGAAGGCCTTGGAGGTGCCGAAATGGTCGACCATCACCGAGTGGTCAATGACCAGGTCGACGGGGTTCAGCGGGTTGATCTTCTCGGGATCGGCGCCGAGCTTGGTCATGGCGTCGCGCATGGCGGCCAGGTCGACCACCGCCGGAACGCCGGTGAAGTCCTGCATCAGCACCCGGGCGGGACGGAAGCTGATCTCGTGCTCTACGGCGCCCTTGTTGTCGAGCCAGGCGGCGAGGGCCTTGAGGTCGTCGGCGCCGACGGTGTCGCCATCCTCGTTTCGCAGCAGGTTCTCCAGCAGCACCTTCATCGAGGCCGGGAGTCGCGATACGCCGGCAAGACCGGCTTCCTCGGCGGCCGGAAGGCTGTAGTAGACGTAGGTCTTGTCTCCCACCGTGAGTTCGCGGCGGGTCTTGAGGCTGTCGATTGACGCCATGTCAGGGATCCTTCCTCTGTTCCGGACCGCACACCTATCGAACCGGAGATCGCGCGCCCTGGTGGGCGGACACACAGCGTTCGCCCCGGCGCCGCGAACGCCCTCCGGGACGAGTGCAGCCGCCGGCGTCATAGCCCTTCGGCGGGTCCGCGTCCATGCGCGCGCCGGGAGGAATTCATGAGCCTGTCCCTGCACATCGAGGACCTTGCCCTGTCCCGGGGCGGGCGGCGGCTGTTTTCGGGGCTGGGACTCCGCATGGAGCCGGGCCAGGCCTGCGCCCTCACCGGGGCCAATGGCTCGGGGAAGACCAGCCTGCTGAGGGCCGTGGCGGGCCTGTGCGCCGTCGATTCCGGTCGCATTGCCTTCGGAGGCGCCGACCCGGCCAGCGCACGAGCCTCAAGTCTGCACCTCCTGGGCCATCTCGACGGCCTCAAGGCCTCGCGCACTGCTGGCGAGGAACTGGCTTTCTGGACGGGATGGCAGGGCGGGACGCCATCGGCCATGGCGGCGGCCGTCCGCCGTCTCGACCTGCATCGGCTTCTCGACCTCGAAGTGCGGCGGTTGTCCGCAGGCCAGAGGCGAAGACTGGCGCTCGCCCGGCTCCTGTCAGCGCCCCGTCCGCTCTGGCTGCTGGATGAGCCCCTCAGCCCCCTTGATGGGCGCTGGCGCGCCGAGGCGCTGGAGATCATGGCCGGGCACCTGTCCAGCGGCGGGCTCATCCTCGCCGCGGTGCACGATCCCCTGCCCCTGGCGGCCCTCGCCCTGGAGATCACCGCGTGAGCGCCGCCCTGCAATTGCTCAAGCGGGAGATGGCGATCGCCTGGGGGCGCGGCGGCGGCCTCCTGGTGACCAGCGGTTTCTTCGCGGGGGCGACCCTTCTCCTGCCCCTGGCCTCTGGGCCTGAGCCTGAACGGCTGGCGCAGATCGCACCCGGCGCGGCCTGGACGGTCCTGGCCCTTTCCGCCCTCCTCGGCCTCGAGCGCCTGTTCGAGCGCGACTTTGAGGACGGGGCCCTGGACCTGATGGCTCATGCAGGCCTGGCCCTCGAGTTCACCTGCGCCCTGAAGTGCCTGGGACACTGGCTGGCGACGGGCGCGCCCCTGGCCCTGCTGGCGCCGGTGGCGGCCATCGCCCTGGGCGCCTCTCCCACCCTGGCGCCCCTGCTCTTCGCCTGCGCCCTCGCCGGCGGCCTGGCCTTCGCCTTCACGGGTGGGATCGGGGCGGCGCTGAGCCTCGGCGCCCGGCGGGGCGGACTCCTGACCGCCGTGATCGTCCTTCCGCTGTTCGTGCCCCCGGTGATCTTTGGCGGAGGCGCCCTGGACGCCTTCACGGCCGGACTGCCCTGGCGCGCCGGAGTCGCCCTGCTCGGCGCCTACGCCGCCGCCGCGGTCGCCCTTGGTCCGCTAGCCATGGCGGCGGCCTGCCGCAACGCCCTGTCCTGACCCGCTGCGGGGACCCGCGACGGAAAGCCTGTCGAGGCGCGTTTGAGGGAACAAGGGGTGCATCCAAGGAGCACAGACATGATCCGTTCCACCTTTGGCGCCGCCGGCCTCGCCGCCGTCCTCGCGCTCTCAGCCGCCACTGTCGCCTTCGCCCAGTCCCCGTCTCCGGGCGGTCCGCCTCCCGGCGGCATGCGCATGATGGAGATGAAGCGGCCCGACCCCGAGGCCAGGGCCCAGCGCCTGCGGGACATCCTGCAGCTGACCCCCGCCCAGGAACCGGCGCTGAAGTCCTTCCTGGCCTCCCGGAAGCCCCCTGCGCCGCCAGCGCCGGAAGCCCGCGCCAAGGCCCTGACCACCCCCGACCGCCTCGACCGCCAGCGCGCCAGGCTGGTGGAGCGTCTGGCGGAGTTTGACCGCCGCGCTGCGGCCACGCGGGCCTTCTACGCCCAGCTGACGCCCTCCCAGAAGAAGGCCTTCGACACCCTGCCGCAGCCCGGCGGGGAGCGTCGGCAGATCCGTATCGAGCGCCGGATGCTGGAGCCCGGCCCCGGCGGTCTGGCCAAGGACCACGACCCCTCGATTTAGGCCCTAAAGGCCCCGCGCCGGCGGCTTTCCATTGCCGCAGGCGCGGACCGGGGCTAAGGGGCGGGGCATGACGCAGGCCCTCGCCTTCCTCTACAATCCGCACCGCTTCATGGCCTTCTCGGCCTGGGCGGCGCCCCTTTTCGGCGCCCTGGCCCTGGCCCTGGCGGCGGCGGGCCTCTGGCTCGGTTTCACCGCGCCGGAGGACTACCAGCAGGGCGACACCGTCCGGATCATGTTCATCCATGTCCCGGCCGCCTGGCTTGGGCTATTCGTCTATGTCTGCCTGGGCGGGGCGAGCTTCCTGTCCCTGGTCTTCCGGCAGGCCCTGGCCGACGCCGCCGCCCGGGCCGCAGCGCCCATCGGCGCCGTCTTCACCGCCCTGGCCCTGGCCACGGGATCGCTCTGGGGCAAGCCCATGTGGGGCGCCTGGTGGGTCTGGGACGCCAGGCTGACCAGCGTCCTGGTCCTCTTCCTTTTCTACCTCGCCTACATGGCCCTCAGGGCCTCCATCGACGATGAGGCCAAGGGAGCGCGGGCCGCCGCCATCCTGGCCCTGGTCGGCCTGATCAACGTGCCCGTGGTGCACTGGTCGGTGGAGTGGTGGAACACCCTGCACCAGGGTCGCACGGTGTTCGCTGCAGGCGGGTCCCGCGCGGCGACGGTCTTCCTGGTTCCCCTCCTGCTGATGAGCCTGTCCTACATGTCCGCCTTCGGCGCGCTCTGGCTGGTCAGGATCCGTGGCGAGGTCTGGCGGCGACGCGCCGCCGCCGCCGAAGCCCGGCTGGCGAGGTGACCATGCTGGATCTGGATCCCGGCCCCTACGGCTTCTACATCTGGACGTCCTATGGGGTCAGCGCGGCGGCCCTGGCCTGGCTGGCGGTCTCCAGCCTGGCGTTCGCCCGCCGCTGGCGGCGACGCGCAGAGGCGCTCGAGACCCGCGCCCGGGAGGTCGATCCCGGTCCGGAGAGACAGCCGTGAAGCGCTTCCTCGCCCTTGCGCCTGTGGGGGTGCTCCTGGCGCTCGGCCTGCTCTTCGCCTTCTTCGGCCTGCGGAATGACCCCCGCTATCTGCCTCGGGCCATGGTCGGCAAGCCTGTCCCGGAAGTGACCCTTCCCGCCCTGGCGGATGGTCTGCCCGACACAATGGCGGCCCCGGGAAAGGGTCCCTACCTGATCAACGTCTTCGCGTCCTGGTGCGCGCCCTGTGAGATCGAGGCGCCCATCCTGGTCGCCCTGAAGGACCAGGGGGTGCCGATCATAGGGATCGCCTACAAGGATCAGCCCGCCAAGACCCAGGCCTTCCTCGCCCGCACCGGCGACCCCTACGTCCGGGTCCTGGTGGACCAGGAAGGCCGCGCCGGCATCGAGCTGGGCGTCTCCGGCGTCCCGGAGACCTACCTGGTGGACAGTGGGGGGCGCATTATCGACAAGATCTCCGCCCCCCTCAGCGAGGACGACGCCCGGCGGCTCGCGGCCCAGGTTCGCCGTTAACCCTTCCTGAACCCGGCGCAGACAGGTTCGGTTCTCGTTAACCCTGTTTCGAGGCCCCCATGGTCACCGCCCTGCGCTCCGGTCCGCCCCCGATCCCGCCCGCACAGCCCAACAGGGCGGTCGACGCGGCGCGCCTTCCGGAGTTCGCGCGAAGCCTGCCCGCGGCCGAAGCCGGTGCAGGGCCCGGCCGGACCCAGGCGCCGGGCCAGGCCCAGGGGGCGACCAGCGCAGCGGTCTCCCGACCCCAGCCCGAGAATGACCCGTCCCGCCCGGTGAGGACGCCGCGCCCGGGCTCCCTGGTGGATATCCGGGTCTAGCCCCCGGACCCCGGCGCCGTCTCCGGAGGCGGCGTCCCGTCATCCTTCCGGGCGCCCTTCTTTTTCTTCTTGCCCTTCGCCTTCTCGCCCGGGGCGGCGCCGGCCACGAGACGGCGCAGGTCCTTGTGGAACCGCGCGCGGCGATCCTCCGGGAGCCGTGACAGAAGAGCAAGATCCGCAGCCGCAGCGAGGGGCTGGGCCGCCGCCAGAAGCGCCCGCCCGGGCTCGGTAAGGGACACCTGGTTGGCCCGGGCGTCGCCCGGAGACCTGAGGCGCGAGACCAGGCCGCGGGCCATCAGCCGGGTCAGCAGCTCCGCCAGGGTGGACCGGTCCACGCCGGTGCTACGGACAAGCTGGCTCTGGGTCGCCCCCTCCGTCTCGGCGATGGCCGCGAGAACGGCGAACTGTCGGGGGGTGAGACCTTCCGGGCCCGCCTGTTCAGCATGCAGGTCCGCCGAGATCTGGACCGCCCTGTGCAGAAGGTGGCTGATGGAGGCCTCGGAGGGCGTCGATTTCCTTGTCATGGGCGGGATCCCGAAAGGCGGTGACGTGCGGGCAGGCTACTCCACCGGCGGGGGCGGCGTCTCCTCCGTCCGGGAATAGCGCAGGATCAGGGGCGCTTGGGCGAGGCCGAAGGCGACGTGGATCAGGGTGGATCCCGGAAACCGGAAGCCGAGCCAGACCGCCTCGGGCTGGGTGCGCCAGATCACCTCGTTCACGCCCGCCATGACGAGGAAGAAGACCCCGTAGCGAAGGGTCAGCTTCCGCCAGCCCTCGTCCGGCATGGGCAGGCTGGAGCCCAGCAGCATCTTCAGGGGATTGCGTCGGATGGCCAGCCCACCGAGCAGCAGGAGCCCGAAGGCCAGGGAGGTCACCGTCGGCTTGATGTAGACGAAGCGGGGGTCCTTGAAGACCAGGGTCAGGAGGCCGAAGACCAGGGCCAACACCCCTGCCGCCAGGGGCATGGGGGCGATGCGTCGCTCGAGCACGTAACCCACGACCAGAGCGATGGCGGCCCCGGCCACAAGCCCCCAGCTGGCCATCACCATGTCCCGGGTGATCACATAACCGATGATCAGGCCCAGGGGCCATCCGAAGTCCACCAGGCTCGCGATCCAGCGGCGCGCGCCGCCCTTGCCTTCGGCCATGTTTCAGTTCTCCCCGAGGCCGACGACGGAACGGGCGAAGGCCCGGGCGTCGAAGGGCTGGAGGTCGTCGATCCCCTCGCCCACGCCAATCAGCTTGATGGGCGAGTCCGAGGCCTGGGCCACCGGCACCAGGACCCCGCCCCGGGCCGTACCGTCCAGCTTGGTCATGACGATGCCGCTGACCCCGACCTGGTTGCCGAAGATGTTCTCCTGGGCCAGGGCGTTTCGGCCCACCGTGGCGTCCAACACCAGCAAGGTCTCGTGGGGGGCGTCGGGGTCGACCTTCTTGATCACCCGGATGACCTTCAGGAGCTCATCCATCAGGCCCTGCTTGTTCTGCAGCCGCCCGGCGGTGTCGATCAGCACGACATCGTGGCCTTCGGCCCGGGCCTTCTCGAGGGCGTCGAAGGCCAGCCCTGCGGCGTCGGAGCCCGTCGGCCGGCTCATGAAGTCCGCGCCTGCCCGCTCGGCCCAGACCTTCAGTTGCTCGACAGCCGCGGCCCGGAAGGTGTCGCCGGCCACCACGAGCACCCGGGCGCCGCGCCCCGTCAGGTCGGCGGCGATCTTGCCCAGGGTGGTCGTCTTGCCCGAGCCGTTCACGCCGATGAAGAGGACCACGTAGGGGCGCGGGCCGGACAGGGGATCGAACCGGCCCTCATGTCCCGCCAGTTCGTCGGCGATGGCCTCGGACAGGGCTTCGAGCACCTCGGCCTCGTCCACCGCCTTACCGAACCGGGTGGCGGCGAAGGCCTCGGTGATCCGCGCCGCGGACTTAGGGCCCAGGTCCGCCTCGATCAGCATCTCTTCCAGGGCGTCGATCCGGGCCTGGTCGAGGGGCTGCTTGGTGAAGGTCGAGGCCACCTGTTCGGTCAGGGCCCGGGAGGTCCGGGCGAGACCGCCAGTGAGGCGCTGGAACCAACCTGTCTTGGGTTCAGTCATGGGCGGCTTCTAGCGGCTGGCCGGCCATGATCCTAGGGGTCGGGGCGGCCAGCAACCGCCGTCCGTCCTGGCCGGCGATCCGGAAGGTCGCGATCTCACCCGCAGGGACGTCGCCTGTGAAGGCGATCTCGGAGAAGTCCTCGGCCCGGGCCAGGCCGGGGCGCTCGACCAGGCCGCGGACCTCGCGACCGACCTGGGCGGCCAGGTGACGGGACAGGGCCGCCTCACCCGCCGCCCGCAGCCGGGCCGCGCGCTCGCGGACCTCCGCCTTCGGGACGGGGGGCATCCGCGCGGCCGGCGTGCCCGGGCGGGGGCTGTAGGGAAAGACATGCAGGAAGGCCAGGTCCGCCGCCTCCACCAGGTCCAGGGTGTTTGCGAACATCGCCTCGGTCTCGGTGGGGAAGCCGGCGATGAGATCGGCGCCGAAGGCGACATCGGGGCGCACGGCGCGCACATCCGCCACGAGCTTCAGCGCATCCGCCCGGCTGTGCCTTCGCTTCATCCGCTTGAGGATCATGTCGTCGCCGGCCTGCAGGGACAGGTGCAGGTGCGGCATCAGGCGGGGCTCGTCCGCCAGAAGGGCCATGAGGTCCGGGTCAATCTCGGCGGCGTCGATGGAGGACAGGCGCAGGCGGGGAAGGTCGGGGACCAGGCGAAGAATCCGCCCGGCCAGCTGGCCCAGTGTGGGCGCGCCCGGCAGGTCCGCCCCCCAGCTGGTCACATCGACGCCGGTCAGGACGACCTCAAGGCAGCCTTCGGCGGTGAGACGCCGGACCTGCTCCACCACCTCGCCGGCGGGAACGGAGCGGGAGTTCCCGCGACCGAAGGGAATGACACAGAAGGTGCAGCGATGGTCGCAGCCGTTCTGGACCTCCACATAGGCCCGGGCGCGGTCCCGGACGCCGGCGATCAGGTGGCCGGCGGTCTCGCGCACGCTCATGATGTCGTTGACCCGCACCCGGGGGCCGTCCGTCCCTGCGGACAGGGCGCCGGGACGGGCCTTGTCCCCATTACCGAGGACAAGATCGACCTCCGGCATGGCGGCGAAGGTCCCCGGCTCGATCTGGGCGGCGCAGCCGGTGACGATGAGCCGCGCGCCCGGGTTCTCGCGGCGGGCCTTGCGGATGGCCTGCCGGGCCTGGCGTACGGCCTCGCCGGTCACGGCGCAGGTGTTGAAGACCACGGCGTCGGTGACGCCGTCCTCAGCGGCGCGGGCGCGGATGACCTCGCTCTCGTAGGCGTTGAGGCGGCAGCCGAAGGTGACGACCTGGACGTCCGAGCCGCTCATGGCAGGCGACCCTCGAACTCGAGCTCAACATCGCCGGTCATCAGGACGCGGCCGTCGATTCCCCAGGCGATCTCCAGGTCGCCCCCATCCAGCTCCAGCCGGGCGACGGGGTCGACAAGCCCCCGGCGGACGCCAGCCACGAGGGCCGCGCAGGCGCCTGTGCCACAGGCCCGGGTCAGGCCCGCAGCGCGCTCCCAGACCCTCAGCCGGACATGTGAGCGGCTGCGGACTTCAGCGAAGCCGACATTGACCCGTTCGGGAAAGAGGGGGCTGGCCTCGATGCCGGCGCCGAGGCCCGCGACGTCGGTGTCCGCCAGGGAAGGGACGAAGAAGACGGCATGAGGGTTGCCCATGGACAGGCAGGTCGCCAGCCCCAGGCGTCCGGCCTCCGGCACGGGAACGGCCAGGGTGTCATGGGGGCCTGAGAGTGGGACGGCCCGCCAGGAAAGGCGCGGCCGGCCCATGTCCACCGCCACCCGCATCGGCCCCCGGCGCCAGGCCGCCAGCAAGCCGCCTTCGGTCTCCAGGCGCACCTGGTCCGTCCCGGCGTCCTCCATCAGGCGCCAGGCCACGCAGCGCGTGGCGTTGCCACAGGCGCCGGCCTCGCCGCCGTCGGGGTTCCAGAACCGGACCGAAGCGTCGGCCGTCTCCGACGGGCCAATGACCACGAACTGGTCGCAGCCGATCCCTTCCGACCGCGAGGCCAGGCGCCGGATGGTCTCCGGATCCGGCGCAAAGGCGTGGCGGCGGGCGTCCACGACGATGAAGTCGTTGCCCAGGCCGTTCATCTTCAGGAAGGGGCGTTCCATGGGGCCTCTATATAGTCGCGTCCCCCTCTCCGGGCGACTTTCGCGAGACATCGCCCTGTCTTTGCGTAAAAAAGACGTCATGAAGCGCCAGATTACGTCCATCCTTCGCCTTCTTGCCCTGACCTTGGCCCTTGCCGGCCCGCCCTCGGCGGCGCGCGCGGAGGATCCCTTCCTCTGGCTTGAGGACATCGAGTCGCCTCGGGCCCTGGACTGGGTGGCGCGCCAGAACGCCCGGACCGCGGCGGTCCTGGAAGGGGACCGTCGTTATCCCGTCTTCCTGCAGGAGGCCCGCGCCATCTTCACGGCGCCCGACCGGATCGCCTGGCCGGATCTGCGCGGCGGCGCGGTGGACAATCTCTGGCAGGACGCCGCCCAGGTCCAGGGCGTCTGGCGCACGACGGACTCAGGCGCCTACCGCGCCGGACGGCCCCAATGGACCACCCTCCTGGACCTGGACGCCCTGTCCCGGGCTGAGGGCCGGAACTGGATCTTCAAAGGGGCGACCTGCCTGCCGCCGGCCGCGACCCTCTGCCTGGTCCGGCTGTCAGACGGGGGCGGCGATGCCGTGGAATTGCGCGAGTTCGACGTCGCCCGTCGGGCCTTCGTCGAGGGCGGGTTCCGCCTGCCCGCCTTCAAGCAGACCGTGGATTGGCTGGACCGCGACACCCTGGTCGCAGCAAGGGAGTGGACCCCCGGGGAGGTGACGGCGTCAGGCTATCCCTTCGTCCTGCGCACCTTGGACCGCCGCGGGGGGACCCGCGACGTCTTCCGCGGCCAGGCCTCGGACGTATCGGTCGCCGCCAGCGTCCTGCGGGGCGAGGACGGCCGAAGCGAGGGCCTGGTCATCAACCGGGCGGTCGACTTCTTCCGCTCCGAGTTCAGCCTCTGGCGCGATGGGCGGCTGATCCGCCTGCCGCTGCCTCTGCGGGCGACCTACCAGGGCTCGGCCCAGGGGCGGATGATCTTCATCATCAAGGAGGACTGGAAGGGTTACGGCCGCGGTTCGGTGGTCGCCCTGCGCCGGGACGACCCAGCCGGCAAGCCCGAACTGGTCTTCGCGCCGGGCCCCCGGCAGGCGGTCCAGGAGGTCGAGGTCACGGCGGGCCTGGTGGCGGTGAACCTGCTCGACGAGGTCAAGGGCGCCATGGAGGTCTTCGACATGACCCGCGGCCGCTGGACCGGGGAGCGCCTGGCCCTGCCCCGGGACGCGACCTTCCAGATCGTCTCGGCCAGCGAGACCGACGACGTCCTGATGGTCTCGGCAGAAGGCTTCCTGGATCCGCCGTCCCTATGGCGGGTGGACGCGGCGACAGGCGAGACGGCCCGGATCGCCTCCCTTCCCCCTCGGTTCCAGCCGGAGGGCGCCAGCGTGGCCCAGTACTGGGCGACCTCCAGCGACGGAACCCGAATCCCCTACTTCGTGGTCACACCCAAGGGCGCCCGGAAGGACGGCTCCACCCCGACCCTGATGTACGGCTACGGCGGTTTCGAGATCGCCAAGCCACCCATCTACCTTCCGGAGATGGGCAAGCTCTGGCTGGAGCGCGGCGGCGCCTACGTCATCGCCAACATCCGGGGCGGCGGCGAGTTCGGGCCCGCCTGGCACCAGTCTGTCATGCGCGAGAAGCGCCAGCTGGCCTTCGACGACTTCGCCGCTGTGGCGAGGGACCTGACCGCCCGCGGCCTGACCTCGCCTCGCCGCCTTGGCATCTATGGCCGGTCAAACGGAGGGGTCCTGACCACGGTCGCCATGACCCAGCACCCGGAGCTCTGGAGCGCAGTGGTGGTGGAGAGCCCTCTGGTGGACATGCTGCGGTATCACAAGTTGTCCGCCGGGGCGTCCTGGGTAGGCGAGTATGGGGATCCGGATGTCCCCGAGGACGCCGCCTTCATCGCCCGGTATTCGGGCTACCAGAACCTCAAGCCCGGGGTCGCCTACCCCGAGGCCTACATCACCACCAACACGCGCGATGACCGGGTCCATCCGGGCCACGCCCGCAAGTTTGCGGCGCGCCTGGAGGAGATGGGGGTTCCCTACCTCTACCATGAGCAGACTCTCGGGGGGCACTCGAACGATTCCGACCCGGAGATGAACGCCCGGCGCTGGGCGCGTCACTACGTCTATCTCGCCCGCCGCCTGATGGACTGATCAGGCCGCGCGCAGGGTCTCGGCCAGGAGCCGGCCCTCAGCGCCGCGTATCGAGCCGGACCGCCAGGCCACGACGATCTCCCGGCTTGGGTTTGCGGCCTGGAGGGGGCGGATCTCAATGGAGGTCCCGTCCGTGAGCCCGGCCGAGACCGCCATGGAAGGCAGGAAGGTCACCCCCAGTCCGGACCCCACCATCTGGACGAGGGTTGGGAGGGATGTGGCGGCGAAGGTCGCTTCAGAATCGCTCTGGCGGGGCGGACGCAGGCCGCAGGCGGCCAGGGCGTGGTCGCGCAGGCAGTGTCCGTCCTCGAGAAGGATCAGGTCCTCGTCCTCCAGCTCAGAGGGTCGGGTCCGGTCCTGCCGGGCCAGGGGATGGCCGGCGGGCAGGGCGGCGAGGATCTCGTCCTCGGCCACATGGGCGCTTTCCAGACCGGTCATGTCGAAGGGCAGGGCGATGAGGGCGGCGTCGAGGTGACCCGACTTGAGGGCGGAGATCAACCTCTGGGTCAGGTCCTCCCGGAGATAGAGCCTCAGGTCCGGGAACCTCGACCGCAGAAGGGGCAGGGCCCGGGGCAGCAGGAAGGGGGCGATGGTCGGGATGACCCCGAGGCGGAACCGGCCCGTGAGCGGCTGGCCGGCGCTTCGCGCGGCCTGGACCAGTTCATCGGCCTCATTGAGGATGACCCGCGCCTTGGCCAGGGCCGCCTCGCCCACGGCCGTCAGGATCAGGCCGGACCGGGCGCGGTCGACGACAGGGCTGCCCAGGATCTTCTCCAGTTCCTGAATGCCGGCCGACAGGGTCGGCTGGGTCACATGGGCCGCCTCGGCGGCCTTGCCGAAGCCGCCGTGCTCGACCAGGAGCTTCAGGTACTGCAGTTGCCTCAGGGTAGGGAGCATGGCGTCCCGACTTCCACGGCTGGCTGGGCCAAGTCAAACGAAAGCGGCGCGGCCCCCGACAGGGAACCGCGCCGCATCGACTCGGGAGGGGGGTGTTGGGCCCCGGGGTCAGCGACCCGACTGCAGGCTCTCCACCGCCGCGGTCATGCGGGCGCTGAAGGGCTGGTAAGCGTCGCGGAAGAGGGCCGTCATGAGCTCGGTGGTCTTGCCCATCTGGGTCACGCAGGCCTCCATGTGGGTCTTGGCCAGGTCGGTCTGGACCTCGACGAAGTCCTGCACGCTGCGCACGCCCGCCAGGGACTGGACGGCGGCGGTCTGGCGCTCGACGGCGGCCTTGGAGAAGGCGACGGTCTCGGCGCCGAGGACCTCTGCGCCCTTGGCGGTGGCGGTCACCGAAGCGATGACGGCCTCCATGTTCTTGCGGGAATGCGCGGTCAGGTCATTGAGGCCGGACATGCTCTTCTCCATGGCGTCACGGAGGGCTTCGTTCCCGGCGTTGGCGATCTTGTCGGCGGCGGTCTTGGCGGCGGCCATGGTGGCGTTCCTGTCGATGGGGCCCTGCGGGCGAAACCCGCGCAAGGGTGGTTGTGCTGCAGCGCGGTATCGCATGCTGCACTGCAGCAGTCAAGCCGATTGTGCGCTGCAACATAAACAGGCTGTGAAGCCCCTTCAGGCGAAATTTACTTTCCTGCAATGCGGCGCAGGCTAGTATGGGCCTTCATCCTGAAACCCGCCGGCCGCGCCGGAGACGCCAGGGACGACCGACTTGCCGACAGCTGCTCGACGTCCCGCCCTCCTGCGCCGGATCGCCGCCCCTGCGGCCGCCCTTTGCGCCACCCTTTGCGCCCTGGCTTTCGGCGGACCCGTGTCAGCAGCGCCGACCCCGCCCTTCCCCGAAATGCGCTACGCCGCCGTGGTGGTGGACGCCGAGACGGGCGAGGTCCTCTTCTCCCGCCGGGGAGACAGCCTCCGTTACCCGGCCTCCATCACCAAGGTGATGACCCTCTACCTGACCTTCGAGGCCCTCTCGACGGGACGGATCTCGCTGGAGGATCGGGTGGTGATCTCCGCCCGGGCCGCCGCCCAGAGCCCGACCAAGCTCGGCCTGCCTGTCGGCTCCAGCCTGAGCGTGTCCGAGGCCATGCAGGCGCTGGCGGTCAAGTCGGCCAATGACATCTCCGTCGCCCTGGCCGAGACGCTGTCAGGCGGTAGCGAGCGCCGCTTCGCCGCAATGATGACCCTCCGGGCCCGCGAGCTCGGCATGGTCAACACCCATTTCGTGAACGCCTCCGGCCTTCCGGACAGCCGCCAGGTCAGCACCGCCCGCGACCTCGCCATCCTGTCGCGAGCCGTGCTGAGGGACTTCCCCCAGCACTACAGCCTCTTCAGCCAGCCCTCCTTCACCTTCCAGGGCCGGAAGATGAACAACCACAACGGTCTCCTCTGGAGGATGCCGGGGACGGACGGGCTGAAGACCGGCTTCACCAGCGCCTCGGGCTACAACCTTGCGGCGTCAGCTGTCCGCGGAGACCGTCGCCTCATCGCCGTCGTCCTTGGGGGCCCTTCTAACGCCCGCCGGAACGCCAAGATGGAGAGCCTGCTGCTGACCGGCTTCGACCTCGCCGCCCGGCGCGACCGGGGCGAGCGGGTCCAGTTCGCCCAGGTCAACTTCGAGAGCGAACCGGCGCCGGTCACCCAGATGGCCCAGGTCCGGTCGGACGCTGAGGCCCTCGCCCCGGACCGGGTGATCCTGACCAGCGCCCCGGCGCCGCGCAACCTTGCCGGTTTCGAGATCGTCGATCCGGCCTCCAGCGGCCTGCGGCAGGCGGGGCGGCCGGAAGCCGGACGCTGGTCGGTTCAGGTCGGCGCCTTCAAGTCGCAGGACCTGGCCCGCAAGCAGGTCGCCATCGTCCGAAAACTCGCCCCCACCCACTTCCCCGCCGCCGGCAAGGCGGAGCGGGCTGGCGCTTCCTGGCGCACGCGGTTCTCGGGTTATTCAGAGACCTCGGCGCGGGCGGCCTGCAAGGCCCTCAAGAGCCGTGGCCAGCCCTGCATGGTCCTCCCGCCCTCGGCCTGACGGCCAGCGCCGGAACGGCTACTCGCCGCGGGTCGCGATCGCCGCGGTTGCGACAAGCTCACCCAGCAGGGCCAGCGTCGCCTGGCCGGGACCATCAAAAGGATCCAGCTCCACCCGCTTGAAGTATTTCAGCAGAAGGGAGGGGTTCACCCGGGGAATGGAAACATGCCCCATGCTCCAGTTGCCGAACCGCCGCTCGGTGATCTCCTCGTAGGAGAGCAGCCGCACCTGCTGGTGCCGGTCGTCCCGGACGATGGCGTTGAAGATCTCGCAGACCTCGTCGCGTCCGCCTTCCAGGAGCTGGATGAAGAGGTCGTCGGCCACGCACAGGAGGCCGGTGATCCCCTGTCGCGGATTGTTGCGCCGGCACTGTTCGAGGATGCCGTCGAGCAGCGCGCCGTTCATGGGCTGGACGGGGCGGCTGGCGTAGAGGCAGCGCACGAGCATGGGAATCAGGTCCTGTTCTTGATGAGGGAGAGGAATTCGGCCCGCAGGGTGTGATCCTTAAGGAAGGAGCCGCGCATGACCGAGTTGATCATCATGGTCTCGCTGTCCTTCACCCCCCGCCAGTGCATGCAGAAGTGGTCGGCCTCCATGACGACAGCCAGGCCGTCCGGGCGGACCTTTTCCATCAGCAGGTCGGCCAGCTGGGTGATGGCCTCCTCCTGGATCTGCGGCCGCGACATGACCCACTCGGCCAGGCGCGAGTACTTGGACAGGCCGATCAGGTTGGAATGCTCGTTCGGCATCAGGCCGATCCACAGCCGGCCCATGATCGGGCAGAAGTGATGGCTGCAGGCGCTGCGGACCGTGATCGGACCGACGATCATCAGCTCGTTAAGGGAGGAGGCGTTGGGGAACTCGGTCACCGGCGGGGCCTCGGTGTAGCGGCCGCGGAAGACCTCGGTCACGTACATCTTGGCGACGCGCTTGGCGGTGTCCTGGGTGTTGTGATCGGCTTCGGTGTCGATCACCAGGCTCTTCAGCACCTCTCGGAACTTGCCCTCCACCTCGGAGAGCAGGTCGTCGATCTCCCCCTCGCGGATGTAGGCCGAGATGTTGTCATTGGCGAAAAACCGCTTCCGGGCCTTCTTGATGCGGGCGCGGATGCGGGCGGAGACGGGCTCTTGTTCGGGGTCTGCCGGAGGCTTCACGGTGAACTCACACGGGTTGCAGGTGGCCGGGGCCAGGCCCGACCGGGAAACCCTACACCGGAAGGATCGGGCCTGTCGCGTGAATGTCCGGGCGGCTTCGGTCCGTCGCCTGGACCTCACCCCTCAAGCAGCCGGTCCCGGGCGGCATTGAGATGGGCGGCGAGGCCATCCGTACCCCCGGCGTCGGGGTGGGTCCGACGGATAAGCCGGGCGTGGGCCTCGATGATCTCCTCCCGGCTGGCCTCCGGTCCGACCCCGAGGACAGAGCGCGCCTCAGTCAGGCTCATGCCCTGCGGAGACGGCGGGACAGAAGCAGGACCGGAGCGGGGCGCCGGCGACCGGGCGACACCGGCCAGGGCCAGGCCTGCAGACAGGAGAAGGAGGCCGAGAATCCATCCGCCCCGCAGCAGGCTCAGGGTCCCCGCCACCAGGGATGCAAGAGCCAGGCCTCCGGCGATCAGGCGCCACTCCCGCCGCGGCGCCTTCAGGCCGCGGCGGCCCGCCCAGACCAGTACGGCGACGGCCGCGAGGGCGATGAGCAGCCAGGTCACTACTGGGCGGCCAGCTGGGCGCCGTCCGGTGTCAGGCCCAGGAAGCCCATCAGGTCGCGCAGCTCCTGCCGGGCCGCGACGTGCTGGAGGCTCATGGAGACGGGCCGGATGGACGGGGACAGGTCGGCGATGGTCAGGCCGAAGGGGAAGAGCTCGCGGTAGATGACCCGGTCGCGCAGGCCAGGGCCCACCCTGAAGCCGGCCCGGCGGGACAGGGCCTGGACGCGCTCGTCCACCCGGCGGCGGTTTCGGGCGTCGGCGGGCGCCAGGCGGTTGCGCAGCACCACCCAGTCGATCGACCGCCCCGAGGCGAGGGCGCGGTCCTTCCGGCTGTTCCAGACCGTCTCGGAGTAAAGGCTCGGCCGCTTCAGCTCGAGGGTCACGGGATCGACAACCCCCAGGGTGTCGAAGTCCACGAAGCTGTCGTTCATGGGCGTGACGATCAGGTCGGCCCGGGCGTGGGCGGCGCGGCTTAGGGCGGTGTCGGCGCCGGGCGTGTCCACGACGATCAGGTCACAGGCCGAAAGGGCCTCGAAGGCGGCGTCCAGACGGGCGCGGGCCTCGTCGTCGGGCGCCCGGGCGATGGCGGCGTCAAGGCGCACCGTCTCGGGCATGGGCGCCACTACGGCGTTGGCGGCCAGCCAGGCGGCGCGGTTGTCGATGAAGTGGGCCAGGGATTGCTGGCGGACGTCCAGGTCCAGGGCGCCGATCCGGGCGCCCTCGTGCAGCAAGGCGGTCATCAGGTGGATGGCGAGGGTGGACTTCCCCGCCCCGCCCTTCTCGTTGCCCACGACAATGATGTCGGCCATCGGAAGCCTCCGGCTGCGGACCTGACCAGGGGGGCAGACCGATTCCCGCAGGCCGCAAGCCTTGGCGTCCGCCCGCGGGGGCGTCAACGCACCGGTGCGGATCGCCTGTGGATGGATGGACGCCGGACCCGCCCCCGGGGCATAAGCCTCCCCGCCATGACCACCCTCCCCATCGTCCGCACCGTCGCAGACCTCCGCGCCGCCGTCGCCGGCTGGCGGCGGGAAGGGCTATCCGTGGGTTTCGTCCCGACCATGGGCGCCCTGCACGAGGGGCACCTCTCCCTGGTCCGCCTCGCCCTGTCCCGGGCCGACCGCGTGGTCGCCTCCATCTTCGTGAACCCCACCCAGTTCGGGCCGGAGGAGGACCTGGCCGCCTATCCCCGCGACGAGGCCGGAGACGCAGGGAAGCTGGCCGGGGCGGGCTGTCATCTCCTGTTCGCCCCCTCTCCGGCCGAGATGTATCCGCCCGGCGCCGCCACCGTGGTGACGGTGTCGGGGGTGTCCGAGCCCCTCGACGGGCAGGCACGACCCGGTCACTTCGCGGGGGTCGCCACCGTGGTGGCCAAGCTGCTGAACCAGGTGCGCCCCGACGTCGCGGTGTTCGGGGAGAAGGACTACCAGCAGCTGCAGGTCATCCGCCGCCTGGCCGCCGACCTCGACCTCGGGGTGGAGATCCTGGGCGCCCCCACCGCCCGGGCGGCGGACGGCCTGGCCCTGTCCTCCCGCAACGCCTACCTAACGGGGGAAGAGCGCCAGCGGGCGCCGGAGCTGGCCGCCGCCCTCGCCGAGGCGGTCCTGGCCCTGCGATCGGACGCGCCCGTGGAGGGCGTCGAGGCCGGGGCGGTCGCCCGGCTGCAGGCGGCGGGCTTCGGGACCGTCGACTATGTGGAGGTGCGCGACGCCGGCGACCTGTCGCGGCTGGGGCCTGGCCCTCTGCCTCCGGGCCAGGCGGGACGGATCCTCGCCGCCGCTTGGCTGGGACGGGCCCGGCTCATCGACAACATGGCGGTCTGAGGCCGGCTACCAGGCCCCCGCCTCGCGCAGCCGACGGGCCAGGTCGTCGGGCAGGTCGCCGCCGCCGGCCTCGTCCAGGTCGGGCGGGGCGTCGGCCGGGTCGAGATAGCGCCAGCCCTGGAAGGCCCGCCGGGGCGTCGGCGCCACCCGGATGATCCGGGGCTCCAGGTCGATCCGGCAGTGGCTTTCCGACCCCGCCTCGACCCGGGAGATGGACAGGATCACCTGGCGGCACAGGATCAGGCCGCGGAAGATCCGGTAGAGGGAGCCGCCGTCGAGCAGCTCCTCCACCCGCTTGGGCGCCATCCGGGTGTGCAGGGGCCAGGGGTCCGGGCTGTTCTCGTGCCAGGCTACGAGGTCCTCGATGGTGTCGCAGCCCACGCAGAGCCGGATCATGTGAAGGGTCACGGCGCCTCGCTCCGCACCCGCGCCAGGGGCTCGCCCTCGCGGACCTGGTCGCCGACCGCCGCCGACAGACCCTCGACCACCCCATCGAAGGGGGCCGCAAGGCCGTGCTCCATCTTCATCGCCTCGATCACCACGAGGATGTCGCCCCGCAGGACCCGGGCGCCCTCGGCGACGGAGACGGCGACGACCTTGCCGGGAAGGGGCGCGCTGACGGAACCATCGCCGCCGGACGCCGAGCCGCCTTCCGGATCCGGGGGAGTTGCGGAAAAGGAGAACGCTGCGCCGCCCTCAAACAGGACCAGGGCCTCGCCTGCGTCGAGGAGATCGGCCTCCTCGGGCCCGGCGTCGAGGTCGGCGACGAGGGGCTGGCCGTCGCACCAGAGGCGCACCCGGTCGCGGGGAGGCGCATTGAGGCGGAAGCCGGCCAGGTCGCGGGAGGGGGCGCTCGCCCCCTCCGCAGAGAGGGCCGCAAGGGCGGCCGCTGCAGCGCCCGCGAGGGCGGGCGAAGGCTCCGGCGCGGCGGCCAGGCGGTCCAGCCGATCGCCAATGAATCCGGTGTCGATGCGGCCCGACAGGAAATCGGGGTCGTCCAGGCACCTGGCGAGGAAGGCGGCGTTGGTCTTCAGGGGCCAGGTCTCGACCCCGGCGCAGGCCTCGGCGAGGGCCTCAGTCGCCCCTTCCCGGGTCGGCGCCCAGGCGATGAGCTTGGCGATCAGGGAGTCGTAGTGCGGGCCCACCTCGTCGCCAGCCTCGACGCCGGAATCCACCCGCACCCCGTCGGGCAGGCGCAGGTGCTCCAGGAGGCCGATCGAGGGGATGAAGCCCCGCTCAGGAACCTCGGCGCAGAGCCGGGCTTCCACCGCCCAGCCGTTCAGCACGATCTCGTCCTGGGCCAGGGGCAGGGGCTCGCCGGCGGCGACGCGGAACTGCCACTCCACGAGGTCGACACCCGTGACGGCCTCGGTGACGGGATGCTCGACCTGCAGGCGGGTGTTCATCTCCATGAACCAGATGCGGTCGGCCCGCAGGCCCTCGCGGGCGTCGGCGATGAACTCCACCGTACCGGCCCCGACATAGTCCACGGCCCGGGCGGCGGCGAGGGCGACGGCGCAGACCGAATCGCGGACCTCGGGCGTCATGCCGGGGGCCGGCGCCTCCTCGATCACCTTCTGGCGACGGCGCTGCAGGGTGCAGTCGCGCTCGAAGAGGTGGACGAGGCCGCCATGGGAATCGCCGAAGACCTGGACCTCGATGTGCCGGGGCGCCTCGATGCAGCGTTCCAACAGGACCCGGTCGTCCCCGAAGGCGGCCAGGGCCTCCCGCCGGCAGGCGGCCAGGGCGGCGGAGAAGTCGGCCGCGTCGTTTACCCGCCGGATGCCGCGCCCGCCGCCACCCGCCGCCGCCTTGATCAGGACCGGCCAGCCCAGGTCACGGGCGGCCGCCAGCAGGGTCGCCTCCGAGCCGTCATCTCCCTGCCAGCCGGGCGTCACCGGCACGCCGGCCGCGATCATCCGCTCGCGGGCGGAATCCTTCAGGCCCATGGCGCGGATGGCCTCGGGTGAGGGCCCGATCCAGATGAGGCCCGCCGCCTGCACCGCCTCGGCGAAGGCTGCAGTCTCGGACAGGAATCCATAGCCCGGATGCACCGCCTCCGCGCCGCTCTCCAGGGCCGCGGCGACAAGGTCGGGAATGGACAGATAGCTCTCCGCCGCCGGCGCTGGACCGATGCGCACCGCGCGGTCGGCCTCGCGGACATGGGCGGCGTCGAGGTCGGCGTCCGAGGCGACCGCGATCGTCTCCACCCCCAGACGTCGGGCGGTGCGGAAGATCCGGCGGGCGATCTCGCCCCGGTTGGCGACAAGGACGGAACGGAACACGGGGCGGGTCAGCCCTTTCCGGCCCAGGAAGGCGTCTTGCGGGCCAGGAAGGCCGCCACGCCCTCGCGGCCCTCGTCGCTGACCCGGGCCTGGGCGATGCGGCGCGCCGTGTCCTCCATGAGCGCGTGGTCGATCTCCCGCCAGGCGACGGCGTCGACCAGGGCCTTGGAGGCGGCGATGGCGCCCGGTGCGCAGGCCATGGCCTCGCCGGCGATGCGATCGGCAGCCGTGGCCAGGGCGGCGGCGTCCTCCACCAGCTCGCTCACCAGGCCCAGGCGCAGGGCCTCGTCGGCGTCGAAGATCCGGGCCGAGGCGAACAGGCCGCGGGACGCCCGCGGGCCGATGGCGGAGACGATGTAGGGGCTGATGGTGGCGGCGATCAGGCCCAGCCGGGCCTCGGAAAAGCCGAACTTCGCCCCCCGCTCGGCCACGGCGATGTCGCAGGCCGCGGCCAGGCCGCACCCCCCGCCCCAGGCGCCGCCCTGGACCAGGGCCACGGTCAGGGAGGGAAGGTCCCAGAGCGACTTGAGCATCCGCGCCAGGCCCATGGCGTCGTCGCGGTTCTCGGCCTCGGTCCAGTGCGCGGCGTCGCGCATCCAGTTCAGGTCCGCCCCGGCCGAGAAGACCTTGCCTGCGCCGCGCAGGAAGACCACCCGCACGCCCTCGGCCGCCTGCAGGGTCTCGAAGGTCTCATGCAGGGCGCCGATCAGCTCGGCGTTGAAGCTGTTGCGGGCGTCCGGCCGGTTCAGGGTGACCACGGCCACGCCCTCCTGGGTGGTGTCCAGGCGCACGAGGTCGGAGGTGGCGTCGCTGTCGAGGCCTTCAACCAGGGGATCGGCGATGGGGTTGGACATGGAGGGGCTCCGGTTTCGGGGATCGGTCACATTCGGAAGACGCCGAAGCGCGTCGGCGCGACGGGGGCGTTCAGGGCTGCGGACAGGGACAGCCCCAGGACGTCGCGGGTCTGGGCCGGGTCGATGATCCCGTCGTCCCAGAGCCGGGCGGTGGCGAAATAGGGATCGCCCTCGGCCTCGTAGCGTTCGCGCACCGGCGCCTTGAAGGCCTCTTCCTCCTCGGCGGGCCAGTCGCCGCCCCGGGCCTCGATGCCATCGCGGCGGATCGTCGCCAGGACGCTGGCCGCCTGGTCGCCGCCCATCACCGAGATGCGGCTGTTGGGCCAGCTCCACAGGAAGCGCGGCGAATAGGCCCGGCCGCACATGCCGTAATTGCCGGCCCCGAAGGAGCCGCCGATCAGCACCGTCAGCTTGGGGACCTCGGCGCAGGCCACGGCGGTGACCAGCTTGGCCCCGTCCCGGGCGATGCCGCCGGCCTCGTAGCGCCCGCCGACCATGAAGCCTGAAATGTTCTGCAGGAAGAGAAGGGGGATGCCCCTCTGGCAGGCCAGCTCGATGAAGTGGGCGCCCTTCAGCGCACTCTCCGAGAAGAGGATGCCGTTGTTGGCCAGGATGGCCACCGGATAGCCCCAGATCCGGGCGAAGCCACACACCAGGGTCTGGCCGTAGAGGGCCTTGAACTCGTCGAAGGCCGAGCCGTCGACGATCCGGGCGATGACTTCGCGGACGTCGTAGGGCGCGCGGACGTCCTGCGGGATCACCCCGTAAAGCTCTGCGGGATCGAGGAGGGGCGGCCGGGGATCGGCCAGGACCGGGCCTTCGGGGCGGCGGGTGTTGAGGCCTGCGACGATGCGGCGGACGATGGCCAGGGCGTGCAGGTCATCCTCGGCCACGTGGTCCACCACGCCGGAGCGGCGGCCGTGCACGTCGGCGCCGCCGAGGTCTGTGGCCGAGATGACCTCGCCGGTGGCGGCCTTCACCAGGGGTGGCCCGCCGAGGAAGATGGTGCCCTGGCTCTCCGGTCCGGTTCCTCGCACGATCACGGTCTCGTCGGACATGGCGGGCACGTAGGCGCCGCCCGCCGTGCATGAGCCCATGACGCAGGCGATCTGGGCGATGCCCTTGGCGCTCATCCGCGCCTGGTTGAAGAAGATGCGGCCGAAATGGTCGCGATCCGGAAAGACCTCGGCCTGGTGGGGCAGGTTGGCCCCGCCCGAATCCACCAGGTAGACGCAGGGCAGGTTGTTCTGCTCGGCGATCTCCTGGGCCCGCAGGTGCTTCTTCACGGTGATCGGGAAATAGGCCCCGCCCTTCACCGTGGCGTCGTTGGCCAGGATCATGACCTCCCGGCCGCTGACCCGGCCAATCCCGGCGATCAGGCCGGCGGCGGGCGCCTCATCATCGTAGAGGCCGAAGGCCGCCAGGGCCCCGATCTCCAGGAAGGGCGCACCCGGGTCCAACAGGCCCTCCACCCGGTCCCGGGGCAGGAGCTTACCCCGGGCCTCGTGCCGGCGACGGCTGTCCTCGGGCCCGCCGAGGGCGGCCTGAGCCGCACGTCCGGTGAGTTCTGCGGCGAGGGCGCGGTTGACCTCCGCATTGGCGCGGAAGGCCGCCGAGGCCGGGTCGAGGGCGGACTTCAGGATGGGCATGGACAAGGCATAGCCGCGGGGCGGGCCGTCGGCTAGTCCGTGCAGACCCCAGTCCACGGACGGGATTTCCCCTCGTCGCCGAACCGGGGGTATCATGGCGCCGTGCAGACCCCGACCGAGACCGCCCTCGCCCGGCTCTTCGAGACCGCCCGCCAATCCGGGTCGGCGCGGTGGTGGTGCCTGCCCGGGGGCCTGGACCTGTTCCGGCCCGGCGAGCCAGCGGCCGAGCTGCACCTGCTTCGGGCCGGGCGGCTGGGCGCCTTCCGGGTCGAAGGAGGCGACGAGCCCCGTTTCCTCGGCGTGGTCCGCCCTGGCGAGCCGGCGGGAGAGATGAGCCTGATCATCGGCGCGGTCCATTCCGGCCGCCTGACCGCCCTGCGGGACTCCGAGGTCCTGTCGCTGGACCGAGAGGCCTTCTTCGCCGCCTGTGAGACCGACCCGGACATCATGACCGACCTGGCCCGGCTGATGGTGGGCCGCGCCCGGGACGCCGGCCGAACGGCCGCCCTGGTCGAACCCACGGTCTTCGGCTTCGTCGCCCAGGGCCCCGTCGAGGACGTGCGGGCTTTGGTCGAGTCCCTGGCCGAGGGAATCCGGGCCGCTGGCTTCTCGGCCGCCGTCGCCGGCTCGGAAGCGCAGGAGGCGGAGACCTCCTGGTTCTCCAACCTCGAGCATTCCGTCGACTACGCCCTCTACGTCGCCGGCCAGGGGGAGGCCGGCTGGGCCGCCAAGATCGCCCGCCAGGTGGACCGGCTCTTCCGGATGGGCCGGGGCGACTATCCGCCGCCGCCCGGCGCAGCGGCCCGCACCCCGGCCGCCCTGGGCGTGGGGGCGGAGCTCATCCTGATCCAACCGGCGGGCATCCGCCGCCCGCGCGGCGGCGAAGCCTGGATGACGGCGACGGGGGCGGTGGGGCTGACCCACCTGCGGCAGGGGGATCCCGGGGACCTGGCGCGCCTGGTGCGTCGCCTGACGGGCCGGGCGGTAGGCCTGGTCCTCTCCGGCGGCGGCGCCCGGGCCTACGCCCACATCGGCGTCATCCGCGCCCTGTCCGAGCGCGGCGTGCCCATCGACCATGTGGGCGGCGCCTCCATGGGGGCGGTGATCGCCGCGGGCCTGGCCCTCGGCTGGGACCTGGACGAGCTGGACCAGCGCATCCGCAGGGCCTTCGTCGCCTCCAGCCCCCTCGACGACATCGCCTTTCCCATGCTGGCCATGACCCGGGGCGAGAAGGTCGCCCGGCGGCTGGAGGAGCACTTCGGGGACGTCCAGTTCGCCGACCTCTGGCGCCCCTGCTTCTGCGTCTCCTCCAACCTGACCACGGGGGCCCACCAGGTGCATCGCCGGGGGAGCGTCCGCGCCGCCCTGCGCGCCTCCATTTCCCTCCCCGGCCTGCTGCCGCCCGCCCTGCAGGGCCAGAACGTCCTGGTGGACGGCGCAGTGCTCAAAAACCTGCCCGTGGATGTGATGCGCGGCGGCCTCTCCGGTCCCATCATCGGGGTTGATGTCAGCCGGGGCCTGTCCATCACCGCCGCCGACATCGTCCGGCCGCGGTCCCTGCTGCGCTGGGTCCTGTCGGGCCAGTGGCGCAAGGGCCCGCCCATCGTCTCCCTGTTGATCCGCGCCGCCACGGTCTCTTCGGGCCGGGACATGGCCGCCGCGCGGGAGGGGGCCGATGTCCTGATCCTGCCCGAACTGACCGGTGTGGAGATTCGCGACTGGAGCGCCTACGACCCCGCCGTGGCCGCCGGCCACGCCGCCGCTGTCGCCGCCCTGGATCGGATCGAGGGCCCGCTGGAGGACCTGAGGCGGCGCCCGACCTCCCCGCGATCACCCTGACGTGACCCGGCCCGTCTTGTCAGGACCGGCGAAGCAGGCGCAGGCTGGCCACCTTGGCCAACCATTGAAAGGAGGTGATCCAGTGTCTCACCGTTATCACTCGGAAGTCGCTGCTGGATTGATGACCTCCGCGCTTGCGCGGTAGCAATCTCCCATCGCCTTTGTGCGAAGCTTTGACTTCCACGATCGGTGCAGGGCGGCTCGGGAAACCGGGCCGCCCGTTTCGTTCCGGCGCCCCGGAGTGGGCAGCGCCCCCGAGATGATGCGGAGGACCGGAAATGACGGCTGAAGGCCAGGATTGGGTGTCGGTGGACGCCTACTTCGTCAAGGCGCTCGTTGGAGCAGATCCCCTGAGAGCCCGGATTCGGGAGGCGAACACCGCGGCAGGCCTTCCCCCCCACGATGTGTCGCCCCTGCAGGGCCGATTTCTCTCCCTCCTGGTCAAGGCCATAGGCGCACGCCGAATTCTGGAGATCGGAACCCTCGGCGGCGTCTCGGCCAGCTGGATGGCTGAGGCCCTGCCGCCCGAAGGCCGGGTGATTTCGCTGGAGGCCTCGCCGGACTACGCCGCACTTGCGCGGCTGAACCTGGACCAGGCCGGGCTTGGCGACCGGGTGGAGATCTGCGTCGGCCCCGCACTCGACACCCTCGCCCGCCTGGTCCGGGAAGGCGGCCCCGCCTTCGACCTGGTGTTCATCGACGCCGACAAGCCGAACAATCCGGCCTACCTGGACTGGGCGCTGAAGCTGACCCGGCCCGGCGGCCTCATCATTGGCGACAATGTGGTTCGCGGCGGCGCGGTCTTGGAGGTGAACTCCGACGACGACCGGGTCCGCGGAGTCCGGACGTTCACCGAGACCCTCGGGCGAGAGCCGCGCCTGTTCTCCACCGTCCTGCAGACGGTGGGCGAGAAGGGTTGGGACGGCATGACCCTGTCCGTCGTCGAGCCATAGACCCTCGGCGGCAATCGCCTCAGGCGCCGATCAGCTCGCGGCCGATCAGGTAGCGCCGGATCTCGTTGGTGCCGGCGCCGATGTCGTAGAGCTTGGCGTCGCGCAAGAGGCGCTCGGCGGGGAAGTCGCGGGTGTAGCCGGCGCCGCCCAGGGCCTGGATGGCCTCCAGCGACACCTTTACGGCGTTCTCCGAGGCCAGGAGGATGGCGCCGGCGGCGTCGTGGCGGGTGGCCAGGCCCGCATCACAGGCCCGCGCCACGGCGTAGACATAGGCCCGGGCCGAGTTCAGGGCCACGTACATGTCCGCCACCTTGGCCTGCATGAGCTGGAAGGCGCCGATGGCCTGGCCGAACTGTTTCCGCTCCCGCACATAGGGCAGGACGAGGTCCAGGGCCGCCTGCATGATGCCCAGGGGCCCGGCGGCCAGCACCGCCCGCTCATAGTCCAGGCCGCTCATCAGCACGCCGACGCCGCCATTCAGCGGTCCCATGACGTTTTCCTCGGGGACCTCGCAGTCCTGGAAGACCAGTTCAGCCGTGTCAGAGCCGCGCATGCCGATCTTGTCGAGCTTGGGGCTGGTGGAGAACCCGGCCATGCCGCGCTCCACCAGGAAGGCGGTGATGCCCCGGGGGCCGGCGTCCGGCTCGGTGCGGGCATAGACCACCAGGACGTCGGCATGGGGGCCGTTGGTGATCCAGAACTTGGTCCCGTTGAGCACATAGCGGTCGCCCCGCCGCTCGGCCCGCAGGCGCATGGAGACGACGTCCGAACCCGACCCCGCCTCGCTCATGGCCAGGGCGCCGACGTGCTCGCCCGAGATCAGGCGGGGCAGGTGGCGAGCCTTCTGGGCCGGCGTCCCCCAGCGGCGGATCTGGTTCACGCAGAGGTTGGAATGGGCGCCGTAGGACAGGCCCACCGAGGCCGAGGCCCGGGAGATCTCCTCCATGGCCACCACGTGCTCCAGATAGCCCAGGCCCGCCCCGCCGTCCTCTGCCTCCACCGTGATTCCCAGGAGGCCGAGCGCGCCCATCTCCGGCCAGAGGTCCCGGGGGAAGGCGTTGTCGCGGTCGATGGAAGCGGCGCGCGGGGCGATGCGCTCGGCGGCGAAGCGGGCGACCGAGGCGCGCAGGGCGTCCGCGGTCTCGCCCAGGGCGAAGTCGAAGGTCGGCTGGCTCATGGTCCGTGGATTACCACGCAGGCCCGCAGGGGGCGAGGCAGGCCGTCAGAGCAGGATCAGGCTGGCAATGCCCAGCAGGGCCAGGAAACCCATGAAGTCGGTGGCGAAGGTCACCAGCACCGAGGACGAGACCGCCGGGTCCCGGCCCAGCCGGTCCAGGATGATCGGCGCGAGGATCCCCGCCAGGGCGGCGACGAAGAAGTTGGCGACGATCGCCAGACCCACCGTCGCTGCGAGCCGCGGGTCCTGGAAGAGGGCCAGGACGGCCACCGCCATCAGGACGGCCAGCACCGAACCATTGAGGAGGCCGGCCATCACCTCCCGCAGGATGATCCGGGCGGAGTTGGCGGCGTTCAGCTCCCGGCTCGACAGGGCGCGCACGGCCACCGCCAGGGTCTGGGTGCCGGCGTTGCCCCCGAGGGACGAGACGATGGGCATGAGGATGGCCAGGGTGATGACCTGGGCGATGACCCCCTGGAAGGCGCCGATCACGCTGGAGGCGACGGCCGCCGTGCCCAGGTTGAGCACCAGCCAGGGCAGGCGCGAGCGCACGGCGCCCGCCAGGCTGGCGTCGCGGCCGAAATCGGACACGCCGGCCAGGGCCAGGATGTCCTCCTCGCCCTCCTCGCGGATGACGCCAACAATGTCGTCGACGGTGAGCTGGCCCACCAGCCGCCCGCCGGGCTCCACCACCGGGGCGGAGATCAGGTGGTACTTGTTGAAGATGTAGGCCGCCTCTTCCTGGTCCATGCCCACCGGGATCTCGGTCAGGGGCTCCATGATCCGCGCCAGGGGGGTGTCGCGATCATGGCGGAGCAGGCGGCTGACCGGCACCCCGCCCAGCGGCCGGTGGGAGGGGTCCACCACATAAACGTCGAAGAACAGCTCCGGCATCTCGTCGCCGGCCTTCAGGAAGTGGTCGAGGGCCTGGCCGACGGTCCAGAACTGGGGCGCGGAGGCGACCTCGCGCTGCATCAGGCGGCCGGCGGTTTCGTCCTCATAGGCCAGGGAGGTCTCGATGGCCGCGCGGTCGATGTCCGGCAGGGCCGCCAGCACCTGGGCGCGCTTGTCCGCCTCCAGGTCCTCCATCAGGTCGACGGCGTCGTCGGAGTCCATCTCGCCCAGGGCCCGGACCAGGGTGGCCGAGGGCATGCGCTCCAGCAGGTCCTCGCGGATCTCCGGCTCGATCTCCGCCAGGATCTCGGCCAGGGCCTCGGGGTCGAGGTGGGCCATCACCTCCTCCCGGTCGGCGGCCGACAGGAAGCCCATCAGGTCGGCGACATCGGCGGGATGCAGGGCGGCCAGAAGCTCGCGCAGGCGCTCGGCGTCGCCACGGTCGGCGGCGTCCACCACCAGGGCGACGAAATCCGGATTGAGGGCGTAGTCGTCGCCGAGGGCGAGGTCCTCGAGGTCCTCGGCGGCCTCGGTCGCCACAAGGTCGTCACGCAGGGGATGTTCAGCGTCGCGGCTCATGCGGACCTGCCCTCCTGGCTCTATGCGTGACGAATCTGACCCTGTTTCCGGACTCTCTGGTTCACTGGTGCGGTCGAGAAGACTCGAACTTCCACGGGTTGCCCCACAGCGACCTCAACGCTGCGCGTCTACCAATTCCGCCACGACCGCTCGTGGTGAGCGGGGGCCGTATCAAAGCCGGAGGGCTTTGTGAAGCCGCCCGATCAGGAATTGCCGCCAGCCATGAAATCATAGACGTCCGCCGCCCGGGTGACGGTGATGGCGATCCGGTCGTCGTTGATCTGGATTTCCCCCCGGGCGACCGGGTGGTTATTGGCCAGGATCCACACCTCGTCATTGACCCCGGCGTCCAGGGGAATCACCGCCCCGCGGCCCATGCGGAGCAGTTGGGCCATGGGCAGGTTGGACCGGCCAAGGACTACGGCGATGTCGACATTGACGGCGTTGATCTGGCCCAAGGCGGGACCCCTCGTACAGACGCTTCAGATGCAATGGGCGCCGGGCGCAGTTGCGCGGCGACTCATCCCCACCCACACTGGCCCCAACATGATTGACCGGACGTTAAATCCTGCCGGCGCGACGCCGATCTTCGGGCGCGCGGATGGCGCGGCCTGTGGCTGGGCCGTGTCGACGGATCGCGTCGGCTACACCGAGGCGGTGGCGGCCATGGAGGCCCGGGCCGGGGCCATCGCCCGGGGCGAGGCTGGCGAGATGGTCTGGCTCCTGGAGCATCCGCCGCTCTACACGGCCGGCGTCTCGGCGCGGGACGCAGACCTGCTGGACCCGGGCCGGTTCCCGGTCTTCCGCACCGGCCGCGGCGGGCAGTTCACCTACCATGGGCCCGGCCAGAGGGTGGCCTATGTCATGCTGGACCTCTCGGCCCGGCGGCAGGACATCCGCGCCTTTGTCGCCGCCCTGGAGGCCTGGATCATCGCGGCCCTCTCCCGGCTGGCCGTCGACGGCGCTGTCCGGGAAGGCCGGGTCGGGGTCTGGGTCGAGCGGCGCAGCCCCGGCGCCCCGCTCCGCGAAGACAAGATCGCCGCCATTGGGGTCAAGGTGCGCCGCTGGGTCTCCTTCCACGGGATCTCCCTGAACGTGGAGCCCGACCTGTCGCACTTCTCGGGAATCGTGCCCTGCGGCCAGACCGAGCACGGGGTGACCAGCCTGGCGGACCTCGGCCTGACCTGCACGATGGAGGATGCTGACGAGGCGCTTCGCCAGGCCTTCGCGGAGGTGTTCGGGGCGGTGACCCCCGCTCAGCCGCCGCCCGTCGGCGGTCCGTAGCGGTTCACCCCCGGCTCGCCAGTCAGCACGCCGAGCTCGACCGCCGCCCAGATCAGGACGACCACGAAGGGGAAGTCCAGGAACCCCGAGGGCTGCGGCCAGACCGCCACGATCGCCGCCAGGATGACCGCGGCGATCCAGCCGTTACGGCCCCGGTCGTGCAGCCGCCGGGCCAGAAGGCAGGCGCCGACCCAGACCAGCAGGGGCCAGACCAGCCAGCCGGTGATCCACTGGAGAGGTCCGGCGGAGACCGCATCGTAGACCACCGCGACAGCCAGAAGGACGAGGGCCGAGACCAGGAAGCCCCGCCGCCCCAGCCGGCCCTCGGCGCTGAGGAAGCGGGCGGCGAAGGTCTCACGCCTGTCGGAGGTAAAGGCCGGGTCGCTCACGTGGCGCGCGCCGGGTCGCTCTGGGCCCAGGCCGGGCGACGGGTGAAGGCCTCGAAGAAGGCGGCCAGCCGCGGCCGGCCGTCGCGCCAGGGCTCGGCGGCGAAGCGGAAGTCCAGGTAACCCAGGGCGCAGGCCGCCGCGATGTCGCAGATCCGGGCGTCGTCCCCGGCCTTCAGGTCTGCGGCTTCGAAAAGATCGAGGACCCGGCGGATCTTGTCGCCCTGCCCCCGGCGCCAGTCGGCCCAGCGGAGGGGTTCGGGCCGGAGGGCCTCCTCGTATCGGGCCAGCAGCGCGGCGTCCAGGAGGCCGTCGGCGGCGGCGTGGAGGGTCTGGACCGCCCAGCGCGCCTCGCCCCCGGCCGGGCAGAGCCGCCGCGGGGTCAGGCTGTCGAGATAGTCGGCGATCACCCGGCTGTCATAGAGGGACTGGCCGTCGTCGGTCACCAGGACCGGGATCTTGCCCAGGGGATTCAAGGCCGAGAGCTCAGGGTTCTCAGCCACCGGCGAGGCCGAGGCGTTCAGCGTCTCGATCCGGTCGGCAAGGCCGAGTTCGGCGGCGGCCAGCCAGACCTTGCGGGCATAGGGCGAGGCGGGGGACAGGAGCAGCTTCATGGCCGCCATCTTGCCGCGCCGTCCGGCCTAAGGGTAGCGCCAATTGCGCCGGGTCAGGCCGGATCGAACCGGAGGGGCGCGCGCCAGAAGGCCTCCGCCAGGTCGTGCTGGAGCCCCGGTGCGCCACTGGTCAGGAAGACCCGTCGCCCCGAGTCTCCGGGGGCGTATTCAGGACGCCGCTCCAGGTAGGCGGCGAGGGCCTCGGCGGTGGCCTCGGGCTGATGCACCAGGGGCGTGCCCGGCTTCAGGGCGGCCCGGAAAACATCGGAGATGATCTCGTAGTGGGTGCAGCCCAGGATGGCCCGGTCCGGCGCCCGCCCGATCCGCCGGGTCACGGCCTCGACATGGGCCGCCACGCTCGCCTCCAGGACCGGCCGGGGGGCCCCGGCCTCGATCTGGCCGGCCAGCTCGGGGCAGGGCTCGACAAAGACCGCCACATCCTGCCGGCGCTTGTCGATCTCGATCTCGTAGACACGGGACGCGGCCGTGGCGGGGGTCGCGAAGACCGCCAGGACGTCCAGCTTCTCGACCTTGTCGCCCCGGCGCTCGGCCTCATGCTCCCAGGGCAGGCCGGTGGCCGCCTCGATGGTGGGCACGATGATGCCCAACACATTGGTCGGCCGCCCCCGGGCGGCGCGCACCCCGGGCAGCCAGGTCTGCTGTAGCCGGCGCAGGGCGATGGCCGAGGCGGTGTTGCAGGCCAGGATCACCAGGTCGCAGCCCTCGGCGAACAGGCGCTCGCAGCCCGCCCGGGTCAGGGCGACGATCTCTTCGCCGGAACGCCCGCCGTAGGGGGTGTTGGCCTGGTCGGCCAGGTAGACGAAGTCGGCGCGCGGGAAGCGCTCCACCAGCCTGCGGTGCACGCTGAGGCCGCCGATCCCGGAATCAAAGACGCCGATCACCATGCCTCCGACTAGCCCGCCCGGCCGCAGCGCGCCAGAGCCCCTCGCCACATGACGGACCTGTCAGGTGACGCCGCGCCCGGACAGGCCTATCTCAGGACAAACGCCTCGTCAGACGGAGCCCCCATGAAGCGTCGCACCTTCCTCGTCGCCTCCAGCGCCCTCGCCGCCGCCCAGGCCCTGCCCCTGTCCGCCCTCGCGGCCGCCCCGGCCAACGCCCTGACCCAGCCCTGGACCGGCCCCTTCGGCGGGGTCCCGGCCTTCGACAAGGTTCGGGTCGAGGATTTCCGGGGGGCCATCGACCAGGCCCTGGCCGCAGAACGCGCCGAGATCGACGCCATCGCCGGGAACAAGGCCCCGCCGACCTTCGCCAACACCATCGAGGCCCTGGAGCAGACCGGGCAAATGACGTCCCGGGTCCTGACCTACTACTTCATCTGGACCAACACCCTGGCCTCGCCTGAGGTCCAGAAGGTCGAGGAGGCCGTGGAACCCCTGCTGGCCGCCCACCAGGACGCCATCCTCCAGAACGCCGCCCTCTTCCGGCGCATCGACGCGGTCTACGCAGACGGCGCCGACGCCGGCCTGACCCCGGAGCAAAGACGGCTGATCTGGCTCCATCACACCCGCTTCGTGCGCGCCGGGGCCCGGCTGACCGGGCCGCAGAAGGCGCGGGTGGCGGCGATCAACCAGGAACTGGCCGGGCTCTTCACCCGGTTCAGCCAGAACCTGCTGGCCGACGAGACCGATTATGTCCTCTACCTGAAGACCGAGGCCGAGCTGACCGGCCTGCCCGACGACATCCGGGCCGCCGCCGCCGGCGCCGCGGAGGCCCGGGGCCGCAAGGGCGAGTGGGCCATCCTCAACACCCGCTCGTCCATGGACCCCTTCCTGACCTATTCGGCGCGGCGCGACCTGCGCGAGAAGGTCTGGCGCACCTTCTACAGCCGGGGAGACAACGGCGACACCAGGGACAATAACGCGCTGATCCGCCAGATCCTGAAGCTGCGGGCAGAGCGGGCGAAGCTCCTCGGCTACGCCACCCACGCCCACTGGCGCCTGTCCGACACCATGGCCGGGACGCCGGACAAGGCGATGGAGCTGATGATGCGGGTCTGGCCGGCCGCCACGGCCCGCGTCCGCGAGGAGGTGGCCGAGATGCAGGCCCTCGCCGACGCCGAGAGGCTGGGCGTGAAGATCGAGCCCTGGGACTACCGCTACTACGCCGAGAAGGTCCGGGCGGCGAAGTACGATCTCGATATGAACGAGGTGAAGGGCTACCTCCAGCTCGATAACCTGCGCGAAGGCATGTTCTGGGTCGCCGGCGAGCTCTTGGGCTTCGCCTTCGAGGAGGTGAAGGGCCTGCCCGCGGCCCATCCGGACATCCGCATCTGGGAGGTCAAGGGCCGCGAGGGCCAGCATGTGGGCCTCTGGTACTTCGACCCCTATGCCCGGCCGGGCAAGCGTTCCGGCGCCTGGATGAACGCTTACCGGGACCAGAGGAACTTCGGCGGCAAGGTCACCACCATCGTCTCGAACAACTCCAACTTCGTGAAGGGCGCCCCTGGCGAGCCCGTCCTGATCTCCTGGGATGACGCCAAGACCCTGTTCCACGAGTTCGGCCACGCCCTGCATGGCCTCTGCTCGGCGGTGACCTATCCTTCCCTTTCGGGAACGAGCGTGCCGCGGGACTATGTGGAATTCCCCTCGCAGGTGATCGAGCGCTGGCTCCCGACGCCGGAGGTGCTGAATCGCTTCGCCCTGCACCACAGGACCGGGAAACCCCTGCCGGCGGAGCTGGCGGCGCGGATCGAGAAGGCCTCGACCTTCCGGCAGGGCTTCGACGTCACCGAGTACCTGTCCTCGGCCCTGATCGACATGAAGCTGCACCTGGCCGGGGACGCCGAGATCGACCCGCGCGCCTTCGAGAAGGACGAGCTGGCGAAGCTGGGCATGCCCCGGGAACTGCCGATGCGGCACCGGACGCCCCAGTTCCAGCAAGTCTTCGCAGGCGACGGCTACTCGGCGGGCAATTACAGCTATCAGTGGAGCGAGGTCATCGCCATGGACGCCTTCGGCGCCTTCACCGAGGCTGGCGGGCCCTACGACAAGGCGGTGGCCCGGCGCCTTCAGGATACCGTCCTGAGCGTCGGCAACACCCTCGATCCGGCCCAGCAGTACCGTAACTTCCGCGGCCGGGACCCGGACGTGAAGGCCTACCTGCGCGACAAGGGCTTCCCCACCACCTGACGCTGCGTGCGTCCCGGGCCCCGAAAAGCTTGACTTTCCGGGCTCCGGGGCGCATTTCGCCGCCTCCTCCGGCGCAGTGCGATTGCGCCCTCCACCGCCACGACCCCCGCCCTCGGGCAGGACGAGGGCGGAGAGGCCCCCCGTCGACGTGATCGTCCACGGGGGTCAATCGCGTTTGGGCCGGGCCGTTTTGACCCCTGGAGCGCTCTTGCGGAGATCGACATGTTCGACGCCCTGACAGACCGCCTCTCTTCCGTCTTCGACCGGCTCTCCGGTCGCGGCGTCCTGTCCGAGAAGGACATCGACGAGGCGCTGAAGGAGGTCCGCACCGCCCTCCTCGACGCCGACGTCGCCCTGCCCGTGGTGCGCGACTTCATCGCCAGGGCGCGGGAACAGGCCATGGGCGAGGCGGTCATCCGCTCAGTCCGGCCCGCCGACCAGGTGGTCAAGATCACCTATGATGGCCTGGTGGAGATGCTGGGCGGCGAGGGCTCCGAAGGCCTGAACCTCAGCCTCAACCCGCCGACGGTCATCCTGATGGCCGGCCTGCAGGGCTCGGGCAAGACGACCACCGCCGCCAAGCTGGCGCTTCGCCTGTCGCGTGAGCGCAAGAAGGTCCTCCTGGCCTCCCTCGACACCCGCCGCCCGGCGGCCATGGAGCAGCTGGCCACCCTGGCGGTCCAGGCCGGCGTCGACAGCCTGCCCATTGTCGCCGGACAGTCCGCGCCGGATATCGCCCGGCGCGCCCTCTCGTCGGCCCGGCTGCAGGGCTTTGACGTGGTCATCCTGGACACCGCCGGCCGCACCACCCTTGACGAGGCCATGATGGCCGAGGCGGCCGAGATCGCCGCCATCGGCCAGCCGCACGAGACCCTGCTGGTGGCCGACAGCCTCACCGGCCAGGACGCCGTGCGCACCGCCCGGGCCTTCCACGAGCGCCTTCCCCTGACCGGCCTGGTCCTGACCCGGGCTGACGGCGACGGGCGGGGCGGGGCGGCCCTGTCCATGCGGGCGGTCACCGGCCTGCCCATCAAGTTCCTCGGCGTCTCCGAGAAGATCGATGGCCTCGACGTCTTCGACGCCGCCCGGGTGGCCGGCCGCATCCTCGGCCAGGGGGACATCGTCGCCCTGGTGGAGAAGGCCGCCCAGGACCTCGATACGGCCAAGGCCGAGGCCATGGCCCGGCGCCTCGCCAAGGGCCAGTTCGACCTGGACATGATGGCGGACCAGCTGGCCCAGATGAAGCGCATGGGCGGCATGGAAGGCCTGATGGGCCTGCTGCCCGGGGTCCAGAAGGTCAAGAAACAGATCGCCGAGGCCAACATCTCGGATAAGGCCCTGGACCGGCAGTCGGCGATCATCTCGTCCATGACCAAGGCCGAGCGGCGCAAGCCCGACATCCTCCAGGCCTCGCGCAAGCGGCGCATCGCCGCCGGCGCCGGGGTGGAGGTGGCGGAGGTCAACCGCCTGCTCAAGCAGCACCGGCAGATGGCCGACGCCTTCAAGATGATGAGCCGCGATGGCGGCAAGGGCTTCGCCCGTATGGCCGGCATGCTGGGGGGTGGCGCGGGCGGACTGGACCGCCTGAAGGCCCTCGGCGGCGGCAGGGTTCCCACCGCTGACGCCGCCCAGCTAGATGAGCTGGCCAAGCTGGCGGACAAGCTGCCGGGCGGCGGTCTCCCCGGGAGCCTTCCGGGCGGAATGAAACTTCCTGGCCTCGGCGGCGGACTGCCGCCGGGCTTCAATCCCTTCAAGAAATCCTAGAAAGACAAGGACTCCCCATGCTCAGGATTCGTCTCGCCCGCGGCGGCGCCAAGAAGCGCCCCTACTATTCCATCGTCGTCGCCGACAGCCACTCGCCCCGCGACGGCCGCTTCATCGAGAAGGTGGGCGCCTACAACCCTCTCCTCAAGAAGGATGACCCCACCCGCGTGACCCTGAAGGTCGAGCGGATCCGTGATTGGCTGACCAAGGGCGCCCAGCCTTCGGACCGCGTCGCCCGCTTCCTGGCCGCCGAGGGTCTCGTCGCCTGGAAGGCCGGCTCCAACCCCCAGAAGGGCGAGCCGGGTCGCAAGGCCAAGGAGCGCGCCGAGGAAAAGGCCCAGAAGGCCGCTGACCTCGCCGCCGCCGCCGAAGCCGCCGCAGCCGCGCCGCCGCCGGCTCCCGAGCCCGAAGCCCCGGCGGCTGAGGCTCCGGCCGCCGAGGCTCCGGCTGCAGAGGCTCCCGCTGAAGAGGCGCCAGCCGCCGAGGCCCCCGCCGAAGACGCCGCCAAGGAAGGCTGATCCCCTGGCCCGGCGCCCCGCGCCGGGCCTTCGCCTCCCTGGGCAAACCCATGTCGGACCGGCTCATCCTGGTGGGACGCATCGCCGGCGCCTTCGGCGTCCGCGGCGAAGTGCGCGTGACCAGCTTCACGTCCGATCCCATGGCTCTTGCGGGCTATCGCGACCTGCGCCGGGCCGACGGCGCGCCGGCCCCGGCTCTGTCCGGGGCCCGGCCGGTCAAGGGCGGCCTGGTCGCCCGGGCCTCGGGCGTCGAGACCCGCGAACAGGCCGAGGCCCTGAGGGGCCTGAAGCTCCACGTCCCCCGCTCCGCCCTGCCAGCCGAGGATGAGGACGAGTTCTACCTCGCCGACCTGGTCGGTATGCGCGTCGAGACGCGGGACGGGCGGGTCCTCGGCGTGGTGCGCGGGGTGCAGGACTTCGGCGCGGGCGACCTCCTGGAGATCAAACCCGAAGGCGCCCCGTCCTTCTGGCTGCCCTTCACACGGGAGGCCGTTCCCGAGGTCGACATCGCCGGGGGGAGGATCCTCGCCGTCCCTCCGGCCGAGACAGAGTAGGCGGCCTCAGTCCTTGCGCATCCGCAGGAGGCCCTCCTGGGCCACGCTCGCCACCAGGACGCCGTCGGCAGAGTAGATCGACCCCCGGATAAAGCCGCGGCCGCCGGCGGCGCTGGGGCTGTCCTGAGCGTAGAGGTGCCAGTCGTTGAAGTTCACCGGCTTGTGGAACCACATGGCGTGGTCGAGGCTGGCTGACTGGAAGTTGCGGGTCTGCCAGTGGACCCGGTGCGGGCGCATGGCGGTGGACAACAGGTTCATGTCCGAGGCGTAGGACAGGATCACCTGGTGCAGGACGGGATCCTCGCCAATCGGCGCCCGGGCCCGGAACCAGCTCTCGCTCCTCGGCTCCCGGGCCTCGGGCCGGTCGCGGTCGAAGAGGCTGGCGCCATCTACGGGCCGCATCTCGATGGGGCGCGGGCGCATCGCCCACTTGCGCGCCTCCTCGGGCATCTTGTCCAGGGCCGCCTTCAGGGCCTCGGCCTCGCTGGGCAGGTCGTCCGGCCTCGCCACGGACGGCATGGCGGCCTGGTGCTCGAAGCCCTCCTCCGGCGCCTGGAAGGAAGCGGCCAGGTTGAAGATCTGCTTGCCGTTCTGCACGGCGACGACCCGCCGGGTCGTGAAGCTGCCCCCATCGCGGGACCGGTCCACCTCGAAGATGATGGGCGTGGTCGGATCACCCGGGCGGATGAAGTAACAGTGCAGGGAATGGCAGACCCGGTCCTCGACCGTGCCATAGGCGGCCAGCAGGGACTGGGCGATCACCTGCCCGCCAAAGATGCGCCCCGGACCCTCGTTCGGCGAGACGCCGCGGAACAGGTTCACCTCCAGGCGCTCAAGCGCCAGGGTGTCGACGAGGTTTTCAGGCTGGGACATGGCTTCGGGATCAATGCTGCAGATGCGAAAGGGCAGGGCATAGAGCCAGAGGGCCTGTCGGGCAAGGCGAGGCGGGCCGTCGCAGGGACTCGAAAAATCGCCGGTCTTCGTCCACAAGCCCCGCATGTCCCGCGCCGCCCCCTTCGAGGTCACCGTCCTGACCATGTTCCCCGAGGCCTTTCCCGGGCCGCTGGGCGTTTCCCTGATCGGGACGGCCTGGCGCGAGGCCGGCCTCTGGTCCCTGGAAACGCTGGACATCCGGGGGTTTTCCAAGGATAAGCGCGGCTTCCTCGACGACACCCCCGCAGGGGGCGGGCCGGGGCAGGTGATGCGGGCGGACGTGATCGCCTCGGCGCTCGACAGCGTCGAACGGCGGGGACGGCCGCTTCTTTACATGAGCGCCCGGGGTCGGCCCCTGACCCAGGCGCGCGTCAAGGACTGGGCTGGCGGGCCGGGACTGATCGTCCTGGCGGGCCGGTTCGAGGGGGTGGACCAGCGGGTGCTCGACGCCCGGGGGTTCGAGGAGGTCTCGGTCGGAGACGCGGTCCTCGCCGGCGGCGAGGCGGCGGCCCTGGTGACCATCGAGGCCTGCGTAAGGCTCGTGCCCGGCGTCCTCGGCCAGGCGGAGAGCCTCAGTGAAGAGAGTTTCGAGGACGGGCTCCTGGAGCATCCGCAGTACACGCGACCGCGGACGTTCGAGGGCCTGGAAATTCCGCAGGTCCTGCTCAGCGGCCACCATGCACAGGTGGCGGACTGGCGCCGGGCCGAGCGGGAACGTGCTACGCGGGAACGGCGTCCGGACCTCTGGGCCGCCTGGCTCGCCAATCAACAGGCAAAGGGCGATTAAAGCCCGGTACGAAAGGACTGACCCATGAACCTGATCCAGGAACTGGAAAAGGAAGAAGCCGACCGCCTGGCCGCCAAGCGCGCCATCCCGGCCTTCCGCCCCGGCGACACCCTCCGCGTGAACGTGCGCATCAAGGAAGGCGAGCGTGAGCGCGTCCAGGCCTATGAGGGCGTCTGCATCGCCCGCCAGGGTCACGGCATCAACGAGAGCTTCACGGTCCGCAAGATCTCGTTCGGCGAGGGCGTCGAGCGGATCTTCCCGATCCATTCGCCCAACATCGAGAGCATCGAGGTCAAGCGCCGCGGCGTCGTCCGGCGGGCCAAGCTCTATTACCTTCGCGACCGTCGCGGCAAGTCCGCCCGGATCGCCGAGCGCCAGATGACCGCCGGCGAGCGCGCCCAGGCCGCCGCAGACCGCGCCGGTCCCTCCGGCGACGGCGCCGAAGGCTGATCGGGCTTCCGGCCTGGCCCCAGCGTCGGGCCGGGCCGCCTGACGGCGCGTCATGACCGGCTCCGGCCTTCCCGCCCTGCTCCTGACCGGAGGCTCCGGCCAGGTGGGCCGCGCCCTGCGCCAGGCCCCGCCCGAAGGCTTTGAGGTGGTCGCCCCGACCCGGGCTGAGCTTGACCTCGCCGACCCCGCCTCCGTGAGGCGATGGGTGGGCGTGCGGCCCTGGGCGGCCATTGTCAACGCCGGCGCCTGGACCGCGGTGGACGCTGCAGAGTCCCAGGCCTCCGAGGCCTGGGCGGCGAACGCCCTGGGTCCCGCCGCCCTTGCCCGGGCCAGCGGCGAAGCCGGGATTCCCCTGGTCCACATCTCCACCGACTACGTCTTCGACGGCGGGCTTGACCGGCCCTACCGAGAGGACGACCCGGTCGGACCGACCAGCGTCTACGGCGCCTCCAAGGCGGCCGGGGAGATGGCCGTCACCGCCCTCAACCCGCGCCATGTCATCCTGCGCACCGCCTGGGTGTTCAGCCCCTGGGGGACGAACTTTGTGCGCACCATGCTGCGTCTGGGCCAGGCCCGGGAGGCGCTGTCGGTGGTCGCCGACCAGCACGGCTGCCCGACCTCCGCCCTGGACATCGCGGCGGCTGTGGGAACCGTCTGCTCCCGGATTTCCGGGAACGGAGCGCCTTCGGGGGTCTTTCACTTCGCCGGGGCGGGCGAGACCACCTGGTTCGGGCTGGCCGAGCGGGTCTTCGAGAGGGCGGCGGAGGCGGGCCTGAAGACGCCGGTCCTGACCCCGATCGCCACGGCGGACTGGCCGACACCGGTTCGGCGGCCGGCCAACTCCAGGCTGGACACGACGGCCTTTAGCCGCACATTCGGGCGGTCGCCTCGTCCCTGGACGGCAACAACGGACGAAGTGATGGACCGGCTCCTGAGGCCGGCCGAAGGGGAAGGGGACGCGGCATGAAGGGCATCATCCTGGCGGGCGGCGCCGGCACCCGCCTGCACCCGGCCACCCTGGCGGTGAACAAGCAGCTCCTGCCGATCTACGACAAGCCGATGATCTACTACCCCCTGTCCGTTCTCATGCAGGCGCGGATCCAGGACATACTGATCATTTCATCGCCGGAATACCTGGGGAACTACCAGCGCCTGTTCGGCGACGGCTCCCAGTTCGGCGTGCGCATGGCCTATGCCGTGCAGCCGAGCCCCGACGGTCTGGCCCAGGCCTTCCTGATCGGCGAGGACTTCCTGGCGGGCGAGCCAGCGGCCCTCATCCTGGGGGACAACATCTTCCTCGGCGCCGGCATGACCGGTCTTCTGGACGCCGCTGCGGCCCGGCCCCACGGCGCCACCATCTTCGCCTATGAGGTCGAGCGGCCCGAAGCCTACGGCGTGGTCGAGCTGGACGGGACCGGACGGGCCCTGAGCCTGGAGGAGAAGCCCGCTCGCCCGCGCTCCCGCCAAGCGGTGACAGGTCTCTACTTCTACGACCGCGACGTGGTCGACCTGGCCCGTCAGGTCCGCCCCTCGGCCCGGGGCGAGCTGGAGATCACCGACCTGAACCGCCTCTACATGGAGCGGGGCGACCTCTTCGTGCAGAAGATGGACCGCGGCTTCACCTGGCTGGACACCGGCACCCACGACAGCCTGCTGGAGGCCAGCGAGCTCGTCAGGACTCTCCAGAAGCGCCAGGGCCTGCAGATCGCCTGCCTCGAGGAGATCGCCTTCCTCAACGGCTTCATCGACGCCGACCAGGTCCGGCAGGCCGGCGAGGCCCTGTCGAAGACCGCCTATGGCCAGTATCTCCTGGACCTCGCCGGGCGCTGAGACTCAGCGAGTCTTGGCCGCCGGCCCGGTTCGGCGTTAGTGTGACCTCCAGAACGCCCGGAGGCCGCCCATGAAGATGATCGTCGCCGTGATCAAGCCCAGCCGCCTGGACGCCGTCCTCGAGGCCGTCACCGAGGCCGGGGCGTCGGGACTGACCGTCACCGAAGTGCGCGGCTATGGCCGCCAGCGGGGGAAGACCGAGGTCTACCGGGGCGCGGAGTACGAAGTGAAGCTTCTGCCCAAGGTGAAGCTGGAGATCGCCGTCCCCACTGACATCGCCGACGCCGTGATCGAGGCCGTCACCCGCAGCGCCAACACCGGCAAGATCGGCGACGGCAAGATCTTCGTCATGGACCTCGAGAAAGCCCTGCGCATCCGAACCGGCGAAGCCGACGCCGCCGCGATCTCGGGCTAGGGACACCCCGGCGCCGTTGACCCCCTCACCCGGCTTCGCCGGGAGCTCCCCCTTGGGGGAGCAATGGCTCCCTAATTCCTCCCCCCAGGGGGAGGTGGACCGCGCAGCGGGCCGGAGGGGGTCTGCGGAGGCGCCCTAGACCCCCTCAGTCAGCTTCGCTGACAGCTCCCCCTTGGGGGAGCAACTGGCGATGTGACTCTTTCTTTTTGGGGAGATGACAGCGGCGGTCAGCGGAATCGCCGCGACCTAGCCGCGCCTCAGCACGAAGACCGCCGCCTCGGCGCGCCAGTTCTCCAGCGCCGAGCGGGGGTCGATGGGCCGGGCGGGCCGGCCGCCCGACAGGGCCGCGCAGGCCTCGATCCTCAGGCCCAGGTCATCCGTCAGGGCGAGGAAGTCGTGCAGGGTGCACAGGTGGATGTTGGGCGTGGACCACCAGGGGTTGGGCAGGGCCCGGGTCTCGGGCATCCGTCCCCGCGCCAGGAGGGCCCAACGCACCCGCCAGTGGCCGAAGTTCGGGAAGCTCACCACCGCCCGATCGGCGATCCGCAGGAGCTCCGAGACCACATGCCGGGGGTCGCGCATCTGCTGCAGGGTCTTGGAGAGGATGGCCATGTCGAAGGCCCGGGTTGGGAAGCTGTCGAGGTCGCGGTCGGCGTCGCCCTGCACAACCGCCAGGCCCCGGGCCAGGCAGGCCGAGACCCCGTCGGCGGAGATCTCCAGCCCCTGGCCGTCGACGCCCCGTTCCCGGGTCAGCAGGTCCAGGAGGTCGCCCTCCCCGCAGCCCACGTCCAGCACCCGCGCCCCGTCCGGCGTCAGGCGAAGGATCTCGCGGAAGTCCTCGCGGAGGGCCGGGCTCACGCCAGACCCCGCTTCTCGGCGGCCGAGGTCAGGAAGCCGCGCAGGGCCGAGTCCAGGGCCGGTTCCTCCAGGAAGATGGCGTCGTGGCCCTTGTCGGTCTCGATCTCGACGAAGCTGGCCCGGCAGCCGGCGGCGTTGAGGGCCCGCACCACATGCCGGCTCTCCGCCGTGGCGTAGAGCCAGTCCGAAGAGAAGGACAGGACACAGAAGCGAACATCCCGCGCCGGGACAAAGGCGCTCGCCAGCTGTCCGCCATAGGCCGCCGCCAGGTCGAAATAGTCCAGGGCCCGGGTGATGTAGAGGTAGGAGTTGGCGTCGAACCGGTCGACGAAGCTGGCCCCCTGGTGGCGCAGGTAGCTCTCGACCTGGAAGTCGCTCTCGAAGCCCCAGGACAGGCCGTCCCTCTGCAGCTCGCGGCCGAACTTGCGCTGCAGGGCCGCCTCGGACAGGTAGGTGATGTGAGCCGCCATGCGGGCGACGGCCAGGCCCTTCTCCGGCCGCACCCCCGCCGCCTCGTAGGCGCCGCCGCGCCAGTCGGGATCCGCCATGATCGCCGCCCGGCCCACCTCGTGGAAGGCGATGTTCTGGGCCGAATGCCGGGCCGCCCCGGCGATGCAGACCGCCGAGAAGATCCGCTCGGGATAGTCCGCCGCCCACTGGAGGGCCTGCATGCCGCCCATGGAGGCGCCCACCACGGCGAACAGGGTCTCGATCCCAAGGGCCTCCACCAGCATGGCCTGGGCGCGGACCATGTCGGCGATGGTGATCACCGGGAAGGCCAGGCCCCAGGGCGCGCCGGTCGCCGGGTCGGTCGAGCCCGGCCCCGTCGTGCCCATGCAGCCGCCCAGGACGTTGGCGCAGATGATGAAGAAGCGGTCGGGGTCGAGGGGCAGGCCGCGTCCCACCACCCGGGTCCACCAGCCGGGCTTGCCGGTCACCGGGTGGGTGGAGGCCAGGTACTGGTCGCCGGTCAGGGCGTGCATGACCAGGACCGCGTTCGAGCGGTCGGCGTTGAGGTGGCCGTAGGTCCGGTAGGCGACCTCCAGGGGCGCCAGGGTCGCCCCCGAGTCCAGCCTCAGCGGGCGGTCGGCGGGGAACCGCCAGACGCCGCCGCCGGACTCGATTCCGTCATGAGGGGACGAGAGAGCCTTCATCGGCCCGCTTGGACCGTCTGTCCGTTTCGCTGTCAACCGCTTCGCACACGGCGGCGGTGCGGCTATGAACATCCCGCAAGGGATTTGGAGCGGGCATGGACAGGCTGATTCTCCTCCGGCACGGGGAGGCCGAGGCGGGCTCGGAGACGGGCGGCGACTTCGGGCGGCGGCTGACGGGGCGAGGGCGCGAGGCCAGCGCCGCCGTGGCCTCAGCCCTGGCCGATGTCGGCCTGATCCCGGACCTGGCCCTGGTGTCCGCCGCCGTGCGCACCCGGGAGACCTGGGCGGCCATGAGCGGCCTCCTGCCGGGCTGCGAGGTCCGCTTCGAGGAAGGCCTCTACCTGGCCGAGGCCCCGGAGATGCAGCGCCTGGCCCGCAGCGCGGAGGCCGCCGGGGTGATCCTTCTGGTCGGCCATAACCCGGGGCTCCAGGAGCTGGCCGAGGCCCTGATGGTCGCGGCCTCAGGACCGTCGGACATCCTGTCCCGCATCCGCAGCGGCTTCCCCACCTCGGCGGCGGTGGCCTTCGCCTTCGACGCCAACGGCCGCCCGGCGTTCGACGGCTTCTTCCAGCCTGACCCCCTCGGATGACCCGGATCTACAAGATCCTGCCGCGCGCAGAGTGGGACGCCGCCCGGGAGGCTGGGCGGTTCGTCGGGTCCGCCGTGGACCTGGCCGACGGCTACATCCACTTCTCCACCGCCGCCCAGGCGCCCGAGACCGCCGCCCGGCACTTCGCGGGCCAGGCCGGCCTGGTGGTGCTGGAGGTCGAGGGCGACGACCTCGGGGAGGCTCTGGTCTGGGAGCCGTCCCGGGGCGGGGACATCTTTCCCCACCTCTATAGCGCGCTCCCCGCCGCCGTCGTCCGCCGGGTCCTGCCCGCGCCCCTCGGCGCCGACGGCGTCCCGCAACTGGACCTCACGCCATGAGCGGCCTGCACGACCTCGCCGCTGTAGCCCTCAGGACCCTCGATCCCGAGGACGCCCACCGCCTGACTATCCGGGCCCTGGCGCTCGGGCTCGGCCCCCGCGCCCCGGCGCCCGACCCGATCCTGGCGACGACCGTCGCGGGCCTGTCCCTGCCTAGCGCCGTCGGCCTGGCCGCCGGCTTCGACAAGAACGCCGAGGCCTTTGGCCCCATGCTGGCGGCGGGCTTCGGCTTCGTGGAGTGCGGCACCCTCACCCCCCTGCCCCAGTCCGGCAATCCGCGGCCGCGCCTGTTCCGGCTCTCGGAAGACCAGGCGGTCATCAACCGCATGGGCTTCAACAACGCCGGGCTGGAGGCCTTCGCCGCCCGCCTCGCCCGGCCGGGCCGCCCCGGCCCCGTCGGCGCCAACATCGGCGCCAACAAGGACTCCGAGGACCGGATCGGCGACTATGTCACGGGGCTGAAGCGGCTCTGGGGCCTGGCCGACTGGTTCACGCTCAACATCTCCTCGCCCAATACGCCCGGCCTGCGCGCGCTGCAGACCCGCGCGGCCCTCGAGGAACTTCTGGGGAGGGCGGCCGAGACCCGCGACACCCTGCTGGCAACCGGCGCCGTTCCCCTCTTCCTGAAGGTCGCCCCCGACCTGGACGACGCCGAGATCGAGGCCATCGTCGAGACCGTGCTGGCCTTCGGGATCTCCGGGATCATCGTCGCCAACACCACCATCAGCCGCCCGGGCCTGCGCTCACCCCTGTCCGGCGAGACCGGGGGCCTGTCCGGAGCCCCCCTGCGGGATCTCGCCCAGTCGGTGCTGGGCCGGTTCAGCGACGCCGCCGCAGGGCGACTGCCCCTGATCGGCGTGGGCGGGATCGCCTCCGGGGCCGACGCCTACGTGCGGATCCGCGCCGGGGCCTCGGCCGTCCAGCTCTACTCCGCCCTGGTCTACGCCGGGCCGGGCCTGGCGGTCCGCCTCGGCCGCGACCTCGCCGCCCGCCTGCGCGCCGACGGGTTCCGCACCCTCACCGAGGCCGTAGGCGCCCGCTGAGACCCCCGCGCGCGTTGCCCGCAGGCCGGCTTTCGCCTACTGGAGAGACATGGCCGAAGTCCAGGCGCCAGAACCCGCCGCCGGTAAGGCCGGATGGGGTCGAACCGGCAGGAGGCTCTTCTGGCCGGGCGGCCTGTCCGCGCGCCTCCTCGTGCTGACCACCCTCTTCGTCGCCCTGGCCGGCGCCTTCATCCTGCCGCCCGCCCTGGCGGCCTTCGAGCGCAACTGGCTCCTCGACCGGGTGCGGGCCGCGGAACTGGCCTCCCTGGCCACGGAGGTGGCGCCCGACCGGGTGGTGTCTGAGAAGCTGTCCGCCCAGTTGCTGGCCGGCGCCGGGGTCGAGACCGTGGCCATCCAGTCCCGAGGCCTGCGGCGGCTGGTCCTGCAGGGCCCCCGCCGGGACGAGGCGCCCTATCTGGTCGATCTTCGCGAGCAGGCGGTCAGCTCCTGGCTCCTGGCGCCCTTCCAGACCCTCAGCGCGGGCGATGACCGGGCGGTCCGGGTGATCGCCGAGCCGCGCTTCCGCGAGGAGGCCGAGTTCATCGAGGTGGTGGCCCCCCACGCCCCCCTGAAGGGCGAGCTCAAGGCCTATCTCTGGCAGCTGGTCTTCACCACCCTGTTCGTCGCCGGCCTGGCCGGGGCCCTGGTCTTCCTGTCGCTGAACTTCTTCCTTGTCCGGCCCATGCAGAGGATCACCCGGGCCATGGAGCGGTTCCGCGCCGACCCGGACGACCCCGCCGCCCACCTCGATCCCTCTGGCCGTCGGGATGAGATCGGTCGCGCCGAGATCGAGCTGGACCGCATGCAGGCCGACCTGCGCGTCGCCCTGGCCTCCCGCGCCCGCCTGGCCGCCCTGGGCGAGGCTGTGGCCAAGATCAACCACGACCTGCGCAACATGCTGACCAGCGCCCAGATGGCCTCGGAGCGCCTCGCTGCGGTGCCCGACCCCCGGGTCGCCCAGGCCCTGCCGCGCCTGGAGCGCGCCCTGGACCGGGCCGTCAGGCTGGCCAGCGACGTCCTCGCCTATGGCAAGACCCAGGAGGCGCCGCCAGCCCCCGTGCCGGTGGACCTGCCCCGGGCCCTGGCCGACGCCGCTGAGGAGGGTCGGCTGACGGACCGGCCCGAGGGCGTCCTCTTTGTCTGCGACGTCGCCTCAGGAGTCCTGGTCGAGGCGGACCCGGACCAGCTTCACCGCATCCTGGTCAACCTGATGCGCAACGCCCGGGAGGCGATCGAGGCGGTCCTGCCGCCCCGCTCCGGGGTGGTCCGGGCCGGATGGCGGCGCGAGGGGGAGGCCGATGTCATTGTGCTGGCCGACAACGGCCCCGGCCTGTCCGAACGCGCCCGGGAGCGGCTCTTCCAGCCCTTTGCGGGCTCAGGCCGGCCGGATGGCGCGGGGCTGGGCCTGGCCATCGCCCGGGAGCTTGTCCAGGGGCATGGGGGCGAGCTGGTCATGGCCGCCACCGGACCCGCCGGCTCGGTCTTCGAGATCCACCTGCCCGCAGCCGGGGCCCGCAGCGCCCGTCGGAACCGGCCGGAGGCGTAGGTCGGGGTCTTGACGTTCACGTAAGGCCTTCTTACGTGCGCGTCACCTGTTCAACCTTGACGGAGGGCCTTCCAATGCCTGCTGAACTGCGCCGTCCCGCCCGCACCTTCACCATCCGCCAGCTCTGCCAGGAGTTCGGCTGCACGCCCCGCGCCCTGCGCTTCTATGAGGACAAGGGCCTCATCTTCCCCGAGCGCGACGGCATGAACCGGGTCTATTCCTACAAGGACCGCGCCCGCCTCCAGCTGATCCTGCGCGGCAAGCGCGTCGGCCTGGCCCTGTCCGAGATCGGCGAGATCCTCGACCTTTATGAACTGGGCGACGGCTGCGCCACCCAGAACGCCATCTCCCTGGCCAAGTTCCGCGAGCGGATCCGCGCTCTGGAGTCCCAGCGCCGGGACATCGACATGGCCGTCGACGTCCTGCAGGAGGCCTGCGCGCGCCTGGAGTCCCAGCTGAAGCAGACCCGTCCGGACCTGCTGGAGCAGCCCGTCGAGGCCATCCGTCCCCGGCGGCCCCGGCCCGGCGAGATGCGACGCGCCGGCTGACGCCCGCCCCGCCGCCCCTGCCTTCCCGGAGTTTCCCATGCCCTACCGCCCGCCCGTCCGTGAGCACGCCTTCCTGCTGAACGATGTCCTCGAGATCGGGACCTACGCCGATCTTCCGGGCTTTGACGAGGCCGGGCCGGAGGTGGTGGCCCAGATACTGGAGGAGGCCGGACGGTTCACCTCCGGCGTCCTGGCGCCCCTCAATGCGGTGGGCGACAAGGAAGGCTGCACCTGGTCGCCGGACCATTCGGTCCGCACCCCGACGGGCTTCGCCGACGCCTACCGCCAGCTGGTGGAGGGCGGTTGGGCCGCCATCGGGGCCGACACCGCCTTTGGCGGCCAGGGCCTGCCGCATGTGATCAACCTGTCCTTCTCCGAGATGAGCTCCTCGGCGAACATGGCCTTCTCGATGTATCCAGGCCTGACCCACGGCGCCTATTCGGCCATCCTCAACGGCGGCTCCGACGCCCAGAAGGCCCTCTACCTGCCCAGGCTGGCCTCGGGCGAGTGGTGCGGGACCATGAACCTGACCGAGCCGCATTGCGGCACGGACCTCGGCCTCCTGCGCACCCGCGCGGTCGCCCAGGCGGATGGCGGCTACCGGATTTCCGGAACCAAGATCTGGATCTCCGGGGGCGAGCACGACATGGCGGAGAACATCGTCCACCTGGTGCTGGCCCGGGTCGAGGGCGCGCCCGAGGGCGTGCGCGGCATCTCCCTCTTCATCGTGCCCAAGTTCATCCCCGACGCCGACGGCAAGCCCGGGGCGCGCAACAGCGTCTGGTGCGATGGCCTCGAGGAGAAGATGGGTATCCACGGCTCCGCCACCTGCGTCATGCGGCACGAGGAGGCCGTCGGCTGGCTGGTGGGCGAGGAGAACCGGGGCCTGGCCCTGATGTTCGTGATGATGAACGAGGCCCGCATCGGCGTCGGCCTGCAGGGGGTCGCCCAGGCCGAGGCGGCCCTCCAGGCGGCTTCTGACTTCGCCCGCGACCGCCTGCAGGGCCGGGCCCTGACCGGCCCGAAGAACCCCGACGGCCCCGCCGACCCGATCATTGTCCACCCGGATGTCCGCCGCCAGCTGATGGAGGGCAAGGCCCTGGTCGAGGGGGGACGGGCCTTCCTCTTCTGGGCCGCCCTGCAGGGCGACCTCGCCCACAGCCATCCCGACGAAGCTGTGCGCCAGAAGGCCTCCGACTACGCCGCCCTGATGACGCCGGTGGTCAAGGCCTACCTGACCGACCGTGGGCTGAAGGTCTGCTCCGACGCCCTGCAGGTGCATGGCGGCTCGGGCTTCACCGAGCACTTCCCCGCCAGCCAGTACATGCGCGACGTGCGCATCGCCCTGATCTACGAGGGGACCAACGGGGTCCAGGCCTTGGACCTGGTGGGTCGCAAGCTGCCCGCCCAGGGCGGCCGGGCCATGCTGACCTGGCTGGCCGAGCTGGAGGCCTTCTCCGCGGGCGCCCGGGGCGACGCCGCCACCGATCCCTTCCTCGACGGCCTCGACGGCGCCCGCGCCCAGCTGCAGGACGGCGTGGGCTGGCTCATGCAGAACGGCCTCGCCCACCCAGACAACGCCGCCGCCGGCTCGCACGACTTCCTGCACCTGGTGGGCCTGACCGCCCTCGCCTGGATGTGGGCGCGGATGGCCCTGGTCGCCCAGGCGAAGATCGCCGACGGCGACGCCGACCCGTTCTGGACCGCCAAGCTGGCCGTCGGCCGCTTCTTCCTGGCCCGGGTCCTGCCCGAGGCCCAGGTCCACCTGGCCCGCCTGAAGTCCGGGGCCGAGACCGTCATGGCCCTTCCGGCCGAGGCCTTCTGAACCGGAGCCGCCGACTGTGTCCGACCACGACGCCTTCGTCACATGGGCCCTCCAGCCGGACGCCGACTTCCCCAGGGGGCGCTACAGCCGCGCCCACCGGATCGCCTTCGACGGCGGCGCGGAGATCCTCGCCTCCGCCGCCCCTACGGTGGTGGGCCGCTGGGCCGACCCCGCCGGGATCGACCCGGAGGAGATGCTGGTGGCGTCCGTCTCCAGCTGTCACATGCTGACCTTCCTGGACAAGGCGAGGCGGGCCGGCTTTGTCATTGACCGCTATGCCGACGCCGCCCGCGGCCGGTTGGGCGAGGTCGCCCCGGGCCGGAAGGGCCTGGTCGAGGTGGTCCTCCGGCCGGACATCTCCTGGGTCGGCCCGGCCCCGGACCCCGAGGCCCTCGAGGCCCTGCACGAGGCCAGCCACCTCGAATGCTTCATCGCCAACTCGGTGAAGTTTGAGATCAGGGTCGAGGCGCCGTCTCCGCCAGCAGGGTCCTGAGCCTCGCCTCCAGGGCCGGCAGGTCCCGGGCCTTCAGCTCGCATTCCCAGACCGTCTCGACCCGCCATCCGGCCGACGCCAGGGCCTCGGCATTGCGGGCATCCCGCGCCCGGTTGCCAGCGATCTTGGCCATCCAGTAGTCCCGTCGCGCCTGCGGAACCCGGCTTCCCCGCGCACAGTCATGTCCATGCCAGAAGCAGCCGTGGACGAAGACCGCCAGGCGCCGGCCTGGCAGGACGATGTCCGGCCGGCCGGGCAGGTCGGCCCGGTACAGGCGATAGCGGGCGCCCAGTCGGGTCAGGACCTGCCGGACGGTCCGCTCGGGGCCGGTGTCACGCCCCTTGACCCGCCGCATGACCGCCGAGCGGACCTGCGGGTCAAAGACGTCGGGCACGGGCGGCCTCAGAGGCCGTCGAACAGGGCCGTGGAAAGATAGCGCTCGGCGAAGGAGGGGATGATGGCGACGATGGTCTTGCCGGCATAGTCGTCACGATCGGCCAGGTTGAAGGCCGCTGTCAGGGCTGCGCCGGAGGAGATGCCCACAGGGATGCCCTCTTCCTTGGCGACCCGACGGGCCATGGCGAAGCTGTCCTCGTTGGAGACCTGGATGATCTCGTCGATCACGCCCCGGTCCAGGATGGAGGGCACGAAGCCCGCGCCAATCCCCTGGATCTTGTGCGGCGCCGGGTTGCCGCCGGACAGGACCGGTGAGGCCGCGGGCTCCACCGCCACCATCTTCAGGCCGGGCTTGCGCGCCTTCAGCACCTGGCCGACGCCGGTGATGGTGCCGCCCGTGCCGACGCCGGAGACCACGGCGTCCACCGCCCCGTCCGTATCGTTCCAGATCTCCTCGGCGGTGGAGACCCGGTGGATCAGGGGGTTGGAGGGGGTGTCGAACTGCTGGGGCATGACCGCGCCCGGGGTGGCCTCCACCAGCTCCCTGGCCCGGGCCACCGCTCCGGCCATGCCGCGCTCAGCGGGGGTCAGCTCCAGCTGGGCGCCCAGCAGCAGCAGCATCTTGCGGCGCTCGATGGACATGCTTTCCGGCATGCAGAGGATCAGCTTGTAGCCCTTGGAGGCGGCCACGAAGGCCAGGGCGATGCCGGTGTTTCCGCTGGTCGGCTCGATCAGGGTGGCGCCCGGCTTGATGAGGCCCTGGGCCTCCAGGCTCTCGATCATCGAGACGCCGATCCGGTCCTTGACCGAGGCGATGGGGTTGAAGAACTCCAGCTTGGCCAGGACCCGCCCCTTCGGCTTCAGGGCCCGGGTCAGGTTGGGCAGGGCCACCAGAGGGGTGTCGCCGATGGTGTCGACGATGGACTCATAGACCTTGCCGCGGCCGGCGCGACGATAGCGGGCGGCGTCGTAGGCGGATTCAGCCATGGCGAAGTCTCCGGAAAAGTGAAGGACGACCTTAGGCGCCCGGGCGTTTTTGGAAAGGCGGGTTTTCGCGGCGCCGGCGCAGGAAATCTAAACCCGCGGCGCCGGCAGCGCGTCCAGCAGGGGCTCCAGCAGGGCGTCGGCCAGCCAGCGGACGGCGGGAACGCAGACCCCGTCGCCGGCCACGTGCAGGGCGGCCGAGACCCCCCGCGGCAGGACATAGGCCTCGGGCAGGCCCATCAGCCGGGCCGCCTCCCGGGGGGTGAGCAAGCGGGTGCGTACGGCGCCGTCCTCGACGACGATGATCGACTGGCGGGAGGATCCGCCCCTCGGGGTGCGCAGGCAGCCGGCCAGGCCGTCGAACCGGGCCTCGGCCCTCTGGACGCCTTGCCCGTCCTCGCGCCGGGTGCGGCGGAAGAAGGCGCCGACATGCCGGCCGCCGGCGGCCCTGAGGGCCTCCAGCCGCGCCGCCTGCCCCGCCGACATCATGGCGACCAGCCGGCGGGTCAGGTCCGGCGGGTTCCAGGCGACCGCATCGTCGGGCTCCAGCAGGTCGGCCAGCCGCGTGTTGCGACCGGCCGGCGCCCGGGGCGACCAGTCGGTCCAGGCCGCCCGCGCCGCGCCCTCCAGCCGGTCCCGGGCCCGGGCCACCGCCGGGGTGACAAAGGCCCCGCCGCGGGTGAGACCCGGGGGCGGCGCGCCCCGGAAGGCGACGACGAACAGGCGGGGGCGGGACTGCGGCGTGAAGGCCGCGGCGTCCACCTCTATGGCCCCGACCCGGTATCCGCGCCCAGCCAGGGCCGCGCAGAGGGCCGCGAAGTCCGCCCCGCCCCGGGAGGTGAGCAGGCCGACCACGTTCTCCACCACGATCAGGCGCGCCGCCCGGCCGGCGTCGTCGAGGGCCTCCATGAGCCGCCAGAAACCGAAGAAGGCCGAGGACCGCCCCCCCGAAAGCCCCGCCCGGCCGCCCGCCAGGCTGAAGTCCTGGCAGGGCGAGGAGGCCCAGGCCAGGTCCGCCGGCCCCGGCAGGTCCGCCGCCGTCAGGCTCCAGACGTCCGCGCCGGAAAAGTGCGCCCCGGCATCCGGGAAATTCGCGCGATAGGCGGCCCCCTTCACCGGGTCGAAGTCATTGGCGAACAGGCAGGACCATCCCGGCCCTAGCCCCAGCCGCGCCATGCCGCCGCCCGCGAAGAATTCCAGGAAACGTGATCTGGTCTCAGCCCGACTCATCGGCGCAGCATAGGCGGCCGGCGGGACGGTGGCGACGGGATCAGGGCCCGAAGGCCCGGCGGATCGCCTCCGTCAGGATCACCTTGGCCGCATACTCGGGAACGCCAAGATCCCCGAACTCGCCCTCGGCGCAGGCGTCGGCGAGCCGCTCCAACGTCAGGAGATCGGCGGAAAGCCGGGCGAAGCCAAGGCCGGCGAGGTGTGGCGACCGCGCCTGCAGACGCTGGATCTGGAGCTTCCGGCTCTCCACACGCGCCGCTCTCACCGCAGGATCCGTCAGGGACAGGGTCCGAAGGGCGCGCCGGAAGTTCAACGACGCCCGGTGGCTGGCGATCAGAACCGCAGCCGCCCCTGCCGCGTCCTGGGCCTCCTCCAGGAGGTCCAACTCCTTCTCGGTCCAGAGCCGGTAGACCGCGAGGAAGATGGCGGCCTTGTCCGGGAAGTGGCGATAGAAGGTCTGGGGTGCAAATCCGGCCCGCGCCGCGATCCGGTTGGTATGGGTGGCGTCGTAGCCCGGGTCCTCAAATTCCAGCCGGGCCGCCTCGAGGAGGGCGGCCCGGGTCGCTTCCGGGTGTCGGCGGCGGGGTGCAGGCGAGGCCATGCGCCTTCCTCGCCTGTGGCGTTGACCACGTCAAACTCTAAGTGATACAAGTATCACTTCATGGACGCCGCGATCTCCCATCCCGTTCTCGTGCAGACCCTCGAGGCCTGCGGCCTTCCCCTCGTCGTCCGGCGCAGCGGGACGGGGCCGGTGATCGTCTGCCTCCATGCCACCGGGCATGGCGCCCGGGACTTCGACCAGTTGGCCCAGAGGCTGGGGAGCGACTTCACCTTCATCGCCCTCGACTGGCCGGGCCAGGGCGAGAGCCCGAGGGAAGCGGCGCCAGCGAGCGCAGAGCGCTACGCCGCGCTTGCAGGCGACGTCCTTGAAGCCCTGGACCTGAGGGACGTCATCCTCCTCGGCAACTCCATCGGCGGCGCGGCCGCCATCCTCTGCGCTACGAACCACGCCGACCGGGTCCGCGGTCTCGTCCTGTGCAATACGGGCGGACTGATCCCGTCGAACCCCTTCATCAGGATGTTCTGCCGTCACATGGCCCGACGGTTCGAAAAGGCGGCTTCAGGGGACGCCGGCTTTCAGGCCTGGTTCGGGCGCTACTACCAACAAGTCCTGCCGCGCCCCGAGGCGGCCTGGCGCCGGGAAGAGATCGTCGCCGGCGGCGAGAAAGCCGCCCCGGTCCTGGCCGAGGCCTGGCGCAGCTTCGCCGAGCCCGAGGCGGACATCCGACCCGTGCTGCGGGGTTTGCGGATCCCCATTCTCTTCGCCTGGGGCCTGAGGGACCGGATCCTGCCCTGGTTCCTGGTCAGGGGGCTGGCCCGCCGGACCCCAGGCGCGCGGATCGCCCTGTTCGACGCCGGGCACGCGGCCTTCCTCGAGACGCCGGAGGCCTTCGACACCGCCTTCATGGACTTCGCCGGCGCCCTCCCGACTTCTGAAGCCTGAGCGCCTACCTGAGCCGCACCGCCGTGCCCGTGGCCGAGACCATCAGCATGCTGCCGGAGCCGAGGGTCTCGTAGTCCAGGTCCACGCCCACCACGGCGTTGCCCCCCTTGCGGCGGGCCTCGTCGGCCATCTCCTTCAGGGCGATCTCCCGGGCGTCCCGCATGGCGGATTCATAGGCGCGGGAGCGGCCGCCGACGATGTCGGTGAGCCCGGCCAGGAGGTCGCGGAAGATGTTGGCCCCGATGATCGCCTCGCCGGTGACGACCCCAAGGGTCTCGGCGATCTCGTGTCCGGCGATCTGGGGCGTGGTCGAGGTCAACATGGGGGTCTCCGGGGTTCAGCGACTGGACTCACATAGTCCCGGCGGGACGAAAGGGAAGATGGCGCCGGCTCAGGGCGCCGGGGGCGGCTCCTGGCGGGACGCAGAGGCTCCGAATCTTGACGGCGACGAGACCAGCCGGCGCCCGCGAGACCTTGACCGGACCCCGCCTCCAGGGGCTCAATCACTTTCCGGGCCGGGGGCGGCGACGGAGGAGACCTCATGGTCGGACAGGGCCGCGCCCACCGCCGAAGGCGCCCGATCACCGGCCAGCGGTTCAGTCCCCTTCTGGGCGCCCTCGCGGGCGGTTTCATCCTTCTGGCGTCGGCCTGGCCCGGGGGAGCGGCCCCCCCGCCGCCGGCCCCGGCCTCCTATCCGGTCGTGGGAACGGCGCAGGACCGCTGCTACGGCGAGACCGGCGAGGTCATCGCCTGCCCTGCGGAAGGGGCCTTCCTGTCGGGCCAGGACGCCCAGCATCCCGGCCGCCGGCCCGCCTATCGCGACAATGGCGACGGCACGGTCGCCGACCAGGTGACCGGCCTGATCTGGGCCAAGGCGCCAGGCCCGCCGATGACCTACGCCGAGCTCGAAGGCTTCGCCCGGGCGAGCCGGCTGGGGGGTCATGACGACTGGCGCGTCCCCACCATCCGCGAGCTGTTCTCCCTCATCGACTATCGCGGCGGCTACACCGGCGATCCGCAAACCTCCCGGCCCTACATCGACGCTTCTGTCTTCGATTTCGCCTACGCCGCGGGCTCGGGTCTGGGCGACGCCGCCCACGGCCGAAGGCCCATCGACGTCCAGGAGTGGAGCGCAACCCCCTATGTCGGCCGCACCATGGGCCGCGACGAGACGGTCTTTGGCGTCAACTTCGCCGATGGCCGGATCAAGGGCTATCCGGTCATGGACCCGGCCAACCGCATGCAGACGCCCCACCGGCTGGCCGTGCGTCTGGTCCGCGGGCCCGCCTATGGGCGCAACGACTTCCATCCCGACGCCGAAACGGTGACCGACCGGGCCAGCGGTCTCGTCTGGCAGCGGCGCGAAACCGCAGGCGCCCTCAGCTGGGCGAAGGCCCTGGCCTACTGCGACGGCCTCTCCCTCGCCGGACGCCGGGACTGGCGCCTTCCAGACGCCAAGGAACTCCACTCCATCGTCGACTATTCCCGCATCCCGGCCCTCGACCCGGTGTTCGTCCTGAGCGACCGGGAGGCCTACCTCTGGTCCTCCACCACCCATCTGGAGGGCCCGCCGCCCGCCAGGGAACCCGGCCGCGCCTTCTCCCGGACCGGCGAGCTGGCGGTCTATGCGGCGATCGGCCCGGCGCGGGGTTATATGGAAGCGCCCCCAGGCTCGGGTCGGCGCCAGTGGATGGACGTGCACGGCGCCGGCGCCCTGCGGAGCGACCCGAAGACGGCCCGCCCCGGCGCCTTTCCCGAAGGCTTCGGCCCCCAGGGCGACGACATCCGCGGCCACAACCACGTCCTGTGCGTCCGCGACCTGGCGGGGTGAGGGCGCCGGGTGGGGGTGCAGTTGCCGGGCCCTTGCAGCTTCAGGCCGAAGGCCTACGCTTCCCGGCCTGGCTGGGACTGAGTCCTTCCAAAGAACAGATACGCTCCGCGCGTTCGCGAACCCTTTCGGCAAGGCTTTCGATGGCCGTCCGATCGAAGCCGGGGCGCGCCAACCCGGCGGCGACCTCGTGTGTTCTTGCGATCACCTCTTTGCTGATCTCCGCGACCCGCCTTCGCACCAGCGGCAGGCCGAGGCCCGCGTCCGCCGCAAACGCCGCCCAGGCGGCGGCGTCCAGTTCGGCAAGCGTCGCCCGGTTCCCGATCCTCATGGCGAAGCTTGGCGAGAGTTCAGGATAGGCGACGGTCGCCAGCAGGTCATAGAGCGGGGCGAGGCGCGGGCCTTCGGCGTCATAGAGGATCGAGAAGTTCTTGCCATGGGCGTCGGCGTTCCCGGCGATCACGTTGAAGATCACGGCGTCGAGAAGCTTCAGGACATCCACAGCGGGCCTTGCGGCGATGCGGCGGAGCAGCGCGAAGCAATCCTTGAAAGTCGGGCCACCCTCGCTGGCGTACTTGGTCTCCGGCAGCACGCCGAGCGCCTGGCAGAAGTCCTCCTGATGGCTTCGGCGCACGAAGCCATCGTGGCCGATGACGCGGTCATAACGCTGGACCAGCAGGAACCTGCGATCGCGAACGATACGCGCCTCGACCGGGGCGACGTCGAGGCCGATGGCGGCGGCAAGGAGCATGACAAAGGCCTCATTCTCGGTCGTCGCCGCCAAACGCGATATCGGCGGCTTGAGAATATGTGTGGTCGGCTGGCCCGGCGCCGGCAAGGCCACCGCCCCGTCCACCAGAACCACAGGCGCCTTCGTTTGTGCGCCGGCGAGCGAGAGGCGCAGCCCCTCCTCGCCCGCGAGCAGCGGGCGGAGGGGCAGCGCGTCCAGCACCCGGATCAGGCCGGCATCGTCAAGCGGGGTTGGCTGCCGGTCGAGGGCCAGAGCGGGAGGTGGCTCGCCCGGCGGCAGAAGCTGGAGCGCGCCTGCGACATCGCCGCCGAGGCGATCAAGAAGGGCGAAATCATTGGCGGGCGAGACGCCGAGCGCCTGAGCCGCGGCGTCGCGCTGGCCTTCCTCCGGCAGGAGACCGCCGAAAAACGGGCGGCACTCGCGGCGAGTAAACGGCTCCGCCCGCTTTGGCAGCGAGGCGGACAAGGGCAGCGCCGCCTCGTCGTCAAGCCAAGCCCGCGCATAGGCGAAGCCGAGTTCACCGTGCTTGTCCTGGGTCAGCTGACCCACCCGGCGCCCCTCCCACCAGATGTCGAGGGTGCGCGTCATGGCTTCTGAGGATCTTTTGGCCGCGCGCCTTTGGAGTCGGGCGGTGGTGTGATGTCGAGCGAGCAGCCCAGCGCTGCCAGGACCTGAAGCGTCTTGCCGATCTGCGCGGTCGGCTTGCCCGCTTCGAGATCGACGATGAAGCGCAGCCCGACGCCGGCGGCGCCGGCAAGCTCGTCCTGCCGCAAGCCGGCGGCCTTGCGGGTGGTTCTCACAATGTCGCCGATCTCGGCGGTGTTGAGGTTGCGTCTGGCCATGAACTTTACCGTACGGGAAAGTATCATGGATTTCGAACGATTTCCTACGAGATTTTCCCGTTCGGGAAATCTTGCGCTTCAAACTCACTCTCAGGTCAGAAATAATCCCGATCGGGAAAACGCCCCAGGTGAGCAGACGTGATTGGGCGGTTCAGGCTCAGCCATCCGAATTCGCTGCACGCGGCGAGTACATGCCGCATCCAAAGCCCGGGCCAAGGGACGCCCTGAGCCCTTACGGACAGGGCGCCGCGTCATTCCTGCAGGGCGTGAACGCCACCCCCTCAAGAGCCCCCCATCTTGACCCCGCACCCGCGATAGGCGCTGAATCCCGTCACGCGGCGGGGACCGCGACGGAGGAGACGTCATGGCCGGACGGGAACGCGCCTACGACCTGGTGATCCGCGGCGGGACGGTGATCGACGGCTCCGGGGCGCCGGGGCGCGAGGCCGACGTGGCGGTGAAGGACGGGCGGATCGCCGCCGTGGGCGCCATCAGCGGCTCCGGCGCCGAGGAGATCGACGCGCGGGGCAGGATCGTCACCCCCGGCTTCGTCGACATCCACACCCATTATGACGGCCAGGTCACCTGGGACAGCCGCCTCACCCCCTCCGCCTGGCACGGGGTCACCACCGCCGTCATGGGCAATTGCGGGGTCGGCTTCGCCCCCTGCCGGCCCGAGGACCACGACCGGCTGATCCGGCTGATGGAGGGGGTGGAGGACATT
>Ga0315902_10000189_pt1 | contig 105420 bp, 98 predicted proteins | sample LakEriMetagenome_9_FD_203523 | JGI IMG/M metagenome (GOLD analysis project Ga0315902, IMG submission 203523) | Freshwater fungal communities from buoy surface, Lake Erie, Ohio, United States - Buoy 12 MA117 | ecosystem: Environmental > Aquatic > Freshwater > Lake > Lake biofilm | place: USA...
TCTTTCCATGGCGATCACCTGAGCAACCCGCTCCATGGGCGCCTGGGAGGTGGTGATCAGACCTGTCGCGCCATTGTCCATGTCGCTGATCAGGCTGAGTGCGAGGCCCACAAGCAAGAACATGCCGCTGGTGGAGATGAAGTGCCGGGACCCCGCCGCCGCCAGGGTCAGGCCCACCAGGAGGGCGGATCCCAGGGCGAAGAGATGGACGCTGCGCATAATGCGCTGGGGGATTCGGGCGTCAAAGGCGGCAAGTCGGCGCTCGGCGTCATCGAACATCTCGTTGGTGGCATTGAGAAGCGAGACGGAGATCCGTTGGCCCGCCGGGGTATCGAGGGCCTGGTCGGTGACCTCCCAGATCGCGGACTGGAGCTGAGCGGTCCGCTGTTGCACCGCCGCCAGGGCGGCCGGGTCCGCCCGATCGGTGCTGAATTCCAGTCGGACGCGGACATAATCGTGCATCAAGGCGTTCAGCCGATCACGCTGGGGGTTCTCGAGCAGCTGATGGCGAAGGTGAGTCGTGGAGATCGCGGTCGCCTCGGCGGTGACGAGGTCCCTGCGAAGCTCAAAGTTCGAGTGGGCGATGCTGAAGGTGAAGGCGATCAGGAGGGCCAGGAGGGTCAGGGCGGTGGACATGACGAAATCCGAGCCTTCGCCGCCCGGCAGGCGACGCCACTTTCGGAACCGCAGGTAGGACCTGTAGCCGACCTCCATCGTCAGGATCAGGGCGACGGAGTATCCGAGCCAGGACAGGGTGGCGTTGAACATCGGCGTACTCCTCCGGGCCCACTCTAGGGCTTGGGTGCTGTCCTCTCGGCGACATAAACTTCGCTCCCGCTTTCGCGGAAGCGGCGGGCCATGTCCGCCATGCCGGCGGCGACGTCGTTCTGGGCTGCGGCGGCGTCTCGGATTTCCTGGCTGATCTTCATCGAGCAGAACTTCGGGCCGCACATCGAGCAGAAGTGGGCGGTCTTGAAGGCCTCCTTGGGCAAGGTCTCGTCGTGGTAGGCGCGAGCGGTCTCGGGATCCATGCCGAGGTTGAACTGGTCCTCCCAGCGGAACTCGAACCGGGCGCGGGAGAGGGCGTCGTCCCAGGCGCGGGCGGCGGGATGCCCCTTGGCCAGGTCGGCGGCGTGGGCGGCGATCCGGTAGGCGATCACCCCGTCCTTGACGTCCTTGCGATCCGGCAGGCCCAGGTGCTCCTTGGGCGTGACATAGCAGAGCATGGCGGTGCCGAACCAGCCGATCATGGCCGCGCCGATCGCCGAGGTGATGTGGTCATAGCCCGGGGCGACGTCGGTCGTCAGTGGGCCGAGGGTGTAGAAGGGCGCCTCGCCGCAGGCCGCCAGCTGCTTGTCCATGTTGGCCTTGATCTTGTGCATCGGCACGTGGCCGGGGCCCTCGATCATGGTCTGGACGCCATGCTTCCAGGCCACCTTGGTCAGCTCGCCCAGGGTCTCGAGTTCGGCGAACTGGGCCGCGTCATTGGCGTCGGCCAGGCAGCCCGGCCGCAGGCCGTCGCCTAGGCTGAACGAGACGTCGTAGGCCCGCATGATCTCGCAGATGTCCTCGAAGTGCTCGTAGAGGAAGTTCTCGCGGTGGTGGGCCAGGCACCACTTGGCCAGGATGGATCCGCCCCGGGAGACGATGCCGGTGACCCGCTTCGCCGTCAGGGGGATATAGGCCAGCCGCACGCCGGCATGGATGGTGAAGTAGTCCACCCCCTGTTCGGCCTGCTCGATCAGGGTGTCCCGGAAGACCTCCCAGTTCAGGTCCTCGGCGACGCCTCCGACCTTCTCCAGGGCCTGGTAGATGGGCACGGTGCCGATCGGGACCGGGCTGTTGCGCACGATCCAGTCGCGGATGTTGTGGATGTTCCGTCCGGTGGACAGGTCCATGACGGTGTCGGCGCCCCAGCGGATCGCCCAGACCATCTTGTCGACCTCATCGGCGACCGTGGAGAGGACGGCGGAGTTGCCGATGTTGGCGTTCACCTTGACCAGGAAGTTGCGGCCGATCGCCATCGGCTCCAGCTCGGTGTGGTTGATGTTGGCCGGGATGATGGCCCGGCCCCTGGCCACCTCGTCGCGGACGAACTCGGGCGTCACGAAGTCGGGGATGGAGGCGCCGAAGTCCTCGCCGTCGCGAAAGGCCGGATCCGAGGCCTGGCGACGCAGGTTCTCGCGGATCGCGACATACTCCATCTCCGGGGTGATGATCCCCCGGCGGGCGTATTCGAGCTGAGTGACGGCGGCGCCGGCGCGGGCGCGGTAGACCCTGCGTGGCGCCTCGAAGGCGGGGGCAAGGTGGGCGCCGGAGGCCCCCCCATTGTCCTCGGGACGGACCTCCCGGGGCTGGGCGACGATCTCGACATCGCCACGGGAGACGACCCAGGGCTCTCGCGTGCGCGACAGGCCGCGGTTGATGTCGATGTCAACCGTCGGGTCGGTGTAGGGGCCTGAAGGGTCGTAGAGGGTGACGGGCGGCTCACCCGCGGAGGGATGGACGGCCACCTCACGGAACGGCACGCGGATGTCGGGCCAGAGGGTCCCGGACTGGTGGACCTTGCGCGAGCCCGGGATGGCGCCGGTGGCGACTTCGGACCGGATGGGGTTCTGGACATTCATCGGCGCTCTCCGCATGCAGGGGGGCGACGGCGCGGGCAAGCGTTGTCGAGGCGCCTTTCCCTTCGCCGGCATGACCCGGATCAGGTTCTGCGGGTCGCGGGCTCACCCGCCTCTCAGCCGCCTGAGCGCGGCTCCCCGAGGACGTCTGGACCCTAGGTTGGATTCCCCTTCTTGGAAAGGAAAAGGGCGGCCGCCGGAAAGGCGACCGCCCCAGGTTCCAGGTCCTGCAGGACCGGTCAGCCGCGCGGGGCGGCCGGGGCGGCGACGGCCGTCCGGGTCTGCGACTTCTTGGATTCGGTCAGGATGTAGGCGCGGAGGTCCTCAACTTCCTTTTCGTTCAGGAAGCGCGAGAAGCTCGCCATGCCGCGGCTGGCCAGGGCGCCGTCGAGCATCACGGACTTGAAGCTGTCAGCGGTGAGCAGCATCTGCGACTTCTTCAGGTCGGGAAGGTAGGTCCCCGAAACGCTGGGGCCATGACAGACCTGGCAGTTCTCATGATAGAGCGCGAAGCCGCTCTTCACGTCGCCCTTGCCGGCGACGACCTGGGTGAGGTCCAGCGGCGGGATTTCAGGGATCACATAGGCCTTGGCCGTGGCCTTGCCGCCCAGCTTGAAGACCATGAGCCGGCCCGGCAGACGCGGACGATCCTTCAGCATGATGGACGCCGAGGTCGCCGCGGCCCCGCCGTAACCCACCATGAGGGCGACATACTGCTCACCGTCGAGCTCGTAGGTGGACGGGGCCGCGACAATGCCGTTGCCGGTGTCCAGGCTCCAGAGCTTCTTGCCGGTGGCCGCCTCATAGGCGACGAAGTCGCCCTCGCCCGCGCCCTGGAAGACGAGACCGCCGGCCGTCGACAGGAGGCCGCCATTCCAGAAGAAGGGATGTTCAATTGTCCAGCGCGCCTTTCCAGCGACGGGGTCCCAGGCGATCAGCTGGCCCTTGTACAGGGCCTTGATCGCCTTCAGCTGCGCGGCGTCGTCAGGAAGGGCGTTGGCGAGGAAGTCGGTGCCCAGGTTCCAGGCGCCGGGCCGATACTTGAAGTCCTTCACCCGGGTGTAGGCAAAGGGCGCCGTATGGGCCGGAATGTAGACAAGGCCTTCCTTCGGATTGAACGCCATGGGATGCCAGTTGTGGGCGCCCAGCGGGCCCGGCAGCGCCATGGCGGGCGCGTTCTCGTACCGCGCGCCTTCCACCTCGATTGGCCGTCCGGTCTTCAGGTCGACCCCCTTGGCCCAGGTGACGGGCGCGTAAGGCGTGGCCGAGATCAGCTGACCGGTCGCGCGGTCGATGACATAGAAGAAGCCGTTCTTCGGCGCCTGCATGAGGACCTTGCGCGGCTGCCCGCCGACCGTGATGTCGGCCAGGATCATGTGCTGGGTGGCTGTGTAGTCCCAGCTTTCACCCGGGGTCGTCTGATAGTGCCAGACGTACTCGCCTGTGTCGGGCCTCAGGGCCAGGATGGACGAAACGAAGAGGTTGTCGCCCTTGCCGTCAGAACGCTCCTGGTGGTTCCAGGGCGTCCCGTTGCCAACGCCGAGGTAAACAATGTCCAGGGCCGGATCGTAGGCCATGGAATCCCAGATGGTCCCGCCGCCGCCGGTCTTCTTCCAGGTCTCTCCGAACCAGGTTCCCGCGGCCTTCTCGGCCATGATCTTGTCGGAGGCCGCACCATCGGGCTTACCGTCCGGATTGGGGGCCGTATAGAAGCGCCAGACCATCTTGCCGGTGTCGGCGTCATAGGCTGAGACATAGCCGCGAACGCCGTACTCGGCTCCGCCATTCCCGATCAGCACCTTGTCCTTCACGATGCGCGGGGCGCCCGTGATGGTGTAGGGGCGGGAGGTGTCAGTGGTCTGGACGGTCCAGGCGGGCTTCCCGGTCTCCGCATCCAGAGCGATGAGTCTGCCGTCGAGGGCGCCGAAGTAGACCTTGCCCTTCCAGACGGCGACGCCCCGGTTCACGACGTCGCAGCAGGCGTCCATTCCCTTGGATCCGTCAACCTTGGGATCGTACGACCACTTCACGGCTCCGGTGCGCGCATCGAAGGCGTAGACCTTGGACCAGGCGGTGGTGGTGTAGAGGACGCCGTCGACCATGACGGGCGTCGCCTCCTGGCCGCGGTCCGTGTCGAACTCGTGGTACCAGGCCAGGCCGAGGTCCTTCACGTTCGAGATGTTGATCTTGTCGAGGGGGCTGTAGCGCTGCTCGTCATAGGTCCGGCCCACCGCCAGCCATTCGCCGTTGGCGCTGGCCGCGGAGAGCCGCTCTCCGTCCACGCGTCCCGCCTTGCCTCCGGCCTGGCTGCAGGCCGCCAGCAGGACGGCCAAGGCGAATACTCCCACAAGGCGCTGAAGCGTCATCATTTCCTCCCCCGGACGCCCTGTCTGGGCATGGCCGGAGTATGCCCAGCTGGAGCCGAACGGCAAGTCGTGACGTTGCGTCACTTGCCTTGGGCGCAAGCCTCGTGCTCTTGGACTGGAAACTTGGCCTTTACCCGGCCCTGCAATGCTCTCGGGCGGTGCGGGCCTGGACGCCAGTCGAAAACCCGGGGGAAGCCGGTCCATGAGCAAGACCATCCTTGTGGTGGATGATGATCCGACCCAGAGGCGCCTCATCAAGGCGATCCTTGAGCGGGAGGGCTTTGCGGCGACCCTGCTCCCGAGCGGGGACGCCCTTCTGGATCGTCTCGCCACGGGCGGCGCCTGCGACCTCATCCTTCTTGACCTGGTCATGCCAGGGCGGTCCGGCATTGAGACCCTGGCCGACCTGAGGGCTCGTGGGCACCAGCACCCGGTCATCGTCCTGACCGCCTCAGGCGGAATCGACACGGTCGTCTCGGCCATGCAGGCGGGCGCCTGCGACTTCTTCGTCAAGCCGGCTTCGCCGGAGCGGATCGCCATCTCGATTAGCAACGCCCTGTCGATGGGCGCCCTGAGATCCGAAGTCGCGCAGCTGCGAAAGCGCGTCGAGGGCCGTACGACCTTCGACGACCTTGTCGGGGACTCGCCTGCTATGCAGCTGGTCCGGCGCATGGGAGAGCGCGCCGCCCGGTCCTCGATCCCCGTCCTGATTTCCGGAGAAAGCGGCGTTGGCAAGGAGGTGATCGCCCGCGCCGTTCATGGCTCTTCAGAGCGCGCCGGACGACCCTTCGTGGCGGTCAACTGCGGCGCCATCCCGGCGGCGCTGGTGGAGTCCCTCCTCTTTGGTCACGAGAAGGGCAGCTTCACGGGCGCCACTGAGCGTCACGCAGGCAAGTTCCAGGAGGCCAATGGCGGGACCTTGCTGCTCGACGAGATTGGCGAGTTGCCCATGGACATGCAGGTGAAGCTGCTCCGGGTGCTCCAGGAGGGCGAGGTCGATCCGGTCGGTGCACGGCGCTCGGTCAAGGTCGACGTGCGCATCATCTCGGCCACGAACCGGAACCTGACCCAGGCGGTTTCTGAGGGCTCCTTCCGGGAGGACCTCTTCTATCGGCTCAACGTCTTTCCCATTGAGGCCCCGCCCCTCCGGGAGCGCCGGCAGGATATCCCGGCCCTTGCTGAGGCCTTCATCCAACGCTTCAACATCGAGGAAGGCCGCCCGGTGTCCGGAGCGACGCGGGAAACGATTGACATGTTGACCCGGTACGACTGGCCAGGAAACATCCGCCAGCTCGAGAATGCGGTCTACCGAGCCATCGTGCTATCGGAGGGATCCCAGCTTCAGCCCTACGACTTTCCGGCGATCTCCGGCCTGTCGCCGCCGACAGGGTCAGCCCCGGCGGCGGCGGCGGCGGCCCAAGCTGATCTGCAGCCGATCGGAGACGGCCCCCATCCCCCCTCGACGGACTCGCCGGTCCGGATCCTTGACGAAGAGGGGCATGTCCGAGCCCTCGACGCCATAGAAGGGGACCTCATCCGTCTGGCGATAGAGCGCTACGAGGGTCACATGAGCGAGATCGCACGGCGCCTCGGCATTGGTCGCTCCACCCTCTACCGGAAGGTGCGCGAGAACGGCCTTGGCGACATGGCCGGCCTCGACGGCGGCTGACATCCGACTCAGGCCTGGTCGTCGCCCGCCTCCCGGTCCGGGGGCGTTCCGCCCTCGCCGGGACGGCGACGCCCGCCTCGCCCGGCGGTCAAGGGCGCTTGCCCCGACGCCTTGGCGGCGATCTCCTTGAGCTTGCGATGCTGGAGGGCCGACAGCGCCTGGCCGGGAGCGCCCTTCTCCGGATCGCCGAACGCCCTGCCATAGGTCTGGATCCGGGTCTCGACGGAGCCGAGGAACTCGCCCTCCCAGTCGGACAGGTCTACGCCCGCCCTTTCAGCCTTTCGGCGCGTCCGCCGGAGGGCGTTGAGGGCGGACCTCCGCGCCGCCTCCCGGGGATCAGCGGGGCCGCGCTTCAAATCTCGCCGATCGCCGAAAGGTAGAGGTCGAGGATGGCCTCTTCCTCCTGCCGCTTGGCGCGGTCCTGCTTTCGCAACCGGACCACCTTGCGGAGGATCTTGACATCGAAGCCAGCGCCCTTGGCCTCGGCGAAGACCTCCTTGATCTGCTCCATGACCTCCGCCTTTTCCTGCTCGAGGCGCTCTATCCGCTCCACGATGGTGCGCAGCCGCCCCTGGGCGTCCTGGTTAAGAACATCGGAATGCGCGTCGTCGCCGGCCATGAGGTCAGCCTCCTGCAGGATTATGTCGGGGTTGCGGCGTCGACCCTAGCGAGGGCTGCAGGTCGTGTCGCGCGCACGAGAGGCCCCGAAGCGCCCGGATACAGGATCATCTGTGGAAAACCGCCCGGACGCACCGAGCGAAAGCCGTCTCAGCCTTGCTTGGCCTTGAAGCGGGGGTTGGTCTTGTTGATGACGTAGACCACGCCCTTGCGGCGCACCAGCTTGCAGTCGCGGTGGCGAGTCTTGAGCGACTTGAGCGAGCTTCTGACCTTCATGACCTTCGTCTTCTCTGGGTTCGGGACAGGAGCCCGGGCGACCGAGTGAGCGGCGCGTATACGGAACCCCCGGCGGCGAGTCAATCAGCCCGACCGCAAACCCGGTCCTGCGACGTTGCCCCTGACCCCGGCGCACCCTACCTCTGACGACATGAAGCGTCGCACCTTCCTGGTCACCGCCGCGGCCACGCTCGCCACACCAGCGGTGGGCGCCGGGCCCGCGGGCGATCCCCTGGCCGCCGAAGAGGCGGCCTTTGCGGAGTGGCTCTCCGCCTTCAGGGTCACCGCCCTCGCCTCCGGCCTGCCCCCCGAGGTCCTGGAACGGGAGCTCTCAGACCTGCGGCCCGACCCCCGCGTTCGGGGATCCGACCGGAACCAGCCTGAGTTCTCCCGCCCGTTCAGTCACTATGTGAGGCGAGCCGCCGGCGAAGACAGGGCGGCGATCGGCCGGCGCCGCATGGCGGAGCTGGACCCGGGGCTTGCCACGGTCGAAGCCGCCTCCGGCGTCTCCCGCGAGATGCTGGTCGCCATCTGGGGCATGGAATCCGGGTACGGCGCATCTCTCGGCGACCAGGACGTCATCCGCTCCATGGCCACCCTTGCAGCGGACGGCCGCCGTCGGGGCTTTGCCGAGGACCAGCTCCTTGCGGCCCTGCGTATTATCGCGTCCGGGGAGTGGCCGCGGGAGCGACTGGTGGGGTCCTGGGCCGGCGCCATGGGGCAGACCCAGTTCATCCCGGCCAACTTCCTCTCCCTGGCCGTGGACGCCGACGGCGATGGCCGGCGCGATGTCTGGGGCTCCCCGATAGACGCCCTCGCTTCCGCTGCGAACCTGCTGGCGAGGTCCGGCTGGGTCCGCGGGCAGGGTTGGGCCCTGGAGGTCGCCGCCCCGGACGGCTTTGACTTCTCGGTGACCGAGACCTTGAGCGCGCCCCCCACCACCTGGAGCGATCTGGGGCTGCGGCGCGCCGGGGGCGGCCCGCTGGACCTGGACGCCTCTGAAGCGACGCTGCTGGCCCCGACAGGCGCCAAGGGCCCCCTCTTCCTGCTGACGGCCAACCACTTTGTGATCCGGCGCTACAACAACGCCGTGACCTATGCCCTCGCCAGCGGCCTTCTGGCCGATGGCATCGCCGGCCGGCCCAGCCTGATCCGGCCCTGGCCGGAGGAAGTTCCGCTTTCCCTCACTGACCGGATCTCCGCCCAGACGGCGCTGAAGGCGGCGGGCCACGATGTCGGCGAATTGGACGGCGTCATGGGGTTGAAGTCCCGCGCCGCCCTGCGAACCTGGCAGAAGGCCCGCGGCCTGGTGGCGGACGGATACCTCTCACCGGACATGGTCACCCTCCTGAAGGCCCCTGCGGGCTAGACAAGGCCCTCATCCGGTCCCTCGACCTTTGTTGGTTTTGGGTTGGCGGCCTTCAGCTGGGGGTTGCTGTATGCGTAGACCAGCATGGCGACCATGAGGACCGCATTGAGGAGGAAGGGGGCAGGTCGGACGTGCTCGTAGAGGAGGACAAAGGCGGGAGCGAGGACAACGTTGATCCCGTTCACGGCGGCGATTGCACCTGCGGCCCGTGCCTGCTCCTCCATGCGTACGGCCAGAGAGGCGCCGACCGTAAAGCCCGGGCGCGCCAGGCCGAAGCCCAGGCTGGAGATAGCGTAGCCGGCCACAACCCCCCAATAGTCTGGCGCCGCCGCGACGATCAGATTGCCTATGGCGGCGACCGCCACGCCCCACCTGAGGAGCTGGCGGGGGGTCATCTCGAACCGGGGGATCAGGCCCCACTGGGCGAGCAGGCCCGCCATCGCGCCAAACATCATGGCGATGGCGATAAACCCCTGGGCCTCGGTGGGTGAGACCTCCATCTTGTCAATGATGAGGAAACCCAGGGTCTGGCCCTGGGCCGTCTGACTCGCGGCGACGATGAACCCGTAGATGAGAAAGGGGGTTATCCGGGGGTCCAGCCACATCGGGGGGCCGGAGGCCTTCTCGCCACGGGCCTCGCTTCCAGCAGGCGGCGGCGGCGGACGGTAGCGGCTCTCTGGAAGCCGCCGCCAGACGATCACAAGCATGGCGCCGGCCATCAGCGAGAAGGCGGCCATGGGCCCGGCAAGGCCAAGGAAGGGAAGAACAAACAGGGGGGCGATGAACGGACCAATCACCGTGCCCAGGCTGAAGGCGCCTGCGAGACCGGACATCGCCTGGGTGCGCTGCGCCTCTGGGGTGTGTTCGGCCACATAGGCCTGGGTCGCGGGGTTCGAGGCGGCGCCGAACAGACCGAACAGGGCGCGCGCCAGAAGGAAGAGGACAAAAATGACCACAGGCGCGGCGAGCTGATGGAGACCCGCCGCCACGACGACCGCGCAGAAGGCCATGGAGACCATGAATCCCGCCAGCCCGACCATCATCAGGGGCTTGCGTCCATACCGGTCAGAGAGGCGCGCCCACATGGGTGACGAGAAGGCCCACAGCAGGGCCGACAGGGAGAAGACGGCGGCGACCATCGGGTCGGGCATGCCGATGGAGCGGCCGATGGCCGGCAGCACCGAGATCATGCCGGTGTTGCCCATGGCGGTGACCATGGAGACCGCGAAGATGATGGCGAATGTCGATCGCGGCAGACCGCTGGGACCGCTGGCGACGGAAGGGGAGCCGCTGGACATTCCCCGCTGATAGGACCCCGACCGCGTCAGCGCCACCCCGGATCATGATCACCGGACGTTAAGCATTCCCCGTTATCCCCGGACGGAACTCTTAACGGGCGCCGTACGCATGTTCCAGATCATCGGCATAGTGCTGCTCTTCGTCTGCGTCTTCGGCGTCTACATCATCCATGGCGGCAAGATGGATGTGCTCATCAAGGCCGCCCCCTTCGAACTTGCGATGATCCAAGGCGCCGGGATTGCGGCCCTCCTGATCGGAAACTCGCCGAACGTGATCAAGGGCGTCGGCGGCGGCATGGGCAAGATCTTCAGCGGCGCCAAGTGGAAGGCGTCCGACTACAAGGACCTGTTGTCCCTCCTGTTCCTTCTGACCAAGACGATGAAGGCAAAGGGGGTCATCGCCCTGGAAAGCCATATCGAGAACCCGCACGACTCCACCCTGTTCGGCCGTTTCCCCAAGATCGTGAAGGACCATTTCGCGGTCGATTTCATCTGCGACACCCTGCGGATGATGACCATGAACCTGGAAGATCCCCACCAGGTCGAGGACGCCATGGAGAAGCAGCTCGAGAAGCACCACCATGAGGCCCTCGGCCCGGCCCACGCCCTGCAGAACATGGCCGACGCCTTGCCCGCCCTGGGGATCGTGGCGGCCGTTCTGGGGGTGATCAAGACCATGGGCTCCATCACCGAGCCCCCCGCCGTCCTGGGCGGCATGATCGGCAGCGCCCTCGTCGGAACCTTCCTGGGCGTGTTCCTTGCGTATGGTCTGGTCGGCCCGTTCGCGACACGACTGAACGCAATCATCGAGGAAGAGTCCGCCTTCTACAAGATCATCCAGTCGGTCCTTGTCGCCCACCTGCATGGCAACGCCGCGCAGATTTCGGTGGAGATCGGCCGCGGAAGCGTGCCCAGCATGACCCAGCCGACCTTCTCGGAGCTGGAAGAGGCCCTCCAGGCGATCCCGCCGGAAGGCTGACCCACCTAGAGTGGAAACACCCGGTTCACGTGCCCCATCTTGCGGCCGGCCCGCGCCTCGCGCTTGCCATAGAGGTGAAGGCGGGCGTTGGGCTCGGCGGCGATCCCGGGCCACCGCAGGACGTCCTCCCCCAGCAGGTTTTCCATCTCGACCCTGGCCATCGCCTCGACTAGGCCCAGAGGCCAGCCGGCGACGGCCCGGATGTGCTGCTCGAACTGGTCTGTGACGGTCCCGTCCTGGGTCCAGTGGCCGCTGTTGTGGACTCGGGGCGCGATCTCATTGACCAACAGACGGCCGTCCTCGAGCTCGAAGAGCTCGATCCCGATCACGCCCACATAGTCCAGCCCCGCCAGGATCCTCTGCGCAATGTCCTCGGCCTCCCGGGCGCGGGATGGCGCCACAACCGCAGGCGCCGACGAGCGCCGTAGAATACCTGACTGGTGTAGGTTCTCCGCCAACGGAAACGCCGCCATCGCGCCGTCCCAGCCCCGGGCCGCGATAATCGAGAGCTCTCGCTTGAAGGCCGCCGGCGCCTCAACGATGACTGGCCGGGCGCCCAGCGACCGGAAGACCTGGGCGGCCTGCCCTGAGGTTTCCGCCCAGGCCTGTCCCTTGCCGTCATAGCCGTCGCGCCGTGTCTTGATGAGAACCCGCCCCCCCAGCGCGGCGGCGGCCTCGGTCGCCTCCTCGCCTGTCGACGCCGGGCGGAAGTCGACGGTCGGTGCACCCGCCGCGTTGAGGAAGGTCTTCTCCTCCACCCGGTCCTGGGCCGTGGAGAGCGCCCGTGGGCCGGGCGCAACGGGAACCCCGCAAGCGATGAGAGTCTCCAGAGCGCCGGCAGGGACGTTCTCGAACTCGACCGTCACCACGCTGCAGGCGGCGGCCAGCGCATTGATGGCGGCCTCGTCATCGTAGGCGGCGACGATGTGACGGGCGCAGACGCGCGAGGCGGGGCAGTCCGGCTCCGGATCCAGCACCACGACGTCGAATCCAAGGCGAGCGGCGGAGGTAGCCAGCATCCGGCCGAGTTGGCCCCCGCCCAGTATGCCGATGGTCGATCCTGGCTGAAGCGGCGTCACGTAACCCTCAGTCGTCAGAAACCGAGTTGGCGACGGATGCGGTCTGGGCCTCCCGCCAGGCGCCCAGACGCCTTGCCAGCGCCTCATCGGACAGGGCCAGGATCTGGCCCGCCAGCAGGCCGGCGTTGCGGGCGCCCGCCTCGCCTATCGCCAGGGTCGCCACCGGCACGCCGGCCGGCATCTGGACGATGGACAGGAGGCTGTCCATTCCCTTCAGCGCCTTCGACTCCACTGGGACCCCGAGGACGGGAAGGTCGGTCAGGGCCGCCGTCATGCCCGGCAGGTGAGCGGCTCCTCCGGCCCCGGCGATGATGACCCTCACCCCGGCGTCACGGGCGCCGCGGGCGAACTCGACCATGCGCATCGGCGTCCGATGGGCCGAGACCACCCGGGCCTCCCAGGCGACGCCAAGGGCGTCCAGCATGTCGGCGGCGCCCTTCATGGTCGGCCAGTCGGAGCGGCTGCCCATGATGATGGCGACGGGCGCGGCGGCAGCACTCATTTCAAAGCCCCTTGCGGCGAGGCGCGCGAGAATAGGCTCCACCTATCTTGGGTCAACAGACTGTGCGAAACATGGTTAACGTTGCTGGAGATTCGCGGGTCCTATCGCATGGTGCTGAAGGTCACAGGCGCGAGAAATCAGCCGTTCTCCGATATCCGGAAGCGCGCGCTGGCGGAGGCTGGAGCCAAGGTCGTAGGTCGGGGCCCCGCACGTCCGGACGAAACCGCCTTCTTGGGGCTCTCCGAGGCTGAACTCACCCCGGCGGTTCAGGGGGCCATCCGGACCCTCTTGACCGAGATCGATGACCTGAGGGGAGAAGTCGCCCGGTTGAAGGCCCAGCTGAGCCGGATCGAGACCCTTGCAGACCAGGACCCCCTAACCCCGGCGCTCAATCGCCGAGCCCTGATGCGGGAGCTCGACCGGATCCGCACATTCAGTCACCGGTATGGTTCGCCAGCCGCCCTCGTCTACTTTGACCTGGACGACTTCAAGGGGGTGAACGACCGCTTCGGTCACGCGGCGGGGGATCTCGCCCTTAGGGCGGTCGCGGAGCGGCTGATGTCTCAGGCCGCCCCCACAGACCTTGTGGCGCGGGTTGGAGGCGACGAGTTCGCCGTCGCCCTGACCCAGGCCAGCCTGCCTGTCGCGGAGGTCCGCGCCCGTAACCTGGCGCGAAGCCTGGAGGCCAACCCCATCCAGTTCGGCGAATGGTCAGCTCCGATCCACGTCTCCTACGGCATCAGCGCGATCACGCCCGACGTCGAGAGCGAGGAGATCCTGGCAAGGGCGGACGCGGCCATGTACGCCCGACGTCGGGAACGCCGGGCCTGAGGAACACGCACAGGTCGCCCCCTCAGGCGATGATGTCGGGTGTCAGTTGGTCCTTCAGGCGCTGGATCTCATCCTTAAGGGCCAGCTTCCTCCGCTTCAGGCGGCCAATCACCATCATGTCCGGGACCGGGGACAGGCCGATGGCCTGGATGGCGACCTCGAGATCGTTGTGGTCCACCTGAAGCTCAGCAAGCCGACGGCGAGTCTCGCCATCCTCGGCCGGGTCGGGGGTCCGGTTCACAGCAACCTCCGGGGGCAATGGGTGGCGGAGGGCGGTGCTGCCGGGAAACTGGTCTGCGCCGCACACAGGATGACCATATTCCGACCCCAGGGTTCAGACGGGCTTCAAAAGCAAGCTTATGTGATCTGACAGACGGCGTCAGCGGGTGTTCACTGACTCCAGTCGCATGGAAGGAGACCGTGAGTCATGTCCATTGACGCCCGCATCCGCGAACTTGGCCGCAGGCACAGGTCGCTCGAAACCGAGCTCCGGGACGCCCTCGCCCACCCCAGCTCGCCGGACAGCGCGATCCAGCAGATCAAGCGCCGCAAACTCCATATCAAGGAAGAGATCGAGATGCTCAAGTCACGGGCGCGGCCCGCGGCCTGAACCGCCGGTCAGTCCTCGCCTTCCGCCTGCGGCCAGGATTCGGCCGTCGTTTCGGAAGCGGGCTCGAGAGTTGGGCCTTCCGGCTCGACGATCCCCTTGCGGGCATTGTCCCGGGCGCGCTTCTCCGCGGCCTTGAGAACGATGTCGTCCAGCTCGAGCTGGGTCGACAGGCCCAGGCTCACAGGGTCCACCGGCTTGATGTTGGTCGAGTTCCAGTGGGTGCGGTTCCGCACCTGATCGATCGTGGCCTTGGTGGTGCCGAGGAGTCGGGAGATCTGGGCGTCCGAAACCTCGGGATGATTGCGCACGAACCAGGCGATGGCGTCTGGGCGATCCTGGCGCCGGGAGACCGGCGTATAGCGCGGGGCCTTCTTGGTCGGCTTCAGGTGTTCGGCGTGCCGGCTCTTCAACGCCGTCATCCGGCGCTTGGGGTCCTGCTGGGCGGAGTCGATCTCCTCGCGGGAAAGCTGTCCGTTGGCGATCGGGTCCGCGCCGCGGATGTCGCGCGCGACCTCACCGTCGGCGATACCCTTCACCTCCAGGGGATGGAGGCCGCAGAAATCCGCGATCTGCTCGAAGGTCAGGGAGGTGTTGTCGACCAGCCAGACAGCGGTCGCCTTCGGCATCAGAATGTCGGCCATGTCGGTCTCCTGAAATGACGGCGCCCGACCTTTCGGCCGGGCGCTGCGTAAAGCACGGGACTTATACGCTGGAATCCGGGCCTCAGTCGAGGGGGCGGCGCTCCAGGATCCGCAGGCCGTACCCGGCCGAGCCCGGAAGCACAGTGGCGGAATTGGTCAGAAGGACCATGTCGCGGACGCCGAGGTCGATCAGGATCTGGGCGCCGACGCCATAGTCACGGAGCACATTGGCCCCGTGATCGACCGCCGGGTCCGCCCCATAGCGCTCGGACAGCCAGGCCGGGTTTGAGTCGCTGATGAAGACGGCGACCCCGGCGCCATCGCCCGCAGCGAGGGCTTCAAGGGCGGTCCGGACATAGGTCGATCGCTGGCCGCCAGCGCCGACAACATCAGCGGCGAGATCCAGCCGGTGCATCCGAACAAGGGTCGGTCGGTCCGGCTCAATCCGGCCCCGCGTCAGCACCATGTGCTCCGTGCGGTCCAGGATGTTTCGGTAGATCACCATGCGGAAACGACCGCCGAAGGCGCTCTCCACCGGGGTCTCGAGCACACGCTCCACCTGGCGCTCGGTCCGCCGGCGGTAGGCGATAAGGTCGGCGATGGTGCCGATCTTCAGGCCGTGGGTCTGGGCGAAGGCGATCAGGTCCGGCAGGCGGGCCATGGACCCGTCGTCCTTCATGATCTCGCAGATCACCCCGGCGGGGTTCAGGCCCGCCAGGCGCGAGATGTCGACGGCGGCCTCGGTGTGCCCTGCACGGACCAGGACGCCGCCGTCCCGGGCGACAAGGGGGAAGACATGCCCCGGGGAGACGATCTCGTCGGCGCCCTTGGTGGGGTCCACCGCAACAGCGATGGTATGGGCCCGGTCGTGGGCGGAGATACCCGTGGTGACGCCCTCCCGGGCCTCGATGGACACGGTGAAGGCGGTGCCATGGCCAGACTGGTTGTCGACGGCCATGGGCGGCAGGCGCAGCTGGCGCGCCCGGTCGCCGGTGATCGACAGGCAGATCAGTCCACGGGCGTGCTTGGCCATGAAATTGATCTGCTCAGGCGTGGCGAACTGGGCCGGGATGATGACGTCGCCCTCGTTCTCCCGGTCCTCGGCGTCGACCAGGATGTAGGGTCGGCCGTTCCGGGCGTCCTCGATGATGTCCTCGATCGGGCTGATCGCAGACACGTCGCCCGCGGCGGGCTTGGGGGAGTCGGTGACGAGGTAGGGACGCTTCATGACTGCAACCTCATTTTCGCAAATTGGACCACCTGGCCGGCGACCGTGTCGAGCTGCCAGGCGTCACGGACCTCCAGGGGCCGCCCATCCGGCCCAAAGGAGGCTGAGCTGACGCTTATCGCCGCACCGAAGGGCGTCGGCCAACCGCGCATGGCGTGGACGATGGAACGGACGGCGGTCAGGGTGGTGCCCGCCGCCTGCGACCCCGCTGCTGTCACGATGACGCCGACAGCGCGCTCCGAGAAATAGGGTCGCGCGTCCTCCCGGAGAAGCTCCAGGGTGTCGAGGGCGTTCTTCATCACCCCGGACAGGGAGCCGTGATAGCCCGGCGTCGCCAGGATCAGGCCGTCCGCACTGCGGACGATTTCGGCCAGCTCCGCCTGGCGGGCCGTCGGACCGCCGGGCCGAGGGTCGTAGATGGGAAGCTCGGCCAGGAAGGCGCCGCCGATGAGGCGCGTCCGTGCGCCCTGGGTCTGTGCCGTCGCCAGCGCTGCGCAGAGCGCCCGCTCGGTGGAGGAGCCCTCCCGCGTGGTCCCGCCGAGGCCGACGATGAGGGGCGCGGAGGCGTCGGTCATGAACGCGCCTCGAACACCGACTTCAGCTCGGTCTTCAGGATCTTGCCGTTCGCGTTGCGCGGCAGGGGCTCTGGCCAGAAGCGGATCTCGACAGGAACCTTGAAGGCCGCGAGCCGCTCGCGCACCCACTGCCTCAACTCCGCCTCTCCGGCGGTCCCGCCGGGCTTCAGATGGACCACGGCGGCGGGCTCCTCTCCAAGGGTCTTGTGGGGAACCCCGACAAGGGCGGCGTCCATCACGTCCGGATGGTCGTAGAGCACGTTCTCGACCTCGACGCAGTAGATGTTCTCGCCGCCGCGGATCAGCATGTCCTTGGCGCGATCAACGATGAAGAGGAAACCCTCCTCGTCCAGCCGCGCCAGGTCGCCGGTGCGAAGCCAACCGTCGTTGAAGGTCTCGGCCGTCGCCTCGGGCTTGTTCCAGTAGAGCTTCACCACCTGCGGACCCTTGACCCACAGCTCGCCGACCGTACCGACTGGCAGGAGGGTGACCCCGTCACCGGGATCGCGGATCTGCATGTCGCCGACGGGCGCGGCGGGTCCGGCGCTGTCGGGCCGGGCCTCATAGTCCTTGCCGGTGTGGCTGCTGAATGTGGCCGTGGTTTCGGTCATGCCCCAGCCGTTGCCGGGCGCCGAGCCGGGAAACACCTCGACGATGCGCCGCACCAGCTCGGGCGCGGAAGGCGCGCCGCCGTAGGAGACCGAGACCAGGGAGGACAGGTCGTACTTCGCCCGGGCGGGATGCTCGATCAGCTGCCAGGCGATGGTCGGCACGCCGCCGGTGGCGTCGATCCGCTCGCGCTCGATGAGCTGCATGGCCTGCTCGGCCTCCCAGCGGCGCATGAGCACGATCTTGCCACCGGCGTTCATGGTGGGGCCGAGAGTGGCCGACAGGCCCGTGGCGTGGAACAGGGGCACGACCAGGAGAGAGCTGCGCTGGGGCAGCTTGTGCGGGTCGCTTTCGGGCAGGGGCTGTCCGGCTCGCAGGAAGTTGCGCGCCGCGGCGATGCCGCTGGTCAGCAGGTTCGCGGTCATGTTGCGATGGGTGCCCAAGGCGCCCTTGGGCCGGCCCGTCGTGCCAGAGGTATAGAGGATGGTGGCGTCATCCTCCGGGTCGATGTCGACGGCGGGCAGAGGCAGGTCCGGCAGATCCTTCCAGCTGTTCACGGTCCCGATCACCGCCTCCAGCCGACGCACGCGGCCCGACGCCTCCGCACCCTCGGGCAGACGGGCGACATAGACGCGTTCCAGGCCGGCCAGGGCCTCCAGGTGAGGGGCGATGCGCTCCAGCCGCTCGTCATCGACGATGGCGATCCGGGTCCCGGAATCGGCCAGGCCGTACTCGAGCTCCGGTCCGGTCCACCAGCCGTTCAGGGGCGTGACGATCGCCCCGGCCAGGACCCCGGCGTAGAAGGCCACCGGCCATTCCGGCAGGTTACGCATGATCACGGCCACCCGGTCGCCCTTGCGCACGCCATCGGCCTGCAACTGGCGGGCCAGGGTGATGGCGGCGCGCGAGAAGGCCTCGTAGGTCGCCCGGTCATCCTCGTAGACCAGGAACTCCCGGGCCCCGAAGGCGCGGGCGTTCAGGAAGATGTCCCGCAGGGTCGGCGGGGCGTGTCTCCAGACCCGCTGGGCGACGCCGCGGATTACCTTCTCCTCCATCTCGAAGCGCTGGCCGGGCGCCGTCAGACGCGCGTGCGCCTCGGCGATCGACATGACAGGCCATTCGGGAGGCGAATCTGACGTCATCTGGGAACCCGGGGGGAAAGCGGAACGGCGATGACCCTGAGGGCCTGACGTTGCGGCGATCAAGTCAAAAACGAAAGGGGGCGCCCCGCAGGACGCCCCCCATGGAACGAAGTCGGTCGCCCACTCAGGCCGAAGCGGCGTCCCGCGCCCTTCGGGCGTACTCTTCCTTCATCTCCGCCAGTTCCTTGGAGAATTTCTCCTGGGCTTCCTCGCGCAGGCGCGGGATGTGGTACTTGGGGAAGAGGTCGTTATCGGGGCGGTAGTCCTTCAGGACCTGCTTGGCCAGGGTCACCTTGTGCACCTCGGTCGGACCATCGGCGATGCCCATGACCAGAGAGCTGGTGACCATGTGCATGAAGGGCATCTCGTTCGAGACGCCCAGCGCGCCGTGCAGATGGGCCGCCTTGGTGGCGATGTCGTTGTAGACCTTGGGCATGGCCACCTTGATGGCGGCGATGTCCTTGCGGACCCTGTTGTAGTCCTTGTGCTTGTCGATCAGCCAGGCCGTCCTGAGCACCAGGAGGCGGAAGCTCTCGAGGGCGATCCAGGAGTCGGCGATCTGCTCCTGGACCATCTGCAGGTCGGCGAGGCGGCCATCCCGGGTGGTGCGCGAGACCGCCCGCTGGCACATCAGGTCAAGGGCGTGCTTGCAGGCGCCGACCGTGCGCATGGCGTGGTGCACCCGGCCTCCACCCAGACGGACCTGGGCGATGACGAAGGCGGCGCCGCGCTCGCCCAGAAGGGCGTCGTAGGGAACCCGAACATCCTTGTACTCGACATAACCCTCGTTCCCGCCGCCGATCTCGCCCCCGCCGCCGACGGCGACATTGCGGATGATCCGGACCCCGGGGGTGTCCGTGGGCACCAGGAAGACGGAGGTGCGGCGGTAGGGGTCCTTCGCATCCGGGTCGGTGATGGCGTAGACCACCAGGACCTTCGCCCAGCGGGCATTGGTCGAGTACCACTTCTCGCCGTTGATCACCCATTCATCGCCGTCCAGCACCGCCCTCGTGCGGAAGGTCAGGGGGTCGGAACCGCCGGTCGGCTCGGACATGGAGAACGCCGAGCGGATCTCACCGTTCAGGAGCGGCCAGAGGTACTGCTCCTTCTGCTTGTCGGTGCCGTAGTGGGCGATGATCTCGGCGTTGCCGGTGTCCGGCGCCTGGCAGCCGAAGATGGTGGGGGCCAGTCCGTTTCGGCCCAGCTTCTCGTTCATCAGCCCCAGCTTGAGCTGGCCGTAGCCCTGGCCGCCGAGTTCGGGGCCCAGGTGGCAGGCCCAGAGGCCCTGGGCCTTCACCTTGTCCTGCAGGGGCTTGATGAACTTCTCTCGCCCCAGGGGGCCATGGGCGGCCATGCCCAGGTGGCTGAGGGGTTCGACCTCCTCGCGCATGAAGTCCTCGATCCAGTCGAGCTTCTTCTGGAATTCAGGATCGGTTTCGAAGTCCCAGGCCATGTCTCTCCTCCCGTCCGCCCGCAGGCGGCGTCGTGTTTCCTCGACTATCCGACGGCGCGAGACATTGCGCAACGGCGGGCTTTCCCGGGAGGCGCAGGCGAGGCAAGGTCGGGGAAAGGCGCCCTGAGGGCCCAGCGGAGGAAACCGGACATGAGCAGACCTGAATCCCACGGATTCTCCAGCACACGGCTGGCGCGCCTCGACCGGTTCCTGAAGGAAAAGTACCTCGACACGGGCCGGTTGCCCTGCGCCCATGTCCAGGTCCTTAGGGGCGGTGAGCGGGTCCACGAAAGCGTCCAGGGCCAGTCCGACCTCGAGCGCGGGCGCGCCGCCACCCGGGACGATGTCTACCGCATCTATTCGATGACCAAGCCGATCACGAGCCTGGCCTTCATGATGCTGGTCGAGGAGGGCGCGGTGTCGCTCGACGACCCGGTCTCCCGCTTCATCCCCGATTGGAAGGACCTGGCGGTCTTCTCCGCGGGGACAGGCCCTTACCTGACGACCCCGCCGGCCCGGCCCATGCAGATGGTCGACCTTCTGCGCCACACCTCGGGCCTGACCTACGGCTTCCAGACCCGGACCAACATCGACGCGGCCTACCGCAAGCTGAAGGTCGCAGACGCTCACGGGGACCTCGACGCCCAGGGCTTTGTCGACGCCCTCGCCCGCCTGCCGCTGGAGTTCTCGCCGGGCGAGGCCTGGAACTATTCGGTCTCCACAGATGTCCTGGGCGTGCTGGTCGAACGGATTTCCGGCAAGCCCTTCCAGGACTTCCTGTCGGAGCGGATCTTCGCACCCCTCGGCATGACCGAGACTGGCTTCAGCGTCCGCCCGGATCAGGCGGACCGGTTCACCGCCTGCTATGCGCCGACGCCCCAGGGCGGACTGACCCTTCAGGACGACCCGGAGACCAGCGCCTATCACCGGACCCCTCGGTTCCATTCCGGCGGCGGCGGCCTCGTCTCAACGGCGGACGACTATATGAAGTTCTGCCGGATGCTGGTGAACCGAGGCGAGCTGGGCGGCGAACGCCTGATCGCGCCGGCGACCTTGCGACTTATGGCCTCCAACCATCTGCCCGGCGGACAGGACCTGACCATGCTGTCGCGCTCGCTCTTTTCCGAGGCAACGAATGCCGGCGTGGGTTTCGGCCTCGGCTTTGCCGTGACCTTCGACCCCGTCCGGGCCATGCTGACCTCCAGCCCAGGCGAGTACTACTGGGGCGGAGCGGCCTCGACGGCCTTCTGGATCGATCCGATCAAGGATATCGCCGTGGTCTTCCTGACCCAGTTGATGGGCTCGTCCACCTACCCCATCCGGCGCGAGCTCCGGACCCTGGTCTACTCGGCGCTGATGGAGCCCTGAGCCGGCTCAGGGGGTGTCCACGCGCGGCGGCGAGGGAGCCAGGATCGGCGCAGGCTCCTCGCCCTTGGGGGCGAATGTCGCCAGAAGGCTGGAATTGCGCCAATTGCCCCAACGGTACCAGGCCATGGCGAGCAGGCAGGAGGCGATCGACCCCACCGGGAAGCTGATCCAGACCGCGTCGGCCCCGAGCCAGGGCTCCAGCAGGACCGCCACCGGGATCCGGATCCCCCACATGGCGATGATCATCGAGATGAGTGGCGGCCAGACCGAGCCCGTCGCCCGGACGATTCCAGACAGGATGAAGCTCATGCCGAAGGGGATGAAACCCCACAGGACGAAGTAGTTGATGTGCTGGGCGATGGCGATGGACGGGCTGCCCTCAGGCAGGAAGAGGCGCGGCGCCAGGGGGCCGGCGACATAGATCAACAAGATCGGCAGGGCGCTGAGGAGGGCCGCGTAACCGACGCCGGTCCTGGCCACCTGGTCCACCCGGTCCATGCGCCCCGCCCCGACATTCTGGGCCGCCATGGAAGACACCGCCATGCCAAGGGCCATGGCCGGCATCTGGACATAGGCCCACATCTGCATGGCCACGCCGTAGGCCGCCGCCGTGGTCGAGCCATAGCTGTTGACGAAGCTCGTCATCGTCAGGGCGGCGAAGGACATGATGAACATCTGCAGGCCCATGGGCAGGCCCTTGAAGACCAGGCTGCGGATGATGGTGAGGTCGGGGATCAGGTTTCGCAGTTCCCCCGGCCGGGGGATGAGGATCGAGTCCTTCCGGTGGAGCCAGAAGATGATCGCCGCAAGGGTCAGGCCCTGGCAGATCAGGGTGGCCGAGGCCGATCCGGCTATGCCCATCCGGGGGAAGGGCCCGAAGCCGGTGATCAGGATCGGATTGAGCACGACCTCCATCGAGATCGCCAGGAGGGCGAAGTAGAACGGGGTCCGCGAGTCCCCGGTCCCCCTCTGCGCCATCTGCACAAAGGAAAAGAAGTACATGATGGGGATCGCCATGAAGATGACCCGCAGGTAGGTCGTGGCGTCCGCGCGGGCGTCCGCCGGCGTGCCCATGGCCGCCAGGATGCCCGGTGTGGCCAGGAATCCCGTGAGGCCCACCATCAGGGAGATGGCCAGGAAGAAGATGATGCAGGTGCCGACGACCCGCTTCGCAAGGTCGCGGTCACCCGACCCGATGGCCTGCCCGATCAGCAGGTTGGCGGACATGGAGACGCCGAACATGGCCCCCATCATCAGGAAGAAGACCTGGTTGGCGTTGGTGGTCGCCGTCAGGGCGGCGGGGCCGAGCACATGGCTGACCCAGAAGGCGTTGGAGGTGCCGCTGAGGGACTGAAGGATGTTGGTGCCCAGGACCGGCAGGGCGAAGGTCACGAGGGTGGGACCGATAGGCCCTGTCGTCAGGTCGGGCATTCCCGGACGCCGGCCGGGGCCGCCAGGGCCAAAGCCACCCGGACCGCCCGGCCCTCCGGGACCGCGGGGCGGACCGCCGCCGAACCCGCCCGTGGGGCCCTCGCGCTTGACGACCGCCGCCTCCATGTCCTGGATCTTCCCCGATCTGAGGGCCTGTCTCCTGCGGGGCGACCCTTGCTGCGACTCCACTCTAGGCCTCGGCGGCGGGCGTCTCAACCCGCCGGGCGGATTCCCTTGACGGTCGAACTCCGCTAGGACGTCAGCCAAGGCATGGGAAGGCAGGTTTCCAGATGAAACTCATCGTCACGGGCGGCGCAGGATTCATCGGCTCGGCCGTGGTGCGCCGGGCCGTCGGCGAGGGGCGGCAGGTGGTGAACCTCGACGCCCTGACCTATTCCGCCAGCCTGGAGAATGTCGCCTCGGTGGCGGGCGACCCCGGATACGCCTTCGAGCACGCCGACATCTGCGACGCGGCCGCGGTGGCCGCCGTCTTTGATCGGCACAAACCCGACGCCGTCATGCACCTGGCGGCCGAGAGCCATAACGACCGGGCCATCGACGGACCCATGGACTTCGTGCGCACCAATGTCCTGGGCACGGCGGTCCTTCTGGAGGCGGCGCGCCGCTACTGGTCGGCCCTGCCGCCCGGCCGCCGCGAGGCCTTCCGCTTCCATCATGTCTCGACGGACGAGGTCTTCGGCGCCCTGGGCGAGGGCGGCGCCTTCAGCGAGGCCACGCCCTACGATCCCAACTCCCCCTACTCCGCCTCAAAGGCCGGCGCCGACCACCTCGTGCGCGCCTGGGGGCGGACCTTTGGCCTGCCGGTGGTGATCACCAACTGCGCGAACAACTACGGCCCCTTCCAGTTCCCGGAAAAGCTGATCCCGACGGTGGTGGTGCGGGCCCTGGAGGGCAAGTCCATCCCGGTCTACGGCGACGGGCGGCAGGTGCGCGACTGGCTGCACGTGGACGACCACGCCGAGGCCCTACTGACCGTGCTGGACCGCGGCCGTCTGGGCGAGACCTACTGCATCGGCGGCGACTCCACGCGCCGCAACATCGAGATCGTCCGCATGCTCTGCGAGGCCCTCGACCGCTACGCCCCGGCCAACACGCCGCACGCCGAGAAGATCACCTTCGTCGCCGACCGGCCGGGCCACGACTTCCGCTACGACGTCGACGCCTCGAAGATCCGCGACGAACTAGGCTGGACCCCCCGAACGCCGGTCCCCCAGGGCCTGGACGAGACCGTGCGCTGGTACGTCGAGAACCAGGCCTGGTGGCAGGCCATCCGCGACCGCGGCTTCGCCTCCGAACGCCAGGGCCTGTCAGGGGGCGCCTGACGGCTGCGAGGTGCGGGCGGCGAAAGGGCTGATGCCGTAGTCCGGGCGCGTCAGATCAGGGGCGCCGGGGCCGAAGCCTCATGCAGGCGGCGCAGGTCGAGGAAGGCGTGGGTGTAGAGGACGGCGATGAAGACGCCGACGAAGCCCTCGACGGCGGAGGAAATGATCGAGAAGACGCCGCCGGCGGGCCCGGGCAAGGTGCTGGCGAGACCCAAGGGCAGACTGACAACGACCCCGACCCCGATCAGGATCAGGGCATTCAGCAGGACCAGCCCCAGAAGGCGCCACCGGTTGCCGCGGGTCAGGTCCCGGCTCCGTTTCAGCGCGGCGATCGGTGAGAGACCCTCAAGGATGCAGGCCGGAAGGGCCACGCACAGCATCAACAGGATGAAGATCCCCGGCAGGACGAAGGCGATGAGACCGAGGAAGGTGAGAAACACGCAGGCCAGGGTCGTCAGGACGACGTTCATCAGCGTCGGAAGGGCGGCCTGGACCGCCGGGGCGAAATCCAGGCTGGCGGTGGTCCCGAGAGGTCCCTCAGTCGCCCGGGCGGCCAGGGTCTGTGAGATGGCGCCCAGGACCACCAGGAGCAGGATCCCAAAGAGGACGAGCCCTGGGGAGATAGCGGAGGGATCAGGCCCGTTGATGCCCGAACGTGACAGCGCCAGATGCGCGATCCCGAACATGAGTCCCGTGAAGACGAAGAAAAGCGGCTTGGCCTTGAGTGTCGCAAAGGCCTGGTTGAAGACCCCGCCGACATTCAGCTTGCCCGACGCCATTGAAATCTCGGTCATGTTTTCCCCCTCTGGCCGAAATCAAGCCTTACCCAGAGTAAGGCATAGTCGGTAGTGGTCGTCGAGGGGCCCTAGAACCGCCCCACACACGCCTCCAGGGCGTCGGCGGGTTCGACGCCTTCGAGGTGGATGAGGGACCAGACGGCCAGGAACAGGAGGGGCCAGGCGCCCTTGCCCCCGGGGGCGAAGGCGGCGGCGACGGCCTCGGGCGAGCGCAGTCGGCGGACGGCGGAGACCGCGGCCACTCTCGGGGCGATGTCGCCGGCGCGGGGGGCGATCCAGGCCTCGACGGGAACGGTGAATCCCTGCTTGCGGGCCCAGGGCGCCGCCGCCGGGCAGGTCCGCGCCAGCCAGGTCCTGAGGAGATACTTCCCGAACCGGCCGCGCACCTTGAACCGGTCCGGCAGGGTGAAGGCGAAGTCCGCCACCTCGGGGTCGAGGAAGGGGGTCCGCCCCTCCAGGCCATTGGCCATCAGGCAACGGTCCAGCTTGATCAGGAGGTCATTGGGCAGCCAGGTCGCCACATCCGACCACTGGGCTGACTGGAGGGCGGAGAGGCCCCGGGGCGCACGTCCGGCCTCGCGCCAGCGGGCAAGCACCTCGGGGCGGTCCGGGCGCGGGTCGGCGGGGCGGCCGCCCAGCAGGGCCGGCCGAAGCGCCCGGCGATAGCGGCCGTAACCTCCGAACAGCTCGTCGCCCCCCTCCCCCGTCAGCACCACGCGCAGGGTGTCCCGGGCCGCCTCGGCCAGCCGGTAGGTGGGCAGGGCGGCGTAGTCCGCCGTGGGATCGTCCAGGGCCAGGGCCACCCGAGGCAGCAGGCGCCAGAACTCGGTCTCGTCGAAGCGCACCTCGCGCCAATCGAGGTCCAGGGCTCGGGCCACCCGCTCGGCCTGGCCGCGTTCGTCGGCGGGGCCGGGAAGGTCGAACCCGCAGGTGAAGGCCGTGACCGGCCGCTCCGCGAGCCGGGCCATCAGGGTGGCGATGGCGGCGCTGTCGATCCCTCCGGACAGGAAGAGGCCGAAGGGCGCGTCGGACCTCTGGTGCACCCGGACGCTCTCCTCCAGCACCGCGTCCAGCTGGGCGACCAGGGCGGCCTCGTCCGTCGCCCGCCGGGGCGACCGGGCCGGCAGGCAGGGCCGGGTCTCGTGAGCGACGAGCCCCGCAGGCGTGACCTCCAGGATCTCGCCGGGCGCCAACCGGCGCAAGGCCGGGAAGATGGTCGCCTCCCCTGTGGTGTAGGACAGGCCCAGGAGGTCTTCCGCTGCAGAGGCGTCCATCACCGGATCGATCAGGCCGGCGGCCAGGAAGGCCCGTGGCTCGGAGGCGAAGATGACAGCCCCGTCGCGCTCCAGGATGTAGAGGGGCTTGATGCCGAAGGGGTCCCGCACCAGCCAGGTGCGGCCGTCGCCGCCCACGAGGCAGAAGGCGTACATGCCCCGTAGCCGGCGGAACGCGTCCGGCCCCTCCCGGGCGTAGAGGTGCAGGAGGGGCTCGAAGTCCGAGCCCGTGGCCAGGAGGGAGCCGAGTCCATGGTCCTGGGCCAGCTCGAGGTAGTTGTAGATCTCGCCATTGCCCACCACCACGGAGCCGGCGGCGTGCAGGGGTTGCCAGCCCCCCTCCAGGTCGATGATGGACAGGCGGGCGTGAGCGAGGTTCGCGCCAGGCAGGCTCTCGGTTCGGATGCCGTCAGGGCCCCGGTGCGCCAGGGCGGCGATCAGGTCTGCGGCGAGGCGTTCGCCGTTCAGCACGCCGGCTATGCCGCACATCAGCCCGCCCCGTACTCGGTGAAGAGCTCGCGCCAGCGGGTGACGACGGCCTCGGGAGATAATTCCCCGGCGACCCGGGCGAGGCCGGCCCCGGCCAGTCGGGCGCGGGCGGCGGGATCGTCCAGCAGGTCGCGGGCGGCGTCGGCCAGGGCGGCGGGGTCGTCCACCGGAACCAGGCGCCCGTCCTGCCCGTCCCGGATCAGGGCCGCCGGACCGGTGGCTGCGGCGGCCACCACGGGCAGGCCGTGCGCCCAGGCCTGGATGACCACATTGCCCAGGGGCTCGTAGCGGGAAGGAAAGAGGCACAGGTCCGCTGTGCGGTAGAGGGCCGAGGCGTCGGTGCGCCAGCCCAGGAAACGCACCCGCCCCGACAGGCCCAGCCCCTCGGCCAGAGCCTTCAGCCGCCCCTCCTCCGGGCCGGCGCCGGCGATCCAGAGAAAGGCGTCAGGCAGGCGCGCCAGGGCCTCCAGGGCCACGTCATGAGCCTTGGCCTCGTGCAGCCGGCCCATGGCCAGCAGCAGGGGCGCACCCTCTGGGGTATCGAGGGCGGACCGCTCCACCGGACGGGCGTCCGCGGCGGGGGCGGCGAAGTTGGGGATGCAGCGGACCCGCCCCGCCGGCCAGCCCTGGGCGACGATCCAGTCGGCGATGTCCTCGGTATTGGCCACCAGGGCGTCGAAGCCGCGATAGTACTTGAGGTTGTAGTAACCCCCGAGCCGGCCGACCCGGGCCCAGGGCCCCTTTGGCGCATGCCGGGCGGCGCGGTTCATCCAGGCCAGGGTGAGGCGGGCCCCGGAGCGGTGGGCAAACCGGCCGGTCAGGGGCGTGGTCAGGAGATCAAGGGGGCCGCCGAACCTCAGCACCCGGGTCGGGACCCCGGCTGCAGAAAGGGCCGCCTGCCGATGCGGATTGCTGCGGATCGCCGCCGACTGCGCCACCCCGGCCCCGGCCAGGGCCGTGACCAGGTCGACGAAATAGGTCTCCGCGCCGCCTTCGCCGGCCGTTCCCAGGAGATGCAGGACGCTCATCGCAGGGTCGACCCTAGCAAGCCCGGCCCCGCTTCCCAAGCGGCTTGAAGCGCGCCGCGCCAGACCCTATAAACCGCCCCTCGCCGAAAGGCCCGGCGGCTGGGTAGCTCAGATGGTTAGAGCGGTGGATTCATAACCCACAGGTCGGCGGTTCGATCCCGCCCCCAGCTACCAAGACCTCTGACCCCGCTTCGCCTGCCAGACGGCGCCTTGCCGTCCCCAAGACCTAAGCCCTTCGCATCGCTCGCGCCTTGGTTCACACTGACCCTTGGGGGGAGATTGAGCGAGCGAGGCGGCGCTGATCATGTCGATCTGGACCAGACTGAGCAAAATGAGGCGACCCCGCGTCTTCCCGCGCAAAGGCCACGTTGTGGCTGTCGCGGTGCTCCTCGCCTTGGGAGCTTGCGCGACCCAACCCTACGCTCCGCCCCCGGATGCGCCAGGGTTCTTCCTGGGCCTCATTCATGGATTTCTGAGTTGGTTCGCCCTGATCGCCCATATCTTCAACTCAGAGATCCGGGTCTACGCCTTCCCTAATGCCGGCGGCTGGTACGACTTTGGCTTTCTCCTGGGCCTGTCCGCCTGGGGCGGGGTTGCGGCGGCGGCGTCGGACTGAGCGGCCGGTCCCGAGACCAGGAGGAAGGGCCGGGGTCACACCGGGATTGATCCGGGATCAGCCCGCCGTGTCCGGCTGATGGATGTCCCGTCTCATGAACACCCTTCGGCCTTCATCGAGACCGCGGGCAAGGTGCTCGCTCCGGAGAGCTTCCAGTTCGGGCGGAAGGACGTCGATGACCTCGAACCCGATCCGGGCGTACCAGGGCGCATTCCAGGGAATGTCCCGGAAGGTCGAGAGCAAGAGGGCCGGAAGGCCCGCCAGCCGGGCCACCTCCTCCGCGCGGTCCAGAAGGGCTGCGCCAAGCCGCATGCCTGCGAACTCCGGCAGGACGTCAAGCTGCTCGATATAGAGACCGCCCTCCAGCGGATGGAACCGGAGCGCCGCGACGGGCTTTTCGCCGTCAAGGCAGGCGACCCACAGCCCGCCCGCCTCCAGCCGGGCGTCGAGCAGGGCCTCCGGCGCCGGCGGATCCTGCGCGATCCAGGCCTCCGCCGTCCCCTCGAATCTCTGCGCGGCCCCGCGCTCTATCGCGCGGACGGCGGCAAGCTCCGACCGAAGGGCCGGCCGAATCCGATGCCGCGTCGGCTTCGGGAAGCCTAGACGATCCATCCACTGCCCAGGCTGGCGAGGGTGACGCCCACAAGGATGACCTGGTCGCCATTGCCCATGTCGACGACGACGTCCGCGCCCACCTGGGCGACGGTGCGCGAGGGGCTCCCCTCCAGCTTCAGCCGGTCGCCCTCAGCGTAGGAGAAGTCCGTGATCCGGTCGATACCGGCGCCCGCCAGGCTGTGGAACAGGTCTGCGCCCGCGCCGCCGCTGAGGGTGTCATTCCCCTTGTCGCCCCAGAGCCAGTCGTCGCCGGCCCCGCCCATGACCGTGTCGTCGCCCTGGCCGCCGCGCACCCAGTCGTTCCCGGCCCCGCCATCGACGGTGTCATTGCCCATGTTGCCGTAGACGATGTCGAATCCGGCGTCACCGAACAGCAGGTCGTTGTCCTTGCCGCCCACGACCCAGTCGTCGCCGTCGTTGCCGCGAAGGGAGTCGCTGCCCATGTTCCCATGCATGTCGTCGAAGCCGGACCCGCCGGAGAGGGAGTCGTCTCCCGCATCACCGCGCAGGACGTTCGTACCTGAGGCCAGGGTGATGATGTCGTTACCCTCCAGGCCGTAGACCGTCTCTCCGCCAGTCCGGCTGATCGTGTCGGCCCCCGATGTCCCCCGGATGTAGTCCCACTCCACCACAAAGTAGAGGCTGTTGGCGGGATTCACGTCGTTCCACTTATAGGCCACCCCGATACCGCCCGAGGGCTGGGGCCAGGACTGAAGGCCAAAGGCCATGGCGTCCTGGACGCCACCAAAGTCGTCAGGCTCTACGCCGAGGGCGCCTGCGCCCCAGTTGGAATAGCCCGAGGTCACCAGGGTCCCGTCGCCCCAGCGCCAGGTCCCCTCAACCGCCGCATCCGATCCGCCCAGCCAGAGATAGCGCGCACCGCCTCCGTCGCTGGCGCTGGGCGCCATGTCCAGGCCGGTCGTCAGCTGCGTCATGCTGACCAAAGCCTGGTTCTCGCTTGAGCTCGTGATGTAGGCCAGGTGCCCGCCCTGCCCTTCGGCCCAGGCCTTTGCGGCCGCCCAGGTCATGGCGGTCTTGACGATCTGATAGGTGTGGCTCGCGTAGTAATAGGTCCCCAAGTCCGGGACTCCTTCCTCGATTCCGTTCCTGCGTCCCAGAGACCGCAGGTCGGGTAAACGGTCCGGAAAGCGGGACGGCTAAGATGCGCTAACCCTGTGTCGCCTCGCCCATCATGTTCCAACCCGCGAACCGCGGGACCTTGGGCAAGAAGCCGCATTCGGCGTTGTCGATGGCGAAGCCTGCGCCCGCCAGGAGGGGGAGTATGGGGCGCGTCAGGCGGCATCCGCCGGCCAGGCGCTTCCAGACCGGCTCTATTCGCCTTTGCCAGCGGGCGACGTCAGGCTCCGGGGCAAGGCCATGCTCGCAGTAGAAGAGGCGCCCACCGGGTCTGAGGACCCGGCGGGCCTCAGCGAGGGCGCGTTCGGGAGAGTGGACCGAACACAGGGTGAAGGTGCAGACCACGCTGTCAAAGCTGGACGCTTCGAAGGGAAGGTCCTCGGCGACACCTGGGAAGATCTCGACGGCGAGACCCTCAGGCCTCGGCGCCGCCTCCGCCATGGCGCGTAGCTCAGGCGCCGGGTCGACTCCGCTGACGGAAGTGACGCGTGAGGGATCATAGAACGCCAGGTTTAGGCCCATGCCGACCCCGAGCTCGAGAACGCGACCGCTCGCCCTCGGCACCAATCGCGCCCTCTGGCGCGTCATCTGCGGGCCGGAACACGCGCACGCCAGAAACCGTGGCAGGATTGTCCGCTCGTACCAGCTCGCCATGCCGCGCCCTCCGGGATACCGGTCGTTACTCTGGAGCGCCGGGTCGCCCTTGCAAAGGGGTCAGGCGGCCGCGACCGCGCCGGTGCGACCCAGGGCCAGGGTCTCACGCACCACCTGGAGCAATTGATCCGGTTTCATGGGCTTCTCCACCACGCCGTTCATGCCCGCACCCAGGTAGGCGGCGGTCTCCTCCGCGTCCGCGTTGGCGGTCAGGGCGATGATGGGGGTCAGGCCCACGGGCTCGGGAAGGCTCCGGATCCGGCGAGTGGCCGCGACGCCGTCCATCCGCGGCATGCGGATGTCCATCAGGATCAGGTCGAACCGGCCGGTCGAGGCCGCCGCGACCGCCTCCTCGCCATCCTCGGCGGGCTCCGTGGTGCAGCCGAACATGCTGCACAGGGTCTCTGCAACCATGCGGTTGGTGGCGTTGTCGTCGACAACAAGGATATGGGCGGCGCGGTCCGTGCCCACAACCTCCGCCGGCCGCTCGGGCGGCTGGTCGGCGCGGAAGGCGAAGCTCAGGGTTTCGCCTTGGCCCGGGTTGTGGAGGGTTCGCGCACGGCCGCCCAGCCGGCGCAGGATATGGCGTCCCAGCATGAAGCCGAGGGCGGCCTCGAGGCCGAACATGGCCTCGACTTCACGGACATCGACTTCGAAATCGGTGCGGGCGGCGCTGGAGGCGGAACGGACGCGGCCTTCCAGGATGACGCCGTCATCGGCCTCCTTGACCCGGAGCATGGCCTCCACCGTCCCGCGCTGTACGCTGGACAGGGCGTGGGCCAGGAAGCCGTCGAATACCTGCAGGGTCCGATCCGCATCCAGCATGGCGGCGCCTTCCGGCGGACCGTCATAGGAGACCAGGAGGGTGACGCCCGAGTGGGCCAGCCGCTGGCGCCAGCGGTCATCCAGACGGTCGACAAGATCCCGAAGGGCCACGGGGCCGGGGGTTAGGACAAGGTTGTCGGACAGGGCCGCGCGGATGTCGGAAGATGAGGCGGTGATGCGACGCACCGTCTCGGCGGCCACGGCGACACCCTGGACGCAGGCCCGCGCATCGGAGGCGGAAAGCGGGGACGCCAGCCGGGTGGTGAGCGCCAGGATGCCGTCCATCTGCTGGCGGATTTCCTGGGTCACACGATCAAAGAGGTAATCGGGGGCGGACATGTCCTACTGTGAGCCTTCTGCCTCGGGCGGCATGGTGACCGGCCAGCCTTTCGCGAAAGTTAAGGCCCCGACAACCTCGCCCGCTACACCTCAAGATTGTGCGGTCCAGAGCCGATGGGGTGCAGGATCCGCGAAGGCCGAATAGAGAAAAGGGGCTGAATGGGGTTCCAGACGGACGCCAGCTAGATGCCCCGCGCCCTGCCGCCGCATCACGCCGGTCAGGTTCAGTTCGTTACGTGCAGCGCGCTCGAGATCGCAGCATAAAGCGCCCCCACGTTGATGGGCTTACCCACGTGACCACTGAATCCATCCTGCTCATACTGCCGGATCTGTCCGGGCAAGACATTGGCGGAAAGGGCGATGATCGGGAGGGTCGCACACCGACCCTGAAGCTGTCGGATCGCCTTGGTGGCCGAAACGCCGTCCATGACGGGCATCTGGATGTCCATCAGGACCAGATCGTAGTCACTCTGGCTCACCATCGCCAAAGCCTCGGCGCCGTTTGTGGCGAAGCTCAGCTTGACGCCGGAATCCTTGAGCAGGGCTCCCAACAACTCGCGATTTGCGGGGTGATCTTCCGCGAGCAGGATGTTGATGGATCGGTCCAGCTGCACCGCGGATTCGCGAGCCGCCTCTTCGACGGGTTCGGACACATCGAGTTCGACCTCCACGGTGAAGCATGAACCCCGACCCGGTTCGCTTTCGACCGAGATCGAGCCACCCATCAGTTCCATCAAGCGACGTGATATCGCCAACCCCAGGCCTGTGCCCCCATAGCGCCGGCTAATCGAGCCGTCGGCCTGGGAGAACCGGTCAAAAAGCTTGGCAAGCTGATCGGCGGACATGCCGACTCCGCTGTCGGCAACGCTTATCGTGAGCAACATGCGGCTAGCGCCGCGAGGTTGGGCCGACACATTGACCGCGATCGTCCCGTTGTCCGTAAACTTGATGGCGTTGGACAGCAGATTCAGCAGAACCTGGTTTATCCGCATGTCGTCGCCATGCAGCCAGGACTGCGCCGCACCACACAATGGAGGTTCGACCTGAAACTGAATATCCAGACCTTTGCTCTCGGCCTGAGGCGCCAGCAATGAAATCGCATCCTCAATCAGTCTGACCGGATTGAAAGATGTGAAGTCAAGCTCGAGAGCCCCACTCTCAAGTTTGGAAAGATCCAGTACATCATTCACTACATTCAGAAGGGTTCGACTTGCCCTCGAAATCTTATTGACAAAATCTCGACTATGTTCGGGAAGCATCTCTTCCCGGGAGAGAAGGTCCGAGAATCCAATAATACTTGTGAGCGGCGTTCGAAGCTCATGACTCATGTTCGCCAGGAACTGTGACTTCGCCTCCGCCGCGGCATCCGCTTCGGCGAGCGCCTTGACCAGAGCTCTCTCCGCGTCCTTGCGCTCGGAGATGTCACGAAGGACGTCCACCCATTCAATCAACTCGCCGAAGACGTTATGGGCGGGTCGTGGGTTCCCTTCCAACCAGACCCGGCTTCCATCCTTCCGAATTGAGAGGACCTCCGTCGGGCCGGAAGAACCCTTTGACATGATGATGCTGTTGAGCGCCTGAGAGGCTTTCGGGTGGGCAGTTGGATCAATGAAATCGAAAACTGATCTGCCGACCAGCTCTTCGGGCTCATAACCCAGAATAGGCTTGACGGCAGGAGATACAAAAGTGAAGACTCCATCTGAAGTGTAACGAAAAATAAGATCTCGTGCATTTTCTGATATGAATTTGAATCTGCGAACTTCTTCAAAATCTATTTTCATTTCATTGAAATGTGAAGTTACATCTATATTTACGCCAACAACTTCCGGACCTTTTTCGCCACTTCTATAAGAGGCCCTCGACAGGATTTGCCGAATATTCCCATTCGGCAATTGAATTCTGTAATGAGAGGAAAGGGCGCCCTTGGTCGCAAATATCTTGGCTATTCCTCGCGTTACGTAGTTGCGATCATCTGGGTGATAGCGAGCGAGAACATCCTGGCCGGTACATCCGGGTTCCAGCTCGAACATGTCATACATCGCCGGCGAAAAATCAAATTGACCGTCAAAAAAGTATTTCCATGCCGCCACACCAGCGAGTTCAAGCAGTGCGTGTTCGTCTCCCAGCAAGCTATCAGGACATTGCCGCATATCATCCGCCTCGCGAGTCCGCTTCTCTGGTCTTACCAGATGCTGGTTAAGTCGGTGTTACGTCTCCGGATGGATTGTAGAGTCCCCCAGAGAGGCGAGATGCGGGCGCCCTCAAGGCCAGACAGGATGGGGCGAGCCAGGCCTCGGAACCTGCGGTCGCAACAGTCGGAGCCGTGATGGAGGTCTGGCCCGGCAGTTGGGAAGGGCTCAGGACACGGCCCGTGCACGCCGCACACAAAAGGGGCCCGCGGTCGCCCGCGAGCCCCTGATTTCCGGCGCCAGGCTGGAAAATCCAGCCCGGCTCCGCATGCTTTACCAGGTCTTGGAGACGCCGATGCCGAAGGTGCGAGGCTCAGTGTAGAAGGCGTTCCGGAACAGGCCCGAGGAGTCATCCGTCAGGTAGGTGTCCGTGATCGCTTCCTCGTCGGTCGCATTCTTCACATAGGCTTCCACCGACCAGCCATTGTCGGCGTTGGCCAGGGAGACCGTCAGGTTGACGTTATTCCAGGCCTCAAGCTTGTCCGCGGCCGAATTGAAGATACGGGCAAAGCTGTCAGTCTGGTGGTAGTAGTCGACCCGGCCGAGGGCGGTCCAGCCGTTCTCCATTTCGACCGTGTACTGGGCGCCGAGCGAGACCGTGAACTCCGGAGCGTTCGGCAGTTCCTTGCCCTTGAGGTTCACAGACACGCCGTCGTTCGCCGGGCCGAAGGCGCCATCGCAGACGCCCAGAAGGGCGAAGGGATTGTTGAGGGCGTTCGAAATCGAGAGCGCCGTCGCCGCAGTCGTCCTGGAGACCACGCAATTGGCGGTCGAGCTGGCCTTCACCAGGACCAGGTTCGGATCGCCTTGGGTCCGGTTGAAGACGTCGATGGACGTCCCGCCGGTGATCTCGGTGTCGAGCCAACCGATGCTGGCGTTGAAGCGCAGGGGCTGGATCGGGCTCCAGATGGACTCCAGCTCGATGCCCCTCACCTCGGCGTCAATGTTCTCGTTGATCGAGGTCCGGTTGACGATCTTCGACACCTGGTAGCCGGTGTAGTCGTACAGGAAGGCCGTGCCGTTCAGCTGCAGCGTCCCATCGAGCAGCGTGTTCTTGGCGCCGACTTCATAGGCGTTGATGAACTCAGACTCGAAGGAGGGGGGCGGGCAATTCTGCGAGCAGGGCGGGTTCAGACCGCCCGCCTTGTAGCCGCGCGAGTAGAAGGCGTAGATCAACGACTGGTCGGTGAAGGCCAGTTCCGGCTTCCAGTCAAAGCCGAAGCGGCCCGTCATTTCCTCGAAGTCCACCGCCAGAACCGGCTTGGTTCCGGGGGGCGGGCCGATGAGTCCGGAAGCCGGGATCCCCAGCGCCGAATTCCCTGGCACGCCGAGCGTGACAGCGAAATTTCTCACCTCCTTCTCGTCTCTGGTCCAACGAAGACCAAGCGTCCACTTGAAGTCCTCGGACATCTCCCAGTAGAGTTCACCGAATACAGCGGTTGACGTCAGGCTATACGGATTATAACTATCGAAATAGTTGTGCCCTGAACGATTGGGATCTTTGTTGGGATCAATCCCGACACATCCGTTGCCGGTGGTGCAGTTTGGATTTCCTGTGTTCAGAAGGTTGTTTACCTGATACCAGGCCGTTCCTGTGTTAAACATGACATAGTAATCGCCCTCCGTCGAATAATCGAGATACAGGGCGCCAACATTAAAGTTAAAGGGCCCATCAAAAGCGGATTGAAGACGAACTTCCTGGCTGAATTGTTTATCGGAATTGGACGCAATATCACTCGTCGTAAATCGGTTGTAATTCCCATTCTGCGGATCACTGACCACACCGCCCGGGAACAGTGTCGGGTAGATCGCCGTCGCGTAGCCGGGGACCGCCGCAAGGGCGTTCACCGGATTCGGCGTCGTGTTGAAGTTCACAGAGGGCGTATAGCGGTTGTAGTCTTGGCGATTGTAGAGACGATTCCGAGATTGATTGGTAAGTGAAGTCAGGAGCAGACTGTCCGTGACATCCCACTCCAGGTGCAGTTGTACGATATCTGTATCGGCCCTGTAGATCGGGTCGAAATTGGACTCGATGTCACGCACATCCCGCGACTGAATCTTGCCCGCATAGGCGTCACCGGTCTGGAAACCCCCCAGGGCGCCGAACAGGCCGCCGAGGGTCGCCTGGGTGTTCACAGTTCCGAAAATGTCCGGGCTGTTGACGGGTGTCGCGAGGCACCCCTGGCTGAAGAGGCCGCGCTGCAATTGGGCGATCAGGGGGACCGCGGAGAAGGCCACGCCCCCCACACTGGCCGGGCCAACGTCCTTGGAGCAGAACTGTTTGCCGATCCGCGAGCGGGAGTCATCCTCGTGGAACTTGTCGTAGACGACGATGGCCCGGAAGGTGTCGGTGGGTTCGAACCTGACGCTGGCGCGGTAGCCGTACATGTCGCGGGAGTCCGCATCATTCCCGGTCACGGTATTCTTGCCAAAGCCGTCGCGCTTCAGGTAGGCGCCCGCCAGCCGAACCGCGAAGGCATCGCTGATGGGGGCGTTGATCATGCCGCGCAGCTTGATCGAGTTGTAGTTGCCGTATTCCGCGCGCGCCATGCCCTCCAGCCTGTCGGAGGGCTTGTTGGAGATCAGGTTCACGACGCCGCCGGTGGCGTTCCGGCCGTACAGGGTGCCCTGGGGACCGCGCAGCACCTCGACGCGCTCGACGTCGTAGAACTCGGTCTCGAAAAGGTTATTGGAGATCAGCGGCGCATTGTTCAGGTGGATGCCGGTCGCCGCATCGCCCGAGGTGGCCACCAGCTTGGCGCCAATGCCCCGGATCTGAAAGTTGTATCCGTTGAAATTCCCCTTGGAGAAGTTCACGTTCGGGATGGCGAGAACCAGGTTGGGACCGCCGTCGATGCGGGACTTCTCCAGGGCGTCCTGTGAGAAGGCGGACACCGCGATCGGCACATCCTGAATGGACTCCGCCTTCTTCTGGGCGGTGACGACCAGTTCCTCGATGGTGGACGTCTCTTCCGCCGCCTGGGCGGCGCCCGAGAGGGCGAGGGCGGAGGCGCCGGCGATCAGCAGCGCCTTCATGTGGTTGGACTTACGCATGCAACTCCTCCTGTCGGGACGGACTTTGTAACGGCCGCCGTCTCCGGTTCGAGCGCCCGCGCGAATGCGGACGCGCCGGCAAGGCGCCGGTCTTGTGTGGGGATGTCGGGGCATGGGCGCGGGAAGTCAACTGGCTCGGTGGCGTCAATCGGACGCTTTGCGCGCACAATCGGACGCTTTGCGCGCAACAGGCTGACACTGTTGCCAAGAAACACAGCGGTTCTGACAAGGTTGTCAGCTCAACAGGGCAAGGCGGGAGACCCGGAAGTCCCGGCGCAACAGGGAGACCGCCATTTTGCTTCGCAGCGAGAGCGGGGGTATTGAAGCACATGTTCCCGCCGGACCACGCCCTCGTGCTGTTCTCGGGCGGGCAGGACTCCACCGCCTGCCTCGCCTGGGCGCTCGACCGCTACGCCCATGTCGAAACCGTCGGTTTCGACTATGGGCAGCGCCATGCGGTGGAGATGGCCCAGAGGACCACCGTGCTGGCGCGCATGCGCACCGCCTTCCCCGCCTGGTCCGCCCGTCTGGGACAGGACCACCGCCTGGATCTGTCCGCCTTCGGGGCCATTGGCGACACCGCCCTGACGTCGGCGCGGGCCTTCGAGATGGACGCTCGCGGCCTGCCCAACACCTTTGTTCCGGGGCGCAACCTCGTCTTCCTGACCTGGGCCGCGGCGCTCGCGGATCGCCGGGCTCTGAAGCGCCTGGTCGGCGGCATGTGCGAGACGGACTTCTCTGGTTATCCCGACTGCCGCCGGGATACGCTCGACGCCCTTCAGGCCGCCCTGAACCTGGGGATGGACCAGGCTTTCGTGATCGACACCCCGCTCATGCGACTGACCAAGGCTCAGACCTGGGCCCTGGCCTATGAGCTGGGCGGCCAGGCTCTGGTGGACATCACCCTGGAGGACACCCACACCTGCTATGCGGGCGAACGCGGCGTGCGCCATGACTGGGGCCACGGCTGCGGCGCCTGTCCGGCCTGCGATCTGCGCGCCCGCGGATGGCGGGAATGGGATGCGGCGGGGCGACCCGTCCTTTCGGCATGAGCTACGCCGTCAAGGAGATCTTCCTGACCCTCCAGGGCGAGGGCGGCCAGGCGGGCCGGGCCGCGGTCTTCTGCCGGTTCGCCGGCTGCAACCTCTGGTCCGGTCGCGAGGAGGACCGCGCCGACGCCGCCTGTAACTTCTGCGACACGGACTTCGTGGGCATGGACGGACCGGGCGGAGGCCGTTTCGCAACGGCGGAGGCCTTGGCGGACGCCGTCCTGGCCGCCTGGCGGGGCGGCGCCGATGACCGCCTGGTGGTGCTCACAGGAGGAGAACCCCTCCTTCAGGTTGACCCGGCCCTGGTAGACTCCCTCCACGCCCGGGGGTTCGACATCGCCCTGGAGACCAACGGGTCCCTGCCCTGCCCGCCCGGGATCGACTGGATCTGCGTCAGCCCCAAGGGCCAGGTCCCGGTGGTCCAGAGGTCGGGGCGGGAGCTCAAGCTGGTCTTCCCCCAGCCGGGTGTCGACCCGGTGACCTTCGAGGCCTGGGACTTCGAACGCTTTCTCCTGCAGCCCATGGATGGCCCGCGCCTTGCCGAGAACACCCAGGCGGCGATCGACTATTGCCTTTCGCACCCACGGTGGCGTTTAAGCGTGCAGACCCACAAAACCCTCGGCATCCCCTGACCGGTTCGCCGGCCCCGCCCGACATGACCCAGCGTACGTTTGAAATCACCAAGGCCGCGACCTTTGACGCCGCGCACTATCTGTCCGAGGGCCCGGAGCACCGGCCCTACCGTCAGCTGCATGGCCATTCCTTCCGGGTCGAAGCCTCAGTCCGGGGCGCGCCCGGCGGTCCTGTAGGCTGGGTCGCCGACCTTGCGGACCTCGACGCCGATCTGAGGTCGGCGGCGGGCGAGCTCGACCATGGCCTGCTGAACGACAAGCCCGGGCTTGAGCACCCCACACTGGAGACCCTCTGCGCCTGGTTCGCCGACCGCCTCGCCGCACGCTATCCCGGGCTTTCGAGGGTCACGGTGTCCCGCCCGACACTCGGCGAGTCCTGTACCCTGACCCTGGGCTGAGGCCTACTTGCCCTTGCGGATGGCCGCCTCGAACAGGCGGTTGGCTTCGTTCCAGTTCAGCACGGTCCACCAACTGGACAGGTAGGCGCCGCGGTTGTTCTGGTGCTTCAGGTAGTAGGCGTGCTCCCAGACATCGTTGGCGATGACCGGGGCGCCCTTGACCGGGGCGTCGCCCATCAGGGGATTGTCCTGATTGGGCGTGCTGGTCACGACGAGCTTGTCGCCGGTCCAGACCAGCCAGGCCCAGCCGGAGCCGAACCTCTGGGCGCCCGCGGCCTGGAACGCCTCCTTGAAGGCCTCCATGGAGCCGAAGTCCTTGCCGATCTGGGCGACCAGGGCCTGAGACGGCGCGCCGCCCTGTCCTTGCGGCGCCATCAGCGTCCAGAAGAGGGTGTGGTTGTAATGACCGCCGCCATTGTTGCGAAGCGCCGGAGGATGGTTCTGCACCTCGCCCATCAGGGCCTCGAGGGACTTGCCCTGCAGCGACGGGTTGGCCTTCACCGCGGCGTTGAGGTTGTTCACATAGCCCTGGTGATGCCTGCCGTGATGGATGCGCATGGTCTGGGCGTCGATCACCGGCTCCAGCGCCTCATAGGCATAGGGCAAGGGCGCCAGGCTGAAGGCCTCAGCAGCAGGGGCGGGGGCGGGGGCGGGGGATGCAGCCGGAGCGGCCAGGGCGGGGCCGGCAAGGCCCAGGACGAGGGCGGCGGCGGCGATTCGGACGATGGCGGGCATGTCGGGGGTCCTGGCTCTTTCGAAAGAACGGGGAGAAAGGGCGCGGACGCCCTGGACCCTCTAGATGGTGGGCGCAGGCGCTCGGGTCAATTCTCTGCGGCCACAGCGACAGGCGTCGGGTGAAGGGCGCGCCGACGGAGATTGAGGAGGTGGGCGGCGACCAGCGCAACGCCGCCGAGACTGGTCAGGGCGACCTCGATCCACTCAGCAGGCCACCCCCAGGGAAGGCCGGCGGCCAGGCCGGCGACACCCAGAAGGAAGAGGGCCCTGACGCCGGCGTGACGCCAGCCGCCCGTAGTCCTCAGGGCCAGGGCGGACACCGGCGCCGCCGCGCAGAAGAAGAGGACGTGGACCCATCCGGCGTGGGACAGCGCGCCGAAGAGGGGAACGACCGCCGCAAGGGCCGGTAGCGCCAGGCAGTGCGCCAGGCAGAGACCCGAAACTCCGACGGCCACGGCGTCCGGCACACGGCTCGAAGAGACTGACATTCCTGATTGCACCTTGCCCGACAGACTGGAGGTCTCTAGCTATGTTATATTGTAACATAAATCCAGTCCTGGAGGACGTCCTTGGTCCAACTGCCCGTCACTGTCCTGTCCGGCTTCCTCGGCGCCGGAAAGACCACCCTGCTGAACCATGTTCTGCGAAACCGCGAAGGCTTGCGCGTCGCTGTCATCGTGAACGACATGAGCGAGGTCAATATCGACGGAGCGCTGGTCCGCCAGGGCGGCGCAGACCTGTCGCGGACCGAAGAGCGCCTCGTGGAAATGTCCAACGGGTGCATCTGCTGCACCCTGCGAGAGGACCTGCTAGCAGAGGTTCGGCGCCTCGCCGCCGAGGGGCGTTTCGACTACCTCCTTATTGAAAGCACCGGCATCTCGGAACCCATGCCCGTGGCGGCCACCTTTGACTTCATCGCCGAGGACGGTGAAAGCCTCCGGGACGTCTCGCGGCTGGACACGATGGTCACGGTGGTGGACGCCTTCAACTTCCACCGGGACTATGGCTCCAGCGACTTCCTTGCCGATCGCGGCGAGAGCCTCGGCGAAGAGGACGCCCGAACCGTCGTCGATTTGCTCGTCGACCAGATCGAGTTCGCCGATGTCCTGGTCTTGAACAAGACCGACCTTGTCTCACCGGCGGAGTTGGCGGTGGTCGAGGCGCTCTGCCGCCAGCTGAACCCGCTGGCCCGGATCGTACATGCGGAGCGGGGCGCTGCGCCCCTCGGCGAAATCCTCGACACCGGCCTCTTTGACATGGCGCGCGCCCAGAGCGCTGCCGGCTGGCGGCAGGCGCTGGAGTTCGGCAAGACGCCCGAGACCGAGGAATACGGGGTCTCCAGCTTTGTCTACCGTGCGCGTCGCCCCTTTCACCCGATGCGCCTGAAGACGATCCTGGACGCCGAGTGGCGGGGGGTGTGGCGATCCAAGGGGTTCTTCTGGCTGGCGACCCGGATGCGCTTTGTGGGCTCCTGGAGCCAGGCGGGGGCGGCTGCAACCCATGAATGGGGCGGTTACTGGTGGGCGTCCATCCCGCCTGAGAAGCGCCCGCAAGATCCGGAGAGCCGCCTTTTCCTCTCGAACGTCTGGCGTAGTCCTCACGGCGACCGTCGGCAGGAAATCGTCCTGATCGGCAAGGACATGGACCGGGCCGCGCTCACAGCCATGTTCGACTCCGCCCTCCTGACCCCCTCCGAGATGCAGAAGGGCCCAAAGGCCTGGGCCCGCTTGCCAGACCCCTTCCCCGCCTGGGGACCTGCCGACACGGTGCAATGATGCGGCTTTCGAGGGCGCCCACTTATCTTGGCTTCGAGGGGCCCGTAAGCCTTCCGCCTGACGAGCCCACAACCGGGGAGTCGGGTCTGTCATCCGCCGTCCTTTTGGCGCTCCGCTGCGCCAGGGTCCCCATGACGCTGCCGCAGATCGAAGCCCGGATCAGGGAGGATGTTCGCGTTGGGCCGCAGCCAGCCGCCCTTCGACGGGCGATCAGGTCTCTCAGGGCTTCAGGCCAGGTCATCCGGATCAGCCCGCTTCGCGCCTACGTCGCTGTAACCTCCGGAGCCAGGAGGTCCGGCTCATTCCTCTGCAGCGAGGCCCGTGAAATCGAACCGACAGGCCCAGGGCCCTCCTGCAGGAAGGGGCGCAGAGCGACCGGTCAACCACCGCCAGTGGACGCCCTGGAATCTTAGTGTTATAGTATATCATTACTTTTTCTGGTGGCCGCCAGTCCATCGCCGTCGAGTTCGGGAGGTCTTCAATGTCAATCCGGCAAAGACTCAACGACCACGAGAAGCTGGAGCTCCTGCGCAGTGTGCATCAGGAGGACGTAGAGCGCGCCCGGCGTCTGCTGGACCCCGGCGTCGCGGCGGCCCAGGCTGAGTGGGTTCCCCAAGCGGCTCTCGTGGATGCGGTCCACCAGATCCTCATGGAGCTCGGGCAGTCGCCTTCGGCCCCACAGACCTTTGACGCCTAACGCTCCGGAAAGGGAACCCCAGATGCTCTCAGGACAGTCCTTTGTGATCCGCCCGCTGCCGACCCTGGTCTTCGGCAACGATTCGAGCCTCCAGCTTGCGGGTCACGTGAAGTCCCTGGGGCTGACGGCCGTCCTATTCGTGACCGACCAGTCCCTTCGCAGGACCGGACTGGCGGAACCCGTCATCGACGCCCTGCGGAAGGCGGGCATCGGGGTGGAGGTCTTCGACGGGGTCGAGCCGAATCCCACGGACCGAAATGTCGAAGCCGGAGCCGAGCAACTCCGGCGACTTGGCTCCGCGGGGGTCATCGCCTTCGGAGGCGGCTCGTCCATGGATTGCGGCAAGGCGATCGCTCTTCTGGCGCGGAACGCAGAGACCATACCCGCTCTCCAGGCGAACGCGCCTGCACATCCAGGAGCGCCAGTCATTGCGGTGCCGACGACCGCTGGAACCGGATCCGAGACCAACAGCGCCTGCGTGATCACCGACAGCCAGATGGGTCGCAAGACCTATGTCATGCACCCCAGCATCACCCCCGTTGTGGCCGTTCTGGACCCGAAGCTGACCCTCGGTCTACCGGCCTATCCCACCGCAACCTGCGCCTTCGACGTCCTGACCCACGCGGTCGAAGCACTGGTCGCCCTGCGCGCCACACCCTACTCGGACACCGTCGCCCTGGAGGCCATCCGGCTTGTCGCGTCCCACGCCCGCAGCGTCGTCCGGGACGGTTCGGACCTGGAGGCCCGGTCCAACATGCTGCTGGCCTCGAGTATGGCGGCCATCGCCTTCAACGTCGCCGGACTGGGCTCTGCGCATGGGACCGGTCACGCGCTCTCGGCAAGGCTGTCGGCGGCGCACGGCCAGACCCTGGCGACCATGCTGCCCCATGTCATGACCTTCAACCTGCCCGTCGCCGGCGACAAATACAGGACCGTAGCGGAGTGCCTGGCGCCGGAGTTGTCGCCAACCCCAGAGGGCGCCGTCGCTGCGGTCCTTGCCCTGCGCGACGATCTCGGCCTCTCACGTTCGATCCGAGACCTGGGCGGGTCTGAAGGCCTTCTCCGAACCCTCATCGAGGATGCGGTCGCCGATCCCGTGAACCGGTCCAACCCGCGCCCTGTGGACGCAGACTCCCTAGAGGCGCTTTACAAGGCCGCCTGGTGACGTCGCGCGGGACCGCCGCCTAGCCGACCTGGCCCCTTTGCCTCAGGAAGGCGTCGGCCAGGACGCATGCGGTCATGGCCTCGACCACGGGCACGGCGCGGATGCCGACGCAGGGATCGTGCCGCCCCTTGGTGCGCAGGTCGATTTCCTCACCATCAGCGTTGATCGAGCGGCGCAGGGTGAGGATCGAGGAGGTCGGCTTGAAGGCGACCCGGGCGGTCACAGGCTGGCCACTGGAGATTCCTCCGAGGATTCCCCCGGCATGATTTGACAGGAAGACAGGACCCTCAGGCCCCATCCGCATCTCGTCGGCGTTCTCCTCGCCGGAGAGGGCTGCGGAAGCGAAGCCGTCGCCGATCTCCACGCCCTTGGCGGCGTTGATCGACATCAGGGCGGCGGCCAGTTCGGCGTCCAGCTTGCCGTAGAGGGGGGCGCCCCATCCGGCGGGAACCCCAGTCGCCTCGACCTCGATGATCGCCCCCGTGGACGAGCCGGCCTTGCGCACCTGCTCGAGATGGGACTCCCAGACTGCAACAATGCCGGCGTCCGGGGCCCAGAAGGGATTCTCGGTCCGCTGGTCCCAGTCGAAGCGGGACCGGTCGATGGCGTGAGGCCCGATCTGCACGACCGCCGCCCGGAGGGAGACCCCGGGAATGACCTTGCGGGCGACGGCGCCCGCCGCCACCCGCGCCGCGGTCTCCCGCGCCGAGGACCGACCCCCACCCCGATAGTCGCGGACACCGTACTTAGCGTCGTAGGTGTAGTCCGCGTGGCCCGGCCGGTAGGCCCGGGCGATCTCGGAATAGTCGCGGCTGCGCTGGTCGACGTTCTCGATCATCAGCGAGATGGGCGTCCCGGTGGTGACCGGCCCACCGGTTCGCTCGTCCTCGAAGACGCCGGACAGAATCCGCACGGCGTCGGGCTCCTGTCTCTGGGTCACGAACTTGCCCTGCCCGGGCCGGCGCTGGTCCAGAAAGACCTGGATGTCCGCCGGCGTCAGGGACAGGCCGGGCGGGCAGCCATCCACCACGCACCCCAGGGCGGGCCCGTGGCTCTCGCCCCAGGTGGTCACGCGGAACAGGTTCCCGAAGGTGTTGTGCGACATGCGGCGGAGTCCGGCCTAGCCGCCGTTGGCGCGGAACAGCGCCAGGGTCCGCTCCCGGGCGAGCTTGGCGCTGGGCTCGTGGTAGTCGGTCCGGCGATCGGACTGGAAGCCGTGCCCCGCGTCATAGACATGGACGGCGACCTCCGGGTGAAGCTCGGCGACCTTGCGCACCCCCTCCATCGGGATTCCGTGATCCTGCTCGCCGAAGTGCAGGATGGTCGCACAGTTCGGGGTCCTGTCGGCCATGGCGGGGATCATGCCGCCGTAATAGCCGGAGGCCGCCGCCAGATCCTTGGACCGGCAAGCCATGGCCCAGGTCACGGACCCGCCATAGCAGTAGCCTGTCATAAACACGGGGCCCTTGTCCTTCAGGGCGTCAATGCAGGTCTGGGCGTCCCTCAGCGACACCTCGAAGTCATGCAGCTGGCGGGCCACCTGGATGGCGCGCTGGACGTCGGTCTCGGAGTAGCTGGCCTCAAAGCCAGGAACCTCCCGGTCGTAGAGGGCCGGAGCCAGCACTTCGTAGCCATCGCCGGCGAAGACGTCGCACTGCTCGCGGATGTGCTCGGTCACGCCGAAGATCTCCTGGATCAGGACCAGGCCGCCCCGCCGCTCGCCCGTCGGCGCGACGTGGTAGACACCGATCTCGACGCCGTCGCTCATCTGCATCCGGATCATCTGTCCGCGCGTGGGCATGCTGATCCCTCCTCGCTGCCGTGTCTGGCTAGCCATACCTTTGGCGGCCCGCCTGCGCTATAGGGCGCGCATGAGCGCCAAGCCCCCCATCCCCCCGTCGCCCACCGAGGACGAGTACCTCAAGGCCGTCGCCAGCGCCGACCTGCCGCCGCTGACGGCGGAGGACCCCCTGGCCCTCTTCGCCGAGTGGCTGGCCGAGGCCGTGAAGTCCGAGGTCAATGACCCCAACGCCATGGCCCTGGCCACCGTCGACGACGACGGCCTGCCTGACGTGCGCATGGTCCTGCTGAAGGACGCCGGGCCTGACGGCTTCGTCTTCTACACCAACCTCGGCAGCGCCAAGGGCCGGCAGCTGGCCGCAAGCGGCAAGGCGGCCCTGCTCTTCCACTGGAAGTCCCTGCGCCGCCAGGTCCGGGTGCGCGGGGCCATCACGCCCGTGAGCGCGGAGGAGGCCGACGCCTACTGGGCCACCCGGGCCCGGCCCGCCCAGCTGGGCGCCTGGGCCTCGCAGCAGTCCCAGCCCCTGCCCGACCGCCTCGCCTTCGAGAAGGCCATCGCCGCCTACGGGGTCAAGTTCGGCCTGGGCAAGGCGCCGCGCCCGCCGCACTGGTCGGGCTTCCGCCTGACGCCCTCACACATCGAGTTCTGGCGGGACCGGCCCTTCCGCCTGCACGAGCGGTTGGTCTTCGACTCCGCCCCGGGCGGCTGGACCACAAGCCGGCTCTATCCGTGACGCAGGCGGCCGATGACGGGGCGGAGGTCGACGCCTTCTTCTCCGCCATGGGCGGCCGCCGGATCGAGACCGCCTGCAACCGTATCTACCTGGCCGGCGAAACGGCCTGGAAGGTCAAGCGGCCAGTCGATCTCGGCTATGTGGACTTCACGACCCTTGAGCTGCGGCGCGAAGCGGCCGAGCGCGAGATCGCATTCAACTCTCCCGCGGCCCCCGACATCTATCGGCGGGTTCACGCCGTCACCCGCTCGGGGACAGGCCTGGAGCTGGACGGCCAGGGCCCGGCCGTGGACTACGCTGTGGAGATGAGGCGCTTTGACGAGGGCTCGGTCCTGTCGGCGCGGCCAGAGGCCGTGGACGCTCCCCTCGCCGAGGCCCTGGGCCGGGAGGTCGCCCGCCTTCACGCCGCCGCACCCCTGCGGCCCGAGGGCGGTGGTGAGGAGGGGCTGGCCTACACGATCGACTCCAACGCCCATCTCCTGACAGGACTGGCGGACCGTCTCGGACCGGAGGCGGTCGAGGCCGTCATCGCGGGGACAGCCGCCGCCCTCGCCGACGCCTCCCCGCTTCTCGAGTCCCGCCGGCGGAGTGGTTTCACCCGCCGCTGCCACGCTGATCTTCACCTCGGGAACATCCTCCTGGAGAACGGCCGCCCAGTCCTCTTCGATTGCATTGAGTTCAACGACCGCCTGTCTGACATCGACATCCAGTACGACCTCGCCTTCCTGCTGATGGATCTCGACTTCCGGGCCCGGCGCGACGCCGCCTGCAGGGTGCTGGACGGCTGGCTGGACGAGGCGGCGCGGCGCGAGGGCCCCAGCCTGCGGGAGGGCCTCACCACCCTGCCCCTGATGCTCTCTGTCCGGGCGGTCGTACGGGCGCACGTTGAGGCCAATTCCGGGCATGACGCCGTGGGCCGGGACTACCTGCAGGCAGCGCTGAGGCATCTCCGGCCAGCGCCGCCGCGCCTGTTCGCCGTGGGTGGGATGTCGGGGACTGGCAAGACCACCCTCGCCCGCGAGGTCGCGCCGCGGTTGGGCGCTTCGCCGGGAGCCGTGGTCCTGCGCTCGGACGAGATCCGCAAGCGGCTGTCAGGCGCCGCCCCTACGGAGCGCCTGCCCCCGGAAGCCTATGGCCCGGACATGTCGACCCGCGTCCACCAGGTCCTCTTCGCCGAGGCGGAGGAACTGCTGGCCGCCGGGCGCAGCGTGATCCTGGACGCCACCTTCCTCGATCCCGGGCACAGGGCCCAGACATCCGAGCTGGCTGGGCGCCTAGGCGTTCCCTTCGCCGCGGTCTGGCTGGAGGCTCCTGTAGACCTCCTGCGCGGCCGGCTGGCCCGGCGGTCCGGCGACGCGTCCGACGCCACACCGGAGACGCTGGAGCTGCAGGTCAAGCGGGGGCAGGGTCCGATCGAGTGGCGCCGGCTCCGGACCGACCTTGACGTGACTGCGGCCACGCTTGAAGCCTTTGGACAAACCTCCGGAGTCCCGACGAGATGAACCGCCGCCGCCTGATCCTCACCGCCGCCGCCGCGACGGCCGCCGCCCCGGCTGCGCTCGCCGCACGACCGGCGCCCCGGATGTCGATCAAGACGTTCGCAGAGCTCAAGACCCCCCTTCCGCTCCCTTACGACGAGGGGGCGGACGCCAGCGCCATCGTGGACCGCGCCCGGGCCCAAGCCCGCCGGCAAGGTAAGCGACTCCTCATCGACCTGGGCGGCAACTGGTGCCCCGACTGCCGCATCCTGGCCGGGACCATGGCCCTTCCGGAACTTGACCGGTTCATGAAGGCGCATTTCGTGACGGTCATGGTCGACGTCGGCCGCTTTGACCGCAATCTCCAGATCCCCGCCCGCTACGGGATCACCGGCCGGCTGCCCGGCGTGCCCGCACTGCTGGTGATCGACCCCCGGACTGACAAGCTCCTCAATCCCGGCAACTTCTCCGCCCTGTCCAACGCACGGGGCATGTCGCCCCAGGCCCTGTCGGACTGGATCGCCGGCTGGGCCGCCTAGGGCGTGCTCCCCTCAGTCGGACTGCCAGACGAGGAAGGACAGGCTCTAGGTCCAATCAGTGAAGTCATGCTTCGATCCGACAACCGGTCCCCGCTTGTCGGAACATGATCTAGAGGCCGAGCCGGGCAGCGACCTCCTCGCCGATCGCAAGGGAGCTGGTCAGGCCCGGACTCTCGATGCCGAACAGCGCCACCAGCCCATCGAGCCCGTGGGCCTCAGGCCCGTCGATGCGGAAGTCGAGCTGCGGCTGGCCAGGGCCGTGCAGCTTGGGCCGCACCCCGGCGTAGTCGGGCTGAAGAGCGCCGTCCGGCAGGCCTGGCCAGAACTTGCGGATGCAGTCGTAGAAGGCGCCGGCCCGGCCCGGATCCACTGAGTAATCAGGGGCGGGAACGAACTCGAGATCCGGCCCGAAGACCGCCTGCCCCCCGAGGTCCCGCCGGTAGTGGGTCCCCAGGGCCCCCGGGATGGGGGGCGGATAGACCAGGCGGGAGAAGGGCGCCCGGCCCGTCAGCCGGAAATAGACACCCTTGCCGAAGAAGCCTTGCGGGATGGTCCCCGATGGCAGACAGGAGATACGGTCCGCCACCGACTGGGCGTCCAGGCCAGGCGCCGTGACAAGACGGGCCGTGGTCAGGACAGCAGGATCGTCACCCCCAGTGGAAACCCGCCAACCGCCGGTCCCCAGCGGCGCGGCGCCCTCGAAGGGGGTCGACACCACCACGGCGCCGCCCCGGGACTCGATCTCCCCCTGCAGGGCCAGCATGTAGCCGTGGCTGTCGAAGACCCCGCTCTGGGGCGAGAGCAGGGCCGCATCGCACTTCAGGTCGGGCTCCAGGGCCCGGACCTGGGCGGGGGTGAGGACCTCCATGCCTTCGACGTCATTTGTGCGCGCCTGGGTGAGGATGGCGTCGAGCCGTTCCAGCTCTTCAGGACCGTTGAAGACCACAAGCTTGCCGCAGCGGTCGAAGGCAACGCCGCGTTCGGCGAGGAAGGCGTAGAGGGACCGCCGCCCCTGGACGCAGAGGCGCGCCTTGAGTGACCCTGTGGGATAATAGAGACCTCCGTGGACAACTTCGGAGTTCCGCGCGGAGACGCCCTCTCCGATCCGGGGACCGGCCTCGAGGACGACAGTGGAGAGGCCGCGAAGGGCCAGGGCGTAACCGCAGGCGAGCCCGACGGCCCCCGCTCCGACCACAACGGCGTCAAAGTCGAATCCGGACATGCCTGACGCCTAAACCAGTCCCGGTGGAAAGCAAGCTCCCGCCAAGACGCCGGCTCACCCGGTCGGGTATTGCGCACTGCGGGCCTTTTGGGGCAGAAGCCTGCGCTGGATGTTGCAGATCGCCCGACATTGGGCAGAACTGTGCGCGAAAGATGCAAGGAGCATGCGTGGCCGAAACCCTGGACGCCATCGACGCCCGCATCCTGGACCTGATCCAAGCCGACGCGGGCCTTTCAGTGGCCGAGATCGCCGACCGGGTAGGCCTCTCGTCCAGCCCCTGCTGGCGTCGGATCAAGCGCCTTGAGGATGCAGGGATCATCCAGAAGCGGGTGACCATCCTGGACCGCGAGAGGCTGGGCCTGTCCTTCGAGGTCTATTGCACGGTCAAGCTGGCCCTGCCGACCAAGGACAACCTGGACGCCTTCGATCGGGCCATCTCGGACATGCCGGAGGTCGTCCAGTGCGCGACCGTCACCGGGGCGGCCGACTATGAGCTTCGGATCGTTACCCGCGACATGCCGGCCTTTGACTCCTTCCTGCGAGAGACCCTCCTGTCCCTGGGACTGGTCTCGAACATCGAGAGCCGGATCGTCATCCGCTCGGTGAAGAACACCACGGCGGCGCCCCTGGGTCTCATCACCCCCCACCTCCCCGGCTAGGTCAGGGCAGGCTGGCGAGACCCCTCCGGGTCTGGAGCAGGTACTCGATCCCGGTCCAGACCGTCAGCACGGCGGCGACCCAGACCAGTGCGAGGGGCAGGAGGGGCGGAAGGGCCGGAACCAGCCCAACCCCGAGCATGGACGCCAGGGCGACCAGTTGCACCGCCGTCTTCCACTTCGCGAGGCCTGTGACCGGCAGCTTCAGCCCCCGTGCGGCCCCCACCTCGCGAAGAGCGCTGACAGCGAACTCGCGGAACAGGATCAGGCCGGCTGGCAGGGCGAAGGCCGGTCCCGCGCCGCTGGCCATCAGTCCCACCACCGCCCCGCAGACCAGGATCTTGTCGCCGATGGGATCGAGGATGGTTCCCCAGACGGTGACGGCGTCGTACCGGCGGGCCAGCCAGCCATCGAGGAAGTCCGTCACTGCGGCAATGACGAAGGCCCAGAAGGCAAAGTGCATCAGGCCACCGTCCGGATCACGGCCGGCGCCCATGGCCACCAGGGCGGCGAACATGGCCAGGGTCAGGACGATGCGGACTATGGACAGGATGTTGGGCAGGGCCTTCATCAGCGCTCCTTGTGGAAGGCGGCGAATATGCGTTCGGCGAGGGCGCTGCTGACGCCCTCGACCTTCTCCAGATCCTCGGCTGCAGCCCGCGCCACGCCGGCGGCGGACCCGAAGGCGTGAAGCAGGGCGCGCTTTCGCGTCGGACCAATGCCCTCGATCTCGTCCAGCGGGTTGCGCCTCAGGTCGGCCGCCCGGCGCGCCCGGTGGCTCCCGATGGCGTAGCGGTGGGCCTCGTCCCGCAGCCTCTGGAGGAAATAGAGGACCGGGCTCTTCGGCTCCAGCATGAAAGGCGGCTGGCCGGGCAGGAAGAAGCGCTCGAGGCCGGCGTCACGGTCGGGCCCCTTGGCCACACCGACCACCGGAATGTCGTCAACCCCCAGTTCGGTCAGGACCTCAAGGGCCGCGGCCAACTGCCCCGCACCCCCGTCGATCAGCACCAGGTCCGGTCGCACCGTGGTTTCGCCGGAACCGCCCTCACGGACCAGGCGGCCGAAGCGTCGCCTGAGGACCTCGCGCATCATGCCGTAGTCGTCCCCGGGGGTAAGGTCCGTGCTGCGGATGTTGAACTTGCGGTACTGGGCCTTCTGAAACCCGTCCGGCCCGGCGACGATCATGCCGCCAACGGCGTTGGTCCCCATGATGTGGCTGTTGTCATAGACCTCGATCCGCTCCGGGGAAGCGTCCAAGCCAAAGGCCTCCGCGACCCCGGCCAGGAGCTTCGAGTGGGCGGACCCTTCCGCCAGCCGGCGGCCCAGGGCCTCCCGGGCGTTGGTCAGGGCCTCGTCGACCAGGGCGCGTTTCTCGCCGCGTTCCGGCCGGCGGATCTCGACCCTGCGGCCGGACTTCAGGCTGAAGGCCTCGGACAGGAGATCAACCTCGTCGGGCTCGCAGCTCACGAGGATGAGCTTCGGGATCGGCCGGTCGTCATAGAACTGGCCGATGAAGGCCGCCAGGATCGACGGGTCCGGGTCGGTGCGGTCAATCCGCGGGAAGTAGGCGCGGTTGCCCCAGTTCTGGCCCGCGCGGAAGAAGAAGACCTGGACGCAGGCCTGGCCGCCATCGCTGTGCAGGGCGAAGACGTCCGCCTCCTCCAGGCTCTCGGGATTGACCAGGGTCTCCTGGCTCACGGCCGCCAGGGCCCGGATCCGGTCGCGGAGGCGGGCCGCCTGCTCGAACTCCATCTCGTCGGACGCCGCCTGCATCGCCTCGGACAGCCGGGTCATCACCGCCCGGCTGCGGCCGCGCAGGAAGTCCTCGGCCTGGTCCACCAGGGCGGCGTAGTCCTCAAGGCTGATCGCGCCCGTGCAGGGCGCAGCGCAGCGGCGGATCTGGTGAAGCATGCAGGGCCGGGTCCGGCCCTCGTAGACACTGTCCGTACAGGACCTCAGCAGGAAGGCCTTTTGCAAGGTGTTGAGGGTGCGGTTGACCGCGTTCGCGGAGGCGAAGGGGCCGAAATAGTCCCCCTTGAGGGTGTGGGCCCCCCGGTGCTTTCGCAACTGGGCGGCGGGATGGTCCCGCCGGATGACGATCTCGGGAAAGCTCTTGTCGTCGCGCAGCAGGACGTTGAAGCGCGGCTTCATCTGCTTGATCAGGTTGATCTCAAGCAGGAGGGCGTCGGTCTCGGTCCGGGTGGTGACGAACTCCATGGCCCGGGTCAGGTCGACCATCAGGGCGATGCGCTGGGTGTGGAAGCGGCCCTGGGCGTATTGCAGGACCCGCTTCTTCAGCGAGCGGGCCTTGCCCACGTAGAGGACCTCGCCGCCCTCGCCCATCATCCGGTAGACGCCAGGCGCGTCTGGCAACCGCCGGACCTGGTCGCGGATCAGTTCGGCGCCGGCGAGTGACGCGCCTTCGGCAGCGGGGGGTGTTTCGGCGTCCAGGGACATTCGTCCGGTATAGGCGACTCCCGCCCCGGTGGGGACCCCGGGGGCGGGAGCCTGTATCAGGTCGGTGGCAGGAGACCGCGCAGGGCCTCGAGATAGGAGGCGAAGGCGGTGCGACCGGCGTCGTTGATCCTGACAGTGGTCAGGGGCCGGCGGCCGGCGAAGGCCTTCTCGATCTCGACATAGCCTGCATCCTCCAGCTTGCGCAGGTGGACTGAGAGGTTCCCGTCGGTCGCCGACAGACGGGTCTTCAGTTCGCCGAAGTCCGCGGCTCCAGCGCCGGCGAGGTAGGCCATGATCCCCAGCCGGATACGGCCATGGATCACCTCATCAATCCGCTCGATGTCAAAGTCCGGGCTCACCGTCGGCCTTCCTGGCGCATCAGGATCAGGCCGGGCGCGAGGCCCAAGGCGAAGAGGGCGACGGCGTAGGCGAGCCAGAGCAGCGGCCCGCCTGCAACCGCCGCCACGGCGACAGCTGCGATGAAGCTGCCGACCCCGACGCGGCGCAGCCAGTGCGTCCTGCCAAGGTGGGCGGCCGCCATCCAGCACAGGCCGTAGAGGGCCAGAATGATGGATGGGAAGACATTGAAGACCCCCCAGTCCGAAGTCCGGTAACCGACCGCCATCACGGCGACGAACAGGACCCAGATGGCGATCCCGGCCTGGGTCCAGACCACGCCGATCGACTCATTCAGGCTGCTGGCGGCGCCGGGGCGGGTTCGTGTCCTGCGGTTCAGGGCTGGAAGGGCGAGGGCGAAGGCTAGCCCGCTCGCCAGCCAGATCCAGCCGAGGGCTGGCGCCGGCAGGGGCAGAAGCCGCACCTCGATCGCGAAGGCGAGAAGGCTGGTGATCCCGAAGACGCCTCCACCAAGGGCCATGTAGGGGCCGGCGAGCACGGAGGCGCCGCGCCCCTCCTCGGCCAGGGTCTTGAGGTAGGCGAGGTCCTCACCGATCTGAGTTTGGGCATCCGTCATGGCAGGCTCCTTGAAGACGTTGGAGCCAACCTACCCAGTAACTTTGAAATGTAAAGTACTTTTCTCAGAGCCGGATGCGGCCGTTGACGATCTCCCCGTAGACCGCGGTGTCGAGGGGACGATAGCCGCCATCTGCGGCCCGGTGGAACAAGGGCGCGGCGACCTTTGCCGGATCAAACCCCTCAGCCACAAGCTCCACCTTGCGCTGCTTGAACGTGCCGGTGACGGCCATCTCCGGCTGCAACCTGAGGAAGACCGGGCGCGCATACTCAGGGAGGTCTGCGGCGATCCGAGACGCCAGTATTCCGAGGTCAAAGCCTTCACCCGTCACCAGGGCGGCCATTCCGGCCCGTCCATCGGCCCTGGGCACCTCCACCCCGTAGACATTCGCCTCGATCACGCCGGGAACGGCCTGAAGACGCAAGGCGACCTCGGCGGTGGAGACATTTTCCCCCTTCCACCGGAAAGTGTCGCCGACCCGGTCGACAAAGAAGACGTAGCCATCCTCGTCCTGCCGCAGAAGATCGCCGGTCCGGAACCAGGCGTCGCCAGCCTTGAAGACATCCCTCAGCACCTTCTTCTCGGAGGCGGCCTTGTCGAGATATCCTGTGTAGTCCGCCCTGGGGTCCGAGGAATCGATGCGGCCCAGGCATTCTCCCGCCTCCCCGGGCGACGCCTCCTGGCAGAAGCCGTCCGGCCCGCGCAGGGGCGCCTCGGCTTCGTAGTCAAAGCGCACGATCCGACCGTTGAACCGCCGCCGAAGGAAGCCTGGAAGACGGCCGATGGCGCCGGGACGGCCATCGAAGTTGAAGAAGGAAACATTGCCTTCCGTGGAGCCGTAGAACTCGAGGACCCGGGGAACGCCGAAGCGGCCGATGATCGTGTCCCAGACGTCCGGCCGGAGGCCGTTGCCGAAGGCCAGACGCAGCTTGTGCGCCCGCTCGTCCGGGTGTGTCGGCTGGTTCGCAAGGTAACGGCAGAGTTCGCCGATATAGACGAACTGAGTACAACCCTCCCCACGTATGTCCTCCCAGAACTGCGTGGCCGAGAAGCGCCGCTTGAGGACCACACAGGCGCCGTTGAGAAGGGCCGCCCCCATGCCGCAGAGCCCGCCGGTGGCGTGGTAGAGTGGGAGGGCGACATAGATCCGGTCATCGGAGCGAGCCCCCGTCGACCCTGCAAATCCCCGCATATAGAGCTGGACCCGGACATGGGTGACCCGCGCGGCCTTCGGCAGGCCGGTGGTCCCGGAGGTGTAGATAAGGAGGGCGGTGTCCCCGGCAGTCAGACCCTCCCGCGCGGAGGCGGGAGGCGCCTCAGGCGAACGCTCGGCAAGGGCGGCGGCCAGATCACCTTCTCCTGGCAGGGGCGGGTCGAGGCTCCAGAGGCGTGGCGTCTGGCCCAGATCGCCGAGAATGTCCTGAAGGGCGGGAGAGGTCTCCGCATCCACAATGACCTCGTGGGCGCCGGATATGGACAGGCAGTGGGCCAGGGCCTGGCCGGTGAGCTGGTTGTTGATCAGGGCGGAAACCACTCCGACCTTGGACAGGCCGTACCAGGCCGGGAGGTACTCGATCCGGTTGGGCAGGAAGAGGGCGACCCTGTCCCCGGGCCGCAGGCCGATCTCAAGCGCCCACCTTGCGAACCGGTTGGCCAGAGCCTCCATCCCGGCGTAGGTCAGGCTGCGCCCCTCGAACCTCAGGGCCTCTCGATCATTCCAGCGCGCCGCAGCCGCCTCAAGGTCGTCGCAGATACGGCGCTTACTAGCGGGATGAATTCCCCTCACCCGCCCCAAGGTGCGAAGGAGTCCGGAAGCGAAGCGAAGGTCGCGCGCAAGAGAAGCGAACATACGGGGCACAACTCCTGTCCGTGGCTGCAAGAGCCCGGAATCTGGCGGTGAGGTCACCCGTATTCAAGTCGGCGGCGATCTTCAGCAGCAGGATCAGGCGGCCTGGAGTCCGGGAACATCATGCAGCTCGGCGGGCAGGCCGGCGCCCATCAGGTCGATGAAATTGTCTCGCCAGAACCGCCGGCGGGCCGACTCACCGACGCCCTCCAGTGACTCCCCGAAGCGCTTCAGCGGGTTGCGGCCGCCCTCGATGTGGGGAAAGTCCGAAGAGAACAAACAGACGTCCTCGCCTGCGTTGGCGATGATCCAGGCGACATCCTCGTGAGGATAGGGCGTGGCGCGGAACTGGCGCTGCAGAATTTCGCTTGGCCTCGCGGAAAGGCGCTGGAGCCGCTCCTCGCGACCAAAGGCCGCGGCCCCGGAGTCCATGAACTTCATCAGGCTCGGGACCCAGGAGGCGCCCAACTCGATGGCTCCGAACTTCAGGCGCGGGAACCGGTCGAAGACCCCGTCGAAGACCAGGGCCGCCAGGGTCTGCCAGACCGCCACCGGGATGGTCATGAAGGACAGCGAGGTGAAGTTCTCGGCCCCGCCATGGAAGTCCAGGACCCGGGGCAGACCGTTCTCGAAGTAGGCGGAGTTCATCTTCTCCTCCCCGCCCACGTGGAAGAGAACCGGCAGGCCAGCTTCCTCGATGAGGGCCCAAAGCGGGTCAAGGCCGATATGGGAAGGGCTATGGCTGGGAGGACAGCGCGAGGGGACCATCAAGCCCCGGCAGCCCAGGTCGATGGCCTCCCGGGCGATCCGGGGCGCCGCCTCGATGTCCAGGAGGGGGACATAGCCCGTCGCCAGCAGCCGACGGTCGACAGAGCAGAAGTCGGCCATCATGCGATTGTGGGCGCGGGCTCCGGCGAGAGCGAGCTCGACCCTGCCCGCCTCCTCCAGACCATAGTTGCCCAGGGCGTGGGTGGTGAAGACCAGCTGGCTGGCGAAACCGAGGAGGTCGAGGGAGCGCGGCCGGTCCTCCCGGCGGAAGGCGCCCAGGGCCTGATAGTTCTTCCGCAGGAGCAGGTTGGCCTCATCGCCGGACCGGAACTCCGGGTCGTCATGCTGGGCGCGGGCCTTGTCCGCCCAACCGGTCAGGTCGCCCGGCTTGCGGATCGCCTCGGAGAAGGCCGCCCTCAGGCCCGGCTCGACATAGCGGTCGATCTCGCCGGGAAGCTCCATGACGTGTGAGTCCGCGTCATGGACCGTGAAACCCTCGACATAGGGCATGGGCCGACCTCCCCCATTTGTTGCCTGGAGACACTTCGGACCGGGGAGGCGCGGCGGTCAAGCCCCGCCGCGGCGGACGGGGCCTCCGGCGAGATCAGAGCTGGGCGAGCAGGTAGTCGGCGGCCGAGACCTTGAACTCACCCGCCGCCTCAATGTTCAGCTGCTTCACGACGCCGTCCACGACGTACATCGAGTAGCGCTGTGAGCGCAGGCCCAGGCCGAACTTGGAGCCGTCCATGGTCAGGTCCACGGCCTTGGTGAAGTCGCCCGCCGGGTCGGCGATCATCTCGATCTCGCCCAGCACGCCCTGGTTCTCGCCCCAGGCCTTCATGACGAAGGCGTCGTTCACCGACAGGCAGACGATGGCGTCAACGCCCTTGGCCTTCAGGTCGGCGGCCAGGTCCTTGTAACCCGGCAGGTGGCGCGCGGAGCAGGTCGGGGTAAAGGCGCCGGGCACGGCGAAGAAGGCCACGCTGCGGCCCTTGAAAACCTCGTCGACCGTGGTGGGCTTGGGGCCCTCGGCGGTTCCGGCGATGAGATTGGCGGCGGGAAGGGTGTCTCCGACCTTGAGGGTCATGGGCCTGTCTCCGGGATCTGATCGGTTAGGGATGGGCAGAGATAACTCCTTGGCGCCCGCCTGCAATGGCCAAGTTGGATTCCGCGTCTTGAATCCGCCCCAAGAGCGTCGGACAAGCCGGATATGGATCCTGCCGCCTACCTCTCTGGTCAGCTCCTGATCGCCTTGCCGGCGATCGGCGACCCGCGTTTCGAGCGCGCGGTGACCCTGGTCTTCGCCCATGACGCCGACCACGCCATGGGCCTGGTCCTGAACCATCCCCTGCGAGTCCTGACCCTCGGCGAGGTCCTCGATCAGCTCTCCATCCCATGTCCCGAGGGGCGGCGGACAGAGGGTGTGCTGCTGGGCGGCCCGGTCCAGACTGAGCGGGGTTTTGTCCTGCACAGTGATGACTTCGAAGCGTCGGATGGCGCCACCTTGCGGGCGCCAGGAGGCCTGGCCTGCACCCCAACCCGGGAGGCGCTGGAGGCGATGTCTCGAGACGACGGAACCCCTCGCCGCTCGCGTCTGGCCCTGGGTTACGCCGGGTGGGGGCCCGGCCAGCTGGAACAGGAACTTCGCCAGAATGTCTGGCTGACCTGCCCGGCCGACGAGGCGATCGTCTTTGATACGCCCCTGGAGCAGATATGGACTGCCGCCCTCGGCCGCCTCGGCGTGGACCCGTCCTTCCTGACCGCCGACGCAGGCCAGGCCTGACCTCCCGGGGCTCAGCCCCGGGGCTTCAGCGGCGCGGCTCCGTCCACATAGCATTCGTTGAGATAGACCTCCGCCTCCTGCGGGGAGAGGGCCGGCGCATAGCCGTATCCCTGGCCGTAACTGCAACCGAGGGCCCGGAGACGGCGGGCGATCTGAGCGTTCTCAACTCCCTCGGCGACGACTTCAAGCGCCAGGTCGCGGCCCAGCTTGATCACCGAGGAGACGATCTTTGCTGAGCCCTCGTTGGTCACCATCGTCCTCACAAAGTACCGATCGATCTTGAGAGTGTCGAAGGGCAGGCGCGCCAGGTAGCTGAGCGAGGAGAAGCCGGTGCCGAAGTCATCCAGGGCCAGGCCGGCGCCAGCGCCCTTGAGATCGGCGAGGATCACCGCCGCCGCATCCGGATCCCGCATCACGTCGTTCTCTGTGACCTCCAGCCTGAGGGCGCCTGGCGGCAGACCGGTCTCCCTGCGGATGCGGATGATGTCGTTGACCAGCCCCTCCCTGTAGACCTCGCCGATGGAGAGGTTCACCGACACGGTGAGCTCCCCCGACGCCCAGTGATCCCTCCGCCAGCGAGCCAGCTGGACGGCGGCGTCGCACTGCATGTAGGCGCCGAGTTCACCGACCAGCCCCATTTCCTCGCAGACGTTGAGGAAGATGTCCGGGGTGAGCAGGCCGCGGCGGGGATGGTTCCAGCGGACCAGGGCCTCGAACCCCGAGAGGGCGCCGGTAGCGAGGTTGACTATCGGCTGGTAGTAGGGTCGCAGCTCGCCCCGGGCGATCGCCCCGCGGAGGTCTCCCTCCAGCGCCAGCCGGGACAGGCCATCGGTCTCAAGGGTCCGGCCATAGGCCACGGCGGCGCCCCGCCCTTCGGTCTTGGCCGTCTCCACTGCGAGTTCAGCGCGCCGCAGCATCTCGGCGGCATCCGGGACGTCGCCCTCCCCAGCCTCGACGGCGCCAAGGGACAGGGTGGGGTGGATGTCCAGGCCCGAGATCCGCAAGGGTTGCTCCAGCGCCCGCCGGAGGACCTCCTCAGGGCCGGGACGGCTGCGGGGCGTGAGGACTGCGAACTCATCCTCGCCGACCCGGGCGGCCAGGGCCTCGGAGGGAAAGGCCGCCGCAAGGCGGGCGCCCAGGGCGGCCAGCACCAGGTCGGCCCGCTCATGGCCGAGGGCCTCATTCAGACGCCGGAACCGGTCCAGGTCGGCGACCACCAGGATGTGGTCGCCGGAAGTCGTGAGCTGCTCCTGGGCGCGGGTGACAAAGGTGCGGCGGTCCAGAAGACCTGTCAGGCTGTCGAAGCCTGAGACCGAAAGGCGGGAATCAGCGGTCACCATGCCCGCGGCGCGGACACCGTCCTCCAGCCAGACCCCGCGCCAGAGGCATTGCTCGCCGCCGAGCACGCGGAGCCGGATCTCGATCTCTGCGCCAGGGGGTTGCACGCCCAGCAGTTCGGCCGCGGCGGAACGATCCTGCGGTTGGATCAAGGCCCGAAGGGCCGCGCCCGAACAGTCTGGCGCCAGGGGACCTAGGCCAAGGGCGCGGGTCGGACCGGTGAAGCTCATGCGATCGACCTGAGGCTCCCAGAGCCACAGGGCGACCGCCGCACCGCCCAGGGCCTCCAGCGTCGCGGTCGCGTCCCAGATCCAACGGTCGTTCGACATCCGGCATCCCGGTCAGACGGAAAGGGGTTCCTTCGGGCCATCGCCGCGAGGCGGCGGCGCAATCAGCCCAAACTGGACATGGTCTCGCCAATCGCCGTTAACTTTCAGATAAGCACGGGCCAGTCCCTCCTCCTGGAAACCCGCCCTTCCCAGCAATCGCCGGGACGGGGTATTCTCGGGCAGGCAGGCGGCTTCCAGCCGGTGGAGGGCCAGGGTTCGGAAAGCGAAGTGGGAGAGCGTACGAACAGCCGCCAGGGTGTGACCCTGTCGCGCGAAGCCGGAGCCGCACCAGTATCCCACCGTTCCCATCTGCGCGACCCCGCGCCGGACATTGGACAGGGTGATGCCCCCGGTCAGGGCGCCGTCGCTCTTCCGGAAGACAAGGAACGGATAGGCCGCGCCAAGGTCGATGTCCCGGGCGTATGAGGCGAGGCGACGTCGCCAAGCGGCTCGCGTCAGGTCATCGTCCGGCCAGGTCGGCTCCCAGGGTTGCAGGAAGGCCCTGGAGGCCCGCCTCAGTTCGCTCCATTCCGGATGATCAGACGGACGCGGCGGGCGGATCTCGATCCCCTCCCCCTGCAACCTCAGGCTATCGCCCGGCGTGATCCAGTCCAGAAGCGCCATGATGGCAAACTCCGGGGTTTTTCCCGTCCGTCAAGTCACTGCGGGGCTTGGGGAGGGCCCGGCCTTCATCGCCGTGCGGAAGGTTTCGGCCGCGGGATGAGCGGCGCTGGGCCCAAGGACCGCTGCAGCAGCCAGGCCCGGCTCCAGGAGTCGGGCTCCCGCCCGGCGCACCGCGGCGGCGTTGCAGGCGTCGATCCTTGCGGCGATCTCCCGGGCCGGAATGAGGCGGCCATGGGTCAGGACCTGGTGCGCCGCTTGTTCCGCACGTGTCAGAAGAGATTCCGCGGCCATGAACTGCGCAGCCTTGAGTTGGGCGCGGGCCCGCGCGAGCTCTGCCTCGTGCGGGGACTCCGCAAGATCCTGCATCTGGTCGGCAACCAGGGCTGCAAGCTCCACCGCGCGTCCCGCCTCGCAGCCGGCGAATACGCCGACCAGGCCGCAGTCAGACCAGAACTCACCCCAGGCATCCACGGCATAGGCCAGGCCGCGGGCTTCGCGGGCCTCCTGGAAGAGCCGCGACGCCATGCCGCCGCCCAGGCATTCCACGAAGACCTGGGCCGCCCAGGCGTCAGGGTCGGTCGCCCCCATCCCGGGACACAGGAAGACAAGGTTCGCCTGCTCAAGGGACCGATCATCGGTCCGGACGCCTCCCGTGAACAAGGCCGGCTCTGGCGATGGAGAGGGCGCGGGCTGCGCAGGGGCGAAGTCCCGCTCCGCGAGGCGCAACAGGGCGTCATCGTCTATGGCGCCCGAAGCCACGACCACCAGCCGGTCCGGCGCATACAGAAAGCGGCGCCACTGTCGAAGCGCCTCCACATCAGCCCTTTGAAGGCTGGCGGCGTCCCCGAGGATGCAACGACCGAGGGCCTGGCCCTCGAAGGCGGCCTCCTGGGCCATCTCGAAGACAAGATCGTCCGGCGCGTCCTCCGCCTCCGCGATCTCCTGGAGGACGACATGGCGCTCCCTGAGCAGGTCGTCCGGGTCGAGTGTCGGTCGAAGGACGATGTCCGAAAGGAGGCCCGAGGCGTCGTCCAGCCCTTCCGGAAGAGTCCGGACATGGAACAGGGTCCGCTCGAAGCCCGTTTCGGCGTTCATCTGCCCGCCACCGGACTCGATCGCGTCAGCCAGCTGTCGAGCGGTGCGTCCCGCCGCACCCTTGAAGACCATGTGCTCAAGGAGGTGGGACCAGCCGGACTCCCGGCGGCCCTCCCATCGGGCTCCGCGTCCGGCGGCCACCACCAGGGCGACGGTCTGCAAGCCCGGAACAGGGTCACAGACCACCCGGACCCCATTGGCCAGGGTGTGGATCCGCGGCGGTTCAGCCCCCCGCAAACGCCCGGACATAGGCGGCGACCTTTCCCGCGTCGGCGGCGATGGGCTCGAAGCGCTCGGGGCGTTCTGACAGGGCGCGGGCACGCGCGGGGGTCTCTGGCGGCCGGCCCGTAGCGGCGAGCACAGCTTCAGGGAACTTGGCCGGGTGGGCCGTGGCGAGCACCACCGTCGGCCCCGGCGCCGGGTGACGCCGCAGGGCGGACAGGGCCACCGCAGTATGGGGATCCACCATCTCGCCCGTCTCGGACAGGGTCAGCTGCATCTCCGCGGCGGTGCCCGGCTCATCCGAGGAAGCGCCGGCGAAGAGGGTGGTCATGGCGGCCAGGGCGGCGGGAGGCGTGACGATGTCGCGCCCCGCGGCGAAGCCCGAAAAGGCCGACGCGGTCGCCGGCCCATCTCGGCCGGTCGCCTCGAAGAACAGGCGTTCGAAGTTGGACGCCGACTGGATATCCATCGCCGGAGATTGGGTCTCGGCCACGGCGCCGCGGGCGTAGAGGCCGGTGCGGAAGGTACGGGCGAGGATGTCGTTGGCGTTGGTGGCGATCAGGATCCGCCCAATGGGCAGGCCCATGCGGTGCGCCACATACCCGGCGAACCCGTCCCCGAAGTTCCCGGACGGCACGGCGAAGGAGACCGGGCGGTGCGGTCCGCCAAGGGCGACCGCCGTCGTGAAGTAGTAGACGGACTGGGCGACGATCCTGGCGAAGTTGATGGAATTCACTGCCGAAAGGCCCACCGCCCGCTGTAGATCGGCGTCAGCAAGGGCTGTCTTCAGGATCGCCTGACAAGCGTCGAAGTCCCCGGCCACGGCAAGGCACCTGACATTGTCCTCGACGGCGGTGGTCATGAAGCGGCGCTGGACCTCAGAGATCCGCCCGTCGGGGAACATGGCGACGATCCGGGTGTTGGCGCGGCCCCGGAAGGCCTCGACCGCCGCCCCGCCGGTATCCCCCGACGTGGCGCAGAGGATGGTCTGGGTGCGCCCGGCGCGCTCCAGCACGTGATCGGAAAGCCGGGCCAGGAGCTGCATGGCCACATCCTTGAAGGCCAGGCTCGGCCCATGGAACAGCTCGGCCAGGAAGATGTCTGGCCCCAGCTGGACCAGGGGGACGACAGCCGGATGGTTAAAGGCGGCGTAGGCCTCGCGGCACATCCGCGCCAGGTCCGCCTGCGGGATTTCGTCGGCGGCAAACCTTCCGAGGACCGCGGCCGCCACCTCGGCATAGGGCTGGCCCGCGAAAGCGGCGATCTCCTCCCGGCCGAAGGTGGGCCAGGTCTCCGGAACGTAAAGCCCGCCGTCCGGCGCCAGACCGGCGAGCACGGCATCGACGAAGCCGACAGGAGGCGAACCGCCACGGGTGGAGATGTAACGCATCAGCTTCTGAAGTGCTTGCGGAGGAGCGCGCCATATACGCCGAGCAGGGCCGCGGCAAGGCCGAACCAGGTCAGGGCGTACTCCAGGTGGCGGTTGGAAATAGCCGCCGGAATGGGTGCGGGCGACAGGGCGGAAAACTCGGGATTGGAGGCGGTTTCGGCCATCAGCATGACCGGCGCGGGTCGAGACGCGTCAAGCGTCGAAGCCATGGCGGGGATGTCGCGGTTGAACCACAGCCGGCTGGCGGGGTCGGCCTTGGGCGTGAAGATGCTGGGCGGGTCCGGCGCCCTTAGCACCCCGGTCACCGAAACCGGACCCAGCGGACCCTCCGCCCCGGGTCGCGCAGAAACATCCTCAGCCACAAAGCCCCGGTCGACCAGCAGGCTTCGGTACCGACTGGAGGCCACCGGGCATGCGGAGATCAGCCGCCGACCGGCCGTCCCGTCCTTCAGTCCGAAGAGTTCGACGTATGCGGCGCGGGACAGTTCAGGGCAGTCCACCCGGACCCGGACCATGTCGAGGTCCGCCGGTGAGGCGGCCCCGTCCAGGGCCGTCGCTACGGGGATGGGAGCCGCGGTCTCAAGCTTGGCGATCCGGGTGAGGAGGGCTTCCTTCCAGGTCAGGCGCTGGAGTTGCCACATGCCAAGCGCCACGAGAATGGCGAGCCCGACGGCAGCGGCGAGCGTCAGGCCAACTGGAAAACGGGCTCGACCGGCAGGCTCAGTCCTCATGGCGGGATTCCGCCGCCCGGTTGGCGAACTGCGCCGCCAGGAGCACGCCCTTCATGGGACGCAGGAGTCCCATGCAAACCACCACAGTCATGGGCAGGAAGACGGCAAGGTGAACCCAGATGGGGGGGCGGTAGGCGATCTCGGTGAAGAGGGCGGCGAAGGCGACGATGAAGCCGCCGATCAGCATGACGAAGACAGCGGGGCCATCTCCCGAGTCGGCGCGGCTGAAATCATAGCCACAGGCCTCGCAGCGGTCCGCCACGGTGAGGAAGCCCCGAAAGAGGGCGCCCTCCCCGCAATGGGGACAGCGGCCGGCGAGCCCCGCCAGAAGGGGGTTCACGCCGGCCACCGGAAGTCAGTGTCCGCCCGAGGCGCCGAACACCACATAGATGAAGGCGAAGAGGAACAGCCACACCACGTCGACGAAGTGCCAGTACCAGGCCGCCGACTCGAAGCCGAAGTGCTGCTTGGGGGTGAAGCCGGTGCCCATCAGACGCCCAAGGCAGACCAGAAGGAAGAGGGTTCCGATCAGGACGTGGAAGCCGTGGAAGCCCGTGGCCATGAAGAAGGCCGAGCCGTAAAGGCCTGAATTCTCAGCACCTTCGCCGCCGAAGAAGTACTTGTGATCGAGAATGTGGAAATACTCGTAGACCTGCACGGCGGTGAAGATCGCGCCGAGGATCACCGTCAGCAGTACGCCGATCTTGGCCCCGCGCCGGTCTCCGGACTGCAGGGCGTGGTGGGCCCAGGTGACTGTGGTGCCGGACAGCAGCAGGATCAGGGTGTTGAGAAGCGGGAGGTTCCAGGCGGGAACCGTCTCGACGCCCTTTGGCGGCCAGGTCGACCAGGCGGCCCTCACCTCTTCGATTCCGGACTGGGTCCGGAAGTCATTGAAGAGGGCCATCTCGAAGAAGATCCAGAACCAGGCCACGAAGAACATCACCTCTGAGGCGATGAACATGATCATGCCATAGCGGAGGCCGATGCCCACGACCGGGGTGTGGTCTCCCTGGTTGGCCTCAATGGTGACGTCCCGCCACCAGCCGGCCATGGTCAGGAGCACGCCGGCGAAGCCGGCCAGCAACACTGTCAGGTCGCCCTTGGGCAGGCCAAACAGCCCCTTCATGGCGACGACGCCGCCGACCGCCATGACGCAGGCCGCGATCGAGCCCACCAGCGGCCAGGGGCTGGGATTGACGAGATGGTAGTCGTGTTTGACGTCGCCCGCAGACATTGCGCCCCTGTTCCTCTTACTGCCTCAGCCCGCCCGGTGAGTCGCAGACCCGGCAGGCTCGTTTGGTTGTGTCCCTATAGCCCTGCTTTCAGCGTTCCGCCAAGGGCGGATGGCGCCTGCGCGGCCTTGGGCGCCGCATCCTGCGCCGGGAAGAAGGTGTACGATAGGGTCACCTCCGACTTGCCCCGTGTGTCGAAGTCCTCTGCGAACTTCGGATCGACGAAGTAGACCACCGGAAACTCGATCGTCTTGCCCGCGGGGATGGTCTGGTTCGAGAAGCAGAAGCACTCAAGCTTCTGGAAATAGGCGCCCGCGAGTTGGGGGGTGACGTTATAGACCGCGTGGCCGGTTACCGGCTGGTCACTGTTGTTGGTCACTGTGAAGTAGGCGAGGCCGGTCTGGCCGATCCGGAGGGTCTGGGAAGTCTGCTGCGCCCGGAAGCTCCAGGGAAGTTCCCGGACATTGGCGTCGAAGCGAACGACCAGACTCCGTTCCAGAGTTGTCGCAGACGCCTGCTCGGCCCGCCGGGGCGTACCGTCGAAGCCGGTCAGCTGGCAGAAGGCCCGGTATAGCGGCACCGAAGCGTAGGCTGCGCCAATCATGGCCACGAAGCCCGCAGCGCACCAGGCGGCCACCCGGGCGTTACGGCGGGAGACATCAAAGGGGTCGATCGAGGACATTTCCACCCATCCTGAAGACTGTCACGAGGTAGACAAGCACTACGAACCCGACCAACCCCAGGGCGATGGCGAGGTTCCTTCCACGCCGGGCCCTGGCGGCGGCGGCGTTCTCGGGTGACGCCAGCGGCGTCGTTTCGACGTCAGGCTCTGTCATGTCAGACCTCCTGGAAGTCCGGGGGCCGCGCTGCCCAGCAGGTGTTCTCCCAGGAGCGTGGCGAAGAGAAGGGTCAGGTAGAGGATGGAATAGGCGAAGAGGTTGCGGGCGTCCCGCGCCGCAGCCTTCACGTCATAGAGTCCGTCGGTCACCCGGGGATCGGCGGCGTCTCCGGCTCGGCCCGAACGGACCCGCCAGGCGAGCAACAGGAAGACGGCCCCGCCCAGGGCGGCCACCGCCAGGTAGGCGGCGCCTCCCAGTCCGGTGGCGGCTGGCGCCAGGCACACCGGGATGAGAAGCAGGCTATAGATCCAGATCTGACGCCGGGTGACGGCGGCGCCCGCTGTGACCGGCAGCATGGGCACCCCGGCGGCGGCGTAGTCCTCGCTGGTGTAGAGGGACAGGGCCCAGAAGTGGGGCGGCGTCCACATGAAGATGATCGCGCACAGGATCCAGGCGTCCAGCGGCGCCTGGCCCGCGGCGGCGGCCCAGCCGATCACTGGCGGGAGGGCGCCTGCAAGGCCGCCGATCACGATGTTCTGCGCCGTCCAGCGCTTCAGCCACATGGTGTAGACGACGGCGTAGAAGAAGATGGTGAAGGCCAGAAGGCCGGCGGCCAGCCAGTTCAGGGCCAGACCCAGAAGCATGACGGAGAACAGGGAGAGGACGACCCCGAGTGCAAGGGCGTCCGCGGGCTGGACCCGGCCCGCCGGGACCGGCCGGCCGCGGGTGCGGCGCATCCGGGCGTCGATATCGGCGTCATACCACATGTTCAGCGAAGCCGAGGCGCCGGCGCCCACCGCGATACAGAGGATCGCGATCGCCCCCATGACGGGGTGTATCGGCGCCTGGGCGCAGATCAGCCCGGTCGCTGCGGTAAAGACCACCAGGGACATGACCCGGGGCTTGAGCAGCTGGACAAAGTCCTGCCAGCGGGCGGGCGATGAGGCTTGAACGACAGCGGGCGGGGTCATCTGACCTGGTTACCTGACACGGAGAGGGGCGCGCACCGGATCAGACCGGCCCGCGCCCCCCATTTGGTTATTCAGTCCGACCTGTTGAACCAGGCCGGCGCGATTAGTGTCGCGAATCCGGCTTGAAGACCGGGGGGTCGCTGAACTGGTGGAAGGGCGGCGGAGAAGACAGCGTCCACTCCAGGGTCGTGGCGCCCTCACCCCACGGGTTGGCCTCAGCCTTGCGCCGGCGCACGGCGGCCTCGACCAGGATCAGGAGGAAGACCCCGACGCCCACCACGGTGACCAGATAGCCCTGGGTCGAGACCTGGTTCCAGAAGGTCAAGGCCTCAGGATAGTCCACGTAGCGCCGGGGCATGCCCTGCAGGCCCAGGAAGTGCTGCGGGAAGAAGATCAGGTTCACGCCGACGAAGGTGATCCAGAAATGCACCACGCCGAGGAACTCGTTGTACTTCACCCCCCACATCTTCTCGAACCAGTAATAGAAGCCCGCGAAGATGGCGAACACGGCGCCCAGGCTCAGCACATAGTGGAAGTGAGCCACAACGTAGTAGGTGTCATGCAGGGTGTAATCGATGCCCGCATTGGCCAGGACCACGCCGGTCACGCCGCCCACCGTGAAGAGGAAGATGAAGCCGATCGCCCAGAGCATGGGCGTCTTGAAGTCCAGAGAGCCGCCCCACATCGTGGCGATCCACGAAAAGACCTTCACGCCCGTTGGCACGGCGATCACCATGGTGGCCGCCACGAAATAGGCCCTCAGGTCGACCGGCATGCCCACCGTGTACATGTGGTGGGCCCAGACGATGAAGCCGACGAAGCCAATGGCCACCATGGCGTAGGCCATGGCGAGGTAGCCGAACACAGGCTTGCGCGAGAAGGTGGACACGATGTGGCTGATGATGCCGAAGCCCGGCAGGATCAGGATGTACACCTCAGGGTGCCCGAAGAACCAGAAGAGATGCTGGAACATCACCGGGTCGCCGCCGCCGGCCGGGTCGAAGAAGTGGGTGTTAAAGTTCCTGTCCGTCAGCAGCATGGTGATGGCGCCGGCCAGCACGGGCAGGGACAGAAGCAGAAGGAAAGCGGTCACCAGCACCGACCAGGCGAACAGCGGCATCTGGTGCAGGGTCATGCCCGGCGCGCGCATGTTGAAGATGGTGGTGATGAAGTTGATCGCGCCCAGGATCGAGCTCGCGCCCGCCAGGTGCAGGGACAGGATGGCCAAGTCCATCGACGGTCCGACGTGACCCGAGGTCGAGAGCGGGGGATAGATCGTCCAGCCGCCGCCGAACCCTTTCCCGGGACCGCCATCAACGAACAAGGACAGGCACAGCAGAACCCAGGCCGCCACCAGCAGCCAGAACGAGATGTTGTTCATCCGGGGGAAGGCCATGTCCGGCGCGCCGATCATGATCGGGACGAACCAATTGCCAAATCCGCCGATCATCGCTGGCATGACCATGAAGAAGATCATGATCAGCGCGTGGGCGGTGACCACCACGTTGTATCCGTGCTTTGAAGCTTCGACGACGCCGAGCTGGTCCAACCAGCCGCCCTTGACGAAGATCTGCAGGCCGGGCTCAGTCAGTTCAAGCCTGATGAGACCCGAGAGGGCCCCGCCCACCAGCCCCGCCATGATGGCGAAGATGATGTAGAGGGTGCCGATGTCCTTGTGGTTCGTGGAGAAGAGCCAGCGAACCAGGAAGGGGGGCTTGTGATCGTGATCGTGATCAGCGGTGGAAGCGTGGGCCATTGAACTTTTCCTGACCTCAATTCGACGCCGGCGCCATGGCCGGCTCGGGCGTGGCGGAAGGCGGGGATGCTGCGTCCGGAGCTGCGACCGGAAGGGCTGCGGGAGTGGCGGCCGCGGCGGGCGAAGGCGCCGGCGCCGGGGCGCCGCCCACCTTGTAACCGCCCTTGGAGGCGACCCAGGCGTCGAACTCGGCCTGGCTGACGGCGTGGACCTCGATGGGCATGTAGGCATGGTCCACGCCGCAGAGTTCGCGACAGTTTCCATAGTACACGCCAGGCCGCTCAACCTTGAACCAGGTCTCGTTCAGGCGGCCCGGGACAGCGTCGCTGATGATGCCGAAGGCCGGCACAGCGAAGGCGTGGATCACGTCCGCGCCCGTGACGATCACCCGGACGGGCTTTCCGACGGGAACCACCAGGGGCTCGGTCGCGGCCAGGAGATAGGGAACGTTCTTCTCCTTGGCCTTGTCCTCGGGAAGGATGTTCGAGACGAACTCGCTGATCCCATTGTCGGGATACTCGTAGCCCCAGTACCACTGGTACCCCGTGGCCTTCACCGTCATGTAGGGCTTGGGCATGTCGTGGTAGGCGTAGAGAAGCCGGAACGAGAAGATGGCGATGAACATCAGGATCAGGACCGGGACGACCGTCCAGATCACCTCGATGGTCGTATTGTGGCTCCACGTCGCGGGCGTGGGGTTCGCCTTCTTGTTGTAGCGCACCACGACCCAGACCAGCAGGGCCAGCACGAAGAGCGTGATGACCGTAATGATCGGCAGGAGGATGACGTCGTGGAAGAAGGCGGCGTCATGTTTCAGCGGGGTGACCCCCGGTTGAAGCCCGATGGCGCCCGGCGTCGGCTGCCCGACAAGAACTTCATCGGCCAGGGCGGGAAGCGCCCAGACCGTCGCCATGGCGGCTGCGGCGGCGCTTGCCAGCCATGCCCGAATGCCTTGAACCCTAGACTGCATGTCCCCTCGGTCATTGCTTACGGGCGGGTCCGACCCGGGAGGGCGGCCCCGCCGATGTCTTCGTGGACCGCACCGCCGGCTAGCCGAAAGCGGGTCCCTCGAAGGCGTCCATACGCGCTCGCGCCGGACTTGCCAAGCGCTCCCAACGCCTTTCGGAAGCCCCTCGCAGGGTGACGCAAGGGCCTGCAGGCCCTATCTGTGACACAACGATCCCAGACGGAGTTCCGCATGTCCCGCACCCCCGAATCCGCCTCCCTCCTCGAGACCCATGGCCTGGCGCCCGAAACGGCGCGGAGGGTGCTTTCCGAGGCGATCGGAGACGCCGATGACGGCGAGATCTTCCTGGAGCGATCGCGGAGCGAGTCCTTCCTGTTCGATGACGGCCGGCTAAAGTCCGCCGCCTTCGACACCTCCGACGGCTTTGGCCTCCGGGTCGTGGCGGGCGAGTCGGCGGGCTACGCCCACTCCAGCGAGGTGTCCGAGGCCGCAATGAAACGCGCCGCCGGTTCCGCCGCCCTGGCCCGCCGCGGCTATTCCGGCCAGGCCGACGAGGGGCCCCGTCCCACCAACACCCGACTCTACGATGAGGTCGACCCCACCGAGTCCCCGGGATTCGAGGCCAAGGTCGCCCTGCTCCAGGAGATCGACGCCTGGTGCCGGGAGCGGGATCCCCGGGTGGTGCAGGTCATGGCCTCCCTCGGCGGAGAGCAGCGGACGGTCGAGATCCTGCGCGCCGACGGCCGGCTCATCCGCGACGTTCGCCCCCTGGCCCGGATCAACGTGCAGATCACCGTCGAGCGCGATGGCCGGCGCGAGACCGGATTCGCCGGCGCCGGCGGGCGGGCGGGCTTCGAGGCCTGGATCGCCCCGGACCGCTGGCGGGCCCAGGCGGAGGAGGCCCTTCGCCAGGCCCTGGTCAACCTGGAGGCGGGCCCCTGCCCGGCCGGCGAGATGGACGTCGTGCTCGGTCCCGGCTGGAACGGGGTCCTCCTCCACGAGGCGGTGGGCCATGGCCTGGAGGGCGACTTCAACCGCAAGGGCTCCTCGGCCTTCTCCGGACGCATCGGCGAGCAGGTCGCCGCCCGCGGGGTGACGGTCTACGACGACGGCGCCCTGCCCGGCCGCCGCGGCTCGCTGACCGTGGATGACGAGGGCACGCCCACCAGCCGGACGGTGCTGATCGAGGACGGGATCCTGGTGGGCTACATGCACGACCGGATGAGCGCCCGGCTGATGGGCCTGGCCGCCACGGGGAACGGCCGGCGACAGTCCTACGCCCACATTCCCATGCCCCGGATGACCAACACCGCCATGGAGGGGGGCTCGACCCCCCGCGAGGAGATGATCGCCTCGACCCGGCGCGGCCTCTACTGCGCCAACTTCGGCGGCGGCCAGGTCGACATCACCAACGGGAAGTTCGTCTTCCAGTGCACAGAGGCCTACCTGATCGAGGACGGCCGCATCACCCGTCCGGTCAAGGGCGCCACCCTGATCGGCGACGGCCCCACCGCCCTGACCCGGGTGACCATGATCGGCGACGACTTCGACTTCGACCCCGGCGTCGGGGTCTGCGGCAAGTCCGGCCAGTCGGTGCCGGTTGGCGTGGGCCAGCCCTCACTGAAGATCACCGGCCTGACGGTAGGCGGCGCCGGGGGCTGAACCCCGACGACCGCCGCCGGACGCCCGATTCAGGAGGCCTGGGCCGGAGGCTCCGCCCGGACCGGCTTGTCCGCATGCGCCCAGTTTCGGACGACGAAGCTGATCGCGATGAAGGCGACGCCACAGACCACCCCGCCCCACCCCAGGGTTCGGAACCCGCTGATCGCCGTATTGAGCGCGAGCTCCGGGTCCAGCACCTCCCCGCCCACGGACTCGGTCACCAGGAAACCGGCGATCCAGCCGCCCACGTACTGGGCGATCGATGAGGCGAGGAACCAGACCGCCATCATGAAGGAGACGACGCCGGGCAGGGTCAGCTTGGTAATCTCGGACAGGCCCACCGGAGAGAGGAAGAGCTCGCCCAGTGTGTGGAGCAGGTAGAGCAGTCCCAGGAGAACCAGGGGCACGCGGAAGGCGCTGTCGTGGAGTCCCGCACCCCAGACCACGATCAGGAAACCCAGCCCCACCTGGATCAGTCCCAGGCCGAATTTCAGGGTCGGGTTCGGATCCTTCCCTCTCTGGCCCAACCAGGTCCAGAGGGCGGCGAGGAGCGGTGCGAAGATCAGGATGAAGCCCGCGTTGAACGACTGGGTCTGCGCCGCGCCCACCGAGGTGTCGATCCAGCTCCACCAGGCCGAGGGCTGGACCCCGGCGGCGGCGAGCTGCTCAGGGGTGCCATACGGAATGCCAAGGAATCGCCCGGCCTCCTGGGTCAGCGACAGGTCGACATTGGTCGAGGCGAAGAGGTTGAGGGACGAGCCGGCCTGCTCGAAGAGGGTGAAGAAGATGACGGACCCCAGGATCAGGATCACGGCCAGCCCCATTCGCTGGCGCTCCACCCGGGTCTGGCAGACCCGCAGGATGATCCATGCCAGCGCCAGCAGCGAAAGCACGATGGCCGCGACAAGGGCGGCGCCCACGAGCCGGCTGTTCTGGACCGTCAGGAAGACGACGCCGATGGCTAGGATGGACATGATGTAGGTCATCCACTCGCGGCTGATGAAGCCGGCGAAGGGCTCCCGAAGCATGCGCGGATTGGGGGGCTCACCCTTGCCTTCCAGCAACGGCTTGCCCAGAACGAAGACGATCCAGCCCAGGAACATGCCGACCCCGGCGAGCCCGAAGCCCGCCCACCAGCCGAAGTGCTGGCCAAGCAGGCCGCAGAGGATGGCGGCCCAGAAGGCCCCGAGATTGATGCCGTAATAGTAGAGGGTGAAGCCGGAATCCCGCCGAGGGTCGCCCTGCGCGTAGAGTTCGCCCACCACGGCCGAAATATTCGGCTTGAGGAAGCCGACGCCGAGGATGATCAGCGATACGGCGAAGTAGAACATGCTCGCCGAGCCATTGTTGATCAGGGTGCGGACCTCGTAGTCGCCCTCCGGAATCGACGTCGGGAGCCCGGAGGCGATCGGCGCTCCGGGGATTTCGATCCCGCCGCCCTCCCGGGCTCCGAACTCATACTTCTTGCCCTCCACCAGGATGAACGCCACCCGGTCGTCCATCCGGCCTTCAGAAACGATGGGGTAGACGTTCCCGCCGTAAATCAGGTCCTGCTGAGACGGCCGTCCCTCAAAGCCCATCGAGATGTGGCCGGCCACAAGCAGCAGGGCGCCGAAGGCAACCGCCTTGCGGGAGCCCAGCCAGCGGTCTGCGATGAAACCGCCCAGGAGAGGCAGGAGGTACACCAAGGCGGTGTAGGAGGCGTAGAGGGCGCTGGCCTCGCTCCTGTCGAACATGAGGTGTTGGGTCAGGTAGAAGATCAGAATGCCGCGCATCCCGTAGTAGGAGAAACGCTCCCACATCTCGGCGAAGAACAGGACAAGCAGTCCGCGGGGATGCTCACGCAGAAGCTGGCGAAGGACGGGTATGCCGGTGGCCAGGGTGACGAGCAAACCAAGCAGAATGACGATGTTCATCTCAGGGGATTCCGTCGCGGGGCGGGCGCAACGCACCCGCGGAGAGTCTGAGACCCAAACAGATCATGCGCCGCCGGTTGAGGCAAGCAAGCGGGCGGAAGGGCTCAGAAAGCCAGTTCCCGCCAGACGGGATCGACCCGGCCGCCCCAGACGCCATGGAAACGGTCCAGCAACCGGTCGGCGCGGGTCTGGCCACTCTCGGCGATCTCGGCCAGGGGCTGCAGATAGCGGCTCTCGTCCGCACCCGAAGCGTCGAGGCGGGCCCGCCGGCGGAGACCGCCGGCGGCGATCGCCACCAGGTCCCGGGCCACGTCCTGAACGGTCCGGGAGCCGATGCTCGCCTTCAGGCCCAGGCGGGTGACATCGGCCCGCAGGCGCTCGTGCGACTCCAGTGGCCAGTCGCGGCAGAGGTCCCAGGCGGCCGCCAGGGCGGCGGAGTCGTAAAGCAGGCCAGTCCAGAGCGACGGCAGGGCGTCCAGCATGGGCTGCGGACCGGCGTCCGCCCCGCGCATTTCCAGATATTGCTTGAGCCGGACCTCCGGAAAGGCGGTCGTGGCGTGATCGGCGAAATCCTTCAGGTTCGGCCGGTCGCCAGGAAGATCATCGAACCCCTGGGTCATGAACTGCCGGAAGGAACGCCCCGAGAGATCCACATAGGCGCCATTCCGCTTGGCGAAATACATCGGAACATCAAGGAGATAGTTCGCATAGGCCTCGTAGCCGAAGCCCTTGTCGAAGACAAAGCCCAGCATGCCGGTCCGGTCGGGATCCGTGTCGGTCCAGACATTGGCCCGTGCGGTGAGGAAGCCCGAAGGCCGGCCTTCAACAAACGGCGAGTTCGCGAAGAGGGCGGTGACCACCGGCTGCAGGGCCAGGCTGGTGCGGAACTTCAGCCGCATGTCGTCTTCGTTGGCGAAGTCGAGATTGGCCTGCACCGTGCAGGTGCGAAACATCATGTCCAGGCCAAGGCCGCCGACCTTGGGCATGTAGGCGCGCATGATGCGATAGCGCCCCTTGGGCATGACGGGAACCTGCTCGCGCGTCCACTCCGGGGTGAAGCCGAGCCCCAGGAACCCCAGGCCGAGACGTTCGCCCACGGCGCGGACCTCATCGAGGTGGCCCGCCGTCTCTGCAGCGATCTCATGCATGTCAGCGAGGGGCGCGCCGGACAGCTCGAACTGCCCGCCGGGCTCCAGGCTCACATTGGCCCTGCCACGCTCCAGGCCGATGAGGGTCTCCCCTTCGAAGACGCCGGACCAGCCGAAGGCCTTCAGGCCCTCCATGAGGGCGAGGATGCCCATCTCGCCCAAATACGGGACAGCGGCGTGATCCGCCGTCCGGAAGACGAATTTCTCGTGCTCAGCACCCACGCGCCAGTCGGCAGGGGGCGTCTCGCCCGCCTGCAGCCAACCGACGATGTCGGAGAAATCCAGCGGTCGATCGTCGACCTTGGAATCGGCCATGCCCCTCTTCCCGTAGGTTCCCTTCCCGGCCCCGCGATCCGGCGGGGGGCGATCTTTACGCCGTTAAGTCGCCTGCGCGCAAATCAGGATTTCTCGACTGCGTTCAGGAAATCAGGTCCGCCAGTCCCCGATCGCCGCCTGGACCAGGGTCAGGGCGGACAGGGCCGCCGTATCCGCCCTCAGAATACGGGGGCCAAGCGACACGGCGATGACGCCGCTTCGCGATATCAGGCCCGCCCTCTCGGAGGTCGAGAATCCGCCCTCCGGACCAATGAGCACGGCCAGTGGGCCAGGGGGCTGGCCGCCGAGGGCCTCCAAAAGGGGCGGCGCGTCACCGGCCTCGTCGCAGAAGATCAGCCGTCCTCCGCCCGGTCGTCCGTCCAGCGCCCGGGACATAGGTTCCGGTGCATGAACCGTCGGGACATCAAGCCGCCCGGTCTGCTCGGCGGCCTCTGCCGCGATGGCCTCCAGGCGGTCGATCCGGGCATGGTCCGCATTGGTCCTTTCGGTGGTGACCAGGCGGATCTCACCGACCCCCAGTTCAACGGACTTGGCGATCACGGTCTCCAGCGGCGTCCGCTTCACCAGCGCCATGACGAGGACCAGGTCCTCACGGGGGGGCTGGATCCGGATCCTGTTGAGGACCCTCAGCCGGGTCTCGCGCCGGCCTGTCGCGGCGACGGCGGCGGCCCATTCCCCGTCGCGACCGTTGAAGACCAGGACCTCGTCCCCCGGCCCGCGCCGCATGACCTGGACCAGGTAGCGGGCCTGGACATCCGGGAGGGCGATCTCCCGGCCCTCGGCGAGGTCGACGTCGACGTAGAGGCGGATCATGCTTCCTCCTAGACCCGAAGCCGCCCCCCGCCTAGATTCCGCGGATGAGTGAAAAGACCCCGACCGGCGCAGCCTATGAACAGGACCTCCAGCGGCTGCAACTGGCCCTGGTCCGCTATCAGCAACACGCCATCGCCGAGGGCGACAAGGTCCTCATCATCTTCGAGGGACGCGACGCGGCGGGCAAGGACGGCTCGATCCAGAGGATCACCGAGCACCTGTCCACCCGGGCGACCCGGGTCATCGCTCCGCCCAAGCCCTCGGACCGGGAGCGCAGCCAGTGGTTCTTCCAGCGCTATGTCCAATGGCTTCCCGCCGCCGGTGAGACCGTGATCTTCAACCGGTCCTGGTACAACCGGGGCGGAGTCGAGCCGGTCATGGGCTTCTGCACGGAGGACGAGCACGAGCACTTTCTTCGCGAGGTCCCCGCCTTCGAGGGCATGCTGGTCGACAGCGGCGTCAGGCTCGTCAAGCTCTGGCTGGACGTCAGCCGGAAGGAACAGAAGAAGCGCCTTGAGGAACGCCGCACCGACCCCCTGAAGGTCCTGAAGTCCAGCCCGCTGGACGAGGCCGCGCAATCGCGCTTCGACGACTACACCGCCGCCCGGGACGGCATGCTCCGGCGCACCCACTCAGACGAGGCGCCCTGGACCTGCGTCCGGTCGGACCAGAAAAAGCCGGCGAGGCTGGCCATCCTGCGCCATCTTGTCCGAACCCTGGCGCCGGAATCGATCGCCGGGGCGGTCGAGGCTCCCGATCCCGCCGTCCTCTTCACCTTCGAGCTCGGCGCCCTGTCGGATGGCCGCCTGGCCCGGTGAAGACCGAACTCTCCGCCCCCGAGGCCCGCCGCCTGGCCCTTCGCGCGCAGGGGTTCGGACACGCGCCGCCCCTGGCGCCGGGCCGCCGGGAGGTCCTGCAGACCCTGCGCCGGCTGGGCGTCCTGCAGATGGACTCGGTCAATGTCCTCGCCCGGTCCCACTACCTGCCCCTCTTCTCCCGCCTTGGCCCCTACCCACGCACGGCGCTGGAGGACCTGGCCTGGGCCGGACGCCGGGGCCTCTTCGAATACTGGATGCACGAGGCCTCGCTGGCGCCCCTCGAGACCCAACCCCTTCTGCGGTGGCGGATGCAGGACGCCGCCGAGGGCGTGGGGGTCTGGCGCGGCGTAGCGGCCTTCCTCCGGAGCCACGGCGACTTCATCGACCGGGTGCTTGGCGAGATCCGGGACCGGGGGCCCCTCTCAGCCGCGGAACTGGGCCTTGGGGCGAAGGGCGCCGGCGGCTGGTGGGGCTGGAGCGAAGGCAAGCGGGCCCTCGAGTGCCTGTTCTGGACGGGAAGGCTGACCACCTCCACCCGCAGCGGCGCCTTCGAGCGCATCTACGGTCTGCCGGACCAGGTGCTCCCGTCAGGGCTCCTGGCGGCGCCGACACCGGACAGGGTCCAGGCCCAGCGAGAGCTGGTCCGCATCGCCGCCCGGGCGCAGGGCGTGGCGACAGAAGCGGACCTCAGGGACTATTTCCGCCTGAGCGCCGCAGACGCCCGCCTGCGGGTGGCGGAACTCGTGGAACTGGGAGAGCTGACTCCCGTTCGGATCGAGGGCTGGCGGGCGCAGGCCTATCTGTCGCCCGACGCCGGGGCGCCCCGGAAGGTCAAGGCCGAGGCCCTCCTCAGTCCCTTCGACAACCTCATCTGGTTCCGCGACCGGGCCGAGCGCCTGTTCGACGTGCGCATCCGGCTGGAGATCTACACCCCCGCCCACCGCAGGGTGCACGGCTACTATGTCCTGCCCTTCCTGGAGGGCGAGGCGATCACCGCCCGGGTGGACCTGAAGGCCGACAGGAAGGGCGGCAGGCTCCTGGTCCAGGCCGCCCACGCCGAGCCCGCCGCAGGCCTGCAGACCCCGGCGGCCCTGGCCCGGAACCTTCGGAGCCTGGCGGGCTGGTTGGGCCTGGAGACGGTGTCCGTGGCGCCGAAGGGTGATCTCGCCGGGCGTCTCGGCGCCGAGCTGTCCAGGGACGACGTCGCCTACTAGCCCGCAGCCTTCGGAACCATCACCAGCCAGGGGGTCGGCGCGGCGCGGAACTCCCAGACGGCGAGCAGCTGGTCCAGGTGGCTGCGGTTGCGCAGCAGCTCCGGCAGGGGCGCGGTCTTGGGGCCGGGCCGGACCTCGGTGATCTCATGGGTGGCCTCGAAGCGGGCGCGGACGCGGTCCATCACCCCCGGACGGTAGACGTCATGGGTCTCGACGATCAAACGCATGCCCGCCAGGGCCGGAGCGAGGTCAGGGCGCAGAAGGTCATCCTCCGCGCCCTCGATATCGACGATCACCAGACAACGGTGGCCCTGGAAGCGCTGGAAGTCCTCCGGCTGGAACAGGCCGCCCGTGTGGACCCTCTCCGAGACGCCGTTCATCTCCGCCATTGTGCGGCAGGCCTGCAGGGCGGCCGCGGCCGTGTCGTGCGCGAAGACCTCGGCCCGCGGCGCGATCCGCGCCAGGCCGACGGCGTAATAGCCTTCCGCACAGCCGATATCGAGGATGACTTCGGGCTCCTCCGCCAGGGCGGCGATCAGGTGGGGGTGCAGCTCGTCCTCATAGGTCCCGATCAGGCGGGGGGCGAGGGCGCCCTCGGTCGCAGACTCCAGGTAGGCCATGCCGGCGAACGGGCCTCCAAGCACCGCACCCCCTGACTGCGCCCTCAGGGCCTGGGCGATCATCCGGGAGCGCCATATGGCCAGAACCCGCAAGCCCAGGGTCGCGCCCTCCGGCGTCGACAGGCCGCCGGGTCCGTCCAGCCGGGCGCGGAACCATTCCCGGACCGTCTCAAGATAACTGGCCATCCGCCCTCCGGGGCTTTGGAGTCACCTTGCTCCCATGGGCGGGTGGGCTCAAGTCGTCCTCAGGCGGCGCCCAGGGTCACGGCGTGAAGCCGGGCGTAGGCCCCGCCGCGCCGGACCAGCTCATCATGCCCCCCCTCCTCGAGGATGCGGCCGTCCTCAAAGACGAGGATCCGGTCAGCATTCCGGACGGTGGAGAGCCGGTGGGCGATGATGACCGTGGTCCGCCCCTCCATCAGGGCCTCCATGGCAGCCTGCACCTCGCGCTCGGTCTCCACGTCGAGGGACGATGTCGCCTCATCCAGGACCAGGATGGGCGCATCCGCCAGGAAGGCCCGGGCGATGGCCACTCTCTGGCGCTCGCCCCCGGACAGCTTCACCCCCCGCTCGCCCACCAGGGTGCTGTAACCGCCGGGCAGGCGGGCGATGAAGTCGTGGGCCCTCGCCCGGCGGGCGGCCAGTTCGATCTCCGCCGGAGTCGCCTCCGGCCGGCCATAGGCGATGTTCTCGGCGATGCTCCGATGGAACAGGGCTGGATCCTGCGGCACGACGGCGATGGCCCGACGCAGGCTGGCCTGGGTCACTTCGCCCACGTCCTGGCCGTCGACCCGGATCGCGCCGGAGTCCACATCGTAGAGCCGCTGGATCAGCTTGACGAAGGTCGACTTGCCCGAGCCTGTAGGCCCCACCAGCGCCACACGCTCGCCCGGCTGGATGCGCAGGGAGAAGTCGCTGAACAGGCGCCGCCCTGACTTGGCGTAGCCGAAGCCCGCTCGGTCAAAGACGATCTCGCCGGCGCCGGGCGCAAAGGGACGAGCGTCCGGCCGGTCCGGCACCTGCGGACCGGTGCGCATGTAGCGGGCCAGATCCTCGGCGTCGTCCAGGCCCTTCTGCAGCATGCGGATATTGTCCCCCAGGTTCCGCAGGTAGCCGCTCATCAGCATGAAGGCCGTGACGCCAAAGACAACATCGCCGGGAGTCGCCTCGCCCCGGGTCCACAGGTGGATCAAGAGGCCCGTCAGACCGGCCTGGAGGAAGGCGAGCAGGAGGTTCTGGACCATCCAGATGTCGGTGAAACTGTACCAGGTGCGGATCACGGCGTCGCGCCAGAGCGAAGTCACGCCGGCGATCCGGGCCTCCTCCCGCACCTCGGCGCCGAAGCTGCGCACGGCGGCGTTGCCCGAGATGGAGTCCGCCAGGGCGCCGCCGATCCGGGTGTCCAGCGACACCGAGCGCTGGTTCAGCGGCCGGGCGAAGCGGGAGATCAGAAAGATGTTGGAGCCGATGAACAGGGCGACTGCGAACAGTGAAAACAGGCCGACCATGGGCCAGCGTAGGATCATCATCACGGACAGGCCGACCAGCACCAGCAGGGCCGGTCCGATCCACATGATCAGGGCGTCCGAGACCTGGTCGTAGGCCCACATGGCGCGGCTGAGCTTGCGCACCGTCGCCCCGGCGAAGGCGTCGGCGTGCCAGTCGGCGGAATAGGCCTGGACCCGCGCAAAGCCGGCGTCGGTCATTTCCTTCATGTTGAAGGCCGCCAGCTGGCACCAGGGCTTGTCGCGGATGTTCCGCACCAGGGCCAGGGCGACGCCCAGGCCGATGAAGATCGCCCACCAGCGCCAGGCGTCCGGGGCCAGGGCGGAGCCTTGGGTCAGGGTGTCGACCATCCGTCCCGCCGCCCAGGGCATGGCCATGTCGAGGCCAATGGACACCAGGGCGAAGGTCACCACCCAGGTCAGCCGCCAGGGGCGGCGCATCCAGAAGCTGGCGATGAAGCCCATCACCTGGAGGTTGGAGAGGGTGCGCTCACGAGGCGCCTCGTCCTCGTCTTCATAGTGTTCAGTCATGTCTGCAGCAGGGTCGGCGCGAGCCCGGTAAAGGCGCGGCGGTGTCAGGGAAGGAGTCCGGCGGGGATCGCCGGGGAACCGGGAGCTCTCGGGGCTCAGCGCCCCTGACGCTCCGGTTTGCGGAGGGGTTTGGCGACAGATTCTGTCATTCGGCCCCTCCTTTCCTGCGGCTGGGAACAGGATGGGTTTGCCCTCGCGTAAGCCCAGGGTCAACCGCCCGCCTCCGGGTCCTATTCGACTGATGCAGCCTCGCCACAGTCTGGTAGAACCCGGCCATGCCCGAGGTGCGCCCGACCGACATCCTTCCTGACGCCCGCCCCGACAACTGGGTGGACCGCTTCGCACCTCACAGCCTGCGGCCCTGGCTGAAGCTGGGCCGGTTCGACCGGCCGGCGGGCATCTGGCTGCTCATGCTGCCCGGGTGGCAGGGCGCCGCCCTCGCCGCCTCTATGGCGGGGGAGTGGCCGGACCTTCTTCTGCTGGCCAAGATCTTCGCCGGCGCCGCCCTGATGCGGGCGGCGGGGTGCGCCTACAACGACATTGTTGATCGTGACCTGGACGCCAAGGTCGCGCGTACTGCGGGTCGTCCCGTGGCCTCGGGGCGGATTTCCGTGCGGCAGGCCTGGGCCTTCGTCGTCGCCTGCAGCCTGGCGGCGGCCCTGATCCTCTTCACCCTGCCGCCTCTGGCGATCGGCCTGGGGATCGCCTCCCTGGCGCTCGTGGCGGCCTATCCCTTCATGAAGCGGATCACCTGGTGGCCGCAGGCCTGGCTGGGCCTGACCTTCAACTGGGGCGCCCTGCTGGGCTTCGCCGCGGCGACCGGAAGCCTCGAACCGCCGGCCTACCTGCTCTATGCGGCCGGCCTGTTCTGGACCCTCGGCTACGACACCATCTACGCCGTGCAGGACATGGAGGACGACGCCCTGGCCGGCATCCGGTCCTCGGCGCGCAGGCTGGGTCGACGGGCGCCCCGGGCCGTCCTGGGCTTCTATGTCCTGGCCTTCGCCCTTGCCCTGGCTTGCGCCTTCGCCGCGCGCCTGGGCCCCCTGTTCCTGCCCCTGGCCGCCGGCTACGGCCTGCATCTCTCCCGTCAGGCCGCCCGGCTGGACCTCGACGACCCAGCCGGCGCCCTCGATCTCTTCCGTTCCAACGCCCTTGCCGGCCTGATCCTCTTCGCAGCCCTGGCCGCAGGCCAGTTCGGCCAGGGACTTTGGGGCGGCGGGGGCTTGTAGAGCGGCCGGCGGGACCCGATAGTCTGTGACCAACGCCAGGGAGGCAGACATGGCCGACGACGCCCTTCCGACGATCCTGCAGCTCACGCCTCTGGACGAGGACTACCGCCACGACCCGGCGACTGTCCTGTCGAAGCTTCGCAGCGCCTGCCCCGTCCACCATGACGCCTTCAGCGGGGCCACCTTCGTGTCCCGCTATTCCGACGTCCGGGGCGTGGCCACCGACCTGACGCTCTGGCGCGATCCCCTGCGCGCCGATCCGGAGAGCCGTCGCCTCCAGCGCTTCGATCCGCCGGACCCGAACCTGCCGCGTAGCGAGACCTCCAGCATCCTGACCCTGGATGACCCGGACCACGCCCGTATCCGCGGGCCCCTGTCCCGGGCCCTCTACGCCCGGGTGGCCAAGTTCCGCCCCGAGGTCGAGCGGATCGTCGACGAGGCCCTCGACCGCATCGGCGACCAGGCTGAGGTCGACCTGATGGACCTGTTCTGCGTCCCCATCCCGATCGACGTGATCGCCTCCATCCTGGGCGTGCCGCATGACCGGCTGGAGGACTTCCGGGACTGGTCCGAGGGTCTGATCCAGGGCCTGAACCCCTTCCGCAACTCCGACCAGACCGCCCACATGGAGCGGTCGAGCCTCGCCCTCACCGCCTACTTCACCGAGGCCCTCGCCGACCGGCGCGCCCACCCGCGTGACGACCTGATCTCGGACATGGTCCGCCTCCAGGGCGAAGGAACGCCGATCAGCGATACCGAACTGCGCATCAACCTCACGGCCCTCCTCGTGGGCGGCAACCTGACCACCACCGACCTCATCGGGAATGGCGCGCGGCTTCTCATGCTGAACCCCTCGGAGAAGGCCAAGATGATGGCCGACCCGGGCCTGGCCGCCGCCCTGGTGGAGGAAGTGCTGCGTTTTGACCCCCCCGTCGACGCCACCTCGCGGGTCGCCTCCCGGGATCTCGAGATCAGCGGCTGCCCGGTCTCGAAGACCCGAAGCGTCAACCTGCTCCTGAGAGGCGCCAACCGCGACCCGGAAGCCTTCGAGAACCCCGACGTGTTTGACATCACCCGGAAGAAGGTCCCCCACATGTCCTTCGGCGGCGGGGCCCACATCTGCATTGGCGCGCCCCTCGCCCGACTGGAGGCCCAGGTGGCCCTGCCTCGCCTGTTCGCCCGTTATCCGGACCTCGCCCTCGCGGATCCGACCGCGGAGCCCTCCTGGCGCAAGCTTCCCTTTTTCCGGGGCCTGGAAACCCTGGTCGTGAAGACCGGGGCCTGATTCCGGCCTCAAATCTCTGTAAGGAAGGGCGCATCCAGCGTACCCAACGCCCTCACAGCAGGAAAGAAACCATGCGCAAGGTCCTCGCGATCGCGGCCTGCCTCCTCGGCGCCGCCGCCCTCACCGCCTGCACCACCATCGACGCCACCACGGGCGAGACCGTGCGCAGCAACACTAAGACCGGGGCCCTGACCGGCGCCCTGGCCGGCGCCGCCCTTGGCTATCTGACCAACACCAACAACAGTGACCAGGGCCGCAAGAACGCCCTGATCGGCGCGGGCCTCGGCGCCCTCGCCGGGTCCGCAGTCGGCAACTACATGGACAAGCAGCAGGCGGAGCTGCGTCGCGAGCTGGCCGGCACAGGGGTCAATGTCGAGCGCCAGGGCGAGAACATTGTTCTTCAGATGCCCGGTGACGTGACCTTCGACACCAACCGCTCCGAGATCAAGCCGCAGTTCTACACCGTGCTGAACGACGTGGCCGGAACCCTGAACAAGTATCCGCAGACCACGGTCGACGTGATCGGCCACGCCGACTCCACCGGGTCCGCCGAACTGAACCAGGGCCTGTCCGAACGCCGGGCCGGGTCGGTCGCCGAGTATCTCGTCACCGCGGGCGGGGTCATGCGCGAGCGGCTGGCGGTGGCCGGCAAGGGCGCAAGCGCGCCCATCGCCGACAACGCCACCCCCGACGGCCGGGCCAAGAACCGCCGGGTCGAGATCGTCCTGAAACCGATCACCAGCTGATCCGGACCGGCCATCCATGCCCGCCGCCGCCCGCGTCGATCCCAAGGCCTACTTCAGCCCGACGGAATGGGCGACCCTCGCCCGCCGCTCCCGCTGGAAGGGGCTGGCCCTTCTGGCGCACGCCTGGGGGGTGATCTTCGCCTCGGCGGCCATGGCGGTGATCTGGCCTCTGACCCTTCCCCTCGCGGTCATGATCATCGGCGGGCGCCAGCTGGGCCTGTCCATACTGATGCATGACGCCGCCCATGGGGCCCTGCATCCCAATCCGAGGATTAACGACCTTGCGGGTGAGTGGCTGACGGGCGGCGGACTCGCGCGCTACCGGGCCTACCATCTGGGCCACCACAAGTACGCGCAGCAGGACGAGGACCCGGACATCGGCCTGTCGGCGCCCTTCCCCATCACCCGCACCTCTCTGCGGCGAAAGATGCTGCGCGACCTGACCGGGCGGACCTTCTTCAAGCAGAGGTTCGGCGATCTGGTCCGCCGGCTGAAGGACCGCGCGCCGGGCCAGCCGGTCCTGCCGATCCTGGTCGAGGAAGTCCGGCGCAAGCGCCGTTGGCTGCTGGGCGGCGTGGTCATCACCCTGGTCGGCGGCGCGTTCGGCGTCTGGTGGGCCTGGCCGGTCTTCTGGGTCCTGCCACAGGCCACATGGTTCCCGGTCATCACCCGGCTTCGCAACATCGCCGAGCACGCCTGCATCGCCCGGGGGGAAGCCGACCCCCTGCGACAGGCGCGCACCACCCATGCCGGCTGGCTGGCCCGCGCCGTGCTCGCCCCCTACTGGGTGAACTACCACTGTGAGCACCACATGTTCATGCACCTGCCCTGCTACAACCTGCCTCGGGCCCACCGCCTGCTGGCCGGGAAGGGGGTGCTGGACGCCATGCTCCACGAACCGGGCGGCTACCGGGTCGTCCTGGCCCGCGCCACCTCTCGCCCGGAGACGCCCGCCGCGACCGCCGCGGCCGCCGGATGATCGGCGCCGATCCCGCGAGCCGCCGCGCCTTCATCCTGGCGAACACCCGCCTCCAGAGCCCGCCCCACACCCCCGAGCTGTCGCTGCACCTGGCCGACGAGATCACGCCCATCTGGCGCATGACGGAGGAAGCCCTGGAGGAGATCGGCCTGCCGCCGCCCTTCTGGGCCTTCGCCTGGGCGGGGGGGCAGGCCCTGGCCCGCTATATCCTCGATGCGCCTCAGACCGTCGCCGGCCAGAGGGTGATCGACTTCGCCTCCGGGTCGGGGATTGTCGCCGTGGCGGCGGCCCGGGCGGGCGCACACAGCGTGCTTGCGGCGGACATAGACGGTTTCTGCGGTGCGGCCCTGGCCCTGAACGCCGAGGCCAATGGCGTGATCGCCGACTTCACCGACCAGGACCTGCTGGATCAGCCTCCGCCCGAGGCCGACGTCATCCTGGCCGGGGACATCTGCTACGAGAAACCCCTGGCGGCCCGGGTGATGGCCTGGCTGGAGGCGGGCGCCCGGCGGGGCGCCCGGGTCCTGATCGGCGATCCGGGGCGATCCTACTTCCCCCGCGAGGGCCTGGTCCGCCTGGCCGAGTACCAGGTGCCCACGACCCGCGAACTCGAGGACATGGAAGTGAAGCGGACAGCGGTCTGGACATTCCCACCCCGCTGATCCAGTGTGAACATAAAAGGAACAATGGAAGGATCCGCTCCCGTGACCTACCTCCTCCCTGAACCGGACCTGCGCTGGGGGCGGCGTATTCCGGCGGCCTCCTTTCTGGCGCGCCCACCCTGGCTTGGCGCCCTCATCGCGGCCGTGACCCTTGGGCTCGCAGGGGCCGCAGCGGCCTCCGAGCCGCCCGAGCTGTCAGTCTTCTCCAAGCCCCCGCCGGCGGCTGTCATCGACCGGCCTCTGGAGGCGGACAGGCCCAGCCAGACCCTGGGCCTCGCCCGGATTTCCGCGTCGATCCGACACGGTTCGCCCTACGCCCTTGTTCTTTGGGGACGAAAATGCGCGCCGGACAGCCTCGTGACCTGGGACGAGGCCAACGACGCGTTCGAGAAGACCGAGGTGGATGACCGGATCTTCCACGAAACCCTATCCGGACTCGGCTTCCGGGTGGCGGGGGATCCTACCGACCTCTTCCGGGACGCCGAGGCCCCGGCGGGTGACCTCCAGGTCGGGGGCCTGATCACCGACTACAGCTTTTCGGTCTGCGGCGGCTTCATGCCGGGAGAGCAGAAGCTCGACATTGAGACGGCCATCGGCACCGGCGCGGGGCAGATGACCGTGGAGTGGCAGATTCACGCCCCCGCCCTGTCCCGGACCATCGCCCGGATCCGCACCACCGTCAGGGTCGAGACCGCCAACCCGGTCATCAACGCCCCCGTAGCGATCGACCAGGCCCTGCTGCGGGACAGCCTGCGCGCCCTCGCCGCCGACGAGGGGTTCCGCAAGACGGTCACGACTCCCATCCGTGCGGCTTCAGGCCTTGTGGAGCCCCAGCCTGGCGAACCCTTGCGGCTCGCGCCGGGCAGGGCGCCGGCGAGCATACCCGACGCGCACAGGGCGGTGGCGGCGGTGATGACCGGCGCCAGCCTGGGCACCGCCTTCCTGGTCTCGGACCAGGGGTATCTGCTGACGAACCGGCACGTGGTGGGCTCCACCCGCCTGCTGAAGCTGCGCTGGTCCGATGGCTCAGAGAGCATCGGCGAGGTCATCCGTTCGGACGCAGGCCGCGACGTGGCGCTGATCCGAACCGACCCCCGGCCGGGGCCTGTCCTGCGGCTGCGGAGCGAACCTGTCCGGCAGGGCGAGACCGTCTTCGCCCTGGGAACCCCGATGGAGACGCGGCTTCAGGGCACCCTGACCCGAGGCGTGATCTCAGCCAGCCGGACCCTGGCCGGATACCGCTTCATACAGAGCGACGCCGCGGTGAACCCCGGCAACAGCGGCGGGCCCCTCCTGGATGAGTCCGGTCGGGTCGTGGCCATGACGGTCTCCCGCTATGCCTCGGAACCCACCGACCGCATCCAGGGGCTCAACTTCTTCATTCCCATTGAGGACGCCCTCAGCTTTCTGGCGCTGACCCTCGAGCCGCGGTAGTCGTCAGGCAACGACGCCGGGCCGCCCCTCCGGCGCACAAACCCGGAGCCTGGCCCATGCTGCGACGCACCTTCCTCGCCACCCTGCCTGGGCTCGCCGCGGCTGGCGGGGCCCCGGCCCAGAGCCGCGAGGCCAACCCCAACCGGAACCGGCCGGACGTGGGTCCAGGGGACCGTATCGACGGCGCCACCTTCGCCAGCCGGAGCGCCGCCTGGGGCGTGCGGGGCGCGGCGGCGACCGCCCATCCCCTGGCCACACAGACCGCCATCGACATCCTCAGGAAGGGCGGCTCCGCCGTGGACGCCGCCATCGCGGCCAACGCCGTCCTGGGCTTCGTGGAGCCGATCGCCTGCGGGATCGGGGGAGACGCCTTCGCCATGCTCTGGGACCCGCGGACACGGCGGGTGGAGGGGTTGAACGGATCAGGGCGGAGCCCAAAGGGACTGAGCCTGCAGACCGTGAGGGCCCGTGCGGTCAAGGGACTGATCCCCTCCTTTGGCGCGATCTCGGTCAGTGTCCCCGGCGCCGTCGACGCCTGGTGGACCCTGCACCAGCGCTACGGGAAGCTGCCCTGGAAGGACCTGCTGGCGCCCGCCGCCGCCCTCGCCCGGGAGGGCGTCCCGGTCAGCCAGAACGTCGCCTACTATCTGGCCCGGTCCCTGCGCAACTTCAGCCGTCCCGGCGCCGGAATCGAGGAGATCGAGAACTTCCGGCGCACCTGGGCCCCCGGGGGACGCGCGCCCGTCGAGGGCGAGGTCTTCGCCAACCCGGACCTGGCCCGGACCTACGACCTGATCGCGGCCGGCGGGCGCGACGCCTTCTATGAAGGTGAGATCGCCGAACGGATCGAAGGCTACTTCAAGCGGATCGGCGGCTGGATGACCCGGGCGGACCTCGCCGCGCACCGCACCCGCTGGGACGCCCCCCGCCAGACCCTCTACCGGGGCGTCGAGGTCTTCGGCCTTTCGCCCAACACCCAGGGCCTTTCGACCCTGCAGATCCTCAACATGATGGAGACCTTCGACATCGCCGGCATGGGCTTCCAGTCCCCGGCCGCCATCCATCACGGGGTCGAAGCCAAGCGCCTGGCTTTCGAGGACCGGGCCCGGTACTTCGCCGACCCTGACTTCGCCAGGATTCCCACAGACTGGCTGTTGTCCAAGGACTACGCCGCCGAGCGGGCGCGGCGAATCCGCCCTGACGCCATCCTTTCAGACCTGCGCCCGGGCCAGGCGCCCTCCCGGGGCGACACCACCTATTTCTGCACGGCGGACGCGGACGGCATGATGGTCTCCTTCATCCAGTCCAACTACCGGGGGATGGGATCGGGACTGGCGCCGGACGGCCTGGGATTCATGCTCCAGAACCGCGGCGAACTCTTCGCCCTGCAGGACGGTCATCCCAACCTCTACGCCCCCGGCAAGCGGCCCTTCCAGACGATCATTCCGGGCTTTGCGGTCCGCGACGGCGCGCCCTGGCTGGCCTTCGGCGTCATGGGCGGCGACATGCAGCCCCAGGGACAGGCCCAGATCCTGTCCAACATGGTCGACTTCAAGCTCGGCGTTCAGGAGGCGGGAGACGCCCCCCGCTGGCGTCACGAGGGCTCTCCGGAACCCACTGGGGAGGCCGCCCGTCCCGGCGCGGGCCTCCTCCGGCTGGAGCGCGGCGTCCCGCAGGCGACCCGCGCGGCCCTTGTCGCCCTCGGTTGGCCGATCGGCGAAAGCGACGGCGGCTTCGGGGGCTACCAGGCCATCGAGCGATGGCCCGGCCGGTACGCTGCGGCTACGGAGATGCGCAAGGATGGCGTCGCCCTGGCCTGGTAGGGCCTCTGGCGCCTGCCCCGCCTAGAAGTCGTCTTCCATGAGCGAGCGGAAATGCTCGAAGATTTCCGCCGCCCGGGCCTCTCCCGTGGGGGGCGGCCCGGTGACGGCGTCCTCCGCCGGACCGGAGTCCGACCCGGCGACAGGCTCGGCCCCGACGCCGGCGAGCCGGCCCATGACGAGACCGTTCTGGACGAGCAGCAGGGGCTCTCCTGCGGCGAGGCCGGCAAGGATCTGGGCCACCCGGGGAGGAAGATCATCAAGGTCGATCTGCTTCATCGCCCCCTACTCTAGCCCGGCCCGGCCCTTCGGCAAGACGGCAGGTCGACGACAGACGGCGCAGCCCGGCCAGGCGATCGGCGCTTCGGACATGGACGCGGAGGCGGGAAGAGGCGACACTCCGACCTTGAGACTCCGGAGGCGACGCCCATGGACCTGATCCCCGCCGGCCACGCCCTGGCCCTCTGGAGCGCCCTGCACATCCTGTTGCTGCTGGGCCTGTCCCTCCTTGTGGTGCGCCAGCGCCGCCGCCACGGCGTAGCCCTGGGCGACGGCGGGGTGCCGGAACTGGCCTGTGCCATCCGCGCCTTCGGCAACGCCACGGAATACATCCCCATGGGCCTGGTCGGCCTTGCCGCCCTGACCTTGGCGGGGGCCCCTGCGCTTGCGGTCCATCCCGCGGGGCTCGTCCTGTTCGGCGGCCGCCTCGCCCACGCCATCGGCCTCTCCCGGTCCGGCGAAGCCTCGCCCCTCAGGGCGGCGGGGGTGGCGGCCACATGGGGCGCGTACATCTACCTGGCGGTCGCCCTCCTCTTCTACGCCCTGCCCTGAGGCCGACGCCGCCCGCTTGCCCCGGCGGCGCCGGGCGGCCATATGGCGTCCATGAGCACCGAACTGTCCACAGACCTTGTCGCCGCCGCCCTCAGGGCGGGGGCGGACGCCGCCGAGGCCATCGAGGCCGAACACCAGGCCCTGTCGGTCACCGTACGTCACGGCGGGCTGGAGGAGGTCGAGCGCGAGGAGTCCCGGGACCTGAGCCTTCGGGTCTTCGTCGGCAAGCGGCATGCGACGGTCTCCGGCTCCGACATCACCCCCGATGGCCGCGCACGGCTGGTGGAGCGGGCGGTCGCCATGGCCCGCCTCGCGCCGGAGGATCCCTGGTCCGGCCTGGTCGAAGCCGGGGCGCTAGCGCGCGGCCCCCACCCCGCCCTCGACCTCTTCGATCCCGCCGATCCCGACCCCGAGACCCTAGAGGCCCTCGCCCGGGAGGCGGAGGCCGCCGCCCTGGATATGCCGCGCATCGCCAACTCCGACGGCGGCTCGGCCTCCTCGTCCCGCTCGGTCTGGCGCCTGGCGACTTCCAACGGCTTCTTCGGCGAACACCGGGCGACGGGATTTCATGTCGGGGCCGCCGTCATCGCCGGCGAGGGCGAGGGCATGGAGAGCGGCTATGACGGCCTTTCCCGTCGCTGGTTTGCGGACCTGCCATCACCGGAACAGGTCGGCCGGGAGGCGGCCCGCCGGGCGGCATCCCGCCTCGGCGCACGCAAGATCGCCTCAACCACCGCGCCGGTCATCTTCGAGAACCGGATCGCCACCTCGCTCATCGGCCCCTTCCTTGGCGCCATCAGCGGGCCTTCGGTCGCCCGCGGGGTCTCCTTCCTGAAGGATCGCCTCGGCCAGGCCGTCTTCGCCCCTGGGGTGAACCTGATCGACGACCCTCACCGACCCCGAGGCCTGGGCTCCTCACCCTTCGATGATGAGGGCGCCATGAACCGGCGCACCGCCCTGGTGGACAAGGGCGTCCTGACCACCTGGCTCCAGAACGCCGCCTCGGCGCGGCAACTCGGCATGGCCCTGACCGGACATGCTTCCAGGGGATCCGCAGGCCCCGCAGGTGTGGGCATATCCAACCTGACCCTTGAGCCCGGGGACCGCGACCTCGCCGGCCTGATGTCAGACGCCGGGACCGGGCTGCTGGTGACCTCCATGTTCGGCCCCTCGCTGAACGCCAATACGGGCGACTGGTCGGTCGGGTGCTCGGGCTTCTGGTTCGAGAACGGGGAGATCGCCTACCCGGTCTCGGAGATCACCGTGGCGGGCGCCCTGCCCGATATCTACGCACGTCTGATCCCGGGCTCTGACCTGGAGCTCCGCGGTTCCGCCAACGCTCCCTCCCTGCTGGTCGACAATCTGTCGATCGCCGGCAAATAGAACCCTCTCCGGAGCGACTTCGGGGGTCGTGATACCCCTCTGACGTCAATCCTGGCATGGAAGAACCCCAAACGGGTGAATTCCAGGAAGGGTCCACTGATCCTTAACCCCTGCGGGCCTATATCCCCCGGGAAGGAAAGGGATTTCAGGAGTCGAACGCATGCCCCATCGCCAGCTGCTTCACCTCGTCATCGGCGGCGAACTCGTTGACGTCGACACGGTCGAGTTCCGCGACCTCTCGAAGATCGACCTGGTCGGCGCCTACGCCAGCTACCAGGAGGCGGTCGACGCCTGGCGGGCCAAGGCCCAGTCGACGGTGGACAACGCCCTGATGCGCTACTTCATCATCCACGCCCACAAGCTGCTGGACCCGGACTCGGACGAACACGCCGACGACCACGCCCACTGAGCTACTCGCGGCGCAAAAGGATCTCCGTCAGGGCCCGGCCCCACATGTTCGACCGGAAGTCCGCCTTGATGGCGTCCGGGTCGTAGGCCGGGCTGTCCACCCACTCCAGGAAGGTCTGGCCGGCCGCCTCGCCCTCGGCGAGGTAGCGCTCGAAGGTATAGTCCAGCACGCCGGTCTTGCCCGCCTTCACGTGCAGGTACTTCAGGCTGAGCTGGGCCAGGGCCTCGCGGATCGGCACACCCTTCCTGAAGTGCAGGTAGAGCACGCTCATGATCCCCGCCCGGTCCGCCCCCGACTTGCAATGCATGAGGGCGGGGTACTCCAGGCTTTCGAACAAGGCCTTGGCGCCGTGAACCCGGGCACGGCTCGGGACCTCCCTTGAGGTGATGGTGAAGTCCACAAGGTTCAGGCCGAGGCGCGCGCAGGCATCCTTCTCCAGGGCGTAGAAACTGGCGTCGAACCCGCCGCGCAGGTTGACCACCGTGCGGATCCCGCGCGCCTTCCACGCCTCAAGCTGGAACGGCCAGGGCTGGTTGGCCCGGTAAAGTTCCTCTGACACCGCATGGGCGTTGGAGAAGCGCAGGCGCAGGAAGGCGTGGTCCTTGAGCAGATAGTCAAGGTAGGCGCGCCGCCGCCCCTTCGGCGTGGTGAGGTCATAGTCCGCCAAGACGGGGCTCCTGAGTCGGCCTCCTATCTAGGGCGCCGGCGCCGCACCGCAAAGCCCGCCGACATCGGGCTCCCGGGCGACATCTTGACTTCCCCGGCCCAAGGGCCGACCCCAGCACGATGAACGCTCAGGCTGATCCGGACCGGCTGTCCAGCCGCGAGATCCTCGCCAGGACCTGGCGTGTCTACCTTTCGCCCCGCTGGCCAGGCCTCGCCCTCGCGGGGCTCGCCGCCGTCGTGGTCGCTATTCTGAGCGCCAAGCTGGTCCAGATCCTGGAGCCGGCGATTAATGACCTTCTGGGAACGCCCAAGCCGGGCGCCCTGCTGGTGATCCCCCTGACGATCGCCGGCCTCGCCATTGCCCGCGGTCTCGCCCAGGTCCTCCAGGCCACCCTCGTGAACCGGATCGGCAACGCCGTCGTGGGCGATGTCCAGGTCCAGCTCTTCGGCAGGCTGGTCCGGGCGGACCTGGCCCGGCTGCGCTCACAGCATTCGGGATCCTTCGTCTCCTCGGTCCTCTATGACGCCGGTCTGATCCGCGAGGCGGCGACCGCAGGCGTGATCAACTACACCCAGCACGCCCTGACCGTCGTCGGGGCGGTCAGCGTGATGGTTTCCAACGACCTGGTCCTCTCCCTCGCCTTGATTGTCGCCGCCCCGGTCGCAAGCCTGATCATGCGCCGCTACGCCCGAAGATCCTCAAGGGCTGCCCAGGGCGCCATGGTGGAGACCTCAGCCCTGTCCACCGCCATCATGGAGAGCCTGGACGGCGTACGGGTGGTCAAGATCGAGAACCGGGAGGCCTTCGAAGAATCCCGGGTCGCTGAAGTGGTGCACCGCCGGCAGGCCTTCCTGGTCAGGGGCGCCAACGCCAGGGCCCGCGCCGCGCCGGCCACCGAGACCCTGATGACCCTGATCACGGCCGCGGTCATGGCCTGGGCGGGCGTGCGGTCGCAGGACGGCGGAATGAATCCCGGCGCCTTCGTGGCCTTCATCGGCGCCCTGGCCCTCGCCTCCCAGTCCCTGCGCCAGCTGGCCAACCTTCAGACCGTGTTCTCGGAAGGCCTGTCCGCCGCCCGCCGCCTCTATGCAGCCCTCGACGTCGAGCCCGAGGTGGGCGACCGACCAGGCGCCATCGAGACGCCCCGGGGCGAGGGCCGGGTGTCTTTCGAGGCGGTCCGCTTCGCCTATGGGGAGGGCCCCGAAGTTCTCTCGGGCGTCAGCCTGACAGTTGAGCGGGGAGAGACCGTGGCCCTGGTCGGGCCCTCCGGCGGGGGCAAGTCCACCCTGCTGAACCTGATCCCGCGCTTCTACGACGTGACCGGGGGCCGGGTGACCCTGGACGGGCGCGACGTGCGCGACCTGACCCTGGCCTCACTCCGGCGGCGGATCGCTCTGGTCACCCAGGAACCCTTCCTCTTCGACGACACGCTCCGCGCCAACATCGCTTATGCGCGTCCAGAGGCCTCGCAGGACGAGATCGAGGCCGCCGCCCGGGCCGCCGCCGCCCATGACTTCATCCTGGCCCTGCCCCAGGGCTACGACACGCCCGCCGGAGAGGCGGGCCTGAGGCTATCGGGGGGCCAGCGGCAGCGTATCGCGATCGCTCGGGCCTTCCTCAAGGATGCGCCCATCCTGCTCCTCGACGAGGCGACCAGCGCCCTGGACGTGGAGAGCGAGGCCCAGGTCCAGGCCGCCCTGGCCAGGCTCATGGAGGGCCGGACCACGCTTCTGGTGGCCCACCGCCTGTCCACGGTCCGGAACGCCGACCGCATCTATGTGCTGGACCAGGGACGGATCGCCGAGAGCGGGACACACGACACACTGGTCGCCGCGGGCGGCGTATACGCCCGCCTTGTCGGCGCCGGCGACCTCGAGACCCTGGAGGGGCCCGCATGAAAGGGCTCCTGCGCAGGCCCGGGGTTCAGGCCGTCCTGGGACGGATGCTCGCCGGCTACTTGATCCTGATCCGACGCACCACGCGCTGGCGGCATGAGGGCCTGGAGGCCCTGGAGCCTATGTTCGCTTCAGGCCAGGGCGCCATCGGCCTGTTCTGGCACGGCCGCATCCCCATCTGCCTGGGCATGGCTGCGACCTGGTGGCGGAAGGACAGCCGGCGCTGCCTGGTGTCCCCCTCCTCCGACGGAGAGTTTGTGGCCCTTGCCCTGGAGTACGCCGGCTTCCCCGCCATCCGCATGTCGACCGCCAAGAAGGGCGACTCGGCCAAGGCGCGGGCCGCTGTGGCGGCCTTCCGGGAGGCGGTCCAGCATGTGGCCGGCGGCGGCGTGCTGATCATCACCCCGGATGGGCCGCGGGGGCCGAACGAAGAGATCGCCGCGGGCGCCCTGCAGATCGCCAAGCGTACGGGCGCGCCCATCTTCCTCACCGGCCTTGCGGTCTCCCCGTCCATTCAGTTGGAGAGCCTCTGGGACCGCGCCATGGTCGCCGCGCCCTTTGGCCGTGGGGTCTGCATCTGGGAGGGGCCCTTCCACGTTCCCGCCGACGCCGGCGAGGCCGAGATCGACGCGCTGAGGGCAGACTGGTCCGCACGGCTGTCGGCCGCCACCCGCCGGGCGGAATCCCTTATGGCGCGCGCATCGGTTGATCCGGCGTCGGGTGGGTGAGACACAGGGGCCATGCCGCACGATCACGCCCACCACGACCGGGATAAGGCGCACGGCCATGATCACGCGGGGCCGGACGCCTGGCGCGGGCCCCACCCACATCCCCACCATGGACACGCTCATCACGGCCACGGCCATCACGGGCATGGCCATCACGGGCACCTTCCCAAGGACTTTGGCGGCGCCTTCGCCCTCGGAATCCTCCTTAACGCCGGGTTTGTCGCGGTGGAGGCCGGGGTTGGGATCGTCTCTGGGTCGCTCGCCCTCCTGGCGGACGCCGGACACAACGCCGCCGACGTCCTGGCCCTGATCCTCGCCTGGGGCGCCACAGTCCTGGCGCGCCGTCGCCCTGGCGCACGGCACACCTATGGCCTTGGCAAGGCCACCATCATGGCCTCGGTGACCAATGGCATCCTGCTGGTCGCCGCTGTAGGCGCGATAGGTTGGGAGGCCGTCCAGAGGATCGCCTCCCCCAGCCCGGTCGCCGCCGGACCCGTTCTGATCACCGCCGCCATCGGCGTGGTCATCAACACCCTGACCGCCCTTCTCTTCCTGCGCGGCCAGCATGACCTCAACGTCCGGGGCGCCTTCCTGCACATGATCGCCGACGCGGCCGTCTCGGCCGCCGTGGTGGTCTCGGCCGGCCTCATGCTTCTGACTGGCGGCCTCGAGTGGCTGGATCCCGTCCTCAGCCTGGTCATCGTGGCGGTCATCCTGTCCGGCGCCTGGGGACTGCTGAGAGACTCCGCCGCCATGGCCATGGACGCCGCGCCGCCGGGGATCGACGTGACCCAGGTCCGGGCCTGGCTCGCCGCCCGGCCCGGGGTGGCTGAGGTCCACGACCTTCACGTCTGGTCCCTCTCGACCACCCGCACCGCCCTCACCGCCCACCTGGTCCGGCCCGAGGGAGGATCGTCCGACGCCTTCCTCGCCGAGACTGCCCGCGGCCTTGAGGAGACCTTCGGGATCGACCACGCCACGCTCCAGGTCGAGACGGGCGAGCTGGACTGCGAACTCGCCCCCGACGAGGTGGTGTGACCCTCCCCCTCGCCCTCTACGACCTCGCCACGCGCCTCGCGGAACCCCTGGCGCCCAGCCTCCTGCGCCGGCGGGCAGCGGCGGGCCGCGAGGACCCTGCCCGGCTCGGCGAACGCCTGGGGCGGGCCAGCCGGCCCCGGCCCTCCGGGCCCCTCGTCTGGCTGCACGGGGTCAGCGTGGGCGAGTCCCTCTCGCTCCTGGCCCTCGTGGAGGGCCTTCAGGCGCGCCGGCCTGACCTCGCCCTCCTGGTCACTTCCGGCACCCGCACCTCGGCGGACCTCCTGGCCCGGCGACTGCCCGAAGGCGTCGTCCACCAGTATATGCCGGTGGACGGCCCCCGGGCGGTGCGGCGCTTCCTCGACCACTGGCGCCCGGACATCGGCGTCTTCGCCGAGAGCGAGCTCTGGCCCAACCTCCTCCAGTCGGCCCGGCGCCGAGGGACCCGCCTGGCCCTTGTCTCAGCCCGGATCACGGAGGGAACCGCCCGGACCTGGCAAAGGGCGCCAGCTTCGGCCCGACGCCTCCTGGGCCTCTTCGACCTCATCCTGCCCCAGGACCAGGCTAGCGCCGCCCGGCTAGCGGAGCTCGGCGCCGCCTGCGGCCGGGAGCTGAACCTGAAGCGGGCGGGCTCGCCCCTGCCCTTTGATCCGGCCGAACTGGAGCGTCTGCGGGGGCTCGCCGGGGGACGCCCTGTCCTCCTGGCGGCCAGCACCCATCCCGGAGAGGAGGCCCTGGTCGCCGGCGCGGCGGAGGGACTGGGCGCCCTCCTCATCCTGGCCCCACGGCATCCCGAGCGCGGCGGCGAGATCGGCGTGGCCCTCAGCGCCCCGAGGCGGGCCCTCGGCCAGTCCCCGGGACCGCACGATCACATCTGGATCGCCGACACCCTCGGGGAGATGGGCCTCCTTTTCCGCCTCGCCGACCTGGTGGTGATGGGCGGCAGTTTTCCGGGCGGAATTGGCGGCCACAACCCGCTTGAGCCGGCCCGCCTGGGCGTCCCGGTGCTGACAGGGCCCGACATCGCCAACTCGGCCGATATCTATGGCGAGATGCTCGACGAGGCCTGCGCCCTCATCGCGGGCGACGGAGAGGACCTCCGACGCAAGCTTGAGGGCCTGCTGGGCCAGCCCGGCCTGAGGCGCCGCATGGGCGAAGCCGCCCTGGGCTATGCGGCGCAGCAGGGCGAGAGCCTTTCGGCGGCGCTCGACGACCTGGCGCCCCTGTTGCCGCCGCCTTCGGAAAAGAGCGCCGCATGAAGCTGCCGACCCCGCGCTGGTGGTACGTCCGGGAGGGACGGCCCGGGCCGGTCCTGCACCTCCTCCTGAAGCCCCTGTCCTGGGTCTGGGCGGCCGCGACGGCCCGCCGCATCGCCCGGGGCCGACCCGTGGACCCTGGCGTCCCGGTGATCTGCGTTGGCAACCTGACCCTGGGCGGGACGGGCAAGACGCCGGTGGTCGCCGCCCTCGCCCGGCGGTTGTCCGACGCCGACTGGCGACCCGCCATCCTCTCACGGGGCTACGGCGGCCGGTTGGAGGGCCCCGTCCGGGTGGACCCGGAGCGCCACTCCGCTGATGAGACCGGCGACGAGCCCCTGATGCTCGCCCAGGCCCTGCCCGGCGTGGACGTCTGGGTCGCCCGCGACCGGGCGGCCGGCGCCCTGGCCGCAGCCAGGGGCGGCGCCGACTTGATCCTCATGGACGACGGGCACCAGAACCCCTCGGTCCTGAAGACCCTGTCCCTGGTGGTCAGCGATGCTGAGACCCGCGACGGGGAATGGCCCCTGGGCGATGGCGGGGTCTTTCCCGCCGGCCCCCTGCGCGAGCCCCTGGCGGCCGGCCTCGCCCGCGCCGACGCCGTGGTCCTGCTCCTGCCGGCGGATCTCGAACGGCCGGATCCGGACCTGGTCGCCGCCCTGACCGGCCCGGTCCTGCTGACCGCGAGCCTGGAACCGGAGGCCCCGCCGCCCGCCGGGCCACAGGTCGGCTTCGCCGGCGTCGGCAAGCCCTGGAAGGTGGAGCGCGCCCTTAGGGCCGCCGGCTGCAAGCTCGTAGACTTCGCCGCCTTCCCTGATCACGCCCCCTGGACGCCAGCTCGGCTGGGGGCTCTGGAGGCCCTGGCCGCCGCACACGGCGCAGGCCTGGTGACGACGACCAAGGATTGGGTGCGCCTGCCCCCGGACTGGCGGGCCAGGGTCACAGCCTGGCCCGTTCAGGCGGTCTTCGGGGACACGGCGGCGCTGGACGTCCTGCTCGGACGCCTTCCCCGCCGCTGACCCTGATCAGGCGCCGGCGCGCTGGGCGAAATGCCAGGCCGCGGAGGCCAGTTGCGGCACGCGCTCCTCCATGGCGGCGGCCTGCGGGCTGTTGGCGGTGCCGTCCCGGGCCCGGCCGACAATGCCCTGGCAGATGCCGGCCAGGCGGAAGAGGTTGTAGGCGAAGAACCAGTCGACGTTGGGAACCTGGTCCCGGCCGGTCAGGCGGCAGTACTCGGCCACGGTCTCCTCCACGGTGGGAATCCCGTGGGCGGTCAGGTCGGGAATGCCGGCGATGGTCCCGTTCACCCAGTGCATCAGGAAGTAGGTGAAGTCGGCCATGGGATCGCCCAGGGTCGACAGCTCCCAGTCCAGGACGGCCGCGACCCGGGGCTCGGTGGGGTGCAGGACCATGTTGTCGAGGCGGTAGTCGCCATGGACGACCGTGCTTCGGTCCTGGTGCGGCAGGGTCTGGGGCAGCCAGTCCATAAGCCGCTCCATGGTGTCGAGCTTGACGGTCTCGGAGGCGCGATACTGCTTGGTCCAGCGGTCGACCTGACGGCCCATGTAGTTGCCGGGCTTGCCGAAGTCGGACAGGCCCACGGCGTCGACATCGGTGTTGTGCAGGTCGGCCAGGGTCTTGATCTTGGCCATGTAGATGGCCCGGCGCTCGGCGGGCTCGTACTGCGGCAGGGTCTGGTCCCAGAGGATCCGGCCCTCGACCATGTCCATGACGTAGAACCAGGTGCCGATCACCGACTCATCGGTGCACAGGCCGTAGGAGCGGGCTACCGGAAAGCCCGTCGGATAGAGGCCGGTGATGACCTTGTACTCGCGGTCCACCGCGTGCGCCGAAGGCAGGAGCTTGCCCGGCGGCTTGCGGCGCATGACGTACTTCTTGCTGGGGGTGACCAGCTGGTAGGTTGGGTTGGACTGGCCACCCTTGAACTGGCGGACCTCCAGGGGGCCCTCGTAGCCCTCGACATGGGCCTGCATCCAGGCCGCCAGGGAGGCCTCGTCGAAACGGTGAGACTCGACCACGGCCTTCGTGCCCGTATTGGCGGCCTCGCGTTCCTGTTCCGGCGTCATGGCCATACCCGTCGCTCCCCTGAGTTCTGTCGTCTTATGGCGATGTCTTAGCGAACCGCGAGGCCCTGCGGCAAGCGCGCTCGCGCGCACATCGGGGACCGGATTTCGTTAACCGTCTGCGGGCTAAGCACGGAGGACGGCTTCTTGTCTGCTTCCGGGGGACCGCCCATGGCCAACTATGTCTTCGAGACCCTGACCCCAGAGCAGGCGGCGGTCTTTACGGCGACGGACACCCTGACCTTCTCGACGCCCGGAGCGACCGCCAGGGCCGTAGCGGTGACCCTTGTCCCCTATGTCGCCCCCAACTTCTTCCAGGGACTGGTCGGGTCCACGCCCTCGGTGACGCTGATATTCGGCGGCCGGACCGTGCTGTTCAACGGGGCGGGCGCCATTCCACCCGGCATCGCCGGACTCGGGGCGTCCGCGGGACAGATCACTTTCCCCGACGGCTCGCGTCTCTATCTTGGCGGCCTCGGCGCGGACTCGGTTGCGGGCGGGACCACCCCTGACGCCCTGCATGGCGGAGACGGCGCCGACACCCTTGCAGGCCTCGACGGCGACGACGTCCTCCAGGGTAACCAGGGTAATGACAGCCTGGCCGGAGGCAGCGGTGCGGACACCCTGCTGGGCGGCCAGGGGGACGACACCCTCGCCCTGGGCGATGGCAACAACTACGGGCACGGCAATCTGGGCAATGACACCATCCTCGGCGGGACCGGCGCCGATATCCTCCTCGGCGGTCAGGGCAATGACAGCCTGTCCGGCGCCGGCGGCGGCGACTATCTCTCCGGGGACCTGGGCGACGACACCCTCCTTGGGGGAACAGGCGCAGAGCAGCTTCTGGGCGGCGCAGGCAACGACCTGATCACCGGCGGCGGCGGGCCGGACATCGCCAACGGCAACCAGGGCGATGACACCCTGGTCGGAGGCACAGGGGCGGACTCCCTGCTCGGCGGCCAGGGGAACGACAGCGTCAATGCAGACGCCGGCGTCAACTACGTCCACGGGAACCTGGGCAATGACGCCATCACATCCCTCGGGGGGAATGACACCCTGCTCGGGGGCCAAGGAAACGACACCCTCGCCGCCGGCGACGGGTCCAACTACGTCACGGGAGACCTTGGCGACGATTCGGTCGGCGCCGGTACGGGCGCGGACTCCCTGGCGGGGGCCGATGGGGCCGACTCCCTCTCGGGTGGCGGAGGAGCGGACACCCTCGACGCGGGGAGCGGCGCGGACCAGGTGAGCGCCGGAGCCGGGTCGGACCGGATTCTCGGGGGCGACGGCAATGACAGCGTCAGCGACACCGGCGGCGCCAATCTCATCTCCCTGGGCGAGGGAGCGGACACCCTGTCGGCCGGCAGCGGGAGCGACACGGTGACGGGCGAGACAGGGGCGGACAGCCTGCTCGCCGGCGGCGGGGACAACAGCGTCCTGGGAGGCGCGGATTCGGACACCCTCGCGGGCGGGAGCGGCGCGGACACCCTGCTTGCTGAAGATGGCAATGACAGCCTTTCGGGCGGAGGCGGTGCGGACTCACTGGACGGGGGGACGGGCAATGACACCCTCTCCCAGGCCATGATCCTTTCCGGCGTAGCCACGCTGATCGGCGGCGCCGGCGACGACGCCTTCAACCTGACAGGATCGGCGGGGGGCTCCTCGGTCCTTTCGGATGGCGGGGCGGGAAATGACAGCCTCCTGGGCAGCTCCGGGGCGGATTACTTCATCGGAGGGTCCGGCGCGGACACGGCGTCCGCCGTGGGGGGGACGGACACCCTCACCGGGGGGGACGACGGCGACAGCCTTGTGGGGGGCGCCGGCGGCGCCAGCCTGTCAGGCGACGCCGGAGCCGACACCCTGGCGAGCGGTACGGGCGCAGAGACGGTCTCGGGCGGCGCCGGCGCGGATGTCATGTCCTCCGGCGGCGGATCGGACAGCCTCCTCGGGGGCGAGGACGCCGACAGCCTGACCGGGGGCACGGGCGCATCCACCCTGTCCGGAGACGCCGGCGGCGACACCCTGGCGGGCGGCGCAGGGGCGGAGATCCTCTTTGGCGGGATCGGCTCCGATATCATCTCCAGCGGCGGGGGATCGGACACCCTGACCGGCGGCGCCGATGGCGACAGCCTCTCCGGCGGGGCGGGCGCCTCCAGCCTCTCGGGCGATGACGGCGCCGATACCCTGGCGGGCGGCGCCGGCGCAGAGACCCTTTCGGGCGGGGCCGGGCAGGACCAGCTCAGCGGCGGCCTGGCGGCTGACGTCTTCCTCTTCACAGCAGGCGCTTCGACCGCCATCGCCCGGGATGTGATCAGCGACTTCATCGCGGGAACCGACAAGATCTCCTTTGGACTCGGCGCGGTGAACAGCGGGACCGGACCGGCTGGCTTCAGCGCCGCCGCCAACGCGACCTCCTTCACGGCGGCGCAGTCGGCGGCGTTGGCCCTGATCTCGGCGGGGACGGATGATGTCGTGGCCGTGCGCGACACAGCCGCCAGCCTGACCTACGTCTTCGCTGACACCGATGGCGACAATGCGATCGACACGGTGGTGGAGCTCACGGGCCTGGTGACACTGGCGCAGACGGACTTCATTGGCTGATCTTCAAGGCCGAGGGGCCAGGGCGCGCCAGCCAATGTCGGTGCGATGGAAGCTCTCAGGCCAGTCGATCCGGGCAATGGCGGCGTAGGCGCGCGCGCGCGCCGTCTCGAGGTCCGCCCCCCGGGCGCAGATGTTCAACACCCGGCCGCCTGCAGCCCTCAGAACCCCATCGGCGTCCCGGGTGGTGCCGGCGTGGAAGACCGCCACGTCCGGCCCGAAGTCCTGCTCGGCGCCCAGGATGACCGACCCGGTGCGCGGGGCGTCTGGATATCCCTCAGCCGCCATCACCACGCAGATCGCCACCTCGTCCCGCCACTCCGGGGCTGGGAGATCGGCGAGGGTTCCGTTTGCGCAGGCGACGAGGTAGGGGACCAGGTCGCTCTGCAGCCGGAGCATGAGCACCTGGCACTCCGGATCCCCGAACCTGGCGTTGAACTCCACCAGCCGCGGGCCGTCCGCGGTGGCCATCAGCTCGACGAACAGGGCGCCCCGGTAGGGCGCGCCCTCGGCGGCGATTCCCTTCATGGCGGGAATGGCCAGCCTCGTCATCACCTGGTCGACCAGAGTCTCAGTGAAGACCGGCGCCGGGGAGTAGGTTCCCATGCCGCCGGTGTTCGGGCCCCGTTCGCCGTCAAAGGCCCGCTTGTGGTCCTGCGCCGCGCCGAAGAACCGGACCGTCTGGCCGTCCGATAGCACGAAGAGCGAGCCGATCTCGCCCTCCAGGAACGCCTCAATGACCACCCGGGCGCCCGCGGCGCCAAACCGCCCCCCCAGGGCGTCGTCGATCGCCGCCTCCGCCGTCGCCCGGTCGGGGGCCACGGTGACGCCCTTTCCGGCGGCGAGACCGTCGGCCTTGACGACGTAGGGAGGCGAGAACCGGTCCAGCGCAGCCCGCGCAGAGGCGGCGTCCTCGCACACCACCCAGGACGCGGTGGGCAGGCCGTGCCGGTCACAGAAGGCCTTGGTGAAGGCCTTTGAGCTTTCCAGCTGGCCGGCGGCGGCGACGGGGCCGAAGCAGGGGACTCCCGCGTCGGCGAGGGCGTCGGCCAGGCCCGCCTCCACTGAAGCCTCGGGGCCGATCACCACCAGGTCGGCGGCGATCTCCTGCGCCAGGGCGACCAGCTGGGCGACTTCGGTGGGCTTCACCGGGACAAGCTCACCCAGGGCCGCCATGCCGGGATTGCCGGGGGCCATGACGAGGCGACGGGTCAGGGGGGAGGCGGCTATCTTCCAGGCCAGGGCGTGCTCGCGCCCGCCCGATCCGACGAGAAGGATGTTCATGGCCCGCCTTTCGCGCGGCAAGGCCGCTAGGTCAATCGGCCCCGACCTTCCGACGGTCGACCTCCAGGGCGTAACCCGCCGACCGGACGGTGCGGATGGGATCAAAGCCGGGCGCACCGCGGGACAGGGCCTTGCGCAACCTGCCGATGTGGACGTCGACGGTCCGCGCCTCGACGTAGACGTCCGACCCCCAGACCGCGTCCAGGAGCTGTTCCCGGCTGAAGACCCGGCCCGGGTTCTGCATGAAGAAGTCCAGAAGTCGGAACTCGGTCGGTCCCAGGTGGACCTCCTCGCCATCCCGGGTGACCCGGTGGGCGGAGCGGTCCAGCGCCAGGGGGCCCCGGACCACAGTGTCCTCAGCGAGCCCGGGTCTCAGCCGGCGGAGGACCGCACGTATGCGCGCCGCCAACTCGGTCACGGCGAAGGGCTTGACCACATAGTCGTCGGCGCCGGTGTCGAGCCCGCGGATGCGGTCGCTCTCCTCGCCCCGGGCGGTCAGCATGATGATGGGGACGTTACGGCTCTGCGGTCGCTGGCGAAGGCGGCGACAGACCTCGATCCCAGAGACCTTGGGAAGCATCCAGTCCAGCACCACGAGGTCGGGAAGATGCTCCTCGGTCTGGATCAAGGCCTCCTCGCCATCCGTGGCCACGGCGACCGCATAGCCCTCTCTCTCGAGGTTGTAGCGCAACAGGGTGCCGAGGGCGTCGTCGTCCTCAACGACCAGGATCCGGGGATTCATGGACATGGGATTACACCCTCAGGTCGTCAGCCCGCGGACGGTCCGCGGGGCTGACCTGCTCGCCGGTGATCTCGTAGTGAACGATCTCGGCGATGTTGGTGGCGTGGTCGCCGATGCGCTCAAGGTTCTTGGCCACGAACAGGAGGTGGGCGCAGGCGGTGATGGTCCGGGGATCCCCCATCATGTAGGTCAGCAGCTCCCGGAACAGGCTGTTGTAGTGCGCGTCGACCTCCTCGTCGCGCCGCCAGACCTCCATCGCCCGCTCGGGGTCGTTGGAAATGTAGGCGTCCAGCACCTCCTTCAGCCGGGTCTCCACCAGGCGCCCCATCCGCTCAATGGAGCGGTTCAAGGTCGGCATGGGCTCGATCTCCGACAGGACCAGGGTGCGCTTGGCGATGTTCTTGGCGAGGTCGCCGCACCGCTCGAGGTTGGAGGCGATCTTCATCGCGGCCATGGTCTTGCGAAGGTCGTTGGCCATGGGCTGGCGCAGGGCGATCAGCCGGATGGCCTTCTGCTCGATGTCGGCCTCGATCTCGTCCAGCCGGTCGTCCTGCTGGAGGACCTTTGTGGCCAGGGCCGGGTCGCGCCGGACGACGGCGTCCACGGCGTCCCCCAGCTGGGCCTCGGCAAGGCCCCCGAGGCGCGCGCAAGCGGCCCCCAGGGCGTTCAGCTCGTCCTCGTAGGACTTGACGATGTGCTCGTTCATGGGATCGCCCTCAGCCGAACCGACCGGTGATGTAGTCCTGGGTCCGCGAGTCCCCGGGACGGGTGAAGATGTCGCTCGTCGGTCCGGCCTCGACCAGCCGGCCCATGTGGAAGAAGGCCGTCCGCTGCGAGACCCGCGCGGCCTGGGCCATCGAGTGGGTGACGATGATGATGCAGTACTGGGCGCGGAGCTCATCGATCAGCTCCTCGATCCGCGCCGTGGCGATGGGGTCCAGGGCCGAGCAGGGCTCGTCCATCAGGATCACCTCGGGATTGATGGCGATGGCGCGGGCGATCACCAGGCGCTGCTGCTGGCCGCCGGACAGGCCTGTGCCCGGCTGGTCCAGGCGGTCAGAGACCTCCTTCCAGAGCCCGGCCCGCTTCAGGGCCTGCTCGACCACGCCCTCAAGCTCTGATCGGGACGTCGCGATCCCATGAATCTTCGGCCCGTAGGCGACGTTCTCGAAGATGCTCTTCGGAAAGGGGTTGGGCTTCTGGAACACCATTCCCACACGCGCCCGCAGCAGCACCGGATCGAGGCTGCGGTCATTGACGTCCTCCCCATCCAGGAGGATGCGACCCTCGACCCGGGCGCCCGGGATGGTGTCGTTCATGCGGTTGATGCACCGCAGGAAGGTGGACTTGCCACAGCCTGATGGGCCGATGAGGGCGGTGACCGCCCGGTCGGGCACGTCCAGTTCAATATCGAAGAGGGCCTGCTTGTCTCCATAGAAGACATTCACGGCGCTGGCCGAGATTCGCGGCGCACCCTCGGCCGGGGCGGCGGCGGCGGCGGCGTTCAGTCGGGGGGGCGAGACCTGGGCGTCTGTCATCTTGTCACCAGCGGCGTTCGAACCGGCGCCTCAGGAGGACGGCGGCGAGGTTCATAATGATCATGAAGGCCAGCAGCACCATGATGGCGGCGGCCGTGCGCTCCTGGAAGGCGCGCTCGGACGCATTCTCCCAGATGAAGATCTGGACCGGCAGGACTGTGCTGGCCGAGGTCAGGGCGTCCGGGACGCCCGGTACGAAGGAGACCATGCCCACCATCAGCAGCGGTGCGGTCTCGCCCAGGGCGTGGGCGAGGGACAGGATGGCGCCGGTCATCACGCCTGGAAGGGCCAGGGGAAGGACGTGGTGGAAAACAGTCTGGGTCTTTGAGGCGCCGAGGGCCAGGGCGGCCTCGCGGATCGACGGGGGAACCGCCCTCAGCGCGGACCGAGTGGCGATGATCACCGTCGGCAGGGACATCAGGGCCAGGACCAGCCCGCCGACCAGGGGCGAGGATCTGGGCACGTTCATCCAGTTGATGAACACCGCCAGCCCCAGCAGGCCGTAGACGATGGAGGGCACCGCCGCGAGGTTGTTGATGTTGACCTCGACCATGTCGGTCCACCGGTTCTTCGGAGCAAACTCCTCGAGGTAGGTGGCGGCCAGCACCCCGATGGGAATGGCGAGGGCGGCGGTCAGCAGCAGCATGAGGGCCGATCCCACCACGGCCCCCAGAACGCCGGCCTGTTCGGGTTCAGTGGAGTCCGAACGGGTCAGGAAGGTTGTGTTGAACTCGGACTTGACCTGGCCGCCGGCCTCCAGCTTGTCCAGCCAGTCCAGTTGCTCGCTTGTCAGCGGACGCTCATCCTCCGGTGTGTCACGGGTGATCTGACCCTTGAAGTAGAGACCGGCGTCCGCCTTGAGGGGCGCCGAGAGGGTCACGGTCTTGCCGATAACGGAGGGGTCCGCCTTGACCCTGTCCAGGACCTGGAAGCCAAGATCCCCGGACAACAGGTCCCTCATGGCGTCGCTGCGCGAGCCGTACTCGTCGTCGGCCACGCCGATCCTCTTGAGCAGCTGTT